>ERZ1034925.57-NODE-57-length-65153-cov-19.159022_pt1 | contig 65153 bp, 93 predicted proteins | sample MGYA00520687_ERZ1034925 | MGnify/ENA primary metagenome ERZ1034925 (study PRJEB33766, sample SAMN09781758) | gut metagenome | biome: gut microbiome | host: Homo sapiens | place: Madagascar | study: EMG produced TPA metagenomics assembly of the PRJNA485056 data set... | reverse complement strand
AAAGGAGCCAAATTATGAGCATCAACGTAAAGAAGTACACCAAAGACCAGATGGCAAAGATGGTGGAGGACGCGCAGGCGGAAGTGCAGGAATTGAAGCGAGTAAACGCCGCACTGACCGAGCAGATCAGCCAGATGAACGGCGAGGCCATTACCCGCGAGAATGTGATCGCAAATCTGAAAGCGGACGCGGATGCGCTGCGAAATAAACTCGATGATACTGAGGCGGCGCTTGGGCGGGCGAATGCGTGCATTGCTACCATGAAGGTGGAAAGAGATTCGCAAACGAAAGACTGTTTCGAATGGATGAGAAGCGCACAGAATCTGCATGGCGACCTTTTGAATGCACGAGAGCGCGCACACTATGCAGAAGCCCACCCGTGGCGCAACCTGTGGGCGTGGGCGAAGAGAAAGCTGGCGCGTCAGGAGTAAAGACAGCGGCGAGCGCATAATTAAAATTGAACAGGAGAAATTCGATGACTGAAGAAGAGAGAAAGACATTTCTTGAAGCGCTGCGCGTGTTTGGCAGTCAAAATCAAATCACGATGGTTTTTGAAGAAATGGCTGAGTTGCAGGACGTGCTGTGCAAATTCCTGCGTGGACGCATTGACGGCGACACACTTGTTAACATTGCCGAAGAGATCGCCGATGTCGGGATCATGCTCGACCAGATGGCAATCGAGTTCAAGGTCGAGGACGCGGTGGAGGAGCTGCGAGCCTTTAAGGTTCGACGGCTGAGAGAAAGGATTGATAAAAATGCTTGATTGCCGTTGGTGTATGGATGGAATTTGCGTCAATGCGGATTGTCCGATTTGCACAGACTATTGCCCGGTGCCGGATACCGAGGGCGTGTGCCGTCACGAGGATAGGAGATAGTGATGATGGATAAATGCAACGAAAGAGATCGCGCCGTGCTGTCCGCACTGGATGATAACATCCAACGCGCGCCATCGCTAGGGGTTTGCGCGGAGTGCTTCGCGGTATTGAAACTCGAGTTCGAGCGTGTGATGGCGGAACGGGACGCAGCCAGAAAAAGCGCCGTAATCATTCCAAACGGATTCCGCGTTTCTAAGGTGGAATTCAAGGAGATCGATGGCGAGAACGTTCGCAGTAAGCGCCGCTGACAGAGAAATGGCTATGCTCAATTACCGGAAGGCGAGGGAGTAAGATAAATTACTCCCTCGCCTTTTCTCACTTGTAGGGGAGTGTGGTGAGAAGGAAAATGAGATGATTTATGGCTAACAAATGGCTAACAAAATGCCAGAAAACATTGATAAATCAAGGCTTTTTATTCCCCTGCTAAGGGAGTAGGACGTGTAAAAAGCGTCGCGGAGGTTCAAATCCTCTCTTCCGCGCCATGCATGAAAAACCTTGGAATCGCAACGGTTCCAAGGTTTTTTCTCGTTTTTCGCGGAAAACGTTTTTGCAACTTTTGGCGGGCTTTGGCTTGATAAATTTTGCGCTATGGCTAACATTGTGGCTAACATTTGCAATATTGCTTTCCGCGTCCTATGGCTAACAATCACTCACTCTGCTCATATTTGGATAACGTAGTGGGGGTATTTTATCCTTCGCTATCTTTTGGGCGTTCGGTTCGATTAAGGGAGTTGATGGCCTTGTGCGCGGCCTCCGTAGAGACGTGGATGTATCTTTGCGTCGATGCGAGTTTGGAGTGACGCATGATCTGCTGTACGACGGGAAGCTCCACGCCTTTCTTGACGGCCTCTGTTGCCGTTGTGTGACGGCAGGAATACGGGTTTAAGTCCCGCACGCCGATCGCTCTTGTAGCAGAATGGTAAGCCGAATAGAAGGTTCCTTCATCTCCGCCGAATATTTTTCCTGTTTTGCTGGTGGACTTTTTGCTTAGCTCTTTTAGGATCGGCTCAATAAACTCAGGGAAAACGATAGGAGTATCCTTTCGTTTCTTTGTCTTTTTACCGCATCCGTAAATTTCATGCCGTTCATAGTCGATCATATCGGTTTTGCACGAAAGCAATTCTCCCGGCATCATTGACGTGTAGATCATCAGAAGCATATATCCAACGAAGACATTTCCTTCGTCCCACGCTTTCCACATAGCGCTGACCTCATCCTCGGTAAACGGCTCCGGCACTTTTTCTTCCAGCTCCGGAAGAACGATGAAGCGGGAAAGATTCACCGTCACCCAGCCGTTGCCTCCTCCGCTTGCCATTGCCCTTTGATACAAATGTGAAAGCAGTGATTTCATGTCTCGAGCGGTGTAATACGATTTCGCTCCGGCGTTGACGGTAGACTGTAAGTCGTCGATAGTCAGATCGCTTATTTTCCTTGCAATGATCGGTTCAATGCGTTCACGCGCTTTTCTGTATGCGATCTGCTTGTCCTTCGAGCGAGTGAGCAAGTTGTTCTCGCTCCATCCCTGCCAAAGTTCCAATAAGGTGGGTGGCTCCTTCTTCACCTGCTGGACATCCTGTGCGGCCGCCCATTCCAGCGCGGATGCTTTTGTTTTGAATCCGCCTTTCGTGGGACGATGGCGCACCAATCTTGTTTCACCGTCTTTGTCTTTAAGAATGTAAGAATATCCGGCAGCTTGACCTGTCCATGTCTTCCCGCGTCGAAATGCCGTTCCCATTCCACTTCCGCGATGGCGAACTGCGCGCTTTTGTTCAACTTGTTTCTTCCCGCAAATGTGGCAAAAGATAGCTTCTTCCGGAAGGTCTGCGCCGCATTTTATACATTTCCTCATATTGCTATCACCCTTCTACAACGTGGCTGTTACGAGATGGAGAACGAATGTTCTATTTTGCAAAACATAAAAAGAAATCCCTCATGAGTCTGGTAAAGCCCCAGTTGGGATTTGGCACATCAAAATGAAAGAAGTAAATGAGGACGATCACGGAGAGGACAGCCGAAAGATAAATAGCAAACCGCCCCGCCCTTTTATCTTTGCGCAGTTCAGTGATCTGGCGTTCCTGCATGGCAATGATCTCATCCTGATGCTGAGCATTGATGAAGTTCACTTCATCTGATGAATCGGACGGATTCTCGTCCGGCTCTATTCCGCAAACATTATCGATCGAACAATTCAGCGCTTTTGCAATGCGGAGAACGACATAAGCGCTGGTTGCCTTGGAGCGGCTGGAAAAGTAATTGTTGACCGTATGAATGGAAAGACCGGCGGCATCTGCTATCGCCTGGTTCGATAGTCCCAGCAAGTCTCTTTTGGCTCTCAATATTTCTTTCAAAGCCAAGCTTTCATCAGATACAGTTTCTTCTAAGCATTCTGGCATTGTTTCGGCTCCTTTCTACTGCTTGCTGCGCTTTTTTTCGCACATCGTCATTTTCGCTCAGCGAATAAAGTCGAACCGTGTCGCATAGGAAGATGATGACACGCGGATAGGAAGGTTGTCTCGTAGACGTTCGAGAATAAATCTGCTACGATAGACCCATAGCAGATCAGTGATAGAACATGAATCTGCTATACCGGAGCCGCCGCTTTCGTGGCTGGTGCGGCGGCTCCGGTATCGGCGGAACATAGAATGAGAGAAGGAGAAGGGCGAACAGAATGAATGCGATAGACGGCCTGCAAAAAGAGGTGTATGAGCTGTTCGAGCGCATGACACCGGAAAACAAAATAAAAGCGCTTACTTATCTTGAGAACGTGCGACGAGATCAAAATAATCTCGCACCTTTGCGCGATTCTCAGGCGTCAAGTCGCTGAGATCCAGCACATCGAGTTTGTTGCCCTCCCGGGCGGCAGGCTCTTTTTTTTCGCCCTTCGGAGAGAGTACGGTGAAATTTCCTTTACTGGCAATTACCTGAGAAAATTTTAGATCGCTCAGGGATTCTTCAAGGATTTCAATGTTCGCCTCAATTTCATTCCTGGCAGCACCTACAGACTTCCACAATTCCTTACGGAGACACCTCAAGCGGTATTCGGTCACGTCAATCTGCGCATCAACAGTAAATCCGAGAAGATACTCAGACGTTACGCCAAAATACTCACAGATTTTTCGCAGTTTGTCAGGCCGCGGAACGGACCCGTGTTTCCACTGCGTAACGGACGAAGACGCAATACCGAGTTCCTTTGCTACACCGTTCGGCGTCTTGCCGTCTCTTTCGCATAATGCCTTATATTGGTCAAAAAACATAAAACGCTCCCTCAAGAAATGTCTATTGCGCCAAAACTCGTAATTATGAGATAATTCGATTGACAACCTAAGGATTATGAGGTATTATGAAATTGTTCCGGGTAGGAACGACAAATCGACCCCTCATAGAGCGGCTGTTTTCGATATTGCTTGGCGGTTTTATTGTAACGCCGCTTTATGAGGTTGTCAAGAACCAAATCTCATATTTACGAAGTTATGCGCAAAGGAGCGTGATAGATTGACGCTAAAAGATTTGAGATGCAGGGTTCCTTTGTCGCAGGAGGTTGTTGCGAGAGCGGTGGAGCGCGATCAGTCAACAATTAGCTACTGGGAAAGCGGCAAGTGGGCGCCAGCAAAGAAAATCAGGCCGACTTTGGCCGCAATGTACCATGTGACGTTGCAGGAGTTGGAACAAGCAATTAGTGATACCTCGGCGCAAGGTGGTGCGTCTGACGCAGGAACGCGGTGTATGAAAGGGTGATGGCCATGACACTGAAAGATGTTGTTAATATGGACAAGGCGTACTTGACGCCGGCGGAAGCAGCAGAGATTTTGGAATGCGACCCTCACGCGATTCGCATTGCGGCGAAAAAAGCGCCGGAGCAGCTGCGGTTCCCCACGATTTTAATCGGAAATCGCGTGAAGATCCCGAGGCTTCCGTTCGTGGAGTTTATGACAAGGCTGAATGGCGAAAGCGTATGACGGCGGAAACGAACTGTGCACGAACACATGAAAAAAGGAGTAATCATGGCAGATAAGACTTACATAGGCACGAAAGAGGCGCAGGCAATCGACGCCTGCCTTGCGGCAGGACTGGATGTGCAGATCACGAGAACGTCGTTCGGCGTGAAGATCGTAGGAGTGGAAGCCAAGAAAGTCTTTCGCTCCGGCGAACAGAAAAGTGAATAACGCACCTGACCGCAAGCGGGCGGCCAGAAGAGCCAAGAGGGGCTGAGCAACCGGGAAAATCTCGGGACTCAGCCCCTCTTTTATTTTTACAGAAAAGGAGCACACGAAATGAGTTTCGAAACGAACGAAAGCTCGAAAGAGCGCCAAGCACGTATCGCAAAGGTGGAACGCCGGGAGCGGCGAAAAAAGATTCGCAGACAGCGCCGTATCCAGCAGGCGGAGGACGCGGTGACATTTCTCCTCCCGTATCTGGCATTTCTGATGCTGCTGGTCAACATTCTGATTGAGGTCTGGGTTGTGGGAGAGCTGCTTCACAACATCAGGATGACCGAGACCGCTGTCGAAACGGAAAGCGCGGAATGCCCAACACTCCCCACTGAGGATGCGCAGCCGGTTTTGATGATTGACGACGCGCTTGCGCTTTCGGACGGCCCAGCGGCAGAGGAATACGCATATATCCCTTTCCCCTTCAGCGAAGACATTCCACTGAGCTACAAGGAGCAGGAAGCGCTCTATGGAGCCTGCGAGGAGTTTTCGGTGGACTATCCGTTGATGCTTGCGCTGATCGAACGGGAGTCCCACTTCAAAAACGAGATCGGAGACGGCGGGAAGAGCTACGGCTATTGCCAGATCCAGCCACGCTGGTGGTCGAAGACGGCGGAAAGCATCGGAGTAACAGACTTGATGGACCCGCCAGGGAATTTCCGCACAGGCTGCGCGATCCTGACGCATCTACTGGACGTTTATGGCTGCGGCAACCTGACCGACGCGCTCACGGCCTACAACACCGGCCACGGCGGCGCGAGCGAATACGCGAGAGACGTGCTTGAGAAACAGGGGAAGTGGCAAGGGGTGCTGGGCTATGAGTGAACTGGTGCGACTTCATTTTGAAACGCGCACGGAGTGGCTGGCTGGCCGCGGACGTGGAATTGGTGCGAGCGAAGCGGCATCGGCGATCGGCATTGGGCCGTGGGAAACGCGGCTGAAACTCTGGAAAGAAAAATTGCGGCATGGGGAGCCGATCAGTGAACGAGACAACGAATCTATGCAACGCGGGCGAGAAATGGAAGATGCGATTCGAAATTTTTTCATGGCGCAGCACCCGGAATATGCCCTTGAGTATTATCCGTTTGACATTCTGTTTCAAAGCGACCGCCCCTGGCTTTTCGCCACGCTGGATGGAGAACTGACAGAACGCGAGACCGGGCGCAAAGGAATTCTTGAGATCAAGACATCTCGTCCGAACGGAGCGACGGGATGGGCACAGTGGCGCGATCAGGTGCCGCAGCACTATTTCGCGCAAAATCTGCATCAAATGCTTGCCACCGGATACGACTTTGCGGTGCTTTACGCCGCGCTTTACGACCTGCGCGGCGGCATTACTTTCCCACCGCCGTATGTGTTTGAGCGGTCGGAGCACGAGGGAGACATGGAATGGCTCCTGAAACGGGAAACTGCTTTCTGGCGGCACGTGGAAAACGAAACGATGCCGTCGCAAATCTTAACGCTCTGAGCATTGTCTCTGAACGATAAAAACCGAAAAGGAGAACAACAAAATGGCATTGGAAATCACGGTAAGGGATCTCAAAAAACAGGAGGAAATCAGCAAGATGGTCTGCAAGTGCGCGCTGCTGTCGATGGATGAGGCGGGCGAGCACGGAGACGCAAGAACCATCGTATTTGCCGAGTGCGACGCGCTTTCTATCGCAGATACGATCCTGCGAATGGAGCAGGCAATCGATGAGCTGAAGGAAGACCCTGACATTCGCAAGACTGTAAACTTCGCTCGCTGGCTGCGCTCGGAAACTAAGCACAAGGAAGAAAAGGAAGAACCGAAAGCACAGGAGTTGGATATTGCGTTCACGGTCAAGGTGGCGCGCGTGCCGAGAAAGGGCGGTGAGAGATGATGTATGTGACGGTCCGATATTACAAGCCGCAGCTCAGCGGCTATGCAGGTATGGCCTACACCTACCGCACCAGCCTGCCGCTCAAGGCGGGCGACAAAGTGATCGCGCCGACGAAGGGCGGAGACAACCGCGCCATTGTGCTGGACGCCGATGTTCCGGAGAACAGCATCGCGCCGCATATCCTGCCGCTTCTGCGCGAGATCACGCAGTATGACACCGAGGAGGAAAAAGTATGAGTGGAGCGATGGAATTCAGCATTTCGACCGATCTGACGCCGCTGCGCAATTTTGATATTCAGGCAAATTTTGAGGAGTGCAAGGCATGGCTGGACGAGAATCTTGCGCCGTACCGCACGATGGTCGTCACCGAGGATGGGATCGCGTCTGCGAAAAGCTATAGAGCGACCATCCGCAAAGTGGCCGCTCGCATCGACGAGTGCCGCAAGATGGCAAAAGAAGCAGCGATGCAGAGCTATAAGCCGTTTGAAGAAAAGTGCAAAGCCCTGACGGCGCTGTGCGACGAGAGCGCCGCAAACCTCGACGGGCAAATCAAAGCCTTTGACGAGGCGAAGAAGGCGGAGAAGAGCGAACGGCTGCGCGCGTTCTTCAACCAGAGCATCGGGGAGATGAACGATTTTCTGACGTTCGACGCCATCTACAACCCACGCTGGATGAATTCCACCTACTCAGAGGAACAGGCACGCAAGGACATTATCTGCGAGATCGCCAAGTGCTCGAACGCCGTGGAGAGCCTGCGCGCGCTGCACAGCGAGTTCGAGACCACGCTGCTGGACGAATTCCGCAGGACGCACGATCTGGCGGCGTGCCTGAAACGAAACGAACACCTGCTGCGGCTCAAGGAGATCGAGGAAACGCGCAAGCGTATGCGCCGAGAGCAGGAGCAGGACGTGGCGAATAAGCTGGCCGCCGCGCGGGCAACGGAAGCCCCTGCGCCGAAGCCGACAGAGCCGCCCGAGACGGAGAAGCCGCGCGAGGATGAACGCCCGGAGCACGCGGCGGAGCAGCCGCAGATGTTCGAGCTGGTTTTCCGCGTGCGCGGAACCGCGGATCAGTTGAACGGCTTGAAGCAGTACATGAAGGAAAACTGCATCCAGTTTGGACGCGCGGACGGATAAGGAGGAAAGATCATGAATCCGAAAAACACCTTTACCCAGCAGACACAGAGCAAACCCTCGTTTTCGCTGGCGGTCACCTCGCCGACGATGCAGGGAATGATCAAAAAGGCACTTGGCAGCGATGCTGCCGCCGCCCGCGTCACGTCGACGCTGATCTCGGCGGTCAACGCGAGCGACCAGCTGCGCAACTGCGAGGCGTCCACCATTGTAGCCGCGGCACTGCGCGGAGAAGGTCTTGGCCTGATCTATGGCCACGGCTACTATGTTGTGCCTTACGGCACGGTCGCCACATACATCATGTCGTACAAAGGCTACATCCAGCTTGCGATGTCTACGGGATTTTATGCAGACATCGACTGCATTGAGGTGCGCGACGGCGAGCTTGACGGACGCGACCGCCGCACCGGAAAACCGAAGGTAAACCTCGCAAGATACGAGACCGACGAAGAGCGCGAGCAGCACGCCGTGATCGGCTATTACGGATATTTTGAGCTGAAAGACGGGACGTTCCGCTACGAATATTGGTCGCTGGACAAACTCCTGCGACACGCCGACCGCTATTCCAAGGCGTTTCACCTTGAAAAATTCCTCGAAATGCAGAGCGGCAGCATGAACCCGAAGGACGTTGAAAAACTGCTGAACGGCTCGCCCTGGTACGACCCGAACGGCGGGCAGGACAAGATGTGCCGCAAGACGGTTATCCGACAGCTGCTTAACAGCGGCTACGCACCGCTTTCGCCGGAAGTGAAAACGGCGTTTACGAACGACAGTCAGAGCGAAGACAGTGGCGTGATTCCCGACTTCCAGATGCCCGAGCGCGTGATCCCGACGACCGGAGAGGTCGTTGAGGCGGCGGCGGATGCCGGGAACTCCACGCAGGAAGCCGCAGAGGGGGCTGTGAGCGCTCCTAACGCTTCGGACGTGAAATTACCTTCCCGAAAGGAAAACGCCGCACAGCGCGTCTCAGACGCAAATGCAGGAGATTACGCGCAAAGCTTCTTTGACGACTAAGGGAGGTGCGCAGAATGGGGATCATGGTTGGAAAGGCAGCATCGGACGGTTCTCGTCCGATGCACCTTTGGGGCAAGCTCTCCCGCGAGGTGAAGGTCGGGGAGACGTCAAAAGGAGAGCCGAAAGTGCAATTCGGCGTGTGCTATTCGCGCGGCGAATTCATGAATATTCTTGCAGTCGGGAACGACGAAACAACCAGAGTTGCCTGCGCGTTGGAGAAGGGGGATGTGGTGAGCATCGACGGCGTGTGGTCGCAGAGAAAATACCGAACGCGCGACGGCGAGGAAAAAATCTGGTCTGAGCTTCGTGCCGACACGATCTCATCTCAAAGCCTTCTGGCGGCGGTGCTGGACATTCTGTCCGCACCGCGCCCATCCGCCGAATCCGCCCCTCGCAAAGATGAATTTTATGCAGAGGAACACCCCGCACCGGCGGAAGACGGCGGAAAACTGCCGTGGGAACAGCAGGAGCAGGAAGACGCTGAATATGACTACGTGCCGACGATTTAGGAGGACGGAGAAAAGGAGTGCGAAAAATGGCACAGGAAAATCGGTATTTTTGGCTGAGACTCTATGATGACTTTTTCACTTCAAAACGCATCAAAAAGCTTAGAAAACTGGCGGGCGGAGATACCTACCTCATCATCTACCTGAAAATGCAGCTCATTGCCATGAAGCATGACGGTATTTTGCAGTGGTCTGGCCTTGATGACAGTTTTGCCGATGAATTGGCGCTGGAGCTGGACGAGGAACCGGCCAATGTAGAGGTGACGATCAACTATCTTCTTTCCTGTGGCTTGGCGGAGACTTCGGATGATGTAACGTTTTTCCTTCCGTATGCAGTGAAAAATGTAGGAAGTGAGGGTTCGTCCGCCAAGAGAATGAGGGAATCCCGAGCGAGGGCGAAATTAAAAGAACCGTCACATTGTGCGAACGATGTGAAGACATTGTGCGAACATCGTTACGGAGAGAAAGAGATAGAGAAAGAGATAGAGAAAGATAATAGTTCTTCTTCACTACGTTCAGAAGAACTCGTTGCCCCCGAAGCGGCGGCAACGCCCCAGCAGGAAGAAAACGAGCATATCCCTTACGTAAAGGTTCAGAAGTTATACAACGATATTTGCCCGAAAATGGCAAAGTGCACCGTTATGAGCGAGGCGCGAAAGAAGGCAATCAAGGCACGATTTAGAAGCGGCTACAAACTGGAAGATTTTGAACGCCTTTTCACGCTGGCGGCGCAGAGTTCATTTCTCAACGGGGGCAACAAACGGAATTTCATGGCGAATTTCGACTGGCTCATCAGGGACGCGAACATGGCGAAGGTTTTGGACGGAAATTATGCGGACAGACCCAACGGAAACAATAGCCCTGACGGCGGCGGGTTTACCTACGACTACGGAGACATGAGCGGAAGCCTATGAGGACGGACGATATTTTTGCAACACTGGCGCGCCGATCGGCGGCGCTGGCCGTTCCGGAAGAGGGAGATTTCATGCGAGACGGACTGCTGCACTGCGGGAAGTGCGGAAAGCCGAAGCAGTGCCGCGTAATGCTCCACGGGACGGCAAAGACGCCGCAGGTCGTCGGGTGCTGCTGCGACTGCACGAACGAGGCGTATCTGCGCGGGAAGGAAGAGCGCGAGCGAGAGGAAAAGCGGCTGCGTATCGAAGCGCTGCGCGCTGACGGAATCCGCGACAAGAGTCTGACGGCGTGCCGCTTCGATGCCTCTGAGATGACCGATTGGCTTTTAAAATGCAAGCGCTACGCCGAACACTGGAAGGAGATGCAGGAGCAGAACAGCGGGCTTCTCCTGTGGGGAAACACAGGCACCGGGAAGACCTATGCGGCGGCTTGCATTGCCAATTACCTGATCGACCAAGGAACGCCGGCGATGGTGACGAGTTTTCCGCGCATCCTGAACGCGGGATGGGATAAGCAGGAGATCATTGACCAGATGCACTATTACCCGCTGGTCGTAATCGACGACCTTGATGTGGAGCGGAGTACCGAATACGCGATGGAGACGGTCTACATGGTGATCGACGAGCGATACAAGGCGAAAAAGCCGCTGATCGTCACGACGAACCTGACGCTTGAAGAGCTATGCAAGCCCAAAAACATGGACTATCGGCGCATTTACGAGAGAATCCTTGAGCTGTGCGTCCCTGTTGCATTCAAGGGCGAGAGTTTTCGCCAAAAGGCTGCAAACGAGAAAATGCGGCGCATGAAAGAAATTCTTGACGGAGGCGCGTAAGACATGAGCGGATGCCGATTTGACAGCGTGAGCGATCTTCCTGAAAAGTACCGGGAGAAAATCAATGCCGAGATAAAGCGGCAGAATGTGAACCGCGCAGCACGCGCCGCCGTGGAGCTGGTGCAGAGCGTGCGGGAGGCGAAAGAAAAGCCGGGGAAAAAGAAGGAACGAAAATTTCACAACCGCCCGACAGAGCGGATCATGCCAAACGGCGATGTACGGACATTTGACAGCGCACGGGAGGCGAGCCGGTACGACGAGCTGATGCTGATGCTCAGGGCAGGCGAGATCCGCGAGATGAAGGTCCAGCCGCAATTCACGCTGAAAGAAAGCTTTGTCACGCCGGAAGGAGACCTGAGCCGGAAGGTGGTATACATAGCCGACTTTTCCTACGAAGCGCGAGCGAAAGACGGGACATGGCGCTTCGTTGTGGAAGATGTGAAGAGTGAGAGAACAAGAAAAAACAAGGATTATCGCATCAAGGTAAAACTGATGCAGGAGAACAGAGGGATCACCGTGCAGGAGGTTTTCTGACAGAAGGAGGTGCAGACGCATGGTGGGGAGCTACGAAATGCACACACTGATTATCCACGCCGTCGCTCCGTGGGAGAGTGAAGATGCGAAGGCAGTGGAGGCGCGGCCTATTGAAACGCACAGCACACAGGAACAAATCGACTACTGCGTGAACCATTGCCCGTATGCTCATTGCGTGGACTGCATGAGCAGAAGGAGATCAGAGAAAAAGACGGTGGGGCGTCCGAGCCGATACGATTCACAGACATTGCGCGAGCTTCTGACGCTGAAGCTCACAAATGCAGAAATGTGCAGAGCACTGGGGTGCAGCGAAAGGGCGCTGAGAAATTACAAGAGACGGGAGGCGGCAGAACGATGCCTATGAGCGAATACGAAAAGGCCCGGCTGATGCCGGAGGTGATTGGCAAGGCGAAACGAGAGGAAATCCAAAAGCAGCAGGAACAATTCCGCACGGCGGCGCTCAATCGACTGCAAAAGGCGATCCGCTATGCGCAGATGCAGAAAAATGACCCGACGATTTGCGACCGGTACGCAGACCTGCGATATTGGGACGGCTATCTGGCGGCGCTGAACGAGGCCAAGAACCTGATATGAAGCGCCTCAAGGCGGAGTAAGAAAAATATTTCTGGAGGGAAGGCGCAATGGATCGGATGCCGGAATACGCCGTTCGGCTGCGGAGACTGCGAGAGCAGAAAAAAATGAAGCGCCGCGTTGCTTCGGAGCTTTGCGGGCTGAGCAAAAACATGATGAAGCGCTACGAAAACGGAGAGGTAGAGCCGAGAGCAAGCGCTCTCATCCTGCTTGCGGACTTTTACAACGTTTCCGTGGATTATATCCTCGGCGTGGAAGGCAAAAAATAATTTTCAAAAAATCCCCATATATGGGGCGCACTTTTCCTGAGATGTGAAATCATGGGAGATGTGGAGGTATAAACCTCAACGTCTCCCATCTTAATTTTTCGAGCAAGGAGGTCGCTATGGAAGAGCAGACGGTTGAAACACTGACGCTGGACGAGCAGCAGAAGCAATATACCGCAATCGCGCGCGAAACCAGCGACAGCCTTGCTCTTTTTTATTGCTGCATCCGCTTTGACGTTCCATTCGATATGCTGGCGGTTCCAAAAGAGGTGGGCAGTGCGGAGAAGTGGGTGGACTACTGCGACAATCTGCGAACAAAGGGGCTTGATAAAAAGCGCGGCGAGACGCTGGGCTTCCTCGATGGGCTGACGGACATCATGGAGATTTTCGGCGAGCGGCTGGACGTGGGCGAATTCACCAAAGCCGTGGGCAACGAGAAGAGCGCGAGAAACCGGAAGATCGGAACTGCGAAGCAGCGCAAGGACTGGGGCGAGAACAGCACAAAAAACCCATATACCGCCGAGGACTACAACGAGCTTGACCGCATCTATGACGCGCTGGCCAGCGACCTGATGGCGGCGGGCGGCGTGAGCGTAAAGCAGGAATTTATCCTGCGCGACTGCGCCAAGATGACGCTCGACCGAGACAATATGCGCTCCATCGGGCAATTCGACAAGGCGGCCAAACTGAACAGAATGATTCAGGACAACCTGTCGAGCGAGGGACTGAGAAAAAAGGACGCGAAGCCCATTGATGACCTGCGCATCGACAGCCTGACGGAAGCGCTGGAGCGCAAAGGGCTGCTGAAGAACGGGAAACCGTGCAGCCCCGACGAGGCCTTCAAAATTTTCTTTGGCAGGCCGTGCAAGTACCCGTACACGATGGACGCGGCGGAGCAGATGATTCTCATCAACGAAAACCGGATGCGGCAAAACGACGGAATGCCGGAGCTGGTAACGCTGCCGGACAACATGAGGCTGCACGACGACCTCGGCGAGTTTGCCGAAGAGCCGAACGAACGGGAAAGAGAAGCATACGCCAAGCTCGGACTCGTAAAAATGCCGCCGCCGAAAAAGAAAAAGCGGTGACACCATGGCGAGGAGAACTGGAAAAGTCTGGTCGGCAGATGTCGGCTGGATCGCAAAAAAACCAACGGAGAACCGCGACTATGGCGATTACGAGGATAGTTTCTGGGCATTTGTGGTCTGGGTCATTCGATGGTATCCGGACAAAATGCTGGATATTGCGCGCAGCGAGGAAGCGGACTTTGCAAACGAAGAGCTATTGCAGCGCGTGATGATGCGCGAATATGCGCGCAAGCGTGAGGTTTCGATCACCGGCACACGAAGCCTGACGAAGACCAGCACGAAGATGAAATACGCGATGGTCAGCGATCTTGTTTGGCCGGGAACGCAGAGTGCGTATTACGGTCCGAGCTATAAGCAGCTTGCGGCCATCGGCAGCAAGACCTTCCGGCAGATCGAGCACGACTATCCGATGCTGGCAAGACATTGGCGCGTGACGGCGGAAAGTAAGGACGACTTTAAGATCGAGACTGACTGCGGAAGCGCATTTTATATCTCGGCAATGCGCGGCGACAACCTGCATGACGTGACGGCGGAAGAATATGCACAGGAGGAAGCGCCTGCGTTCGATTATGGAGAATACTCGACCGTTGTTCTTCCTGCGGTGCGACTGTGGCACAACGTCAAGGGAGAACCGGACCGCAATTTCGTGGGCTATAAAAAGCACGCCATCACAAGCGCGGGACGAAAGCAGAACCACGCTTTCCAGACACGCTGCAAGGTGATGAAGAAAATGGCGGAAGGCGAAAGCGCCTTTGCCATGGACATTTCATGGGAAAGCATTGTGCTGATGCAGATGCGCCCCTACGAGTGGGCGATGGGGCTTAAGGATGAGCTGACGGTAGAAAAGTGGATGCGCGAGATGGAATCGCGCTACACGGGAGCGGACGAATTTCCGGTGCTGTCGGACGAGGTGCTGACAGACAGCCAACGGCTGAACCTGATGGAGACGGAGCACTGCTGCAAGGCGGCGCGCCCGATGCTCGACCCGGAGGACGTGATCTACGTCGTCGGCTACGACGTATCCTACGAGGATTCTTCCAAAAACGCCAAGTGCGCCTGCGTGGTGCTGAAGCTGACGCGGCAGAAAGAATATCTCAAGCGCGACCGATTCCTGAAGCAGCTCGTTTATATTGACGACTGGCCGCCGCCCGACCAGAGCAAAGCACAGGCGCGGCGACTGAAGGGGATCTGGCACCGTTTCTGCTATGACGGCAGCCAGACCTATATTGCCATCGACTCATGGCAGTACGGGCGCGGCGTGCTGGAAGACCTGATGACCGACCTTGGAGACGGGCTTCCGCCGCTGTGCATCCGAGGACACGCGGCCTACGTTTCGGCGGAGCTGCCGGACGCTATCCCGGTGATCTACCCCATTAAGGCGGGCGGAACGGGCGTGACGGACCCGGACTTTGAAATGCTGAAATACGCGCAGACGGAATTTGAGCACCACAACGTTGAACTGCTGACGCTGAACGCCAACGAGGGCGTGGAAGCCTATAAGCGGGCGCACCGCATCAAGGACGATGACCGGGACTACCAGATCGCACTGCCGTACCAGAAGTGCCGCGAGCTGAGCGGGCAGATCCAGAACCTGAAGCTGGTGCCAAGCGGCGCAGGAATGAGCGAAAAGCGCATTTCCAAGGCAATCCAGCGCGACAGCTGGTCGGCGCTCAAATACGCGCTGCGGCTTGCACAGATCATCGAGCGAGAGGAATTGCTCAACGAGATCAACAGCCGGAAGAAGAGCGACTGGGCGGAAGAGCTGAAAAAATTCGAGAACGGCGGAACGGCCGGCGCAGGAATCGCCGGGAGGGCGATGGGACGCACCGTGACCGAAAGACGCGGAGGAAGGATCTACTGACATGGCGGTAAATTACAGGCTGTTTGCAGCGCCGGTGAACGCGGATACCGTAAGGCGGGCGGCGGACGAGCGATTCTCCCGCATCACGGCGGAATATATCCTGATCTATCGCCGGACAAAGCCAAAAAACATACCGTGCGCAGAAATCAAGGGCGCGGATACCGAACACCTTACCGAGCGAGACAGGACTTGGCTGAAAGATTCCATCCTTGTGCTGCTGGCGGAAGCGGCGGCAAAGGCGCAGGAGAAGTCGAAAGAGCGCATGAGCGAGCTGATGGACAACCTGGAGGATGCGCTGCGGGAAGAACAGGAAAAACTGAACGAGGGGACGGAAAATGGAGGAAAAACTGAATCTGACAACTGAATTGCAGGGCGTGCAGTATTCGTCATATTCCGACATTTTCGGACGCTTCAAAAAACTGTCGGAACAGTACGGCGGGATGCCGATGAGCAGCCTGATGAGCGCGTTTTCGCGCACAACGGGGGCACAGTATTACCGAAACGACCCTTACATCCAGAACCGCCGCGTGCAGGCGATCTCTTCGCTGCCGAATGATTTTTCGAAGAACAAGGTGGCGGAAATGCTGACAAGCCCGCTTGCCAACGAGCGGGGACTGCGGCAGGTGGAGCACGCGCTGGAATACACCGCGTATCCGCTCTTTCACACGCGCAAGATGTATCAGGACCTGCTGACGTATCACAGCTACATCGCGCCGGAATTCACCGAAAAGGATGCTGCGAAAAACGATGACTTTTGGCGAGAGTGGAAGCTGCTGGAAAAGTTGCGGCGCAAGCTCGACCCCAAAACCACCGCGCACAAGATCGCCGGTCAGGCGGTGCAGGAGGGAAAGGTCTTCTACTATCCGCGCATCAGCGTGGACAAGCCGCACAACAAAGTGGACTACGCCTTTATGCAGCAGCTACCGTCCGACTGGACAAAGATCGTCGGATTCAACAGCGTGAGCAAGTACACGGTCGCCTTCAACCTCTTCTACTTCCTGCGGCCGGGGTGCTTCCCGGAGCAATTTGGCGACCTCTTTGAGCCGTATCTTGACACCTTCTCGATGGTGACGGACAGAGCGCCGAAGGGCGTTGGAAAAAAATATGTCTACGCGGAAAAGGCAACTGTGGACATGGGGAGATTCCGGCAGATCGTACAGGATAACCCGCAGGGGCTTGCGGGAGAGCCGGAGGTCTACTACCAAAACGGGAAGTGGTTCTATTGGGTGACGCTGCCCGTGGACAAGATTTTCACCTTCGAGATCGATGACGCCAATACGACAGCAGTTTCTCCGCTGACGGGTCTGTTTTTATCGCTGCTGCAAATTGCACAGTACGAACAGATCCAGTTGGAGCTGGTGCAAAACCCGCTGATCTCACTCTTCACGGGAGAAATTCCCTACAAGCAGAAAAACGATCAGACCGCTATCGAGGACGATTACCGGTTATCTGATGCGGGGCGGAGGCTTTTTGAATACCTGTGGTATCAGATGCTTTCCGACAGCAATACGAGCGGCATCGGATGGTTCACGGCACCTGTGCAGAACATCAAAATGCACCAACTTGCAGAAGCGCCGAGCGCAACGAAAATTTCTTCTGCGGGCTACGGCTACACGATGGCGAAGGCAGGACTTTCCGCATTGATCCCAACGAGCGACGAGCCACGCGCGGGCGTTGCGAACATCAGCCTACAGATCGAAAGCAAATTTGCCGAGCAGATTTACCGCTGCTACGAACGGATGATGCAGAGCATCTTCGAGGGCATGAACCTGAAATATTCGTGGCGGTTTGAGTGCTTCGGGGACGTTGCCACGGACAATGATTTGAAAGAAAGCCTGAGAAAAGATATGACGCTGGGCATATTGCCGGCAACGCTGAAATATATGGCTATGAATAATATGTCTATGCTGGATGATATGTCCATAAGCCGAGCGATGCTGGAATCCGGCATTATGGATTTGAGGAAACCTCTCAGCTCCACGTTTACGGAAGCAAAAAACGACGGCAACGGGAGTGGTGGCCAGACTCCAGAAGCCAAAAGAGCAACTGACCCTGGGGGCAGACCAAGTTCCGACGGAAAAGCAACATCGGAGGGGCAGGAATCTAGCGAGGACCAATATGGAGATTAAGTGTTGAATATTGGGGATAGGGTAGCTCCCGAAAAGCGGTTAGCCTTGCCGCCTTCCCCAATTTTCATAAAGGCTGATTACGAAAGGCGGTAATTGAATATGCCACAGTTGAAAGATTTGACAGGGTTGAGAGTAGGAAAACTTACGGTCATAGGGCGCGGAGAAGATAAAATTGCAAAAAGCGGGAAAAGGCTTGTGCAATGGGAATGTATGTGCGACTGCGGCAGAAAAACACTTGTAACAACAGGGCACCTGCAAGGAGAACATACGCAAAGTTGCGGGTGTATGCGTAAGATTGCTTGCGGCAAGATGGGAAAAGCAACTTTCGTACACGGCGAAGAGAACACAAAACTGTACCACACATGGATGTGCATGAAAAGCAGGTGCAATAATGCCGCGAACAAGAGATACCGAGCATACGGAGAGCGAGGCATTAAAATATGCCGAGAGTGGGCCGAAAGTTTTACGGCGTTTCGGGATTGGGCGCTTGCCAATGGCTACCGGGACGATTTGACCATCGACCGCATCGACGTAAACGGCAACTACTGCCCCGAAAATTGCCGCTGGGCGACACTCATAGAGCAAGCAAACAATAAGAGGAATAACCACCGCATAGCCGCGATGGGAGAAGAACATACAGTAGCGGAATGGAGCAGAATAATGGGCATAAGCGCTAATGTGATTCATGCACGTTTGCGACATGGATGGACGGAAATAAGGGCAGTAACAACACCGCTGTTGCGTGGAGGCTGAGAAGAAATGGGCATGACGGCGATACTGACGGCGGAACGACGACGAGCGAGGGTGCGGAAGCGACCACCGACGCAAACGGCTGAAAAAGGAGATGATGACGATGGCAAAGGCAAGAGAAATCTTTACATACGATGATGCACGATACGCGCCGCTGCGCGACGCGGCGCGGAACGCAACGAGGGCCTATCAGGACGCGGCACGCGGACTGGATACGCTCAAGGAGTGGGTGCTGATCGAGTTTGGCCTGATGAATTTATCGAACGCGATCCACGCGCTGGCGCACGAACAGCCGAAGCGCTTCGATGCGATCGGAGATATTCTGCATCAGCGGCATCTGATGCAGGAGTACCCGGCAACAGAGGAATACCGGGCGCGGCCTGCAAATCTTGATGACGTTTTTGAAGAGATCATCCGAATGCTTGACCGCATCGAGACGGCGCTCAAAGAATGCGTGCGCGTTTCGGACGAGCAGGGGCTTTACCCGCTGGGCAGGGCATTCGAGAGTCTTCAAATGCAGAACAGCGAAAGCTACGAGACGTTCCTGTACGCATGGGAGATGTTCGACGCGACTGACGGCAGCGCCACCAGCTATGACAATTGGGTACGGACGCTGTTTGAGAACGAGGGGGAATAAAAAATGCCATTCAGAACAAGAGAACGACCGCCTGATCGAGTGAAATATTCCGGAGAGCTGCGCGTAATGCAGAAGCTCGGCCCGTATGAATTTGGCGTTGAGCTGTGGCTGATGCGCGACGGAAGGAACCGGAACAAGTGGGACTACCGCAATCTCGAGCGGTATTACCTGACATTTGTGGGGCAGCCCATCCTATGCGCCTACATCGGGCCGAAGGTCGGCGACGGACACAACATGGCCGAGCGCGTCGACCCCAGCACGGGAGAAAAATACTACAGCTTTACCGATGGAACGGCGGAGCGAATCGTCGGAACGCTTTCCGACGACCAGAAGGACTTTACCCTTGTGGAAAGGGATGGTCATACATGGATCGTGGCGAAGGGAAAACTCTACTCTTTCTACGCCAAGGAACTGGTGGACAAGATCGTGCGAGCAGGGCGCATGGACGTGTCATCGGAGACCTTGGTAGAAAAGGAGCATGAGGAAGACGGCTACGCGGTATTTACCGAGTGGACGGGCATCGGCGTCACGATTCTGGGGGATGACGTTTCCCCGGCGATCCCGAGCGCGCGCATTGCGGCGCTCAAGGCTATGCAGGAAGAATTCAAAACGCTGAAACTGCGGGCGGCATCGCTGAACGACGGAAAGCCGCAAACCAAACAAAACCCAAAAAAAGGAGTGAAAAGAAGCATGAACAAGAAAGCAGCGGAACAGCTCGCTCCGAAGTTCGAGGGCTACAAGATCGTGGCGCTGAGCGAAGACGGCCTGCGCGTTGGCCTGATCGACCAGACCGGCGCGGCTTTCACCTATGTTTTCAACAGTGAAGACAACGGGGAAGTCGTGGCAAGCCGCATCAAGCCGTGCTACCTGACGGCAGCCTTCCACTTCGACGCGGAGAACGAAGAGAGCGTGGATGTGTGCGACATCTGCGAGCACGCCTGCGCGTCCATCCGCGACAAGAACACTGACATCAATGCACTGCGCGCGCAGCTGGAAAGCGCAAACAACCAGCTCGCGGCCATGCAGGAGACGGAGAACAAGCGCCGCATGAACGCCGCAAAGGCTGCCGTAACCGAGACGCTGAACGCCTTCAACCGCAACCGCGAGGACAAGATCGGCGAGGATGCGCTCGCCGCCGTCTCTGCCGATGTGGAGGCGGGCGTTTACGCCAACAGTCTCGACAAGGACGGCAACTGGATCGGCGAGAAACTGGTGCGAGACGCAGTGCTCGCCGTGTGCGGTGCTGCGGTGATGGCAGCAGACGAACGGCGCGCAAACGCAAAGAAGACCCGCTTCATCGGCGAACGACTGAACAGCGGAGAGCAGCGCGAGGGCGTTGCAAGTCTGCTTGAAAAGTGGGGCATCGAGACGACCCCGCAGGGCAACTAAAGGAAGGAGTGAACAAGAATGTCTTATATCGCTAAAACTGCATTTGAAGCCCGTATCACGAACAACGAGTTCAACGAGCTTTGCAACATCACGGGACGCTATCAGGCCTCCAGCGCGGATGCCGACTGCTCGGCTGGACTGCTGTGCGTGCAGGCTGAACAGCTTCCGTGCGCCGGATTCACCGGCATCAAGAACGAGAACGCATGGTACATGAATGCCGCCGGTGCTGCGGCCAACGTGGACACGCCCGTGTATGCCGCCAACACCTACGAGGTGCAGCACCTTTCCGGAAAGAACGGACAGCTCTACGCCATCGGCACCGAAACGCTGGGTCTCGGCATCCCCGCCGGACGCGACGGCACCTTCACCAAGATCGTGTTTGACGATGAGCACGTCTATCGCTTTGGCGAAGGCAACCTCTCCACCGCCATTGGCGAGAACACGTTCTTCACCATCGCAAACGGTCTGCTGGCTCCCGCCGCGGCGGCGCCTACCAAGGCCGGTTCGATCTATTTCAAGCTGCGCGGCAGCGGCAAGTTCACCGAGGGCACGACCGCAAGCTTCGGCTATTACGATCTGGTTGCCTGCAAGGTGAGCGTCGCAGCAGGCGGCTAAGCGGAAAAGTAAGGAAGGAGTGAATAGAAAATGGCTAAACTGACTCTCAACAGCGTGTCGAAGGACAATTTTGAAGTCCACGGCAACAACGAACGCGAAGACATCATCGCGGCCGGCCGCACCCTCTTTTTCGAGCACTCGGTCAAAGGCAGAAACGAGATGCTCGCCGCAATGAACGGACGCGGCACCGCGATGCAGCGCATGACCACTGACGCGGGATACAAGCAGCTCAACGACAAGTTCCAGCGCGACCACATGCTGTACGCGGCGAAGATCGCCTGCGCACAGACCGGCGAGAACGCCCCGAAGAGCTGGGAGGATTTCAAGCGCGACGGAGGACGTTTCTACGGAAATGAGGCTTTCTATCGCGTGCAGCAGGGAATCTACATGGAGATCCTGCGCCCCATCCTTCCGGCGGTCTACTCCGAGGCCGTCAGCCTGTTTGCCGATACCGTGGAGGTCGACTTCGGCCAGACGTACATGGTCAGCATCGGCAGCAACGATATCCCTGTGTTTCAGGATTCGAGCTGGGGCGCTTCGCGCAGCGTGCCGCGCAACCGCTTCTACAGCCGCGATTACGCACTGAACCCGCAGCCCAAGAGCTGCTGGATCACGGCAAAGTGGATTCAGCTTGTCGGCAACAACATGGACTTCGGCGACTTCTTTGCGAATATCGCTGCCGGCATGTACGCCAAGACCATGGGCATGTGGAACCAGGCGATGAACATCGCCAAGGGCGACGTTTCCCTGATCCCCGCGAGCCTGAACTACACGTTCGACACCCAGAACTGGGTGAAGGCGGCAAACAAGGTCGCGTCGCTGAACGCAACGCGCATTTCCAACCTGTTTGCGACCGGAAGTATGGTGGCGCTCTCCAAGGTGCTGCCGACGAATGTGACCGGCTCTACGAACGTGAACATGGACGCCGCTATTGCGACGCTGCTCGGCGCGGACTACACCCGCAGCGGCTATCTCGGCGAGTTCATGGCGGTGCGCCTGATGCCGATGCAGGATGTGATCGTCCCCGGCACGCAGAACACTGCGCCCGAGACGCTGCTCGACGACACCGACATTTACATGATGTCCTCGAGCGGCAGAAAGCCGATGACCATCGGCTACACGGCGGGAACGCCCATCACCATCGAGATGGACCCCACGAAGTCCGCGGACTTCGAAATTGGAATGAACGTCACCATCGCCCTCGACACGGTGGCCACGTTCTCCAGCAAGATCGCCCACATCACGGTTTCCTAATAACGGCGAAAAGCGGGAGGGGCAAACCCTCCCGCCCATACGCGGCGTGCTGATGCAGAAGCGAAAGCGGTGGCTATAGGCAACATCGCGGACGCGTGACGGCTCGATACCGTCTCGCCGCTCCAAACGGAAATCCCCTGCCTTTAAGTGGGGAGATGAATACCATCATTCTGAAAGGAGATAAAACGATGGGAAAGAAGACGACCAAGAGCGCGGCGGAGCAGGCCGCGAAGATCATTGAGCAGGAGAGCGAGGTCGGTACGGAGGGTATCGTGGGCGCGGCGGAAGACGGAACGGCCTTTGAAGTCACGGCGGATGAAGTGGCTGCCATCAGTGACGACGGCAGCGAAACGCCCCTGACGGAGCTGGAACCGGCGCTGAAGAGCAAAAAGCAGCAGAAACTCTATACCGAAGAAGAGGTGGCGGAGATCGCGCGTCAGGCGGCGGCAAGCGCCGTGGCAGAGGCGATGAAAAATGCGCCGCAGGCGATGACACAGATCGTACAGTATGGCGCGGATGCGCAGAAGGTGCAGTTCCTCTGGATGGCAGAGGTGGCGGACGACAACACCGTGCAGTTCGGCGACGGCGGCATGTACGGCAGCATCGTTGGCAAGACGGGCAGCTTTTATGTGCCCAAGAACGACCTGAGCCGCATCCTGACGAGCATGAACAGAAAGTTCCTTGAAGACCGCTGGCTGATCGTGGTGAACGGCCTGACCGACGAGGAACGCGAGACGCTGGGCGTGGACTACAAGGAGGGCGAAGTGCTCGATCGCAAGGCGTTTGCCAAGATGGTGGAGCTGGGCGACAAACTGCTTGAGCTGTATCCCGCGCTGTGCGAAGGGCACAAGCAGATGGTGGCGCAGCGCTACGCGGACGCATTTGCCGCAGGCAACCCCTATGTGACGCGCGAGCGCGCGGTCAAGCTGAACGACCTGAGCCGACGCGAGGGACACGAGCGCGGCGACTTTATCCACATCATCGAAGAAATGAACGAGCGCGACGCGAGATAACTCACCGCGCGGAATACGGAGGGAATTATGGCGAGCGTAATGCAGGGGGATGCCTACAACATCCCGGTGACGATCAAATCGGGAAACGGGACGCTGATTACGCCGGAGATCGCGGCGTGCGTGGAAATCACCGTCGGCCAGTTCACAAAGCGGTGGCCGGGGCAGGTGACGTTTGATGAAAAGACGGGCGAATGGCAGTTCCCCGTGACGCAGAAGCAGACATTCCGATTCGCCCCCGGCGCTGCCGTGGTGCAGGCGCGCGTCGTTTTTCAGGACGGCTCGATCATGGGCGGCAGCGGCGCGCCGGTCCGCGTGGAGCAGAGCGCAAGCCACGGAACACTGCCGCAGCCGGAGAAGACGGAAGCGGTGACGGGAAGCGCACCGAAGGCAACAGAGGTCACGATCCCGACGGTTCACGACATCGACGTTTCCCTCCACTCGCAGGTCATTCTTTCAGACCCCATCAAAGCACCGTATATCGGGGATAACGGGAACTGGTACGAGTACGACGCCGCGACGGGAACGTTCATCGATACCGGCACGTCCGCCTCTGGCACTCCCCCCATCACCCCCGATACCGCCAATAAATTCCTTACCAACGATGGCAGTAAAGCGAAGTGGGGAGAGGTTAATTTCCCGCCTGAAGACGTTTATTCAATTTCTACCGAAGTGACGGATGGGAGAAAGCTTTTAGACCATGCCGCAACTGTTGTTGGAACATACGGCGGGGGAACTCCACAAGAGCTTTTGAAAAAATCACTGGAGCTAACGGAAGCAGATTTTCCTGTTGTGTTCTATAAAGTTTCACCGGCATCCAATTATTATAATGTTTGTTTCTTTTCAAACAGTGGTGTAAACGGGCAAATCAGAATATCGTTTTATACTGGCAATATCACTCTTGTCAAGAAGTATATCCCTGCTCTCTCTACGCTCTACGTCACCATCACGCAGGACGGCCAAGACAGCAACGGCAATCCCATCTACAAGTCGGACAAAACTTACGAGGAAATCAAGGCCGCACATGAAGTGGGGAGAGAGGTCAAGATCGCAAACAAGGGGATCTTTGACGAAGAAAAACTGCTTAATTCGGGCATCAACGATTTTCCGTTGGTTGCTGTAATTGAAATGGGGGGTCCACTTGAAGAATACCTTTTGTTTTATTCAAGTGGCATTCCGGTTCCAAGAGATGAATTCATCGCAAATCCTGTTGGCGGTCAACCCGTATCGGTTTTTCAAGTTATTATTCTAAAAAGCGGAGAGGTGGAAGTCCATCTCCCGTTCTTCGAGAACGAACAAAACGTGTCGTGGAAAAGCCGCTTTGTCAACAAGCTGCCGCAACGTTATCTTATAGGGGTGAGAGATAGGGAAGATGGGGAACTGGAAGCGGACTTGCCGTACAAGTCTATTCAAAGTATTCTGAGCACTTATGAGGCCGGTATCACAGGTGCAGCGGAAATCGCTGTGCTTTACAATCATCAGACTTATAGAATGGTGAACCCTTATGGTAATTCATTCGTCTTCTCCAATACCACTCCCAAAGGCATTTCCACGCTTACCCTTTCTCAGCAGGACGGCAAAGACGTATGGACGCATGAGGTTGTGTCGCTGATTAGTGACTATAGTTTCTGCCCGTATTTGTTTTTGCATGAGCATGATACCGGTGGTTATTATCTTTCAGATAAGGATGGAAATGAGGTTTGGCCGAGTGTGATATCAAACCAATACGGTTCGATTCAGTATATTTACTACCAGCGTTTCAAATATACCATTTCTGTTACTGGGCATGAAAATCCCTATGTAGATTTCTTAGCCGTCAATGGCGACGAGTATGCGAGAATTTCTGTTGACGTCGCCGCCAATAGAGGTCAGGGAACCGTTACATGGAGTGGCTGGAAGCCAATCTGCCCCAATCAAACACCCGAAGTTACCACCGCTGACAATGGCAAGTTCCTGCGAGTCGTGGACGGTCAGTGGGCGGCGGATTCTGTAGCAAACGCGAAAGGAGTGAGCTTCTGATGGCACAAAACGAATATTTAGTCGATGGCGCTGACCTGACGACCGTTGCCGATGCCATCCGTGAGAGGGGAGGCACGACCGCGCCGCTGAGCTTTCCGGATGGGATGGCAAGTGCCGTGAGGGATATCCCGTCTGGTGCTTCCCCCGATATCTCCCTCGGCCTGACCGCCGCCACCATCGGCCAGACCATCAAGGTCAAAGCCGTTGACACCGACGGCAAGCCCACCGCGTGGGAGGCGGTGGATATGGCAGGAGGCGAGACGTGGGAGTTGATTCGGGATTTCACTCTAGCAGAGGATGTGGTTAAAGCAACTATCAACTTGGACGAAAACGGAAAACCATTCCGCTTAAAAAAAGCGTATGTTTTTATTACCGCCACCGCTCCAACAGACGAAAGTATTACTTATTCCGCAGAGATCTGTTGCGTTACAGCTGCGCCCCCCGCGAATCCGTGGGGTCAAGAAATGGTATTCCTTGGGGGGAGTCCAGCGTTCGGCAAGCCAACGCGATTTTCGGCGTCTCTATGGGACACATATGGTGGCTGCTTCCTCCCGGTAGAAATCAAATCCTCTTTTGGCGATACTGTTGCAAACACATTAGTGACGAAAATATCATATGATTCTGCTGGGGCGATCAAAGTAAGCGGAAATGGGCTTGGATATCTCCAATCCCCGTGTGAATCTTTTACTTTTGGAGCTTATCGGAAATCGCTGTTTACGGGGGCAAATATAAAAATATATGGAGTGAGAGCATGAGAATCTGTGAGAATGGTATCTACCGCGACATGACCCCCGAGGAAGTCGCAGAGTTTGAAAAGCTGGTAGCAGAAGCCCCCGCGCCCGAGCCCTCTCCCGAGGAGCGCATTGCAGCGCTGGAAAAAGACAACGCTGAGTTGCGCGAGGCCATGGAGGCACTGCTGTCGGGGGTGACGGCATGAGCGAGCTGATAGAGCGTGTCGTCGCGTACAACACGGAGGTCAAGGCCGCACTGCAAGCGGTCTACAACGACCTCAACCAAGGCCAGCGGAAAAAGCTGCTGCGCAATCCCGCCATCCGCGCCATGTTTGAGCGGTACGGGGTGGTGACGAGCACGGAGAGCGGGAAGGAGTGAGCGCTATGAGCGAGCGGGATATGAACTGCGGAACGGAGGCACGCGGGATTCCGGAAGCGGATAACCGCTGCGTCTGCTGCGGAGAGATCATACCGGAGGGACGGATGATCTGCTGGGGCTGCGAAAAGGGGTACGCCAAGAAAGGATAACGCAATGGGAACGAAGTGGAGCGAGATCATCAGCGAAAACGCAATGACGGATATTAACGATGTGCGGCTGATCGAGCTGGCGCAGGAAAACCCTGCGCGGTTTTTCCGAAAAATGGCGCTTTACATGAAAAATGCGATCCCCATCTTCAACCGACCGCCCGAGATCCGGCAGTGGTTGGAGCTGGATATGACGCTTCCTTCGTGGGATGAAGCAAGTTGGGTATCGACCGGCGAAAGCACGATGGAGGAAACGCAGGTGGCAACCGGGAAGACCGGCTACAGCGTTTTTTCCTGCGTGAAGGTTGAATGGCTCGACAACGGTGAGGCGGTAGAAACAACGTATCACGGCGCGAACTACGACGCGGAAACGGGGATTGTGACATTTGCGGCGCAGGACGCGGCAGGCGTGGAGTATTCGATGGACTTCTACCGCGACGGCGCATTTGCACAGGAACTGACGGCGACGCAAAAGCGCATCCTCGGACTGTGTGTGGCGAGCACGTGGGACGAGCATTTCTTTCGCGATTGGCTGGCTGACGTCGCCAAGGCGCACGACAGGAGCTATGAAGCGCCGAACGAATCGCAATACATGGAAAAAAGCGTGAAGAAAAAGTTGGCAAACCGAAGTCTTCTCAACGAAGAGCTGCGCAAATACGAACAGGACTGCGCGTATTACAACGCCTTCCGCACAGGAAACCGCAGGGAGGGATTCGTATGAGCGAGAACGATGCCATCCGAAATGTGACGCTGCTCGGCGGCACGGCGGCACGCCGCACAAATGCGCCGAAGCAATACAGCGGCCGGCAAAAGCAATACGGCGGCGACGCGACCGCGCTCTTTTACGCAGAGCGCGCGAAGTATGCGACCGACTTTGTGGACGCGCGGGTGCAGGGGCTGGTGCCGGGCGACTTTTATGCATGGCGCGGGCAGAAAATGCGTATCAGCGACACGATCAAGCAGGGCGCAAGCCTGGCAAGAAAGACGGATGACCAGAAGGAATACCTGCTGGCAGACCGCGGCGTCGACTACATCCCCGAGGGGGCAAAGATCGAAACAATGGGGTCAACGTGGCTTGCGACGAACCCATCCAACCTTTCAAGCGTGGCGGGAAGCGGTATCATGCGCCGATGCAACGCAACATGGAACCATCTCGATTGGTACGGCAGAGTGCGCAAGGAACCCATCCTTGTGGAAAAACAGCAGGCGATGGCGACGGCAAACGACTTTCAGGGCGTTTCGCTCATCATGCAGGGATACTTCAACATCATCTGCCAGAAGAACCAAGAGACAGACGAGCTGGATCAGAACAGCCGCCTGATTCTGGGGCGAAGGGCGTTCCAGATCACAGGATACAGCGACGTGACACAGGAATTCACCGGCGAAGACGAGAGCACGCATCTTTTGTACTTTGCGGCGCGAATTCAGGAGCCGGACGAAACGATAGACGACCTTGCACGCAGAGTTGCGGGTGGGAAAACCTTTTCGTGGGAAATCCGAATCTCCGGCGCGACGGTGCTGCGCGCGGGGGAAACCGCGCAGATGGCGGCAGAATCCATCCGCTGCGGCGAAGCGGTGGCGGGCGGAGACGAAAAGCATCCGATTTCGTATTTCTGGGAGACAAGCGATGAAGCAGTAGCGCGCGTGGATGCAGGAGGACTTGTGACCGCTGTGGGCGCTGGCAGCTGCACGATCACGGCGCGGCTGGCACAGAACCCGGAGATCGAAAGCAAGATCACACTGAGCGTTGCAGACGAAAAGAGCGGCGCAGAGGTCAGATTCCTCACAGAACCGCCCGAAATGATCGGCGCTTACGACGCGGCAACGCTGCGGGCAGCCTACTACGAAGGCGGAGAAAAGAAAGATGACACCGTGACATGGGAAATTTCCGGTGCGAGCGAGGACGCTTATACCGCCGCAGTGCTCAGGAATCAGGTGACGATACAGAACTGGGGCGGCAGCGAAACGCCGCTGACGGTGACGGCAAAATACGGTGATGCGAGCATAAGCGCAAGCATCCGACTGGAGGGAATATAAAATGGAGCACTGCCCATACGCTTACCGAAAGATCGGAGATGTGAGCCTGCATTGCTGCGCGGACGAACACAACAGCGAAAGTAATTGGTGCGCGCATCAGTTTTTCTGCCCCGATACGGGGCGGTGCGAGGTATCTCCCGACGGGGCGCGATGCCCGCTGAGGGAATGCAAAAATCCATAAATATCTGAAAGGAACTTAAATTATGGAATTCAAAAAGCTGACAGACGAAATGATGGCGGCGGCGCGCGACTATGTGCCGCTGATGGAAAAGATGGCATTTCTGCGCGCCTGTGCGTCGGACTGCTTTGAACGCATGGAGATCCGGCTGACGGACGACACCGTTCTTCCGTTCTTCAAGGAAAACGGAGAACGTAAAAGCCGCTACATGATGGGCGCGCTGGTAAAGCTCTATCTGATGCAGGAGATCGAACCGGCGGAGGGAACGAAGTTCCTGCTGGCGGCGGACGACTACGACCGCTGGGCGGGCGGCCACATCCTCGGACAGCTGAAAGCGATGAAGGCGCGTGGCGGCCCGACCAGCGAAAAGGCAAACAACCTGATCGCCGACTACAAGGAGCTGGAAAAGCGCTTCAACGCAGAGGTGTACGCGATGCTTCAGGGAATGAACGACCCTGTTTCGAGGATGCAGCAGATGGCAATGCAGAGCATGACGCCGGAGGCGGTGCAGAAGCTGGCCGAGCAGACCGGCGAGATCAGGGATGAGTTGGAAGCATTTCGAAAGAAGCGTGAAGGGAAATGAGCGCAAACTTTGAAAGCGCGACCTACCCATACGAGCGCGTACACCCTTCGTACCTGACATTCAAGGGGGCGGAGGAGCTGCCGAAGAAGCTGCTCCTTTATCTGCTCGACCTGCCCGATGCGGCAGGATATATGCCGCAGGATGACAACGCAAGGCCGCGCGTGCGGCTTTCCAAGTACCTGTGGTATGACGGGGCGAGACCGCTCGCAAACTCGCTGCCAACGGCGGCGGAAAAGCGCAGTATGCTTTTCGACGGAGAGCAGCCCGTGGTGGACAGCGCAGAGATGAGAAAAAAGCACCCGAAGGGCTACCGGCTCTATGCCCAGCGTTTTGACGGGCAGGCGCAGACCGAGGCGCAGACGACGATCCGATGCTTTCTGGGGCGCGTCTTTGCGGAAAACCCGTACAGGGCGCGCATCGGCGTGACATTCATCATCACCTGCAACGCGAATCAGGAGACGACGACGAGGACGGACGCATATTCCCGCGCATACGACATCGAGCAGTGCATCATCGAGGCGCTTCACGGCGTAAACATGGCGGGCATCGGCGTATGCGATTTTTCACGCATGGCGCACGGGGACAACGGGAGCAGGTCTGTATACGACCAGACGGGCACGCTGGTGGGACGTGAGGTCAGAATGAGCATCCAATGGGCGGAGAGCGACGATGCGGACGGAAATGCCGTGGCCGCTTTCTAAGATAGAAGAAATACGATCACGGAGGACAGCCACATGAGCATGGAATTGCAGGATGTAGCCGTTGCGCTGGAAGGGCACGAGCACGAGATCAAGTCGCTCAAGCACCGCATGGATGCGGTGGAAGAGGGACAAAAGGCGATGAATGAACTGGCCACGAGCGTGAAGCTGATGGCAGAGGAGCAGAAAAACATTTCGGAAAAGGTCGACAAGATCGACAAAAAGATGACGACCGCTGAGAGGAAACCTGCCGAGCGCTGGGACAATCTGGTGGATAAGATCGTCTGGCTTCTGGCGGGCGCTGCGATCATCGCCCTTTTTGCACAGGCGGGAATCGCCTTATAAAAATTACGGATATGCGAGGAAGGAGAAAATAAAAAATGGAACTTTCTCTTGCTATCAAAAAAGCCGTGCGGACGTATAAAGAAATCGAAACGGACGGCATTACCCTGTACCCGATCCCTGTATCCCGATGGGATGAATTTATGCTGGCGCGGCCGGCGCTCGAGCTGATGCAGCAGACGCTCCCTGTAAAGTATCTCTCCGTGCCGCTGCTCAGCGCGTACTACGCAATGGACTACGAGGCCGTAACGGGAGACGACGGCCTGCCGACGGGGCTGTTTGCGCGCTCGCTCCTGCTCCTGTCACTCGCCCTGCGGCTTGGGCGGGCGGACGAGGACGCGGAACAGGCGCTGAAACGGTTCCGGCTGCGGGTGGATGAAAGAGATCCGTCGACGCTGCTGGCGGTGGAGTTCTCGCAGGACGGCGAAACAATGCAGAGCATTACGCCGGTGCAGTTTTCGAGACTGCGAGAGATCATTGCGGCACAAAACGGCGTGGAGCTGGTGAGCGCAGACGCAAACCCCGAGCTTGTTGAGGCGGAGCGCGACATTGCAGAACAGAAGAGCGCGAAGCTGAGCGGAGATTTCGGAGAGCTTTTCAGCACCGTGGCGACACTGAGCCACGAGGACGAAAAAACCATTATGGAATGGCCCATTAAGAAACTGATGGACCGCAAAGATGCTTACGCGCGCGTGCTGGGATACCTTCTGTGCGGCGTGAGCGAAGCGAACGGCGCGAAGTGGACGGGCGGAAACCCGTATCCCAGCCCGTTTTTCAGCAGAATGCAGCAGGGCAGCGGCGCCCTGATCGCACTCGACCGCTTTGCAGGCGGCGCGGGCGCGAAAGCCGTTGCCGAGCAGCAGGCGCGAGGATAACAACAGACGACAAATTTCAAAGGAGTTGAGAGTATGATCCAGTTTACCGATCCGAAACTTTACCTCAAGGGAACGTGCCTCGGCATTGGCGCAGACCCGAAGACCGGACAGATCCTTTTTTATGACAACAAGTTCCAGACCGCGAACTTCCAGACGAGCCTGACGATGGGCGAGATCCGCGCGGGACTGGGCAACGCCATCGCCACGATGCTGGGCAGCGACAGCGCCGTGACCGTGAACGGCATCTCTGCTGCATTCAACCTCGCCATGAAGATGGCGCAGGTGGGCGGTACGCTGCGCTATAACGCGCCTTCGCCCGTCTGCCAGGTGGTGACTGCTGAGGGCACGGTACTGAAGGTGGACGTTGCCTCCGGCGCACCGGTCGCACAGGTGGGCATGAGCAAGGTGCTGTGCTACGTGCAGACCGTGGGCGAAAGCTCGCTGATCGCGCAGGACGGCATCCCCTATCCCATTACTGCGGACGGCACCGTGACCGGATTCACCGCGAAGAGCGGCGAGCAGTACAAGGTGTGGTACTTCGTCAACAAGGCGAGCGCACAGCTCGGCACCATCACCTCGATGATGAACCCGAAGGTGCTGCACTTTACGCTGCAAATGGCCGTTTACGCCAACGCGAACAGCGAGAGCAACGGCGGCACGCGCGTCGGTTGGCTGTACGCCATTGTGCCGACGCTGAAGCTCAACGGAGACGGCGGCGGCATTGTGGGCGACCAGACGACGCCCGACACCACGAGCTACACCGGACAGGCCCTGACTGCGGACGAGGACGTGGTTTCCGGCACCTGCGACAACTGCGGCGAAAGCGTGCTGGCGCACTACCTCTACGTCCCTGATGAGGCGGGCGCTGACATCAAGGGCCTTGCCATCGTGGGCGGCGTGGTGACGGTTCCTACGAGCGGCACGGCAAAGGTAAACGCCAAGTTCGTGATGGCGAACGGTCAGCTCGTCGACATTATCCCCGCCAATCAGGTGAAGTACGCGCTGACGGGCGCGCCGAGCGGCGCAAGCGTTTCCGCCGACGGCGTAATCACGGCGGGCGCGACCGCCGGAAGCGCCGGAAAGATCACCGTTACCTATCCCGCAACGGGCGCTGCGCAGTTCGCCTGCACGGCGAATCTCGTGGTTACGAACGAGTAAAAAAAGCCCCCTCGAAAGAGGGGGCGAGCGCGAGGGCACGAGGGAGATCGCGCCTTGGCGCTTGATAAAGATGACCAATGCGGTGAAGTCACCGGAATGGTTGGAGGTGTGGATGCGTGAGCGTATTAGCGGAATATCAAGCAATCATGTCACGCCTTGACAACGCAATAGATAACGCTCTTTCGGAAGATGTGGCTGACGCTGTTCGAGTGGAGATGAGCGAGCAAGTGCATAAACGGGTTTATGACGCTTATGCGCCGCAGAATCCGGGGGCGAGACGAATGGACAATGGCGGCCTTTCCGACACAACCAACTATGATGCGCACTTGGAAGAGGGACATGTTTTGGTCGTGGAGAACAACACGCCAATGCAAAACCCGAATGGGGCGAACCTCGTAGAAATCGTGGAAGAAGGAAACGAAGCGTATCATATGCCGTTTGCGCGTCCATTTGTTGAAATGTCAGAAAAATCTGTCAATGCGAGATGGGTGCTTGCGCAAGGGCTGAGAAAGAATGGGTTTCCCGTACAACACACGCTGGACAATTAGGATAATTTGTCATCAGAGGACAACGACAGAAGAATTTCCAAAGCAGAACGAGTGTCGCTATCCATTGCATTTTCCGCGTTTTCAGCAACTTTTCTTTCCTGCGCTTGACGATCGAACTCTGCAAACATAGCCTGCATTCCCGCCTTTCGAGCAGGGTCATAACCGAGAGAGTCCGATATCGAGGCACCTAAACACATGGCGTCAAAAATACCCATAAACAACACTCCTTTCTTTCTTGATTATATGAAAAAAACCAGCAAAAGACAAGGTAATTTTGCGGAAAGTCGGTGAACTGATGGAAGTTATCCAGATTAAAGTAAACGTAAGTGGTGAGAAAGAGTCTGCTGCAAAGATTGAGAAGATCGAAAAAGCGGTCATCAGTTTACAGCAAAAGGGCGCGGACGTAAAAATAAATATAAAGGCGGCTGGCCTTGGGGATGTGAAAAAACAACTCGGAGAGGTCGGTGGCGCCGCGCAGGAAGTTGGTAAGGGTGCAGGGAAAAGCTTTCAGAAACTATCTGATGGCGCGAGTGAAGCCAAGAAAAGCATCGCCCAGTTGATGGGTGAAATCGGTAAATGGCAGATTCTAAACGCTCTTGTGGCATCGAGCATCAGATCTATCACCGATGCGCTGGACATGATGAAGAAGGTCGACGACGAGCTTGTGACCGTGCGCAAGGTCACGGGGGCGACGGCGGCGGAGCTGGACGCGCTGAGCGAGAAGGCTTATAAGGTCGCTTCCGCTTACGGAGAAGCTGCGGACGAATATCTCAGCTCCGTTTCGGCATTTGCCCGCGCGGGTTACGGAAGTCAGGCGGCAGACCTTGCCGAGCTTGCGACGAAGACAAAGCTTGTTGGTGACACCAATGCAGAGACGGCGCAGCAGTTCCTTCTTTCCGTGGATGCGGCGTACCAGTACAAGGGCAACATCGAAGCACTGAGCAAGGTGCTGGACGGTTCGAACCAGATTGATAACAGGTACGCCACCTCATTATCCAAGATTGCGGAAGGACTTGGCACGGTGGCGCCCGTCGCGGCACAGGCGCACGTCGGCATCGACGAGCTGACCGCTGCCATCGGTACGATCACGGCGGTAACGCAGAGAAGCGGAACGGAGGCTGCCCGCGCGTTCCGCGCTTTGGTTCTCAACATCGTGGGTGACACCAAGACGGAGATCGACGAGGGCGTGACGTGGACGACCGGCGAGATCGCAGGCTTGCGCGACGTCATCAAGATTTACGCAAAGGATGCCTACGACGCGGCGCAGGCGACCGGAGAGGTCATCGACCCGATGAAGGCCATCGGCGGTCTTGCACAGAGCATGAAGGACGGGCTGCTGACCGAGCAGAAGCTGATGGAAATGGTCAGCGACATCGGCGGCAAGCTGCGCACCTCGCAGCTGCTCGCGCTGATCCAGAACTGGGATATGTACGAGTCCATGCTGGCCGACTACGGCAATGCCATTGGAAGCGCAGACAAAGAAGTTGAGAACGCGCTGGACAGCTGGACGCGCAAGACCATTATTCTGAAAGACAGATGGGCGGAGTTCGTTTCCAACCTCGTCGAGACCGATCAAATCAAGGTCTCCTTGGATGGGTTGATCGCAACGGTAGAGCTACTAAACACGGATTTTGGCAGAGCGGTTGTGACATTTGGCGCGGTTGCCGCAGGGCTTTACGGAATAGCGGGAGCTGCGAGCGCAGCAAAAAAGGCAGCTGTTGCTCTGAACGTCGCAACACTTAATCCGTGGATACTCGGAATCGCTGCGGCGGCGGCAACCTTAAAGATTCTTTGGGATGCGACAGAAGATACGAGAAAATCTATTGATGACCTAAATGCCGACATTCAGTCCAATAGTAAAAAACTGGACGACAACAAGAGCAGACTGGAAGAAATCAATGATATCCCATGGAACGAGCGAACGACTGAGATCCTTGCGGAGCGGGATGCTCTTGAACGAGAAAATGCCGAGCTTCAGAACCAGATCGAAAACTACAAGGAGCTGAAAAAACAAAAGGCACAAGACCAGCTTGACAACGCTTCGCGCGTCACGACTACATATAGCCAGCAGCGCGTGAGGGGAGAACTCGTTTCCACGCCAAGCACCACAATCACTACCGATGGTGACTACTACCGTCTGCTGACGGGCGAGCTGCAAAACTACACATCCGAGCTGCAAAAGAACAAGAAAGTCTCCGATGAGAACATCAAGGGTTTTGAACGGTCGCGCTCGGAGGCGATCCGCTTAGCGGCCGCCATTGACATCATCGGGTATGACAATGCAACCGATGAGCAGAAGGCGATGTACAACGCCCTTCTGAACATGGAGAAAGCTTATGATGGGGCTGTCGGTTACATTAACAACTATGTCGATGGCCTTCTGAAAAAAGCCGCGGAAGAAAAAAACGCCACCAAAAGCCTCTATGATCTGTCCGCAGAGATGGTGGCGGTAAACAACCAGAACCTGAACTTCTCGCAGCAGATCGCGGCGCTGCGGACATTGGCGACGCAGGCGGGCTATGCGGCAAGCGCGATCGCCGCTGTTTTCGGCATGGACGAAAACAGCATGAGCAACCAGATCCGCGCGGCGGCAAACGGGCTGATGATGGCGGGGAAGGCGAAGACCAGCCAAGACGCCATGCGCATGGCGAAGCAGAACTACATGAACGCCCTGTGGGGAAGCCTGACCAATTTCTACACGCCCGAATCCAGCGGAAGCCCCAGCGGAGGGCAACCGAGCGGAGGAAAGCCTTCCTCCGGGAGCACCAAGAGCCAGACGGACAAGCAGCTTGAGGCGCACAAGGAAAATGTTTCACTGCTCAAGAGCGAGCTTACCCTGATGGAAAAGCAGGGCAAGAGCGTGGGCGAGCAGGTGGAAAAGATCAAGGCCATCCAGAACGCGCTGCACCGGCAGGCGGAATATATGCGCTCGATCGGCGCGAGTCAGGACGAGATCAACGCGCTTTCCGCCGAATGGTACGACTGGCAGGAAAAGATCGCAGAGCTGCAAAAAAGCCTTCTTTCCGAGCTGGACAGCGCGGTGCAGAAGAAGCTCGACGAGGCGAAGAAAAACCGAGACGCAGAGCTGGACGCGATTCAGGCACAGATCGACGCGCTGAAGGAGAAAAACGAAGCCGAGGACACGGCGCTTGCCATTGAGGAAAAGCGCGCGGCCATCACGGAAAAACAGAACGAGCTGCTCGAAAAGCAGAAGGCGCTGCTTGATGCGCGCAACGAGCGAACCGTGAGAACCTACAACGCGAAGACAAACCAGTGGGAATGGATCGCGGACGAGAAGAATGTAAAGAACGCTGAGGATGCCCTCAAGAGCGCGCAGGACGCGCTCGAAAAGGCCAAGGACGATCTTGCGGACTACAACAAAAAGCTGGACAGAGACGCGGAGATCGCGGCGCTGGAGGCAAAAAAGAAGCAGATCAACGCCCACTATGACGCGCTGGAAAACGCATGGGATCGCATCATGGATTCGCTCAACGACCCGGTGCGCGAGATCAACGACATCCTCAAGGACATTGCCGAGAACGCGACACCGGCGCTGAGAGAACAAATCCTTAAAAACCGCGACCTCTTCGAAGCACTGGGCATCGACCTGAGCATGTTCGGCGACAGAGTGGAGCAGACGGCAAACCGGCTTGTGAAGGTGCTTGCCAACGGCAGCGCACCCGGCGGACTGGGAGTGGGCGACCGCGTGGTTACGGGAGGGGGAACCTACGAGATCACGGGGGTGCGACCGGACGGAAGCTACGAATCCACGCTGGTAGACAAAAACCAGACGACCGGCAATTACAACGGAGAATACGACTACGGGACGCCGAGCCCGTCCCGCAGGATCGCAAAGGTAAGAAGCAACGGCAGCGCCCCTCCGGGACTTAGCGTGGGCGACTGGGTAGTGACGGCGGCGGGGACGTATCAGATCACGGCGGTGAACCCCGACGGAACATATCAATCGGCGCTGATCGACCAAAGCATGACCACGGAGAGCTACACGGGGAGATACGACGTATACGATCAGGGCGGATGGCTCAACGGCACGGGCGGCATCAAGGCGACGAGCAGGCCGGAAACGGTGCTGCCGCCAAGCCTGACGGAAAAACTCCTCTCCCCAGCGGCAGACGCGACATTCCAGAAGCGCATGAGCGAGCTTGGATTCCTTTATGGAGCTACGGACAGAACGCCGGTGACGGCGGGCGGGACAGTAACGAATTCCAACGTGACGAACACCAATTATACCGTAAATGGAGTGCGCATCAGCGCGCAGGACGCAAGGTCGCTTTCGTTTGAGGAAGTTTTACTCCGAATGACGCAGCTGGGCGGAAGCCTTGGAAACTACAACAATATGTGAGGGAGGAAGAAAGCATGGCGATCTATCAGCCGACGAACATTTCCCCTTCGCTGTGGGGCGAGCTGGGCAACGGCGTGGTGGACGTGACGAAGGCGCTGACGGTGACGTGGCAGGTGAACGGAACGAGCGCACTGACGGCATTTTCCATCACGATATATCGAAACAATGAGGCAAGCACACAGCTCTATACGACAGGAAAGCGCACCGACGGGTGCCCGTTTTACGGGACGAATTTTGCGGGAGAGACGCAGCTTTTCAGTTACACGATTCCTGCAAGCGCGCTTTCGGGCGCGGGCATCAAGAACGGAGAAAACTACAAGCTCGTCATCACGCAGTATTGGGGCGAAAGCGACAGCGTGACGCAAATGAGCGCAAGCGCATTTATCACGCGAGCCGACCCGACACTATCGATCACGGATATTCCCGCTCCGCTTTCTGCGAAGGAATACACCTTTACAGGCAATTATTCACAGGAACAGGGAGATACGCTGAACTGGGTGAGGTGGAAACTGTGCGCGAAGGGGTCAGAAGACGATCCTCTCTACGACACGGAACGCATCTACGGAACGGGCGAACTGCAATTCAAATATGACGGACTTTTCAGCGGAACGACCTATGGTGTACGGCTGCAAGCACAAACCGAAAACGGCGTTCAGGCTGATACCGGGTGGGTCTATTTCGCGGTGAGTTATGCCACGGCATCCTCAACGGCGGCGGTGCAGGTATGCTGCGCAAAAGGCGTGAGCGGCGTTTATATTACATGGCCGCGCCTTGCAAGCATTATGGGAAGAGCGGACGGGAATTACGAAATAAGCGGGGAGAAGCTGAAACTCCCAGCCGGAAGCACGGTCACGTGGGATAATGTGACCGGACAGGCGATGCACTACGAGACGCCATGGATGGTGGTATGGAGGGGGAAAATTGCACAGGCGGCGACGTTCCTGACGGTGAAAACGGATCAGGTCGATATTTCGTTCGACGCGGCAGAAGACTCCCTGACGATCAGGGGCGGGAACACCGTGATTTACCAGAACAACGACACGCTGCGATTTGGAACAGAATTCCTTGTAGCGTTGACGCCGGAAACCATCTATTTCCGACAGGCAAACCGAGCGAACGGCCTTTATCCAAACGTGGGGCTTTATCCGAGAGCCGGTCTTTACCCGCGCGAGTCGACGGGCGAGGAAGTGACGCAGTGGGCGGAACCATCCCTCATTGGTGACGTGACAATCACAGGGCTGGTGGTAACAGGGGAGCAGGTAACGAAATATTTGTGGGTGAGCGAACAAAGCCTGACGGCGCAGCAGATGGAGCGCCTTTTCGGAGACGGAGAGTTTACCCCCATCTTTGACGAAAACACGCTGCTGCTGGCAAACTTCAAAGACGGGTTGCAGGCAGGAAACCTGAATGGCGTATTTGGCAGTGGGTTGAAAGGATTTTCCATTTACAGATACGAAACGGGTGCGCAGACGCTCAAACGCATCGCAGACGTGACGCTCGACAAGCTGGCAATCGTAGACTGCGGGGCAAAATCGCAAGTCCCGGTGCGATACTACATGTTCGGCATCGGCACGGACACCTACACGACCGCGCCGATCATCAGCGAGGAGATCACGCCGATATTCTGGGACTGGACGGTGCTGGAATGCGCAGAGGACGCGGAGGGGACATACCGACCGAGCGGGATATTCCGCTTTGGAAAGAACCTGACGAGCGGGGCGATTGGAAACAACAACCAGCCGGGAGTGCTGCAAAACTTCACACCGTACCCGACGGTGCAGCCGTCGCCCGCGAACTACCGAAGCGGAACGCTGACAAGCCTGATCGGAAGCATCGACCGAGAGGGCAATTACAGCGACACGACGGAGCTGCGCGACCGCATTTATGCGCTGAGCGTAACGCAGAGGACGCTGTTTCTCAAAAACCGAAAAGGTGACATCTGGAAGATCCGAACAAGCGACGCGGTGAGCATGAGCACAGCGGACGGCACGAGAGAGCAGGCACAGGTCGTATCGCTGCCGTGGGTAGAAACGGAAGACGCAGAGTCAGCACGCATCATTCTTCTGCCGGGCGACCCCCTGATGCCAACGGTATGACAGGAGGTGGAAAGGAAAATGCCTACACAGTTAACGACGCACGCAGAGCGGTTGAACGACTACATGAAGATGCTGCGAAAGCCTTACATCAAGCTTGCGCGGCTGCGATTTTTGCAGCCGGACGGCTCGACGGCATTTGCTATCGACAACAACCCCTTGGGACGCAGGAACGGCGCTTTTCTGCAAGGGGGGAGCATCACGGTAAACCTTCAGAACGGGCGGCGCAGGTCAGCAGACGTGACGCTCTCGAACCTGGACCACGCGTTTGACTACAACGTAAACGGCGTATGGTTCGGGACACAGATCGCCATCGACGAGGGACTGATCCTTTCGGATGGATCGGAGTATTACATCCAGCAGGGCGTTTTCCTGATCGAAACGCCGGACGAAGAGCTGATGCCAAAGAGCAGGACGGCGCACTACAACCTTGTGGACAAGTGGGCAAATCTGGACGGGACGCTTTTCGGGAATCTGGAAAGCATTTACGAGGTGAAGGCCGGCACGAACATCTATGCGCCGATCTCGGCGCTGCTGAAGCTCGACCGCGGGAACGGATACCAGATCGACCCCGTGCCGCCCGTATTCACCGAATATTACAACGGCAAATCGCAGGCGCTGCCGGGCGGCGGCACGGCACTGCTCACAAACGCGCCGTATACCCTGCGCATCGACAGCGAGAGCGGAACGATGGCGGACGTTGTGCTGGGCTGCGCGGGGATGGTGAACGCATGGGTGGGCTACGACCAGGTGGGGGCGCTGCGTCTCGACCCATCGCAGGATGACATTGTGGACACAAACAAGCCGGTACAATGGCAATTCTCGCAGGAAGAAACTCAACTGCTGGGCGCGACCTACACAGTGAAAAACACCGAGGTCTACAACGACTATATCATCATTGGAGAAGCGCTGGACAGCGGCGCGCAGATCGCGGGACGGGCGACAAACATGGACCCACAGAGCGACACGAACATTTACTCGAGCATCGGGCGAAAGACCAAGCGAGAAAGCGCAAGCGGATACTACACCGCGCAGCAATGCCAAGACCTCGCGGCATGGAAACTCAAGCGCGCGACGGTGCTGCAAAAGAGCGTGAGCATCCAGTGCAGCCAAATGTTCCACCTGAACGAAAACGAGCTGGTGGCGATCGTAAGAAGCGACAAGCCGGGGTCGCCGGTGGAGCGGCATCTTATCATGGGCTTTTCCCGTCCGCTGGGCGCGACGGGGCAAATGACCATCAACGCAGTGAGCACGAACGACTTTCCAATCGCCACGCTGACCAAGTGGCCGACATGAGAAAAGGGGGAATGAACAATGCCTATTGTGGAAGGAAAGTACAAGAACCCGGGATGGCAGAACGGCAGCGCGCCGGACATCGACGCGAACGAGCTGAACGCCATGAGCAGCACACTGGAAAAGGCGGACAGCACGCGCTATGACAACGTGACGATGACCGCCGCCGGATGGAGAACGAAAACGTACAGTTTTGAAGCCGCCTATCCGAGCGATTCGTGGGATATCGTCATCAGCGTTGCACCAACTGCAACCTCGGCGCAATACGACGCATTTGCGGCGGCGAAGATTTGCGGAAGCCCGACCAGCAACGTTGTAACGGCGCTCGGGGATCAGCCGTTGGTCAACATTCCGCTCATTGTAAAGGCGGTGAGAAAATGAGCGTTGAAGTTTATGGCGGGGGTGGCGGCGCATCGCTGAAGCTGCAAAGCAAAATCGTAACGCCGAGCACGGAGCAGCAGATCGTGACACCGGACAGCGGGATCGACGGACTGAGCAAGGTGACGGTGAACCCCATGCCGGGCGGAACGATGGCAGCGCCGACTGTCTCTTCGAGCGGACTTATCACATCAAGAATCGAAGCGGGCGGCTACCTGAACACGGGAGACAGCAGAACCCTACAGATGAGCACAAGGGCAGGGAAAACGATCGTTCCGGCAACCACAGATCAAGTGGCTATACCGGCACGCACTTATGCTACAGGACAGATAACCGTAAAGGGAGATGGGAACTTAGTCCCCGGAAATATCAGAAAGGGTGTCTCCATTTTCGATGTATTGGGGAATTTTGTCGGAGACGGGGCTTATAAAGTGTTTTTCGGAAGGGTCTATAACAATGCTGTTACCGCATATTTGACAATTCCAACACCCGGAGATTTTATAGCACCGAATAAAATAAAAGCAGTCGTTATCTGGAGTCAATCCGTGAGCATTGAACAAACTCCATCAGCGCTTACGCTCATGTGGATTTACGCTTCATTTGTTAGCGCATCAGAAGTATACGTAGTCCGTGATAAAGTCCCTGGAGTTGAAACGCATACCTCAAATTTTGTCATCAACCCACAATCTGGTTGCATTCTGGCGGGATGGAGTTCTACGGACTATTATTGTTTCGGTAATATGCCGTACCATTACATCGTGGTCGCGGATGTTTAAAAACTTTTACACTAAAGGAGAAATTCAAATGAAAGAAGTATTGACAAAGAGACTGGCGAACCTTTTTAGCGTGAAGAGCCTTGTCACCATTGCGCTGACGGCGACCTTCTGCGTGCTGACGGTGCAGACGAAGGTGACGCAGGAATTCAACACAGTATACCTCATGGTGATCGCGTTCTATTTCGGAACGCAGAACGCCGCAGGCAGCGCGAAGGGTGAGGAAAATGGTTAACTCGAGCAAAATCAGCGACCTGCGGCCGGACGTTGCACAGAACGCGACGATTTTTGTTGCGCTGTGCAGGGCGCAGGGGCTGAACGTGAAGATCACGCAGACGATGCGCGACGACGCTTACCAGAAGACGCTCTACCAGAAAGGCTACGCCAAAACGCCGTATACAACGTTCCACGGGCAGGGGCTTGCGTTTGATATCTGCAAGAATGTGCGCGGGCACGAATACGACGATCTCGATTTCTTTGCCCAGTGCGCGAAGATCGGCAAGCGAATGGGCTTTACATGGGGCGGCGACTGGAAGAGTTTCCCCGACCGTCCGCACTTCCAATGGGACGAGCACAAAAAATACAGCGGCACGATGGTGCGCGCGGGCAAGCTGCCGCCCACGATGCCGCGATACGAGGAGGATGACGAGATGGACATTCAGAAGTTCAAGGAGCTGATGCGCGAATACCGCGCGGAGCTGCAAGACAACGACAGTTCCAAGTGGAGCAAGGAAGCACGCGAGTGGGCTGTGAAAAACGGGATCATCACGGGCGGCACGCCGCTGCCTGACGGTCAGCCCAACTACATGTGGGAAGACCTGATGACGCGCGAGCAGATGGCGACGCTGCTGTACCGCTTTGCCAAGCTGATGGGAAAGGCGTAAGCCATGCAGGGCGATATGAGGGGCAAAAGAAGAAACCGCCGCAAAAGCCGCTCAGACGCGCTGAGAGCGCATTTTAAATCGCTCGGGTTTACCAATAGGCTCGCCCTCTATCTCGTCGCACTGCTCACCGCAGGGCTTGCAGGGGGGTTTCTGCTCGCCAAGTGGAGCATCGAGACGAGATATACGGGGGCGCTGGCGTGCTACACGGTGGTCTTTACGCCGATCGGCACGGCGCTGGGTGCGGTGCTGGGGCGCGTGGTGAAAAAGAACATGGAGGAAAACACCGGCGCGGACGGCGAGGGCATCGTATACGCCGCCGCCAAAGCCTGCGGATTTTCCGAAGCGGACGACATCAGCGAAAACAGCCCGCCGATTTAAGCAAAGTCTAAGCAAGATTTAAGCAAAGTCTAAGCAAGATTTAAGCAAGAAACGCACGGAAGGCCATCCTCCGTGCGTTTCGTTTGCAATTATGTCAGTTTGCGGCGGCGAGGCGGTCGAGATTGCGCTGCGCCTGATAGTCGCGCTCGGCGATGACTCTTTTGGCGCTGCCGCGTCCGGCGCGCGCCATAAGCTTGCCGGAATAAATCTGCGTGGTCTGCGGGTTTGCGTGTCCAAGCTTCGCTTGCAGAGCGTAATGGTCCATGCCGGAGTTGAGATCGATTCGGGCGCCGACATGGCGCAGATCATGCGAACGGATGTTGTGAACGCCAGTGACAGCGAATACGTGCCGCTCGACCACGCCGGAAAGCCACTGCTGCGTGCCGACCCTCCACGCGCCGGAACGCATGGTGCCGAAAAGGGGAGCGGACGCGGGCACATCCTGTGGGCGGATACCGGAAGCGAGATAGGCGCGGACGGCGGTCTGCGCGATGAGGGGGAAATCGACGGTGCGGAACTTGTCGCCCTTTCCGTGATCGACGGTGATCTGCTCGGACTGGAAATCGAGGTCGGCAAGCGTCAGGGTGCGCAGCTCGGAATTGCGCAGCTCGGTAGAGAGGAGCAAAACGACAATGGCGTAATTGCGCGGCCAGTTCTCCGGGTGCGTGGTGACGACGGGGGTATTGCGCCAGAGGTGCATAACCTGCTCGTCGGTGAGCAGAAGGTCGTAAGGGCGCGCCTCGATCTTCCGCATGGCGGGAAAGAGCATGAGGGAAACGGGATTTGACGAATAAAACTGCTCGCCGCCAAGGTCGGGAGAGCTGGCGAAGGTAAAGAACGCGCGCAGGACGACCAGATGCTGATGCACTGTGCGGACGGCGCATCCACGATCTAACAGCGCGTCCCGATACGCCTGAATGGTGGTAAAGGTCGGGTCATCACGAAAGAGATCGGAGGACGCGAAAAATTCGTAGAACGAGGTAATAATGTGGGAGTAGTCGGTCAGCGTTTTTGGCGCGATGCCGGTAGACTGGCAGTTGCGCAGCCAGAGGTCTGAGCTTTTGAGAAAACGCCGCTCGGCGGCAGAGGTAACAGGCATGGGCAGCTCCTTTCAAGCGGGGGTGGGGGCGGGCTGGATTGGCCGGGGCGTTATGCCCCAGCCTTGACAAAATCCTGTTTCAGCACCAGCTCAACGCCGCATTCGGAAACATGAATGTAATCGACGACAAAATCACCATACGCGGCCATTGCCAGAGGGTCGAGCGTATTCAGCTCGCTTGCGGCGCCGCCGCTGGCGAGGTAAACCTTTTCGGCAACGCCGCCGCCAAACTCAATGCTATTTGCAAGACTTTTTACCGTAAACATAGTATTTTCTCCTTATAAACTCAAATTCAGTCGATGCGCGCTGCGTTCAGTTCGGTGACGCGGCAGCGCAGGATGCTTTCAAAGATGGCGCGCAGTTTCCGATCCTGAGAAACGATGGTGAGTTTGTTCACGCCTTTACGCTGCGTGGCTGTGGCTCCGGAGGACGCCATTCGGTTTTGCAGGCGCGTGAGACGCTGCTGAAGGTCTACGCCTGCGGTGCGTTCCAATTCCTCGTACAGATTGTGGCGGAATTTTTGGTGGTTGAGGCCGAAGTGCTGCACCACGGCGTTGATCGAGTGGTTGGCAGACTCCTGCCAGTTATCTCCCGACGCAAACGGGGCTGACCACGCGGCGGCGAGGTTATCCATGCGCTTTGCGTTCTGCTCGAACTGAATGGAAAGTTCGTCCATGCGGCGCTCCTGCTCCTGCTGTCGCATCTCAATACTGATAAGCGCCTGAAGCTGGGGAGAGAGGGAAGAGAACTGGGGCTGAGAAACAGCCTTACGCATTTTCTCAAACGCTGTGACATAAGCGGCGGTGAACAGGACGCCCTTTTCGCCGGTCATTTTGTTCGCCACCATGTCACAGCCCTTTTTCGTGAGAAGATAGCAGGGGCGTTCCTCGCCTTTGCTGTCGGCGTAGGTACTCGGGATGAAGAAATCAACCAATCCAAATCTGGATTCGTTGGAATTTTCAATGATATCCGCATACCCCTTGATGTCACGCATAAGGTGCGCGTGCTGCTTTCCGGTCATGATGGCGACCTCGCGGCTGTCTACGACCTCTGCGCCGTTGTGGTTGATGATAGTTAATTCGTTCATTTGAAAAGCTCCTTTTCTTGTAGATGCTTCTATTATATAGACCGCATCCAAATTGATTTTTGCCGCCGTCAGGGGATAAAAATACCCCGAAATGGCTTGACACACGCGGAGCTTTTCGCCTATAATGATTTAGACAAAGCCCTCGCGGTTTTGGGAAGCAGCGTGACGGGGCGGTCCGGCAAGATTAGACCCGTTTCGCTGTTTTTATTTGCCGACAAGCAGCAAAATCCCGTCCCGAATCCCTTCTGTGCGTTTCTTCCGGTGGGTTGCGCAGTATTCGTCCAAAATGGCGAGCGTTTTGTCATCAAGGCGGACGTGGATGGGATTAGATTTTGGATTTTCTGACTTTGGGCGGCCAATGTTCGGACTCATAAATTCACCTCTCTTTTTGTAGCCCATAAACAAAGTATAGTTTATGTAGCCCAAAAAGTCAAGGGGAAATTTTGATTTTAGGAGAGAGAAATGGAGAAGAAATTGTTTTCGGTATGCGCAGCCATGCTGTCACTTTCGTTTATGCTGTCCGGATGTGGGGAAAAGTGTGCATTTGACGGGTGCGAAAACGAAGCTTCCAGCCGGTTGGGGTACTGCAGAGACCACACCTGCACAATAGATAAATGCTATCAACCGACGATCAACAATGGCCCGTACTGCGCCGAGCATGGGTGCAATGCTTATGGGTGCATAAATGAAGGGCGAGACGAATGCGAATATTGCAAGGAACACTCCTGCACTTATGGCTTCTGTAAAAATGCTAGGGTCAATGGAGAGAAGTTTTGCGAAGAACACATGGGGCAGAAGTGTAAAATGGACGGCTGTCATGAGAGAGCATGGGAAAACGGATATTGTACAGAGCACACTTGTAAAATAATTGGGTGCGACAGTCCTGTTGTTGAAGGAAAAGGAACTTGCGAGGAACACTTGAAATATGCGTGCCACTGCGATGGGTGCAGCGAAACAACCTATTATTACGATTTATCTGGGCCTGATTTCGCGGATGACTACGGCAATAAAAATTATTGCTACGATCATGGCTGCCATTACGGTGGTTGCAAGGATGCGGCAAAAACAGGCGGATCGTACTGCGAAAAACATCAGAAAACCGTAGAAGAAAATGAGAAAAAAGCGGCAGAGGAAGAAGAGGCAAAATACAAAGACAAAGAGATCATTAGCGAAGACGGGAAGTATGTGTGGCAGGTGTATGCCGCATCTGATTCACTGCACTTTACTGCAACTTGCAAGGGAAGCGGCTATTTTGGGATAACGATTCTCGATAGCAATCAGGACTTTTTCAAGTTGGTTTTGAGTGAAAGAGGAAGCTTTGAATTGGACAAGACGATAACAGGATTAACGGTCGGAGAAAAGTACTTCATCGAAGTTGAGCTTACTGATGGTACTATATATTACTCTTGGACAGGAACGTATGGAAAATAAGAAGAAGGCCATTTTCCCCGGTCGGGGAAAATGGCCTTCTCAATTTCACAGATTCTTGAAGAGGGCAGAGCCGAAGACGAAGGCGTTCTGCATCTTCGAATAGGGGATGGCGACCCACACACTGTCTCCCGCCTTGGCAGAAGCCATGGAGGTGACATAGGGGATGGAGATCGAGGAATCGTCGAAGGGAAATTGCACGCCCATCAGGCCGCTGGATGCGGCGGAGGTGACTGTGGCACGGATGACCTTGAAATACGGCTCGATCTTCTTATCGACCTTCGGCTCGATGTACTTCCAGATATTGTCGGCAAGGCGCTTCATCTGCTCGACTTCACTCTGCATGGGGAGCACCCGTTTCGCTTTCTGCCGGCGTGGGGGCGGCACTCAGAATGGTGAGTTTGGGATCGCCATAGAATTTGGAGAGCATTTTCGCCTTCTGCGGCGATTCCGCCTCGACCATATCCATATAGACAAGGGCGGGATTCTTGGGGTTGGCGGCGCGGACGATATAAAGGCGGGGGATCACGTTGGCTTTTAGATTCGGCATTACGGTTCCTCCTTCCAGACATTGAAGATGGTAAAGACGAGGGAAATACCCGCGTCGGTGCGGTTCATCTGCACGGTGTCGCACTGGGCGAACAGGAACGAAACGGCGTTGCGAACGCCGGGATTCATCATTGCGCAGTTGTTGGGAAACTCAAGGCCGATGCCGGCAGTCTCTCGTTCCTCGCACGGGTCGAACGGGATGATCTTGATAAAGGGGGCGACCGCGAGATTCGCGGCGACTTCCTTGAGGGCTTTATAGCGCAGCTCGGAACCAGGGTTAAGAAATTTCATGGCAAAAACTCCTTTGAAAAATTTCAATATCAGGGGTGCATGGGAGAGAGGGCGCGCAGCTCGGAAACGGTCCTCACGACGATCTCAACCGCCTGCTTCAGCTCGCCGGGCGTAATGCGGTACGGGAGGGAGAAGCGGACGGCAGAGCGGGCGCGTTCCTCAGAAAGCCCCATGGCGCGGAGGACATAGCTCCCTTCAAGGCTGCCGCTGGTGCAGGCGCTGCCGCTGGAAGCGCACAGCCCCTTACGGGACAGGGCAAGTACAAGGGCCTGCGATTCTACGCCGAGAAAACTGATGTTGGCGTTATTGGGCAGGCGGCGCGATGCGTCGCAGATGACCCAAGGGCCGTTGATGTAGGCATCCGGCACGAGACGGAGAATTGTGTCGATAAACTCATCGCGCAGCTCCGTAATGCGGGCGATGTCATCATACATGGTTTCACAGCGCTTTTCAAGGGCGGCTGCCATAGCGCAGGCGAGGGCGACGCTCTCGGTTCCGCCGCGCATTCCGCGCTCCTGACCGCCGCCGCAGATCATGGGGGCGACGGGCGAGCCTTCGCGGACGATCAGAGCGCCGATACCGGGAAGACCGCCGAACTTGTGCGCACCAAAGGCCATGTAATCGACGCCGAGGGCGTGGAAATCCACGGGGATATGGCCGACGGCGGCGCTGGCATCACAACCAAAGAGACCTTTGAGGGGCTTTTTCATGGACTCGATATCGTAAATTTCGCCGGTCTCGTTATTGGCAAGCATATGTGTGTGGCCGGGTTTCAAATCACTGAAAATACCCGGCACGATAGCGGGGTATTCCAGAACGGCATGGTGTTCATAGGGAGGGATTTCCGAAACGCCATCAGAAAAGGCATTGAGACAGTGAATCATCCAGTTGCAGGACTCGGTTGCGCCGCTGGTGAAGTAGACCTCGCTCGGGTCACAGTTGAGGCAGCGGGCGACGGTGGCGCGGGCGACTTCGAGCGCTGATTTTGCGGCGCGGCCTTCACTATGCAGGCTGGATGGGTTCGCAAGATCCTGCATTTTCAGGAAGGCATCGACTGCGGCGGGCAGCGGCATTTCGTGGGCGGCGGCGTCAAGGTAAATCATTTGGGCAGGCTCCTTTATACTGAAAATTTCGATTTTAAGGGCAAGCCCCGAGCGGCTTTGTGCGAGCTCGGGGCGTTTCCGTTTAGAGATCAGCCGCGAACGGCGTCCTTGAGCGTTTTGGCCGCCTTGAAGGTGACGGCCTTGCTCGCGGGGATGATGACGCTTTCGCCGGTCGAGGGGTTGCGCCCCTTGCGCTCGGCGCGCTCCTTGACTTCGAACTTGCCGATACCGGGGATGGCGACACTATCGCCGCCAACCAGCGCGGCGGTGATGATGGAATACAGAGCGGTGAGATCGCGCTCGGCCTGCGCCTTGGTGGTGCCGGCTTCCTCGGCAAGTCTGTCGATCAATTCGGGTTTGGTCATTGGGATGGGTCCTCCTTTCGTGAAAATTTGGATAGTGCATCCGACCGGACTCGAACCGGCGACATTTAGAGGCGTGAAATTCCTCGACGCTCTGGCCATCTGAGCTACGGATGCAAATTCCCGCGTTTACGGATTCGCTGCGTACAGCCCCGCATTTTAAGTAACGCTCGATTCAACGCGGGCAAATCGAACGGCCCTACCCGGAGCCGGGCCCTGCTGACGGGACAAATCTGGACGCATCCTGCCGGTAATGGCTTCCCGGCTTTGAGCCCCTGTACGCTGTCAGCTTTGGGTCTTGGCACAAGCGGCAGGGGTCGAACCTGCATATCAGGGAGTCAAAGTCCCTTGCCTTACCATTTGGCTACGCCTGGATGTGGTGGAGACGGCGGGGACTCGAACCCCGCACGGTGGTTTCGCTGCCGGGAGATATTCCACCTAACTGCCCGGAGCGGATCTTACATTGCCGTTCTGTCACGTCTCCATATGTGGCGGGCATTTCCTCCCGCCGACGGGGCTTTTCATCCGTTCCAGCGTTTTGCCGCCCGCTGGAGCCTTTTTATAGCGAGGAGAAAAACCATGAAGCGCCTCCCAAGCGGCGCGTGGAGCGGCGGACGGGTCTCGAACCCGCGGCCATCAGATTGGAAGTCTGATGCTCTACCTGCTGAGCTACCGCCGCATATAATGTGCCCCCTCCAGAATTGCACTGGGGCGCCGCGAATCCGTATGAGAAGATTTTACGCGGCGAGCGGTCGCTTATCGGGGGCTGACCGCTTATATAACAGAAAGGAGGCCGTGGAGCGAGGGCGGCGCGGCGTCGGGACTATTGCACGGCACAGACCCGGCGCACCCGTATGTCTGCCGCGCGCTCATGGGAGGGTTTGATCTCCCGCCCTCAAATATTATTATACGCAGGTGCTCCAAACGAATTTTTGCCGCCCTGTTTAATTGTGATTCTTCAGAGTGCTTGTGGAAGTGCGGCAAGCGTTATATCGCTGGTGGAGATCAGCATGGTCGGATCGCGCATGACGGATTCATAGGCTTTTTCACCCTGAAATTCGTCGATCACGATTTTTTTCCTCCTGCGTCATGTCGGCGTAGTGCTTTTTGCCGTAGGACGGCGGAAGCCAGTTCTTGCACTGACCGGCGAAAATGTTCAGACGGTCGATGATGCGGGCGGCTTCGGGATGGAACTTAATGTGGCAGGTGCCTTTTTTGTAGAAGGTGCAAGTGAAATAGGTGAAATCCGCCTTGTTCATGCCGTTTACGTTGGCGATGCGGACGGCGTGATCCACAGGCATACGGAAAGATGTTTCGCCACGATCCAGATAATTCATAGCGCGTTCTAAATCGGAAATCAGACTGTTCACGCGGTAGGTGTCCAGTTTTTCATTTTGCCATTTATCGGCGTAGCAGCCGTTGGCGGGAATGATGACCTTCATGCCGACTTTATGAGCCTTGTTCGTCGCCCAGCCACTGTAGTAGTGGATGTTGTTCGTGCATTCCGGATACCAGGAGTGCTTGGCGGAGAATTTTTCAAAGAGATTCAGAATGGATTCCTCGACGCCGCGGCTGAGTTGGTGAGCGATCTCGCGCATGACAGATTCTATATTGTAGCGGGTAAATTCATAATCAGAGAGGGACCGCACTTTCTCGGAATACTCTTCACGCATGGCGGAGGTCATTTTCTGCGTCAGTTCAGGGCGTTCCAGAAGCATTCGCCAGTATTTCCCTCGCAGCGCGTGCAGATAGATATTGACAAGCCCTGCGTCGTTTCCTTTTGCTTTTTCAGAGCAGGAAAGCTCGAGGAGCGGCTCTTCGTAGTTGCTGCTGCCGTTTGAGAGATAGGGAGCGAGCGCGTGATATTCAGAAATCAGCTTTTCGCCGAGATCGGCCTCGAAGTCGTAGCCGTCAATCAGATTCTGCATCCAGTCTCCCGAGAAAAGGGCGGTCGATTCCGTACATTCCTTGCGCTGTCTGCCATGCGCACGCTTGAGATTTTCGAAAATGTCAGACTTCGGCTTTCTGAGAGGGATATTGACGTAGATCATGGCGATCTCGACGTCGGTTCTGCGCTGAGCGTGGGAAAAAGCGTTCTCGATGAACTCGATTTTTGCGCCGTACTGGGCAAGTTTCTGCGCGAGGATCTTGCGGCGGTTGGTGTAGGGGTTGCGGATCGTTTCGGCGTTCAGAAGACAGACGATCTGGCCGCCGCGCTCCATGAGATCGAGCGCTTTTAAAAGATGGCGGTCACCGTCCGAGAATGGCGGATTCATCAGCACAAGATCGTACTGCTTGTGCGTTTGGAAGGTGAGGAAATCATCGGCGATGACGCGATAGCCTTTTTCCTTGAGGATCAGGGCGAGGCCAGGATCGATCTCGATGCAGTCGATAAAGCAATGGCCTTTGTCGATGTGGACGTTTCTGCGCCGCGCTTTTTCAACGAAAGTTTTGGCGGCATCGGCAAGATCCCCTTTGCCCGCAGACGGTTCCAGGACGGCGAAGACGGATCTCCAGTCCACAAGGCCAAGCATACGGCCAGCGAGCTTGGAGGGGGTTGGGTAAAAGCCAGTGTCGGAAAACGCGGGGAGAGATTTGACCGCAGCGCGCGGTCTGTTTAACACGATATCGGGGGCATTGATTTTACACCAATCATAAACGAGCTTTTTTGCTCCTGCGACGGTGGACGCGCGGCCAAGGTAGCCATCGCGTTCACCATCCAGGGTAATTGTGGCAGAAAAACTGTTCTCGCCCCGGTAATCATTGAGCGAGATCACAGCAATCTCGACGCCACAGGAATAAGCGGTGATCTGGCGTGCGCCGCGGTAGTTGGTGGATTCTATGTAGGTGAACATGTTTTTCTCCTTGTTTTGTTACAGATGGAAACTGCGGTAGATTTTCCGATCGGCGGGGGGCACGAGATTGAAACGGGCGCTGTAGGCATTGCGTCGCGTCCGGTCGAGGTGGTCGAGAAAGCGGAGTGCGGCGCGGTTCGGGACTCCCTCACGGGCGGCGGGAATCTCGACGCTGCCGAGATAGCGACCGGGATTTCGCGGATCGGGCGGGGCGTAGCCCGCATCAAAAACGTCGTAGGTCATGGCGCGCTCCTGTTCTGTTCAGCCCTTTGCGCGTTTGCGGACGGGGCAGAGAATGCCTTCACCGTCGGCGGACCGGAAATAGATGGGGGTGATATAGGGCTTCTGTTCAGAGGTGAACGCTTCGCCATCCGGGAACAGCTGAAGGAAGTCGATCAGATAGTTGGCATCGACGCTGGGGAGGCCGGGGCCGAAATCATAGCTGGCTTTGAAGGACTCGCCCTTGCGGCGGCGCTTAGCGGCCCATTCCGCGCGGTCCGTTTTGATTTGCGCCCGGACCTCCGCCACAGTGGGAAGGGTGAGGCGCAGGGTGTTCTTGCGGATGGGGGCGATGATCTGCGCCAGGTTGAACCGGGAACCGTCTGCGCTGAGTTCCGGCGCGGCGGTCAGCTCCATGGGGCTGTTCAGGCGGAAGCCGCGGTACCCGTCGCAGACGCACTGCTTGCCTTCCTCGTCGATCCAGAAGCCCTGTTCAAGCGGGGCGGTGGCTGTTCGTGCGCACGGCTGCGTCGCAGATGCGGCGGGCAGCGGTAAAGGCGGAACGGTTCCCGGACTTGGCGGCAGCTTCCTCCACCAACGTGCGGCGGAGATCCTGTTCTAAGAAATACAGCTGGGGGATAGGGCCGACGGCTTTTCTCCATTCATAAGGGTTCTTGCTGACAGCGTTATAAATGGCGGCTTCGTCCCCGTCCAGCGCGTGGATGATCTGCAAAACGCGGGTGAGGGCCTGTTCAGTGTTCAGCATGGGTTGTACCTCCTATTTCACGTTGGACTTTTTTGCTCAGCCTGAGAATGGCATAATCGGATCTGCGGAAATTGCAAAAGTTTTCAGGGTCAGCGACTGTTTCGGGGAAAAGGTCGCACAGCAGCGCACACTCGATCAGCTGATCGGCATACGGATTTTCGCCATACCAATATCCACGGTCAAGCAAGCCTCCGGTTATTTGGCAGTTGGCTGCGGCCTTCTTGACTTCGGCGATTTTTTCAGAATAAGTCATTTTTTCGCGGGCTTCCTTCTGCACATTTCTCGCGGCGGCCATGACCTCGCGGGCTACGTCTGCGTAGCACTCGCGGTAAAGGTCAATGCCGTATTTGTCGCGGATGTCATCGAGTTTGTCCATGTCGAAAAGCTCGGCGAACGGCTCATACTTGTGCGGGGTGGGGAGGCGCGCGGCGATGATCTCGTTTCTGCACTCCCAATATCCGGCGGTTTTCATGGTTGCGCTCCTTTCTGTGCGGCTGTTCGTCTTTAATTTCATTGTAGCAGGGTGTTCCAAGGGGAGTTTTTGCCGCCTTACCATTTTTCGCCGGTGTCGATATAGACAAGAACGCGCATGAGGTGGTAGACGGTGGTCGAGACACCAACAAAGATGAAAAAATTGGTCATGGGGGCTGCTCCTTTCCGGGCGGTTTTGTATTGCTGTTCAGGCGTAAATGACCTTCGATGTGCCGGGGATGCGGCACTGAATGGAGCAATCGGGGGCGCGCTTCTTGTTCAGGTCGATCCATGACTTCACGGCGGGGAGAAGATCGTCATTGTAGATGGGCGCATAAACGAGGCGATTAAACAGCTCGCCGGTGTTCAGGCTCATGGGCTTATGCTGTTTGTCTCTGGGACCTTTGAAGTAAACCATAAACATGGGGGATCTCCTTTCAAGCTTTTGCGATTCTTGGGTCAGATTCGATTTCATCGAATTGTTTTTCGTTTGATCGGGATTTGATGGCGTCACGGGCCGCAATCAGCAAGGAAAATTCCTGTCGGTTTTCTGTGTTCTGATGATTTTTCACATAGCGGTCGGCGGTTTTGCACAGGTTTGCGAGGTTCATACCGGGACGCTCTGAAGCCTCCTGCAAAGCAGACACAAGGCGGAGGATGTGTTTACGCTCAATCTCCTGCACGGGTTCGATCGAATCGCCCGCGATATATGCGCGGGCCTGCGCATCGTTCAGTTTAGCTTTCATAGGTGTCCTTTCATGCCCTCGTGACCTCCGGGGCGGGCTGTTCGGGTGATTGTGTGCCGCTGTTCAGTTTTGGGAGTTCCAGCGGCGCAGCACCTCGACGGCGTGGGATTTGTCGCGCTTGGCGAGCTGCTGGAAGAAAAAGCGGGCGATGTCGGCGTTCTCGGTGTCGTTCGGGTCAATACTGAAAATGGCGGCTTCCAGCTGCTCGTCTGTGAGCATTTCGAGCATTGCGAGCGTCTCTTCGAAGCTCGCGCGGGCTGCCTGGTCTTCGGCGGCTCGCTGTTCTGCCTTGCGGCGGGCGTAGTCATCCAGCCACGGGGCGAAATCAACGGAGACGACGCGCCCGCCGGCGGTGTAGCCCTCGAGCATAGCGGCAAACTCGACAATGGCCGCGCCGGACTCCTTGTCCTCGTCGGTTGGCTTGCCGTTGCCAAAATTCCCCTTGTCGTGCAGGAACTCGCCAAAGCTGCGGATATGGGCAATCATGCCGCCGTCATTGTCGCCGAGATCGTAGCGACCGGAATAGGTGGACGGCTCGCCGTCATCGTCGATGTAATGAATGACAAAATCGGTCTTGTCATAGCCGCGATTCTCGGCGGCGGCCTGTTCATCAAAATGCTTCAGGACGATTTCCGCGGCGGCGACGGAAAGGCGCAGGGGTTCGCCGGTTTTGTCGGTCTGGTCGTTGAAGGCATAAAAGGCGGGATTTTCAGAAAATGGGATTTCCACATAGGGCGCGCCCTCGGTGATGGGGTGCTGCTGGGCGATACCCTCAATATAGGCGCGGCCCTCGGCGCGCTGGCGCAAGGTCTTTTCGCGCGCTTCGAGCTGTTCCGCCTGTTCACGGGCGCGGCGGGCGTTCTCGGCAGCGGTCTTCATGGCATCGATCTCGGCGAGGTCGTCGGCGCTGGGGTGAGTCTTCGGGAGCTGTTCCAGCTCGGTGCGGTATTGCTCGACCTTCGCGCGGCGGCTTTCCACGTCGATTTTCAGGGTGTCTGTGTTCTGCCAGGGGGCAAGCTTGCCGCTGTTCAGCGTGCGCTCCAGCTTCTCGAGGTAGGGCACGGAGTCGCGCAGATCGGCTTTGATGGCGGCGGCGCGGGCATACTTATAAAGCGGGTGCGCGGGCGTGAGGGTGGCGCGGTCGCTGTCGAAATAGTCGGTATAAATATCTGTGTTATTCTCGACGGGGAACACGTCGCGCGGAAGGTCGTTATAATCGCGGGCGTAGATGGTGACGCAGGGGCCGGACTCGGCGGTGCTGTTGTCGATGCTGTAGAAGCACTTTAAAAGCTTGTTCTCGCCGTTGAGCTTGATACCGTTGTAAAAGAATTTAATGGAAGTGGTTTTCATGGTTGAGATCCTCCGTAATGAAAAATTCGATATTGTGTGTTGACGTTGCTTTATCTATTGTCGACATTATAATATATTGTCGGCAATAGTTCAATTCGCAGAACGTACAAGGATCGCGCGTGGGAATTGTGCATAATGTATATTGTCGATAATATAGCGCGCGTGGTATAATGGCCGATAAAAAAGGGGGTGTTTTTTTGACTATTTCCAAAGCGCAGCAAAAAGCCGTGCAAAAATACGTTGCCGCGAACTATGACCGCATCGAGTTTAAGACGATCAAGGGTAAAAAAGCAGAATACCAGGCGCACGCAGAAAAGCGCGGCGAAAGCTTGAACCAGTTTATCAACCGAGCGGTTGAAACCCAAATCGAGCGAGACCGCGCGCAGGAAAAAGCGACAACGGAATAAAAAAGCAGCGGCCCGGAGGTTTCCCAGGTCGCTGTTCTTCGTTTTGGGGTTAGTCGGCGGGCCGTTCGCCAAGCTGGGCAAGAATGAAGCTTTTAATTTCGGCGTTGGGCGTGGTGCCCTGTTCTGCGCAATAGAGCTTGTAGCGCTCGGCGGTTTCGCGGTCGAGTTTGCAGCCGATCACGGTTGCGGTTTTATATTGGTACTTGTTCGCGGCGCGGCGCTGGGCGTCCGTCCTGGTCTCGCTGGTTTTTGGCCTTGGCATGGTTTCACCTCGTTTTCAGATGGCGCAGCGGCCGCCGGTGTGGTGTTATCCTCTTTACGGTTATAATTATAGGCGATTCCGCGCAGTTTGTCAACGGTTTAACCATATACCAAATTACCAAAATATGCGGTTAAACCTTGTGCAGAATGATACTTGAAATATGGGGTTAAACCATATATAATAAGGAGCATAAAGAACAGGAAAACGCCACAGAGGCCCAACGGGCCGGAAAGGAACAGAAAATGAAGGAAAATTATTTTGACCAGATCGCCGGAGCCGTCAAGCTCGATTCTCGCGTTTCCGTTTACGTCCCCAGCACCACCGACACCGACAAACCCACCGACAACCGCGCCCAGGTCGAGAAGGTCGCCGCGAAACTGTCCGCCATGTTTGGCGGAGCCACCGCCACCGAGGCGCGCGGCTACTGGTGCAGCCAGTCCGCCGGCCTTGTCGGCGAGGGCGTGACGATCGTTTACAGCGCCGCCACGCCGGAAGCCGTGCAGGAGCACGCCGCCGAGGTCGTCCAGCTTTGCCGGCAGATCAAACGGGACATGCAGCAAGAGGGCGTAAGCCTCGACGTTGACGGCACGCTATACATCATCTAACCCAACCACAATACCATAAACCACCGCCACAGCCCGCAGGGAACGCCCCAGCGGGCTTTTCTCATGCCCTGCCGTATGCGAGTACCCGGAAAAGCCCTGAGGTTGTACGCGCGCGCGTTTATCCCGCGCCCGTTTTCAGTACACTATCTTTAAACAATATCTTATTTATTATCAAAACGAGCAAAAAAGCGGGGAGGGGTGGAAGAGTCGCCGAACCCGGCTTGTTCATGGGCGAGAACGGCGAACTGTTGCAAATGCAACACATCAAGTGAAACGAGCAGAACGGCAGAAAGGTTAACTGCAATTGATAGTCAATAAGTGTTTACTATCTCGGAAGGTCGAGCAAGGGCCGTGTTACTCACTCGTTGTGCAGATTGACGAACGACTGTTGCAAATGCAACAAAAAATAGGCTTAACTGTTGTGCTTATTATCAATAAGTGAAACAGTTGGCGGCTTTTGGCGTCTTTTTGCGAACCTGCGCGCCCTCGCCTGGGTCTGCTGGGCGGGCGCGATCGTCTCCGGCTGGGCGGGGGGGTGGTTTACGATTCGAACCGACTTTCTCAGGCGCACAAGCCCCATAACTCTCCCTCCCCCAAACACGTTCACCGCATTATAGGGGGGGTGGTTTTGAAAGCGGGGCAAAAAATCCAAGAAAACAAAAAGGCCTTCTGAAAAAAATTTTATAAAACGCTTCGCGTGTGATGCCTCTATTTTAAAAAATTTGCGCGGGCGCTTCGCGCCGTAGTGTCCGGTGACGTGCAGGGGAGGCAGTAAGGACAAAGCAAGGATGCTGATGGGAGTTAAAGCACGGGTACGCAGGCGGTGCAGAGGCGGCAAAAATTCGTTTGGAGGGAGCTTATACAATGAAATCAGACAACCGACAGAACGGAGTTGAGCAAGATGTTCACAAAAGAACAACAGAAAACCATGCTTCATCGCGCGGCCGGATCATCAAACATGGATGGACACATCGTCGCCACACCTCCCGTAACGATGGCAGAGCACGCTATGACGCGTTTTGGAGGGAAGGCGAGCACACCACGAAAAAACAGTTATCTTTACTGCGACAGCGTGGACGCCTGTTTCTTCTATGGCCCGACAGGCGCGCCGACGGTAACTTTCACTGCGCGGTGGACTTACGGGGCAAAGGATCTTGACAGGCTGGGAGAGGCGGCGGAGCTGATTAAGACCATGCTCTACAACATGAGTGTCGAGTCGGTCCTTGAAAATCTCACCGCCGATAGCGGAAGGGGAACGGAAGATGGATAGAAACGCATTTGAAATTGGAGGACGGTAGACATGGCATATACGCGGAAATACAGGCAGGGGGCGCAGGTCAAGAGCATTGAGGACTTTCTGCATTCCCCGGAGACGCAGTATTTTTTCTGGCACGGGAGGACGATTCATAAGCAAGTCTTTATGCACTGGCAGCTTGATATGCTTATCAGAGAAATCGGTGGCAGACATCTTTATTTTGCGGATAAGACCGTTCCAGCTGATGGAGATGCGGAATGAGCTGCTATGGGTGTGTCTGCAACAACTGTCTCTATAACTGCGAGTTATTCAGCGCATACTTCACGCCGGGAGAGATCAAGGACGTGGAGGACGTCTGCTATTGCTGTGATGAGTGCAAATGGTTCGATAGGGACTTTAGCAAACAGAGCCAGTGGCGAAAATCGTGTGAAAAATTTCGCCTACCGGCGAAGTATAAAGCGCAGAAAGAGTATTTGGAACAGAAGAGGTCTCGCGTAGCGGTTATGCGCCGGGAAGCGTTTACTGTGATCGAAGGAGGAAAGAAGGATTGAACGTAGCATATAACACGGACTGCATGGAGTATATGCGGACGCTGCAGGACAAGGCGTTTGATCTCGCCATTGTAGACCCGCCGTACTTCTCCGGCCCGGAAAGGCGCGGATATTACGGCAACAAGGTAAGCGCTATTGGCGTACATCGGGAATATTCCATATCACCGAAGTGGGATATTCCATGCGCTGACTACTTTTCGCAGTTGGTGCGCGTGGCGAAAAAGTACATTGTCTGGGGCTGTAATTACTTTGATGTCGGTTTTCCGCCAGGGCGTATCGTATGGGACAAGTGCAACGACAACAGTTCTTTTTCGGACTGCGAGATTGCGGCGACAAATTGCCATGACAGCGTTCGTATCTTTCGCTATATGTGGAATGGGATGTTCCAGGGGAAGAGTATTGCAGAGGGGACAGTCCAGCAGGGAAATAAGTCGCTGAACGAGAAGCGCATCCACCCGACGCAGAAACCGGTGGCGTTATACACATGGATTTTGCAGAAGTACGCAAAACCGGGAGACAAGATACTGGACACCCACTTGGGCAGCGGCAGCAGCCGCATAGCCGCCTATGATCTTGGCTTTGATTTTGTTGGGTGCGAGATCGACCCTCACTATTTTCAGGCTCAAGAGCGCCGTTTTGCGGAACACACGGCGCAGATCAGTTTGTTTGCGGGGTGTTGAATATGGATAGCTTGAATGCAAGCAGGATAGCTGGCGGAAACAGCGCGAGAGGGCGCCGACGCTCCGACTTTTATCCGACGCCGCCGGAGGTGACGGTGGCGCTGCTGGACTTCCTTCGTCTGCCGAGGAACACAGTGATTTGGGAACCGGCGGCGGGCGATGGGGATATGCTGGACGCGATCAGAGCGTGCGGATACGGCAGATCGTTCGGAACAGATATATCCGAAGGGTTCGACTTTCTAAGTCCTGATGTTTTCAAAAGGCTTCTCACTGGTTTCGACTGGATCATCACAAACCCGCCGTTTTCGCTGGCGGAGGATTTTATTCGCCGCGCAGCAAAAAATGAGAAACCCTTTGCGATGCTGCTCAAGTCGCAGTATTGGCACGCGGCGAAGCGCGTGGCGCTTTTTGAAGAGATCCCGCCGAGCTACATACTTCCCCTGACGTGGCGCCCCGATTTCTTCTTCAAGGAGCGAGGGGGCGGCGATAGCGGCAGTCCCCTGATGGATGTGATGTGGTGCGTCTGGCTGACACCTTGGATGAGAAATGTGCAAACGACCTACCGGCCATTGCCGCGCCCGCCGAGGGAGGAAGGAGCGAGAAAATGAAACGAATCCTCATCGCTGCGGCGGTGGCAGTGCTGCTGGCTGGCTGCTCGCAGACGCATTATCCGTATTTGAGATACAAAAACAGCGATGTCGATGGTGACAGTAAAGATCGGTGGATCGAGGTTCGGGGCGGCCATGAGCTTAGCGAAGGGCATTCGTGGGACATCGTTGAAACCAATCAGGGGTATGACCTGGTTTTGCATTTCGTGAGAACGGAGTGTGGATCATGAGCTTTGAGCACTGCCAATCCTGCCTGCCGCCAAAGCGGCATCCCGGCTGTCACAGCGATTGCCCGTACTATCAAGCGGACATTGCCAAGCACAACACGGCGAAGCAAGAAGAAGCACGCCAGACGCAGGAGAAAGACGACTACTTGAGCGCGCGGCATTTTAAGACGCGGCGCTATCAACGACTGAAATGAGGGAGCGAAAAAGATGAATGTAAAAGACACTGCGGAGCGAATTCGTGGGCTGAGAACTGCCGCTGGCATGAGCCAAGCGAGTTTTGCCGCCATGTGCGGCATTGAGCAAGGGCAGCTGTGCAACTACGAGATGGCGCGCATCATGCCGACTATCCCACTGTGCGAGCGGATTTGCCGCGCCGTTGGCATCAACCTGCTCGATTTTCTGCGGGAGGATGACAAGGGAAAAAGCGGAATCCCGACCGAGGAACGCATCGGCGAGCGTGTGAAAGCACTGCGGCTGATGCGCGGAATGAACCAAACAGAACTTGCGGAGAAGTCAGGCGTCGCGGACAGCACGATTTCATCCATCGAGCGCGGCGAGCGATACGGTATAGTCACGACGTATCTCTATCTTGCCGAAGCGCTGGACGTGTCCATCGGAGAACTGTTAGGAGGTGAATGACATGAGCCGATTCGTCATGAGCAAGACCCCGTGGGAGCGCTGCGTGTATCCGGCGCTCAAGGCGGCGCTTGAAAAGACTGGCTACAACCAGACGACGCTCGCCGCCGCAACGGGCATCAGTGCATCGGTCATCAGCCGATATGTCAAGGGCGATATCGATCCGACGGTCCAGAACCTTCTGCGGCTGGAAGAGATCACCGGGAAGCCGTTCCGGGAGCTGTTCGGAGAATGCGAGGGACGCCGTGGAAGGGTATAGCAATCAGCCGATTCCGAAGGAGGCGGCGAAAGAGCTGCTGGCGCTCGACCTCGGAGACAAGGTGTTTTTGAGCCGCGAGAAGATCGCGCAATGGTACAGCGCGTGGGACGGCAAGTGCTACGTCAGCTTTTCCGGCGGGAAGGATTCGACGGTGTTGGCTTATCTGGCTGCGAAGGAGCTATCGCGCTATCGCACGCCGATCTATCCGCTGACGCTGGTATTTGTCAACACAGGGCTTGAGTATCCTGAGATTCAGCACTTTGCCAGTGACTATGCGGCGTGGCTGCAAAAACAGTTTCCACGGATTGACGTGCAGCTCGTGCGGCTGCGGCCGAAGATGAATATCCGGCAGGTGTTGACAAAGTATGGTTATCCCGTCATCGGCAAAAAGCAGGCGCGTTTTATCCGCGATCTGCAAAACGCGCACGGGCAAAACGATGCAACGGTCAATCTGTATCTGACCGGATACAACCGGAAGGGCGTTTACTGCTCGACGATGAAACTGGCGGACAAGTGGCATTATCTCAAGGATGCGCCGTTCCGCATTAGCGAGCAATGCTGCGACGTGATGAAAAAAGCACCCGCCAAGCGATACGAAGCTACGAGCGGATGTGTGCCATTTACCGCGATGATGGCGAGCGAGAGCCAGCAGCGAGAAAAAGAGTGGAAGCGCACGGGCTGCAACGCCTTTGACGGCAAGCGCCCCATGAGCAAGCCAATGAGCTTCTGGACAGATCAGGACGTGCTTGCGTTCCTGAAAGGCAAAAACATCCCGTATTGCAGCGTGTACGGTGACATCGTGGCGAGCGACGGGGAAAATGATTATCCGTCAACGCTCATCGAAAAGCCGCTGCATTGCACGGGTTGCCAACGCACGGGCTGCATGTTCTGCGCGTTCGGCGCTCATCTCGAAAAGGGCGAGAACCGATTCGAGCGCATGAAACACACGCACCCAAAGCACTACGACTTTTGCATCGGCGGCGGAGAGTTTGACCCCGCAGACGGGTTGTGGAAACCCAATGAAAAGGGGCTCGGCTATGGTCGAGTGCTGGATTACATCGGAGTGAGGTATTGAGATGAAGGTTTTAGTTGCCTGCGAGGAATCGCAAGAAGTCTGCAAGGCATTCCGGGCATTGGGGCATGAGGCATATTCCTGTGACATTCAGGAGCCGTCTGGAGGACACCCGGAATGGCATATCCTTGGCGATGCGCTCAAGGCCATCGAGGGGGGGCAAGTGACCACCATGGACGGGCAGACGCATGACGTCGGCAAATGGGACTTGATTATTGCTTTCCCTCCCTGTACTAAGACAAGCAACGCCGGAGCGCGGCACTTGTATAGGGGAGGCAAGCTCAATATCAAGCGGTATTATGAGGGCTTGTGCGGCAAAGCGCTGTTTTTAGCCATTTGGGCAGCGGATTGTGAAAAAGTTGTGATCGAGAATCCGACGCCGAGTAAAGTCTTTGAGTATCCAGAGCCAACCCAAGCCATACAGCCCTATCAATACGGGCACCCGTTTAGCAAAAAAACCTTGCTGTGGGAGCGTGGTGTCCAGCCGTTGGAGCCGACCAATATTGTTGAGCCAACAGCAACATGGTGTCCGAGCGGCAGCTACAGCCATAACCATGGGGAACAGCATAAAGGTATGTTTACCACGGATAGGGCGAAAAACCGCGCAAAGACCTTCCCCGGCATCGCCAAAGCTATGGCGGAGCAATGGGGAGGAGACATTAGGGAAGACGAATGTACATCGGAGAACCATTTAGCTGGAAGCCTGCCGCATTTGAGGGCAGCAACGGCATTATGAGCGTGACCACGAAAGAGACGACTGCGCACGGGCGCGTCGTCTACATCAACGAGGCGCACTGCTACTTTACGGCGGAGTCCGATATCAACGGGAAGAGACTCAGAGAGAGCTTTAAATTTTAACAAAAATCAGGAGGAATTTTATCATGAACAACAATCAGGACTACATCGTTCGCTGCGACCGTGCAGGCGTATTCTTTGGCAAGATCAAGGAGCGCAACGGCTCCGAGGTCACCATGACGGAGGTGCGTAAGCTGTGGAGCTGGGACGGCGCGTGCGCTGTGGAGCAGCTCGCGCAAGACGGGACGAAGGCGCCGGGCAACTGCCGCTTTACCGTGACGATTCCGGAGATGATCGTACTCGGCGCGATCCAGATCATCCCGTGCACGGATGATGCATCGGTATCGCTTCGCGGTGTAAAGGAGTGGAAGAGATGACGCTTGATGATAAGGTCAAGGCATTTCTGGCAGTGAACTTCGGCTCCGGCTACGGCGACGGCTCCGGCTACGGCTACGGCGACGGCTCCGGCGACGGCTCCGGCGACGGCTACGGCTACGGCTACGGCTCCGGCTCCGGCGACGGCTCCGGCTACGGCGACGGCTCCGGCTACGGCTACGGCTCCGGCTACGGCGACGGCGACGGCTACGGCTACGGCTACGGCGACGGCTCCGGCTACGGCTCCGGCATTAAAAGTTTCAACGGGGAGACGGTTCATCAAATTGACGGCGTAAACACGCTGATTCGCTCTGTGCGCGGCAACACCGCGCATGGGGTAATCGTGAACATCGATTTGACGACCACACCGTGCTACATCGTCAAGCAAGGCGACATTTTCGCACACGGCGAAACGCTGCGCGAGGCAATGGAAGCGTTGCGAGACAAGCTTTTCGAGGATATGCCGGAAGATGAGCGCATTGATACGTTCCTGCGAGAGACAGACCGCGAGAAAACGTATCCGACGCAGTATTTTTACGACTGGCACCACCGCCTGACCGGCTCATGTGACATGGGACGAAAGCAGTTTGCCCGTGACCACGGCGTTGACCTCGAGCACGGCATGATGACGCTGACGGAGTTTTTGGAACTGACAAAAGATGCTTACGGCGGCGACGTGATCTGGAAAGTGATTAGCAGGATGCAGGAGGCAGAGTGATGGTTTCGAGCGAAGCATTGAAAAAGCTGCAAGAGCAGATCGCGGCGTGGCCGATGACGCAGCGATTCGTGGTGCATCAGCTCGTTCGGGATTATTTGAGGGACAGGGAAGACCTGCGCGCCTACGAGGCGACAAGGCTGACGCCGGAACAGTGCGAAAACGCAAAGGCCATCATCGAATCGGCCTTTAGCGATGACACGTCAAAGGCAGAGCGGATTCGGGAGCTGTTGAAAGCCGACAAGGATGGGAAGATCGAGGTGCTGCCGTGCAAGGTGGGAGATACGGCATGGGTAACAAGAAATCCGTGGACGGGTAAATTGCTAAAAAAACCATTAGATGCCTACGTCAATGGCATGAAGATGTATTCCCACGGGTTATATGTGAATTTGCTTTTCGATACCCGCAAAATCAACGGGGCGAGGGATTACGAGATCAACCATATCGGCAAGACCGTATTCCTCACCCACGAGCAGGCGGTGAAAGCATTGGAGGCGATGAAGAATGAGTAAGGCCGTTATGCTGAGCGTCCGCCCAAAGTGGTGTGAGAAGATCGCCAGCGGTGAAAAGACCATCGAAGTCAGAAAGACCAAGCCGAAGCTGAAAACGCCGTTTAAGTGCTATATCTACTGCACGCTGCAAGGCTGTAACGAGTTTTTTCGAGTTGATCTTGGGCGTGATGTTGCTAAGTGGAACCGCGGCAAGTGGGCAGACCGCAAGGGCAAGGTCATTGGCGAGTTTACCTGCGACCGGATTTATGAAATTCAGAAACGAGGAATTCCCGAAAATTTTGATTATTGCTATCTATCGCTCAACGAATGGGGCAATGACGATATTGCATCCGAAATTAACGCCATATCCGCGTCATGTGTATCAAAGGGGGAGCTCAACGCGTATGGAGCCAAAACGCCGGTTCTGTACGGCTGGCATATCTCCAATCTGTGCATCTATCGAGTGGAGGGGAAAAGCAAATAAGGCACAAGACAATGGAGACCAAAAATGCTGACGATCACAATTAAAGCCAACGTCCCCGCCGCTGACGCGCAGGGCATCAAGGAG
>ERZ1034925.54-NODE-54-length-66447-cov-51.320039_pt1 | contig 66447 bp, 84 predicted proteins | sample MGYA00520687_ERZ1034925 | MGnify/ENA primary metagenome ERZ1034925 (study PRJEB33766, sample SAMN09781758) | gut metagenome | biome: gut microbiome | host: Homo sapiens | place: Madagascar | study: EMG produced TPA metagenomics assembly of the PRJNA485056 data set... | reverse complement strand
AGAAATATCCGCAAACCCATCCTTTTCCGTCAAGACGTTTAGCCTTGAACTTGATATTTTCTATTTTCATAAGCTATAATTCTTCTTTTGTAAATTCTGTCTTTGGTACTCGATAAGATGTACTATGCCATTTGTACTCATCATCTTCTCCTATAATATATTTGTCAAGCATATCTCCCAATGCCTTATAAGCTAAAGTGTTGTGACGAATCTGAATACGAATAAAGTTCTCATTATCACACATTGTAAGTGGTGATTGATTATTCATATACACCTTGCCATTCTTACCAAGGTTACTTCCGTTGTAACGTTGGTAGAAATATCCACTAGCCTTATGTTTGATTCTGTAAGGTTTAACCATAACTATTCTCCTTTAAGTTCTACACTTTATTCACCTATCTTTTCAAAAACTAATTTTACTTTTATAGGCTCATCTTCCCATGATAAATCAATATTGTTTCTTGGGATAGTAAATCTTTTGTTTCTATGGTCTCTAGCAGTTATCTCATCATTACAATTATAATCAATACCACTTTTCCACTTACTCCAAAATCCATACCAATCATCTCGGAATGGTTTATCTTTGAACAACACTAGCTCGCCATCTTTATCACAAGCAAGCCATAAATATTTAACTTTATCACTCATATTTCTTCTTTTTAAGTTCTCTTTCACGTTTACGTCTCTCCCTTCTTGTAGGTGGTGGAACGTATGTTTTACTCTCATGGCTGAAGTTCTGAATAGCAGTATTCACTATTCTCTTTAACAATTCTTCCATATCAATCTCCTTTAAGTTCTACTGGCTCATCGCTCCAAGATAACTCTCTTCCGATGAGCTTCTTGATTGTGCCATGTGGCAACCGAACTGAAGCTCCTGTCCATCCCGCATATGGAGAGGCTAAAAATTTACCTTTATCTCTATGAGGCATATAACCTTCATAAACCCATTCAGTACCGTCTGAATCAACTGCTACCCATGCCATCACTATTCCTCCTCAATTTTTACGCCAAATGGAGTGTCATCGGCAAATTTTACTCTATTAAAAACGTCTTCAAAACACATCATATCTTCTTCGTATACAATTCCGCTACCAGTTACTCTTGCAATACTATCCCAGATATTATTTGTATAATCATACGTCCACCCGAAAGGCTGATGCTTTTGCATCTCTTTCCAGCATTCCTCAGCATTCTTGAAAGGGCGGTACTTTGACTGACTATTTGGCTTGATGCGATAGTTTTTTACACTTCCGTGATAAACAAATTCGTCAACATCTTCCCACTTGTCTTTTATTATGTTTAGATGTTGAATTGTTTCACCTTCACTGAATGCCTTAATGATAGGCAATAACTTTTTAACTTCTTCTCTTGTCATACTTACTCCTCCAACTTTTCGATAGGTTTCCAATGAGTGACATGTAAGCCACTTCTAAATCCATTTTTATCTATTAGCTTTTCCTTTCCACCCTTGTAGCGCATAGTCACAAATGGATAGTCTTGCATTTCTTTATCATACGCAAAGACCTTTTCGCAATACTCAGGCAACCCATCCTCAACAGATAACCAGTCTGATTTGGATAGTTCTTCCAAAGCAACTTGCAATGTATTTATGATGTAACTTTTCGCTTTTCCGTGTATATAGTCTTCGTCGCTTGCCTTTGTGAAACGGATAGTATTCTCTATCAGCTTTTTAACTTTCTGCTTATCCATAGTTACTTTGATTAAATATTATTTCTTACTCATCTTCCAATTCTTTAAGTGCATCCTGCAAATTGACAAAAAGAAATTTCTTCCATATTACTTATATTTATATCCTTGCGGATGGTTAATTACTCTGTTACTTTATTTCTGTCAAAATAATCATACATCAAAGCAAAATAACGGTCTTTCTCACGCTGTGTTGCCAATCTACAATTTTCATAGTCAGTGACGTGTGAAGGAGTTCCGTCAGAAAGATGCAATGGGTTTATGCGGCATACATTCCCAATTCTGCTCTTCTTACCAATTTCTATTTTTCCAATTACTTTAGCCACGATGAAGCATGTATCGGAAGCTTTGTCATATCCGATTGCTCCTGCACGCCAAAGTGACTTAATCATCTTTTTCTTGTTTCTTTTCTTCATACGCTACTCCTCTTTATAATTGCTATTCTTTTTATATCCACCACTTGCAAGCCATTGACCAAATTGTTCAAGGCTTTCAATATTATTTATAAGACTCCATTTGTCACCTATATCATCAGTAGTGTAGGCTATAAAAGTCTTATGTGTGAGCACATTCCAACAGATTTCCAATCCGCGTAAAATGGTTTTTCTAAAATTATATATTGCTGCCATACGCTTTACTTTTTTCGATGATTATACTTTTTGATAGCATCCTTCTTAGAAGCTGCCATAAACTCATAGCAGTCTGGGCAGTAATGCTTATCGCCTATCTCTGCCCATTCGCTTTCCATTGCTTGCTCTTTTGCAGTTCCTTCGTCCAACCAAGCCACAATGCCATTAAATTCATCAATAAAGGGCTTTCCACATCTGTCACAAACTACAGAGTACATAGTAACTGGCTTAATCATGATTACCTCCTTCCTTTGGAAATAAATCACCAACATAAAGCCAACGAGAAACTCTACTACAAAGAACTGCGTCAGTCCACGATGGATAAAAGTTATCTTGCCATCTGTTCCAAACATAGTAAAACATATTATTGACATTATATGTTTCTACCATAATGGAAACATCTTTTCTCGGCTCTTCACTAGCAGAATGCCATAAGTCCTTAATAAACTCACCGATAGCCCAATTAGCACCTGCTTTAAATCCTTCAACTGATTCACTGCTAACAAAATCTAATTTGTCATTTCGATATAAATCAAATGCAGCTTTTTCTATTTTCTTATCGTCTATCATAACTACTTATTTTTATATTTTACTAATCTAAAATTCTCCAGCAACAAATACCGTAAGAATCTTCTACAACATTATATCCATTAACCAAGCCAAATAATATATTTTTCGCTTGTAGTAGATTTGTATCATCGGGATGATAGTCAAGACTTCTATTTATTAATGCTAAACATTGTTTTAATCGAACGTCCATTTATCCCTCACCTCCTTTCCACTCGTCAGTTGTGCCAAGCAGGTGTGCAGTCTCTTCGTTGTAAGGGAGAATAATCAAGTTAGATAAATCATCTACACCCATTGGAACGGCACCATACTCATCAACATAAGAAATGAAACTTGCTTGCCATATAGAGCCTTCACAATTCCGTATCTTCCAAATACATCTGTCGAATGGCTTAAACTCGCACTTTGGCTTCAAATCCACAATAGCTTTCTTCTCACTATCCCAAGTCTTGCCTTTCTTTTCGAGAGCATCAAAGAGCTGCTGTTTCTCTTCTTCTGTAGCAAGGCGAATTTCCATGATATTCTCTTTGAATATTTTATATTCACCACTAATATCTAATTCATGTGTTGTAGTGTCTAGTGAAGCGTGGTCGTATAAGTCACCATTATTTTTAGAGTAATTAAAGATTTCGATAAAAGCACTGCCCTTACATTTCACGAACAAAACATCTCCATCCTTGAACTCAGGCTGAGCCTTCTCTATCTCCAAGGTCTCCATATTCAGCTTACCACTTAATTCTTTCTCAATGGTATTGATGTATGTAGCGGTACAACTATGTGATGCTTTGTGCCAATCCTTTGTATCCAAAAGACATGAGTAAGATTGAATAGACTCTTTGTTATGCTTAACGAATACAGCCTTACTTGTTTGGTATGAAGAATGAGCAAATTCTTTGAATACACAATAGTCGCCCTCTCCATTAGCAAGTACATCGCCCTTCTTCCAAGAAAACTTTGTCCAATCACGCATTTCCTTAGAAGGAAAGAGAATCTGTAAACCATCAGGATAACCTCTTTCTGTACCAAATTCGGAATAACCACGATGGCAAGTAGTATTATTATTAGTCTCATTCGTACACCAGACTACTGTTTCTGTATCTGTAGTACTGATAGTATCTAACTCTACATCTATATTATGCAACCAGTCATACAACTTCGTTCCTTGCGGCTTATCCTTTAGGATTTCCACTATATTAATCTCAGTTTCCATAACTAAACCAATTTTTGCGTTAAACAATACTGGTAGTAACTCATACTACCAACGTTTTTTGATATTTTTGGAAGCTCACCATCATAAGGAGTGACTTTCAAGCCATCAATGAAATCAGCATTTTCAGTTGATACCTCGGTATCATGCTCATTCATAAACACCTTTTGCGCTGTCGTAGAATGGCTTTCAGCTATAAGCTTACCGAGTGACCGCCATATCTCCTTTCTGTAGATGAACAAACCATATCTTGGAATATCCTTTATCTCTACCTTTTGCGTAAGTTCTTTTTCCATAATCTTCTTAGTTTACTTGTTGTTAATTGAGTCCTTGGCTATGATGCAGTCCACGTTATATATGATGCTTATGCCATAGTCGCTTGTGAACTCTGTTACAGACTTGATGTTATAGGGCAAATTCCATAATGTTTCTTTGGTGTCAGTGCGCCAATATCTGGCGACAACCATCGTGGTATCTCTATAGTCATTATGGATGACCATATATCTGTGCTCTTTCTCCTTGGTGCATGATGATAGAAGGATTAGGAGCGAAATTGCTATATATGCTATCTTTTTCATAAGTTTTAATTTCTCATTATGTGACATTTAATAACCTTGTGCTTGGCATTTGGTTGAGATTTGTTCCATTGCTCTATAAAATAACGCTCTAGATTTTCCGGGAAGATGGGTCTAGAGGGGGGCGGCATATAGAGCGTGGCTTTTGTGCGATAGCCGTTATCGAAGGTGAGAACGGCATGGCGGCTGATTCTTTCTTTCTGGATTCCAAACATGATGTTCTGATGTTTTAATGATTATTGTTTACTGATAGTGAATGCTGTATCGTTGAGGGTGCGGTGCCAATGGAGCTTGCCTTCCAGAACTAGGGTGTTGAGGAGGGCATAGGGATTGGGGCAGCCTCGGGAGATGATCTCTGCGGTGAGGACGTGTGGAGGGACGATGTGTGCCTGCTCTCGTTCTCGCTGGAGGGTAGAGACGATGTCTAGGATGCGCTGCTTCATATACCTTGTGGCTTGGGGAGGAAGGAGACGTGAGTGACGGAACGCTGGAAGAGGAGTTGCTCTCGGTCGCCCGAGATGTCTAATTGATACCAGATGCCTGCTATCATGGTGCCGATAATTGGCTTGCCTTGATACCAGAGGATGAGCTGCTTGCCCTCGAATATGCGCTTGTGTTTGGGGCTGATTCGCTTGCGGAGCTTGATGTAACCGAAGATGTCCATAACTTGTGATGATTTAGAAGAGGGATAACTGACCATGCTTGTCGGCATAATGCTTGCCTGAGGGGAAGAAGAGCTCGGAGAACATGGCGGTCATGCAGTTGGTGACGATGGAGTTGCCTGCCAAGGCATAGTGCTTGCTCTTGGGGATGATGAGCTGTCCTGACTTCTCTCGGGTGAGGAGACGGTCGATGTCGGGGTCTCGGACTCCCATGAGGCGGTAGCAGTCTCGTGGTGTATACTTTCGTATCTGGATAGCGTATTGCTGACCATTGTGAGCGGTGTGGATGATTTCTTTCTTCATAATTGATTTGACATAAAGGATTTGTTCTGCTGCGCTAGAGGTGATGGTGGGAGAGATGGAGCCGAAGGTGCCTTGAACTCTTCCTCTTCGGGTGGAGGAGGTGAGGTAGGAGGCATCGAAGACTCCACCTGCTCGGACTAGATCATAGCCTCGGGCGGTGTTGGAGCGAATGCGAAGGGCGAGATGGGTCATAGTTTGCGGATGATGAGGACTAAATTGTCTGTGAAGAAACTGGTGATGGTGTTGGATATGCCGTCTGTTCGGGGCACACGGTGCTTCATCTTACCTTGGAAGCGGACTTGATGGCGGTCGTAGGCTTTGCGAAGCTGCTTGCCTTGCTGGGTTCGCTCTTTGTAGAGAATGGCTTTCATATTCTTCGGACTAGGAGGATGAATGTATCGGTGTTGCCACCACTGCCTGATGATGTATGAATGGTGTTGGAGAGGGTCTGGATGTGGTGGTTTACCACTTTGCCTTGACTATCTCGGGTGTAACCTAGGAATGTTTTCATACTTTCTTGATGATTAGTACTGCGTTGGCGGCTGTGCCATCCTTGCGGATATAGTTGGCGAAGCCTGCCTTGTAATAGCTGCTGCGGATGGTTCGGCTATTGCCATCGAAGTCAGGATTGATGATTGATTTTCTTGATGTAGAGCACCCCCCCCTTAGGGAAGTGATTAACTCCTAAGAGATTGGCTATGCTGATGCCTGCACCAAAACTGGAGGTGATGGTGGGGCTGCAATCGTCCGTGGTCTTAGGTATGGAAATCTTCGGGGTATAGTTTCTGGATGCTTTCATCTATGTCGGATAATGTGAGGTATTTCTCTAGGAGTGGCTGGGAGAGGAAGTACTCGGATGGGACTTCGTCTTCCACCACGTCTTCTACGGTGAGCTCCAAGGGTTGTGGGGATGGGAACTGATACTGAGGTTCAGGATCATCGGCATCTCGAAGGATGGAGATGACGAAGATGCGCTCTCGGTTCTGTGGGATGCCATAGTCCTTTGCATTCAAAACCTTGTAGAAGGAGTTGTAGCCATAGGAGTCGAGCTCGGCTAGCCACTTGTGGAAGAATGGGAGGAACTTGTGGGAGACGAGTCCTTTGACATTCTCCATCATGAGGTACTTGGGATGATGGGCTAGGATGGCATTGCGTGTGTACCATAGGAGGGAGGAACGGGTGCCGCTGCCCTCGGCTATGCCCTTGCGGAGACCTGCTGTGGAGACTGACTGGCAGGGAGTGGAATAGGTGATGAAGTCGAAGTGAGGGACTTTAGACCAATCTATCCTTGCCATATCGCCTAGGTTGCGGTCTCGGTACTCGGGGAAGAGGAGGTTGTGGGCTTGGATAGCCGATGGCTCTATCTCGCTCCAAGCGATGAGGTCGAAGGCGAAGTCGGGGTGCTGATCCTGGAGATACTTTAGGGCTAGGCACTGCGAGTCATACCCGCTGCACAAAGTAACGATGCGGAGGGGATGGGATTTGTTGAATGGTGTCATATTATGATGAGTTATGGTTTCCACTGGATGCCTAGCCTATCGAGTGTGCCTGCGTTGTAGTAGGCTACTAGCTGACCTCGGCAGAGGCTATCGGGGTTGCGCTCTAGGACTTGGATCATTCCTAGGATGCGCTGGTATAGAGCTGCATATTTGGCTTCTGGCGCATAGGACTTCATCTTCTCTCGGGTTTGCTCTATGAGTGTGGATGAGGAGGTTGGCTGTGTGGCGGTGGTTGGCTCTTTCTGAATGATTTCGTCCTTCCATGCGTGCTGATTGAGGAATGTCTGGAAGTTCTTGCGGAACTGCTTTCTTGGCTCGGAGGCTACATAGAGGGGGATGTACTCGATGATAGCCCTTCGGTCTCGGAGGGGGAGGCGATTCCACTTGTCTCGGAGCATTTTCTTGTCGCCTACCTTCTTCTGATATAGATCCCATGCACGCTCGAAGGTGTACTCGTCATGGACTTCTCTAACTGGTCGCTTGACGGTGTAGCCATTGGACTCTAGCAGGAGGATGGCATGTTCTATGGCTTCTTGGATGTCGGTATTGATGTTCATATTTCTCCGTTTAAGTATTGGTTGATAACTTGGATGAACTGGTCTATGGAGCGGACGATGACGTATAAGCCGCCATTCTGCTCCACGGCTTTCTGGAATAGGATTTGGTCTTCTCGCTGCTTTCCCTTTGGGGTCTTGTTTTCGATGCAGAGGTAGCCGTGGAGAGAGTTGGGGCGGAGGAGGATCATATCAGAGACTCCGTTGACCATTCCCTCTGCGTGCATCCAACTGGTTTGGGCTGAGGTGCGCTTGCCGCCATTGGGAACAGCGAAGAAGACCCTAGCCAAGCTGGGGTGGGCGGTGCGGATGTAGCTTACCTCGGAGCACTGGAGTCGGTGCTCATCATAGGTGGCACGCTTGCGCTGCTTGCCCTCTTGCTGCTGCTTGGCTAGGAGCTCTTGGAATGTTGCCATTAGTATTCTGTGTTGAGGAGGTCGTGGATGGACTTCTCACCCATGATGCGGATGGCTTGCTTGCAGATGTATGAGCTTGGGAAGACTACATGACCTGTGTTATAGTCATAACAAGCGATAGGGATCACTTTGCCATCCTCGTTACGACCGATGCAATAAACAGGATCTAAAAAATCACCAAAGTTTGGTCTCCAACCATCATTGAGATAGTTGGCGATGTTGATGAGCTTGTTGAAAGCTAAGTTCTTGAGAACTTGCGCTTTTGTTTTACAATTTCCTTCTTGTATTGCAAAGTGATGAATATTAGGTATGAAGTATTTCTTTACCTTTCCGAAACCAATATTTGCATAGGCTTCATTTCCTAGGAATAACTTATCTGCTATCTCGTCATAGGTGATGTCGAAGTTCTCTGGTGCATTGGCTGGCTCCTGCTGCTTCTTCTGGAGCATGAGCTTGCCATCCTCGGAGATAAAGTATTCGATGCACTCGGGAAGCTTGACCTCTATGGCTGTGCATCGGCTGGGAGGATAACTTTGGAGGTTCCCATGAGGGTGATGTCGTTGCGCTCTCCACGAGAAGCGTGGTTGTGATTTCTTTTCTTACGTGTCATATTATTAATAATGTTTTAACTGTAATTTTTTAATATTTCATTGAATTGGGATTCTGAGATACCATCGGCAGTAAGGATGCTGAGGATGGTATCTAAGACTCGGGAGTAGACTTCGGAGAACTGGGTCTCGTCCATCTTGGCGAAGGATATGGAGAGGGCTCGCTCTTGGAACTTCTGACCATTGATGTCGAAGATGGGCTCGGAGAAGCCGCTACAGATGAGGAGCTGCTCACGGAAGGTGTCCTTGGAGCGGAGGTTGATGCGCTGCTGCTCGGTGATGGAGTCCCATGCGGCGGAGATGAGGGCGAAGAACTTGCGGTGAAACTTGGGGTTTCGTGGCTGCACTATCTTAGCCTTGACTATAGAGCCTAGCTTGATCTTGTGGAGCTGCTCGTAGTCTTCATCGGCATAGGGCTGGAGACCTAGGGAAGTTCGCATTAAGTGGATTTCCATATTCTTCTATTTTTAGGGGTTACTGGGGTGGAAATGGCAAGCCATCGGCTGGCTGACCTGCACCAGCTGCATACGTAGTTGGCTGCTGATATGGCTGACCTGCTGCATTAACTTGGGGTGGAAACTGTTGCTGCTGCTGATAGCCTTGGGGCTGCTGTGCTCCGACTTGGCTTTGTACTACCTGACCTTGTGGTGGGGCTTGCTGGGCTCCTGGACGGCTGACCTTCCAACTGTCTACCTGATTGAACCATCTGCCCGATCCATCCTGCGCTTGATTGGCACTAGGGGAGAGGTGGACGGTGAGGATTTCGCCATAACCGATGTTGAACTGTTGGAGCTTGTCGCTGCCAAAGACTTGGAAGCAAATGCGTGAGGGGTATCGCTGATTGAGCTCCTCGATGACGAACTCTTGCTTAGCCCATGGCTTGCCATCTCGCTTGGATGTGCCTTGCTGTACTGGAAGGGCGGCTATGATTACGCCTGTAAATTCTATATCCATATTCTATAAAATGTTTTAATTGTTTAACTTGATTCTTATCTGGGGCTTGGACTCCACCTCTCGGAGGTAGTGCTCGTAATGGTCGGGCTCGGTGTCCTTGAAGAGCTTGGAGTCGAAACGCTTGGTGGTGCTGGCGGCTACATAGGCATAGGAGCCGTATGGTGTCTTGATAGACTTCTGATTGTTAGCCTGCATCAGATTGAGGAGCTGCTGCTTGATGTCGCTCTGACGGAGGGTGAGGGCATCTATGCGAGCGGTGAGGAGGCGGTACTCCTGCTCTAGACTGGAGAACTGCTCGGGTATCTCTACCTCGTAGTGATATTCGGAATCATCGGTGAGGTAGGCTTGGATGAGGGCTTCTATCTTTTCGGCACTGACTCGGGGGAGCGGTTGGAACTTGCTCTTGTCGTTCTTGAACCACATGCATACTATCTCCTTGACATGAAGGTGGGGATTCTGCTGCTCGAACCACTGGGCATAGATGGATAGCTGGAGGGAGACGTTGTCGTAATGGAGCACGGAGGTGGTCTTGTAATCTACCAGATAGATGTTGCCCTCGGTGTCTGCTAGCACTTCGTCTATACTGGAGGCGAAGTGCTCTAGGTCGGAGACGAGATACTCGGATGCCACATGATGGATACCATAGGAATGGAGGAAATCGCTGTAGGCTTGTATCTCTGGGGTTGGTAACGGGTAGTGGCGGATGTCGGAATCGAAGCAGGAATTGAATATCTCCAGCTGATTGTGGATGAGTCCGCCTCGCTCTGCCGCTCGGTCTAGGACGTATTGGGGGATGTCCTTGTAGGTGTCTGGGAATGCCTTGCGAATGAGGGTGGAGGTGACTCCCTTCAATTCCTTGTCGTGGAGGAAGTACTTGTGATCCGCCTCATCGAAGATTACCTCGGATGGGGTGAGGGTTATTGTCTGATTCATATCTTATAATGTGTTTATGCGATGTGGAGTTCTTTCTTCTTGGCTGATACAGACTGCATGAACTGTGGATTGGCACAGAGGGGCTGGTAGGTCTGTAGGAGCCATACTACTTGATCCTTGGTCTGGCACTTGGTGAGCATGTACATTGCCTCTTGGAGATTGTCGGGGTGGTACTGCTGGGCAGTGGGCTGATCGGTTGTTGCGGCTGCATTTGCATTGTTGGCTGCTGGCTGCTCTGTATACTTGGTGCAGTCCCTCTCGAAATAGATGTCGGCTGCTACTCCTAGAGCTTTCATGGAGACGGAGAGTGCATCGGTGAGTGCCATCTTGTAACATTCATCGGAGACGTATGCCCCACTGCGCTCTATTGCAACAAAGGTAGAGCCTCCTATGCCTGGTATCGGTTCTGACCACTCGCCATCGACCTTAACATATAGGTCGATGTTGCAGAATGCCTTGACTTCATTGCCATAGGTCTCTAACCACTGCTTATTGATAACGTACTTCCAACCTATGCCGCACATTCCGAAGGTCTCGGTGAGTACCTTGATGCGCCACATCGGGTTGATGTCGCTCTTGCCCTTCATACGTCCTGACTGGATGGGCTTGATTGCCTCCTGTGGGACTTTGCGGAGCTTGTTGTATGTGTCTAAATTTGCCATACCTTATTAATATATTAACTGTTTGAAACTTGATTCTTGGGATTGCTATGCGTACTTCCACTCGTAGTGATTGCAGCGGAAGGTGTCGGGGTCTGCTCCGACTGGCATTTCATCACAGATGTCTTCTGAGAAGAGGCAGTCGTGACAGGAGCGTGGCTTGAATGTCTGTGCCATAATATCTTCTTTTTTAAAATTGTTGTTAAAATAAAAACTCCCACTATTCTCACGAACCATGGGAGAGGTACAGATTTCAGACAGGTAAAAATGCCTGAATAGTACAAAGTTGCTTATAAATTGTAAATTGTATCTACTTATGGTTCCCTCTGCATTACAGGAGGCTTGGGACTCCCAGACCCAGATGGGGCTGGCTGCATTAAACCGTAAGATTTGTATAGGTGCGCTTCGAACTTGGGAACGCTGCCACTCCTATCTGATGGGGTGGGTCTCGGCATTCTGGACTGCTTCTTCACCTGACAACTCCAAGGGTTTCCCATTACACCTCTTTATATAATAAGGTGGGTACTAGCCCTGCCACTTCCACGTCTAAGCACCACCTGTGGTTAGCGATGCTCCTTTTGGGTACGTGTACCTCTCTCGGAAGGTTTATCCGACTCCGATATGATGCCTCGGAATAGGGCGAGATTGGGGCGCAAGGCAGGGGTCGAACCTGCATCCCGTGAGGACTGGAATTTATCCTCTGCTCTACCATTGAGCTACTTACGCTTTCTTAGTTTTCAAACATTAAATTTGTAGTTACGATACATCTAAAATCAAATGGTCTATCTAAAGAAATCTTGTGTCGGCTGGGAGTAGCAAACTCCAAAAAACCTCTGCTGGCTGAACACATTTGAACTTAATAACATTACTAACACATTAATAAACTTTTAAACTTTAACACTTAAATTGCTGAGGTTCAACCGACATGTATATCGGGGCTACTCGCTTACTTCGTGGAAGTAGTTGCGTATCTCCCTGATAGTGAGGGCAAGGATGCCTGTGCCCAAGAAGGTCATGAATGTTGCCATAATATCTGTCTCCTATTGTTTACTGATGTTCATACTATAATTGATTGCCTCTACCTGGCTCTCTATCTCCTCATCGGTGCTGGTGCGATTCTGCATCATCCACTGCTCCAGCTCTTCCTTGCGGAAGTAGAGGAGGTTGCGATTGGGCTTGTAGAAGGGGATGGTGTGCTTGTTGACCATTCCCCTCACGGTCTCTGGTTGCATCCCTAGGATGATGGCTGCCTCTTTGATGTTGAGAACTTGCTTGACTTGGAGCATGAGGTACTGCTGTATCTGGTCTAGCCGCTCTAATATTTTCTCTTCCATAGGCTTACTATTGGAAATTAATGGTTTGTTGTACTGGACTGGTAGGCTTAGCTGGCTCTGTTGAATCAGCTGCCTCAACGCTGGGAGTGCTCTCTCGCTCTATCAAGGGGAGGATGCCCTTTGCTTTAAGCGACTGGTAGATGAAGATTCTGCCCTTCATCGTCCACTCGGTGTTGTTCTTGACATCGTGGGTGCCGTTGGATCTTACGATTTCCACCACTCTGTTGTGAACATAGCCGTAGGAGAGGTACTGACCGTAGAGAATCCATTGTCCTCTCACCTTGCGCTGTATGCCTAGCTGCTCCAACTGCTTGTTGAGGGCGATGGCACTCATGCCGTAGTCTTGGGCTATCTGGGTGACGGTCATCGTAGCCTTGCTCTGGAGTATCTTGTCGTAGTAGCTGACCTTGGGGAGCATCTCAGTAATCTTGTTGCCGAGCTCCGCATTCTCCTGAGAGATGTGAAGGATGGTCTCTTGCTGCTTCTTGGTATCCAAGGCTAGCTGCTCTCGTTCTTCCTCTGAGCGGATGAGTGAGCGGAGTGCGTCCAAATAATTGGTTGGCACCGCTGGCTGCTGTTGCTCCTCCAGCTCCTTCCACCTGAGGATGAGCTTGGCTCTCGCCTCGTCATTGAACTTGGTGGCGATGTAGAGGCACTCTTCCTTGGTGAGGGAGTAGAAGGGTCTCATCTTGTGTCCGCCATTGTTGGTTTCGACCATTTCTTGCATCAGCGCAAATTTGCGCCCTTGCACTTTCTCCCATGCTGGCTCCATGTTTCGGATGGCTTTCATCACGTCTTTGTGAGCCTTGCCTGTAATCTCTGCGATTTGTAGCGATGTCATCTTGTCGGAATCGTCTACGAAATCTATGGTTTGAAGTTCGTTCATCTTGCGTCCTCCTATTATTAATAATGTGCTAGAAAAACACTACCTTTTCGGATTCCATTCCGCCATACTCGTTGAGTGCGTCTCGCCTGATGGCTTCTGGTGTCTCGCCATTGGTACGATAGCCTAGGGCATTGTATATCGTTGTGTTCGTACACTGATATTTCTCCATCAACTTTTTTCGACCTTCAAGCGAAACTTTGATAATTTTTATCGTTTTTGCTTGCATATTTTATTTTTTTTGTTTACTTTTGCGTGTTAAATAGTGTAGTACTATTGTTTTACGAGTGCAAAGATAAGAAAGTTTTTCGGAAACGCAAAACATTTTCAAGAAAAAGTTTATCGTTTTCGCAATATTTAATAATGGTTTATAATTGTGAATTATATGGAAGAGACTATTTTACAGAGAGTTAACTCTATAATTGAGAACTCTGATAAAACGAAAAACTTTGTCGCAAACGAAATAGGGATGAGCTCTACTACGGTTTGGCGACAACTGAAAGGTGAACAAGCTTTATCTGCAAAGTTAGTAGAAGGATTGCTTACGGTGTTTCCTGATGTATCTGCCGAATGGCTTTTGCGTGGCAAAGGGGATATGTATGAAGTCAACAGCTATCGCAATGCCCCTATCCCTATGGCAGTATCTAACCCGGATGTTGCTACTGACCCTGTACAGGCAAAGGAGAGTGATGGCATCTGGAAGGCGAAGTATGAGGCTATCAAGGAGTGCTACGATGCACTGCTGGCTAGCCTTGGTGGTGTTATCGGTAAGAGAAATATCGGATAATTAAAATGTGGTGAGTGTATGAAAAGGATTATGTTTCTTTGTTTGCTATTAATTGTAGGTTTGTGTACTAAAGCGCAGACTTCTATTTGTGGTGTTCCATTTGGACAGCCGTATGATGTCGCAAAATCTATCTTGTATGACAAGTTTGGAAAAGCTGATTATCAAAATCATAATGAAATATGGTATGATAATAAAGATTATGCTGGACTATATTTCGGATTTATAGCCTTTAAATTTCAAGCAGAAGGATCACGTACTTATTTTAATGAGTGTTTCATGGGCAAAGAGTTTTCTGATGTGTCGCTTGCTAAAAATTTCAGAAATATGATATGTGAAAAATTGCAAGATAAATATGACGATTTGGAAATATATAAAGATTCAAATGGTTTTTTAGCAGCCAAGGGTGGTGAAAATTCTATAAATGAAAGAGAATATGGATTTTTTGTCTATATAGTTAAGAATAAATCTAAGTATATTGTATATCTGGACTATGGACCCTATAATTACGCAAATGAAGAATTATAAAAACATATAATTATGATGAAAAATTTATTGAAGGTGATGCTCTTCGCCGTAGTCGGCATGAGTATGGTGTCATGTAAGAGTAGTTATTATCAGGTTTACGAGGTTGCTACCAATAACCTGACCAACAAAGATAACTCTCTGGTGTTTGAGAATGAAGATTGCAGAGTGCTCTATAACCTCTGGTCTAACAATGGTGAGTTGAGATTCGCAGTGCTTAACAAGACAGACAAGGACATCTTTATCAATATGGGACAGTCCTTCTATGTAATCAATGGTCAGGCAGTAGAGTACTACCAGGGCAGAACGTTTACCAAGCAAGACTTCTATCAAGTAAGCAATACTACAGCGTCTGCATCATCTACTGCATCTGCATCCGGAACTGCAAATGCTTCAGCCAATGCCACTGCTACGGATCATAGCGTTGATGTTTGGGGAAGTGGAACTTACTTTGAGCGTGCCGATGCTAGTGCTGCTGCCAGCATATTGAAGACTACAAAGGCTTCTACTAGCACTGTAACCACAAAGGAAATGGAAATCGTCTGCATTCCTGCTAGATGTTTCAAGGTGTTGGGCTATTATAAGGTTCTGCCACCATTCATCCAGACTTGTGATAAGGATAAGGATTTCCCAAGCAATACTTATCACGTCGCTGATTACTCCAAGAGCAGCAGCCCTATTGTGTTTAAGAACAGGTTGGCTTATGGCTTTGACAAGGGTGAATTGGCAAATAAGCATATTGACAATGAGTTTTGGGTTACTTCTGTAACTAACTACTCTAGAAAGGCTGCCACTGTAGATGTAAAACAGAGCTCTAACTGCTATGATGTTAAGTATTCAGAGAAGGTTAGGGAATTTAAGATTGGTGCTCCAAATAAGTTCTATAAGTATTATGAGAGTAGCAGAACAACTGGAGGATATGGAGGATTCTAGTTATGCCAAAAGAAGTAGTAATTGTATTGATAGCTTTTGTAGTAATCGCTATCATTAGCTTTATGTTCTATTCCTTGCGAGTAGACAGGATGAAGTCTGAGGAGGGCAGTCTCTCTGAGGATAGTAAGGTTGTGGCTCTGAAATTACTGAGGTGGGTGATAATGGCTGTTTCCTTCGTTGTGTTCTCCTTCTTCCTCATCAGTCTGGAGTCATTGTTTTTCGAGCCAAACAAAGGCTTGGTGATGGCTGCTTTCTGTGCATCGTTCGTTGGTGCCAAGTATGTTGGGTATCTCTTGAAGAAATGGAAGAAGATAAAGGAGGTTTAACGTTAAAACCCATCGAATCGGTGGGTTTTAATGTTTATTTATCAAAGAACTTGTCGATGAGTCCCATGGCATCGTCCTTCTTCTTGTCTACTATCTTGGCATAAATCTCCGTGGTGGAGACTCTGGTATGACCTAGTAGCTTGCTGGTGGTGTAGATGTCGGCACCCAGTGTTAGCATCATCGTGGCGAAGGTGTGTCGGGCGGTGTGGAAGGAAACATTCTTGGTGATGCCTGCCTGCTCTGCCATCTTCTTGATGTGGAAGTTGATCCTGGACTCTGAGACGATGCCATCGAACACTAGCTTGCCCTTGCGCTCTGGAAGCCAACTGATAGCCTCTTTTGATAGGGCATAGCTGATGTTGCGGCTTGTCTTCTTCATGCGCTTGCTGAGTCGGTATTGATTGGTGCCATCGGGATTGGTAAATTCCTCTATATCCTTCCATTCCAACTGCCTGATGTCGGAGATGCGGAGACCGCAGAAACAAGAAAACATGAAGGCTTGCTTGGAGAGGGTGTAGGGTGTCTCCACCTCTGCCATCTTCCTGACTTCTTCTAGGTCTAGAAACACTCGCTGACTCTCTGAGGATGGGAGTTTGTTCTGAGGGTCGATGAGATCGAGCGGATTGCGTGGCAAGAGACCATCACGCACTGCCTTCTTAAGCATCGTGCCAAACATGGTATAATATACCTTCTTGGTGATGTCGCTCAGCTTGCCGCCATACTTGCCCTTGGCTCTGCGGAGATAGCTGATGAAGCCCTCGCAAAACTTGCGGTCTATGTTGGCTAGGGTAGTGCTCTCAGGAGCATACTTGGTGAGGTGTCGCTGGAGGTTTCTGATAGTGGAAACAGTGCCCTCGCTGGTGGTCTCCTGCTTGTATTGGATGAATTGGTTGATATACTCGGTGAGGAGCATCTTGCTAGGCTCTGTCTTGATGGGGATGCCGCTGCGCTCTTGGGATAGCTGGAGCACTCTCTTGGCTTGTAGAGCCTTGGCTAGGCGCATGGTCTCCTTGTTGGCTGCCACTGCCGCTGCCCTCTTCTTGCCAGTCTCGGGCTGGAGGTATAGCCTGGTGTTCTCCTGATACCTCTTGCCGTTCACTCGGTATAGCAGATAGAGGGTAGTCCTGCCGCTAGCCCTTTGTCTCTGCATGATTTGTACTATTTCAGTTTCTCTGCTCATAAGTGTCAAGTTTTGGTTTCGGGTGCAAAGATAAGCAATATTTCTGAAACTGCAAAGAAAAACGCAACCAAAATGCAACACTTTTCGTGCATATCTAATATATATCTAATACCTATCTAATATATATTCATAAAGGTTTTGTAATATGTAAACGTCTGATAGTAAATGTATTAGATATATATTTGATATGTGTTAGATGTGAAGTTGAAATCATATTAATAAAATTGTATAATATGTATAGGGCTGCCCGTGAGGGTAGCCCTTTATGTTGTATATCAAGTAATTATGAGATTATTTGTTTCTGATATTCAAAAATAACGCAACCAAAATGCAACACTTTTGCGGTGCAGCAGAAATCTTTAGGTAAGTTGTTGTCTTATAAATGTCTAGGTGTGATTTTAACGATTTTGTATTTTATAATACTTTAACAATTAGTCTCGGTAGGTATCTAGTACATATCCAATAGATAGCAAATATATATCCGAGTAAAAATTATTGAGGTTTTAGCAGATTTTTACATTTGGTGGTTTCAAAAAGTCTTTCTATCTTTGCACCGTCAAACGTTGCTGATTGACATCTTAAAGAGTCCTCCTTTCTGGGTTTTGAGCCCACAAAATATGGAATCCCTGAGTTCTTGACAGCAACCAAGACTCGGGGATTTTTCTTTTCCCCGAGTTTGTAGTTTCGACAATGAAATCTGAGGTTAAATCCGTGCAGTCCTCTTCGGAGTTATCGCCCGATATATAAAACTGCTCAGTCTAGTAGGATATATTCATGAAGGTAAACCCTGCTCTGTCCCATCCATTGACAACAGGTGCCCATCTTCCGAAAGGAACTACCCCGACATGAATGAAGTAAACGATGTGGGTAACATCGTCCTATGTAGGCTCTCTGCTGGAATAATTTACTATATTTATAGTTGATAATTAAGATAAAAATTTTCCATGCAGGCTGCTCTTCCCTTATGGGTATGGGTAAAGAATGGATAGTATACATATATGAAGTAAAACTTAAAAAATGAAAATATTATGTCAGTATTAAACATTGATTTGTCCGAGTATGATGCTATGAGAAGTCATACTAAGGAACTGGAAGAACAGGTGAAGGAGCTTAAGGAGTAAGTGAAGGGCTTGAAGAATGGCTCTAAGGTTATTCTGAGAAAGGAAATTGTGATAGAGTCGGTTTGCAGCGATATTCCATTTAAGCATTACGTACCAGAGGAGAATAAATATGTTCCTGAAAAGAGCAGACGAATCATTGAGACCTCTGAGTCTTTTGTAGGTTTTGAGGATGTGCGCTTGAAGGTAGAGGAGCACATGAAGGATGAGGTGGAGCGTAGCATCAAGCAAAGAAATGAGGCTATAGCTAGATATGAAGAAAAAAAGGCTGCACTGGATAAGGTGTATGAAGAGAAGCATGCTCTACTGGAGAAAAAGTATTCAGATATTAGTAAAGCAGCAGAGAAGAAGTGGGAGGATGACCTCAATAGTTTGGAGAGAAGAAAGAATGGTTGTATGAGAACTATTCGTAACGTCCAGGATCTAGCAGAGAAAGCTCAGAAAATATTGTTGAACTCTTGGATTCGCAAGAAGGATGTGGAGGAGATGATGAGCCAAATCATTCACTCTTGTGATGAGTCTATTAATTGGCACGAAGAAGCATAAATAGTAAAGATATGGTAAGTAAATCGGCAGAATATTATCATAGCCATCCTGAGGCTAGAGCCAAGAAGAAGGCTTATGATACTAAGTTTGAAAGCTCGCCTGCACAGAAGCAGAAGAGAAGGGAACTGGCTGCTCACAATGCTGAGCACGACAAGAGGTATGGGGCGGAGTCTCGCAAGGGGATGGACGCTAGCCATACCAAGGATGGCATCAAGTATAAGCCATCGAGTGTGAACAGAGGATCCAAGACTGACATGGCTGGAGACAGACGTGCCAGAGGTGGCGACTGATAGTGAATGGTTTTGCCATAAGTGTTTTTTATATTAGTTAGTTATGAAACAAGAAGAGGGAGTGCTCACGCATTCCCTCTTTGATTTTTGTCATCGAATAAACAAATCTTTAACCTTAAAACCTAAAACCTATGAAAAAAAGAAAACTCTAATTCTTTTGTGATATGATTAAAAAAGAAAAATATTAAAATATATATGCGTATTATTTATCTGAACTCATCTCGGACATGCTCTTCAAACGCTCGGTGAGGTCGTTGGTTGCTCCCTGCTTGTCTTCCAATGTTACGGACTGGAGCATAGGGAGGTTGAACTTGACGGCTTCGAGATATACTCGGCACTTCTGGTATGGCTCGCATTTGAGGTAGGCTTCCATGAAGTTCTCGTATGCGTCTACGGAGAAGTCGTGCATCATCTGACGAAGTTCCTTCTTAGCTGGAGCCTCGTAGCCTTTCTGCTTGCCGCCTGTCTTCTTGCGACCCTTGGCGAACTGACCATTCTCGTTTCTATCTTCTGCCATTTATAGTCCGATTTTGGGGGCAAAGATAATGAAAAAAATGGTGATGAAAGTTTTATCCGTTAAAAATGTGGGCAAAATTAACGGATAACATATCGGTCTCGGGGGTATTGCCTACCTTTGCTACATTATTAATAATAAACAAAAAGTATACGTATATGATAGGTGCATTAATTGGTGCAGGTCTCAGCGTGGCTTCCTCTATAGCTGGCGGTATTGCAAATCGCAAGGCTGCGAAGAAGCAGGCTGAGATGCTGGCACAACAGAAGAAAGACAATGAGGCTTGGTACAACAGAAATTATTACTCTGATCCTACCAAGCGTGCCGATACCGTGAGACTGCTGACTCAGATGCAGGAGCAGATAAGAAACAGAAACAAGGCTGCTAGGGGCAGACAGGCTGTGATGGGCGGTACTGAAGACTCGACCACGGCGGTGAAGGAGGCTAACAACAAGACGCTGGCTGACACTACCTCACAGATTGTGGCTAATAACGAGAGCCGCAAAGATTCCATTGAGCAGCAGTATCAGCAGAACAAGAGACAAATAGAGAGTAACCAGATGCAGATGGAGGCATCCAACGCTGGCAACACGGCTCAGACTGTGGCAGGTGTGGCTGGAACTGCGGCTAACATAGCTAGCACACTAGATAGTGGTGGAGGCAAGAGCAAGGTGGCTAGACCTAGCGTGAGTGCTCCTTCTTCTGCGGAGATGGCTAACCTTGATGCCAAGGTGGGGGCAGTGCCTTCACAGCAGCAGGTGGCGAATGACTTAAACGAGATGGTGGGCGACAATGCGCCTAAGAAAGTTAAGGCTTAAGACTATGAGTGCAGCAGATTTATTGAAACAGAAGAATGGCTTGAAGACCACACAGAGTGTGCTCCAAAAGCAGCAGAGCGGTCGGGATGCGGCTCAGAAGCAAATGCCTGTTTTCAGCCAGAGCCAACTGGATGCGGCTAGCAAGAAGATTGATGCTCAGAATGCAGCCGTTCCAAAGGACGAGACTCCCTCTATGAAGGAGGCAAGGTTGAGAACCATCGCCAACCAAAAGGGTGTGGAGAATGGCATCAACATGAATGGTGGTGTAGCGAAGGATGAGGAGGATAAGACTTCCATCCCTATCGTGAAGAAGAGCGAGCCCGAGAATGTGGCGGCTTCTGGTAATGAGAAAAAGGAGGGAATGGGAATGAGCTATGCCGATATGTTTAAGATGATTAACCCAGATGGCAAGGCGAAGAACGAGAAGGATGAGAAGAGGGAGCGCACAAGAATGCGCATAGCTGCCATCGGTGATGGACTCCGTGCCCTCAGCAACATATACTTCGCTACCAATGGCGCAAAGGTGATACATAACCCTGAGCAAGACCTCACTGGCTCCATGCTGAAAAGAAAGCAGATGATGGATGCCCAGAGGGATAAAAACCGCTCGGCTTGGATCAATGGCTACCAGAGGGCTCTTGCTCTGGATGAGGAGGCTAGAAAGAATGACCGAACCATTTCGGAGCAGATAAGACATAACAAAGAACTGGAGGCGGTGGCTAAGCAGAAGGCAAGCCAGGGTGATACGAGACTGGTGCAGAGCCAGCAGAGACTGGACTTGTCGAAGATGAAGTATAAGACGGATGCTGACTACAAGAACAGCGTGCTGAAAATAAAGTATATGCTTGCCAAGGGGCAGATTTCCCACTGGCAGGCTCAGGAGGCTATCCAGAGAATGAACGCTGAGAGCGGTCGTATTCGTGCCAACAAGACTGGCTCGGGTGGAAGAAATGGCTCTTACTCGGGCGAGATAGATGAATACATGGATTTGATGAGCAATGATCCTGACGGAATGGCTGAGGCTGGTAGAGAGGTTGCCAAGATGGGACTATCTACCAAGACTGCTGCTGGAAGGAAGGCTCAGAAGATAGCTTACAAGAAAAAGCATGGAGGCGGTGCTGCCAAGGGAGGAAGCAAGGGTGGCACTACAGCAGGAGGAAAGAAGAAAACTGGAGTTAATTGGAAATAACAAAATATAATAACTATGGCAGAAAGACCATTATATACATTATACAAGGGCTTGAAGGCAAACAACTATGATGTGCCATCAAGCTATGATAGTTTTGAGAAGACTCTTGTGGAGGCTGGCAATGGCGGTGCTAATGCTCGCCATACATTATTTAATAGCCTTAAGAGCCAGGGATATGATGTGCCTGACACTTATGAGAGTTTCTACAGAACACTGTTTACACCTATCAACAAGACTACCTCTAGAGCCATCGGTGGTGATGTGCCTATGAGTGAGGCTGACAAGAGAAGATTCTCTGCTGGTGCTGCCAATATCTCGGCACAGGCTAGGCAGACTATGCAGAATGCTGGCAGATACAATAAACTTAAGAACAGACAGAAGAAGCAGAAGAATGACTTCGGACGTGTGAGCATCGGAACCCATCAGACTCCTTATGGTGGTGATGCTGACAATGTTGTGAAGGATGACTTCGCCTATAACCCAGAGACTGGCAAGGCTGGCACCTACGTGAACTCTGATAGTGATGACGCATATAACTTGGCTGAGGCTGAACAGAAACAAGCTGCACTCGACCAACAGAATCAAGCCTACCAAGAGGCGGTGAATGCTGGTGATATTCCATCGGTGTTTGACGTGCGTGACAAGACTGGCAACTATGACCTGCAAGAGAATGTGGGCAAGGATGGCACTTACGTGACGGAGGAGGGTATGCAAGTTCAGTATGAGAAGAAACTGGCTGATGCCTATGCTAGAAAGAAGGAACTTGAAGGTATGATAGCTGCCGACAACGAGAAGAATGGAAACCCTCTGCTGTCTTACTCTGCTAGCGTGGGTGCTGGAAGTGGTGCTTCTCAGGACAGACGTATGATGGACGTTGCACTGAACCAAGTGAATGCTGAGATTAATAGCTTGGAGGCAATTACCCAGACCGACAAGAATGCTTGGTATCAGGATATGCAGAAGGCTATGGAAAATACTGCCTTCACTGCCAAGACTTGGGACTTCGGTATCAGTGACTTTGCTCTGATGGGGCAGTTGGAGCGTATCAAGGCAAAGATGGATCAGAAGATTCCATTGAACGGCATGGAGCAAACTCTGCTGAAAAGCAAGGTGGGTGCTGATGCTGCTGCCGCTCTGGAGGATGAGAAGATGGGAGCTGTATATAGATGGACTAAGATAGCTGGTCAGTCGCTGCCATTTATGGCTGACTTCTTCCTGACTGGTGGCTATGGTGGCATCACCAAGGCTACTAGCAACGCTGCATTGAAGTTTGCTGCCAAGAAGGGTATGGGCAAGTTGGGTGCTGCCATCCTTAAGAACACTGGTGTGGTGGGTGCCGACATCATTGGCTCGTATGCTATGGCTGGAACGGAACAGGCTTTTAAGACTGGTGCGGACATCATGCAAAGACACATGGGTAATCTGTATCAGGATGAGAATAGTAACTACAAGTTTGGCACATTCGATGAGAACGGAAACCTGCTGCATGAAGGTGGTGAGAGCATGGGCAAGGCTCTGTATAAGGGTATGACTGCCGCAATGCTGGAGAACTACACTGAGAAAATCTTCGGTCATAACTATGGACTTAAGAAGGGTGCGCTGAGATTCATGGAGAACCATGGTATGGCTCGCTCGGCTGAGATCTTTAAGAACATCGGACAGAAGGAGTGGTATGCTGGTAGTAAGAAGTGGATGGAGAAGTTTGGCATCAACGGCTTCGCTGAGGAGGTGATGGAGGAGGAAATCAATATTCCTCTGAATGCGCTTCTGGTAGGTGATAACAAGGCGAGCGATCTTCTAGACCCTAAGCAGCAGATGGACATCATCGGTGGTATGGCTCTGTCTGTTGGCTCTATGTATGCTCTTGGTGCTGGAACCAGACCTTTGAAGGGTGTGTATAATCGTGCCCAATACTATCGCTATAAGAATAAGGTGGACTCTTCGGACACAGATGCCTACACTGCATTCGGTAGCAATGATGCTGAGAAGTGGGAGTCTCTGCGTGATAAGATAGACAATGCACCAAATGAGAAGATGGGCGGTGTTCTGGCTAGTATCATAACATCAAGAGACGAACTGACCAAGGATCAGATAGACGCTGCCGTGCATTATGGCATCAATCTGATGAAGATGCGTGGATATAATCTAGCCAAGACAGAGGAAATGAATGCCAAGGAAATGACTGGTGAAACTGCAACTCCTAAGGAGCAACATGATGAGGAGGTGGAAACTGCTTACTCGGAAGGTCATGATGCAGAGGATGCCGACAAGCACAATATCCAGATGGAGGCGGAAGACCAAATGACAACTCTGGCAGGAATGCTTGGTATCACAGAGCAGCAGCTTTCGGGCATGACAGATGAGGAGCTGGAGTCGCTGACTGGTCAGGATGATAAACTAGACCAAGCTATCTATGATTATCAGCTATCCACTGCGAGATACCAAGGTGTGGTGGATAATGCAAACGACAAGGTGGAGGCTGCTGCTAGGCAGGCTTCACACCAGACTGACATGCTGACCGACAAGAGCAGAGGAACGGTGAGAAATGCAACCGTTATCGGTATCAATGGCGAGGAGGACTATGGTGTGTATATCATCAGTGGCAAGCTAGCCACACATGAGGATGGTGCCATCAACATCGGTGATAGTGATAGCATGATTATCTACTATGACCCGAAGACTCAGAGTGTGAAGCATGCTGATGCTAGACGATTCGTGGCTCTAGGTGATGAAGTGCCTGCTGAGGAGGTGAAGGCTCAGGCTATCGCTGACGCTAAGGAAGCTGCCATCAAGGCAGAGGCTGGTATCATAGACGGAACCGTGGAGGCTGGTACTCAATTCTCCACTACAGACGCTGATGGAAGTGAGCATACCTACGAGGTATTGGCTGACAATGGTGATGGAACTGCTATGATTACTATTGATGGTAATGTGGAACAGAATCCATATACCTTTGAGGAGTTGCAGACACTGAAAGATGCTGAGGACTTGAAGAGACTGAATGCTGCCAAGGCTCAGCGTGGGATGAAGGAGGAACAGAGAGCGCAGCAGCAGAAAGAGGATGAGCAGAAGAATGCCATCTTGGAACAGATTACCAACGCTGACGGAAATGTGGTGTTGGTGGATGTGATAGATGCTGATGGTAATACTAGATACCCAGGATCACAAGTGTTCTTGGTGAGCAATGATGGTGCCAAGGCTAAAGTGATGGAGATGGATGCTGAGGGAAATCTGAAACCTCATGCTGTAAACAAGGAGGACATCACTGAAATATCTACGATGAGCCAAGATGAGTTTAAACAGACGCTGCCTGCCTCTAACATAGAGGAGGATAGAGGAGAGATAGAGGTGGAAGAGACGGAGCCAGAGCCAATTGGCAAAGGTGTATTTGGAAATGTGTATGACCAATTCAAGGGTAAGGTGAAAGCTGCCTTTGACTTCCTGCTTAAGCATAAGGGTGGCGACTTGCTTGGTGTGTTTCATCGTGATGATGTTGGAGATATAGACTTGGTGTGGGGAGATAAAACCAAGAACCAGGGTATCGACCATATCATTGATAAACATATCGAGCAGCATAATGATTTTGCTTCTGTAGATGAGGCTATGTCTGTTATTGATGATGTAATTAATAACGGAGCTATCAACGAAAAGAAGAGCAAATGGGATAAGGTTGTCATTGAAAAAGATGGTTATTCTGTCGTTATCAGAAAGAATCTTAGAGATGATAAGGGAAATGTTGTTGATAATAGCAAGAACTGGGTAGTTACTGCTTTTGAAAGTGAGCATAAACAAGGTGAAAAGAAAGTTTCATCTGATGCTACCCTAGCAGCCCCTAGCATCAATGAAGGGAGCAGGGCTGTCGCTCCCGATGAAACTTCCGATGGCAAAGGTACGAATAATTCCGCAGAGAACAATGAAAATAATGAAACTTTAACATTGGAGGATGGAACTGTCGTGCCTATGCTGGAGGATGGCAACCCTGATTTCTCTCAGCTGACTGCCGAGCAGACTGCCGAATTGTATGACTCTCAGTTTGGGGAGGATGCCGAGCAGATTATCTCTGGATTCGTGAGCGAGGCGAAGAAGGCTCTTGACAAGGCTACCAACATGAGCGTGAATGGCAAAAACTTCGCTGAGCAGAAGGCTAGCAAGGCTGATAAGGATAAGGCGGTGGCTGATGCCCAGACTGCCTATGACTCTGCCAAGGCTATATCTGACGCTTATGCCGAGCGACAACTGAGCAAGGAGACTGATACACATGAGGGTAGAATGAACTTGATCCAGAAGGCTAAGAATAAGTATGCCCGATTGAAGAACAAGGAGGAGTGGAAGAATAACCCATTTGCTCTATGGAATGAGACTGTGGGCAAGGTGCTTCATCGTCTGTATGATGGCGCTTCGGTGGATGTATTTGACCATGAGCCTCAGACCGTAGAGGAATATGTGAGCAGCAACATCGCTCCTTATAGCCTCAACTTTGAGGGAAAGGAGAATAGTAAGGGTGTGGCTGCTGAGACTGGTTTGCAGCGTAAGGACTTTGCCAAGAGTAGAGTGCTGGCTGCTGAGGGCAAGGGCAAGACTGTGGATGAGTTTGTACATAAGCTCTGGGAGGATAGACCTAAGCAGCTGGAGAATGTATCTGACCAAGAGATTAGAAATGCCCTGCTGAGCCTTATCACTAGCGATATGAATGCTTATGACATGAGCCATGTGATAGAGGATAATCGTATCGCTCAGGCAGAGGAAGAACTAGAGAATAACAAGCGTGCTGCCGAGAATGCTGCATTTGAGGAGGAACAGAGAAAGGCTGCTGAGGAAGAGACTAAGAAGCAAGAGGAGGAAGCCAAGAAACAAGCTGAGGTTGCTGCCAAGTCGGAAGATGAGGCTAAGGCTGCTGCCACTGCCGAGGAGACTGGCAAGCTTGATGAAGAGATGGCCGATGCCAACGATGAGTATGAGCATCTGGCTCCTAGCTACAACTTTGAGAATGATGAAAATCTCTCTGAGGAGGAGCGTGAGAATATGGTGCTACGTGATGGAGATACCTTTGCGGAGTACAGAAACCGAAATGGTGTGGATGCTAATGGCACTACCACACCTCTTGGCATCAAGGTGGCTAGAGCGTATATCCAACAGAAGTATGGCGATAAGTTGGCAGATATTGATGCTATCTTCGGTATGCCGATGAAGGATCACTACGATGGATGGCTGATGGCTGAGCAGATGATGAAGATAGTTGATGCTGATATGAACGACTTCGATGCTGCCCTGCTGATGAAAAATGACAATGTGCCTCTGAGCAGTGAGGCTATTCTTGGATATATGGACGGTGCCGCTGAACTGATTAAGGCTATACAGGATGCCGAGAAACTCGGGCTGGCGGCATTTGATAGTGCAGGAAACCCTGTGTACAAATCTATCATCGAACTGGCAAACTGGGCTAAGGAGCAAGGACTGGAGGTGGATGGCGAGTCTGTCGCTAGCAACTATGCTAACCTTTACTTGGCTTGCAAGGATGGCTTCGGGGCTACTACCTTGGTGCCAGACAAGGGAGAGCTCATTAATATGGTGTTCTATTTCCCTGGACAGTTGATTGGAGAGAATGGCGAGGTGAACCAAGAGAGACTCAGACAGATGGCTGATGAGTTTAACGAGGGACGTGATGCCCTTCACTCTGCTGAGGCTGACATCGAACTGACAGATGGAGCGCAATTCTATAATGGTGATACTGCCAGAGAGTTCCGTGACTTCGTGGATAAAAAGACAGAGGAAGAAAATAAGCCATTCGGTGAGCAGATAGATGAGAGCGAACTTCCATTCTCTGTGAAGGAAGGCAAGGGTAAGAAACAGTATGACCGTGCCGCTGACGTGGAGAAGAACCATGTGAGCGGTATAGAGGTGGTGGATGCTGTAGTGGGAAGAAAAACTCGCAAGGCATTCGACCGACTGGCTAAGATGATGGGTGCCAAGATTCAGTGGCAGTACTCTGACAAGATGGGCAATGGATGGTATGATGAGAAGGTGAATGAGGATGGATCTGTAGAGAGAACCATCTATCTCACTCTGGACTCTTCTATCATGGAAGGTGCTCAGTTTATCTTCGGTCACGAAATGACGCATGAGATGAAGAGCAAGAATCCTACGGCTTTTGATGAGTTGAAGAACCTTATTATCAATACCTATGGCAAGGAGGCTTTCGACAAGGCTGTGGACGAGACAGAGAAGAGGTATAAAGATGCTGGTGTGAACTATGCTGGTGGCAGAGCTGCATACGAGGAGGAAGTGGTGGCTGATGGCATCGGTGAAATGATTCGTGACCTTAACTTGGCACACACCTTGGCTTTGAAGATGAGCCATCCACTGCTTGCTTACTTGTATGAGATTCTCCAAAAAATTAAGCGTGCTTTCTATGGCACTGAGTATTCTGATAAGATGAAGGAGGTTATCCGTGGTATCGAGCAGGCTTATGTGAAGACTGCCAAGGGTAACTTTGAGGCAGAGAGTGGCGAGGCTAGAGAGGAAGTGGATTACTCGCTCAGAGAGAAGGAGGAGCCAAAGAAGAAGGGCATAGGATATAAGGTGTTCTTGCTTGGCAAGGATGGAAAGTTGTACCCACCGATGGTGGCTAACCCAAATGGTGCTGCCACTCCTGTGGGTGTATGGCTGGATGCTGATGCCGCTCCTATCGCTGGAGAGAGCAAGACAGGCAGACCTCAGGTGAAGCAAGGTGGAAAGGGAACACAAGGAGGCAGTGGCAAGCTAGCCTATCGCCCAGGGTGGCACCTTGGTGTGATTCCTTATGCCTTACAGTTTAATCGTAAGGATGCAGAGGGAAATAAGACGCTCTTCCCTAAGAACTTCGTGTTTGCCGAGGTTGAGTATGCTGCCGATGTGGACTACCAACAAGAGGCACATGATGCTGGCATCAACCCTAGTGGAAAGTATCAGCACTCTCTCGCTGGATTGAAACATCTGCCAACTGACGGCTACTATATGTATCGTACCAACCCTAACCCAGAGACTGATCCTTGGGTTATCACTGGAGCGATGAAGGTGAACCGTATCTTGACTAGAGCAGAGCAAGCGGAACTTGTGAAGAACGCTGGTCGTGAACCTCAGCAGATTCAGGAGGGCGATATTGTTACTGACGATGTGGTGAACAGCATCAATCAGGAGATAGCTGATGCTCCTAAGTTCTCGTTGAAGGTGTATCATGGTAGCGGTGCTGACTTCACAGAGTTTGACCCTCATAAGTTAGAGAAGAATCGTGAAGAGATTGCTGCCATCAACAAGCAAAAGAAAGAGCTTAATGATAAGTTGAATGCTTTGGAGGAAGTGAGACGCAAAAGAATGAACGACATACTTAAGCAGTATATGGATGAGCATAATCTTTCTTCTGAGTATGAAGTGCCTGATGATGTATGGATGGGGTCTAGAAGAACTGCTAATGATGAGTATACTGCTAAGGCAGACAAGGTAATAGATCAGATACTGGAGCTTAACAAGAAGTTGGAGTCTATGTCTGGGAATGGAGTGAGATACTCGTTAAAGGATACTGATAAGACTCTTGCAGGAGTGCATAACATTACCGAGGAAAAGCTGAGAAAGGCTTTGAAACTGGGTGGTTTTGCCAATCCTTCTTTGGCTGTGATTGATACCAACAAGAGTGGTCACAACAACTTTGGAGAGATTTCCTTCATCGCTCCTTCTGCCCTTTTGGATAAGCGTACTGGCAAGACTGGTGGTACATGGATAACTGATGCCTATACTCAGCGTTATCCTTCCGTAGAGCGGCAAATGAGCGAAAAGGGCAGTCAGAAGTTTGAAGACTGGGTTGACAGCCTTGAATACCCTAGTGCGGCTAAGGCAGAGATTAAGAGACAGACCAAGGATGTATTGGAAGACAATGGTGTTCCTGCTTTGGAGTTGATGTATCTTAAAGAAAAGGGCATTGATATTAAAGCGTATGATTCTAATGTTGATTATCGCTGGAAAGAGATTATCAGTGACCATCCTACTGCTGAGGATATTCTGAATAGTATGAAGACTGACCCTGAACTGAATAAAAAGGTTACAAGTCTAGCTAAGTATGCTGTTATTCGACCTACAATGGACAAAATTAGTTTGGCGGTCAGAAGAAAGATATATGAAGAGACTGGTGTTAAGAAAAGCCCTATAAGTCTAATAGTAAGACAACAGACTAAGGAAATCTTTGAGCGTGACTATGCGCCAACCTTGCTTAACAAGGACGGCAGTCCAAGAAAAAAAGATGTGAAGAAGGTTGTTGAGGATATTGTGAAGGAGCACAACGATACCAAGAAGTATGACTTCTATCTGTCTAAGGTGAAGGCAAGCAATTACGTCAACAAGAATGGTCTTTATGATGATTACATCAGATGGCAGGAGAATAAACTGGATGAGTTCGGAACGAAGAACCGTATCTTCCGTGGCTATACTAAGGATGGTTCCCGAAAGTATGTGCCTGAGACTCTTGAAAATGTTTCAAAGGCTATGATAGAAGATGCAAATGGGCAGACCAATGGAAGTGAATATACAACGTTTGGCAGCTTTATCGCCAAGTTGGCTAGTCGTGTTGATTCTACAGATGAAATGCGTGCCAACAAGGATAAGTTGTCTTCTAATAAGGATAATGTAGAATTTTACGAGAAATGGAGGGAGGTTTATTATGACCTTGCCAAGTTCTTGTATAATGATGTGCTCTATGGCGAGCAGAGACTTCACGATATTGTATTGCAGTCTGACCCTAAGAAGTATGCCAAGAAAGAATATGGCATTACCCTTACTCCTACCTTCATGAAGAAATTGGATGCCTTGAAGAATGCAGTACAGACTGAGTTGAAGAGTGCGTACTTTGAGACTAAGTACAACAGACCTCTCCGTCTAAACGAGTTTGCTGCTGCCGTGGTTCCTGACAACTTGGGCGAAGATGTACGAAAGGGCATAGAGAATGCTGGCTTACCAATGTATGACTACGACCCGAATAAGGAAGGTGACCGCAGTCGTGCCTTCAATGAAGCTATCAATAGTAGCGACAATATCCGTTTCTCTCTCGCTGGCGAGCGTGGTGCGGCTGCTGCTGACAAGGCAGAGGAGCGTACTGCTCGTATTGATAATCTCTCCGTGGCTCGCAAGATGGAAGAGGAGAAGAAGGATGCCAAGGCAATCAAGATGGCTACTGGCTGGGAGCGTGGTGCTGATGGCAAGTGGAGATACGAAATGCCTGATGCCAAGATAAAGGACACGATGGACGTAGGCGGAGGACAAATCGTTAAGCGTTACGAGGATGATATGCTCTGGAATGGCGGCAAACTATCTGATGTGATTGATGCACCTGAATTATTTAAGGCTTATCCCCAGTTGAAAGATGTGCGTGTTGAAACGGATGCCATTATGAACGATATGCCTTCACATGGTGAATATGATTCAAAAACCAACACCATAACCATTCATGCTGATGAGTTGAAATATATGAATGACATATTGAATCACGAGATTCAGCATGCTATTCAAGGTATTGAGGGATTTGCCAAGGGCGGTAGTCCTAGATTGGTTAGAGGTGAAATCAAGAAGAGGTTTGATGAGGTCACCAAACAGATTAAGCAGCTACGAGCAGAAGGTAAGGAAGATGAGGCGAAGGCTCTCATAGAGAAGAACAGAGGTCTTTATAATGCCTACATGAAGAATGATGATTTCAATAGTTACAAGTCACTCGCTGGCGAGGTGGAAGCAAGAAATGTGCAGGAAAGAATGAACATGACTCCTGAGGAGAGAAGAAAATCTCTCGCTGAATCAACTGAGGACGTGGCTCGTAAAGACCAGATTTTCTTGGGTGTGGGCGATGTGTCCTTCTCTATCCGTGATATGACTAACGGAAAGGAGAGTGGGGCGGCTGATATGGCTGAGGACTTGAAGAGTCTGAACACTCCTGACGAGGTGGATGATGCTATCAAGACTGCCATTGATGATATGCCGAGCGGCTGGAAGATGGCAAACAAGAAGATGATTCATATTGCTCAGGCTCTGGGCGAGAACCGCAAGGCAGAGATTGCTGGCGAGGAACCTAAGTTCTCCCTGAAGGATGGCACTCTCATTAAGGCTGGAACCTACTTTAGCGGTGGCGGTCTTGTTGAGGAAGGATTGAAGGGCATCATCGACCCAGTGGTAGCAGTGGAGTATGACGAAAAGATAAGTGGTGTTTATCGCAACAACTTCGGGCAGCACATCGTTACTGCTGACGTGAGAGACGTTGACCCAAGAGAGTTGGTTAAGCAGATTGATGGCGAGGTAGAGTACTTCCATGCAAGCCCAGTCTGCAAGAATTACTCTCAGGCGAAGAGTAACCATGCTGAGGTGGAACTTGACAAGGAGACTGCTGCTAGTACTGCCGAGTTTATCAATGCCGTTAAGCCAAAGGTGGTGACCATTGAGAATGTGAAGGGATATAAGGATTCAGATGCTATGAAGACTATCACGGATGCACTGGATGCCAACGGCTACACTTGGGATGCAGATGTCTATAACGCTGCTGACTTTGGCGGCTACACTAACCGAGAAAGATTGATTGTCCGTGCGGTTCGTGATGGACAACTCCCTGCCAAGCCAAAGAAGATGGAACGCAAGAGCGGATGGTATGAAGCTGTGGCTGATATTATCCCGACACTGACCGAGAAGAAGAATGGTGTTGCCAATTGGATGGATGTCCGATTGAAGGCTGATGGTATTGACTGGCGAAACATTGATAAGCCATTGTATGTGATGGGTAGTGCCTACGCTGACGGAAAGATTCCTCATGCTTTTGCTGATGAACTGCTGCCAACACTTAGAACCAAGAGCGGTGACGTGATTGTTATGCCTGACGGCAAGGTATATCGTGCCATGGGTAGAGTACTTGCAAGAGTATCAGGAGTGAGCGATGATTATAAGATGCCATTCTCCGAGAGTTTGAGCCATACCATCATCGGAAACGGAATCCCAACCCAGTTGACCGAGCAAGTGATTGCTCCTCTTGTGCAGAATACTTTGCGCCCAACTCCTGAGGATGGTAATACCAAGTTCTCCTTGCGCTATGACCAATTTGAACACGACCTGAATCAATGGAAGAAGGACAATGGATTGAAGAAGGATGCGCAGAGACCTGCCATCCCTACCCGTGATCCTGGAGAGAGTGCGGTGGACTTCATGAAGAAGGTGAATGAGTATAGAAGACAGATGGCTCTGTGGAAGACGGCACCGACATACGAAGGACATCTGCTGACCGATGGCACGGCTCTTGGTGAGTTTAACAGAGAATTGCAGAGGGGAAGCGTGCTTAAGAGAATTGCCTTCCAAGACTCTATGCTGGCTATCCGCAAGGCTCAGGAGGCTATCATGAAGGAGCATGGTTTGGACAAAATCAGCATGGCTGAGGATGCCTACACTGCCGAGAACCGTTCGCATGGCAAGGGTAAGAATGAACTAGAGGAGTATAACGATGAGTTCTTGCAGCCTTTGAGAAAGGCTTACAAGAAGATGAAGGACTTGATGGATGGCAGCTACGACAACGTGAAGGTGTATATGATGGCAAAGCATGGACTGGAGCGTAACGCTCAGATAGCTTTCAAGAAGGCATTGGAAGATGACTTTGAGAATGTGAATGAGCGAGTGGCTGCTTACAATGGCTACAAGGCTGACGTGGCTAGAATGCAGAATGATGCCGACTTGAATAATGGCAAGATAGACTATGTTACTTGGAGACAGATAGACAATGGTATCAGAACAAAGTATGCTCCTAGCTACCCTGAGTATCGCTATGACAAGGATGGCAATATTATGGACTATTCTGGTCTTACTGCCTTGTTTGAGGGCACGCCTGATATAGAGGTGGCTGCATCTGACTTGGTGCAGAATGCCGAGGATAAGTATGACAAGGAGGCTGCCGACCTCTGGAATGCGGTGAACGCTGCAACCAAGAAGATACTTCGTGATAACTACAAGGCTGGCATGATGAGCGAGAAGGTGTATGAATATGTAAGGGATATGTATAAGAACTACATACCTCTGAGAGGATGGAACGAGACCCAAGCTGACCAAGTATGGGACTACATAGGAGGTGGCAAGGGTTCTTTCAACCAGACCTTGAAGGAGGCTAATGGTCGTACATCTATCGCTGATGATCCTATCGCCTATATCGAAAACATGGCTGAGAGTGGCATCCTTATCAATAACAAGAACTGGGTGAAGCAGCACTTGATGCTATTGGCTGAGAACCATCCTACCTCTCTGCTTACTCTGAGCAAGGCTTGGTATGTGAAGAGCACGGACGCATCTGGAAACGAGACTTGGATTCCTGCCTCTCCTCAGATTACATCGGGCATGACCAACCAACAGGTGGAGGCTGCCATGGAGGCTTTCCAAAAGAAGATGGAAAAACTGGAGGAGACTGGCGATGCGACCCAACAGAGAGGACACATGGAGATAACCTATCCTCAGACTAGTAGCGAGGAGAGGGAGCATGAGGTGAGAGTGATGAAGGATGGCGAGGAATATGTTATCTATGTGAACGGAGACCCACAGTTGGCTCAGGCGATGAACAATACCCGAGCACACCGAGTAAGAGAGGTGCAGAGCGGTAAGCTGGACAGAGCCTGCGCTTGGCTGGGAAGAAAGATGGCTGCTGCCTATACTTCGCTTTCTCCTCTCTTCATCCCTAGCAACTACTTCCGTGACTTGACCATGACGCTTGCTAGTACAGCCATCAGAGAGGATGGGCGATACAACTATCTGCTGAGAAAGAACATGGCTACCTCTTGGAATATGTGGGGACTCTTGAAGGGCTACAAGGATGGCTCACTGAGAGAGAAGGTGAGAAACGGAAAAGCCACGGAGAAGGAACAGATGTTCTATGACTTCATGATGAATGGTGGTGAGACTGGATTTGTGTCTAGCTTTGACGTGGAGGACTTGAAGAAGAAGTTCAAAGGTGAGTTGAAGGACATGGATAGATGGGCGGCTAACCCTAAGAAGGTGCTGCATACCATCTATGATAGCATCGAGTTTATGAACCGATCCATTGAGAACAGTAACCGATTTGCCATCTATATGACTTCCATTCAATATGGACGCTCTATAGAGGAGGCGGTGAACAATGCGAAGGACGTGACGCTGAACTTCAACAGAAAGGGAACTGGCGAGAATGGCTGGCAGATGATTAGAAACCTCTATCTCTTCATCAACCCAGCGGTACAGAGCTTGCAAACCTTGGGTGCGCTGGCGAAGCATCATCCATATAAGTTTACTGCCGTGACTTCGGCTTGGATGGTGAGCGGTGCTTTGGTGCCACTGATTAATGAGGGACTGATGCTGTGTGCGAACCTGCTAGCTGGAGCCTTTGGTGGAGGAGATGATGACGATGAGTATAAGGACATCAAGGAGAAGTACTGGCAGTTCACTAAGTGGGACAGACGAAACAACTTGATTATGTGGGTGCCATTCACCAAGGAGTTTGTGAAGATACCGCTTGCTCAGGAGTTCAGAGGATTCTATGCCGTGGGCGATATGATAGCCTCTAAGATGCTTGGCGGTGATACTGCCAATGAGAGTTGGGGCGAGTATGCCGAGGATTTGATTGGACAGGTGGTGGATATGTTGCCGCTTGATCCTACAGGATATGATGGAAACATAGCTGTGAGCTTGATGCCGAATGCGGTGAGACCGATGTTTGAACTTGCTTTCAACGTGGACTTCACTGGCAAGCCTCTCTTTAAGGATAGCGAATACAATAAGTATGCCCCTAACTTTACGAAGGCTTATGCCGGTACACCAGACTGGCTTGTGAGAGTTTCGAGAATGGTGAATAGCATAGGAAATGACTATCCAGATGTGCAGCAGAATAGCATTGATGCCTTTGGAGACCCAAGGTATAATCTGAATAACCCTGCGGTGGTAGATCATGTATTGTCTAGCTATCTGGGTGGTGCTTATACGATGGGTAGCCAAGTGATGGGTGTGCTGACCAAGGCTCTGAATGATCCAAAGGAAATCAAGATGGCAGACATCCCGCTGGTGAGCAAGTTTGTGAGCAATCCAGAGGATAGACCTGTAGCCAAAAAGCAAGGTGATGAGTTCTGGACAATGAAGGAGAACCACGACCGAGTGGCTAACACTTTGAGCAAGCTGAAAAAGCAAGCAAAGGTGGATGGAGACTACTCTCTGCTGGAGCAGCTGTATGGCTCTGAGGAGTATAAACAGTACAAGCTGGACGATGCCAAGGTGAAGAAGTATGAAGAGGACAAGAAGAAGGAGAAGGCTGAGGAGACTGGAGAGGAGTATAAGCCTCACCAGAGAACGGCTGACGATGTATATAAGGAGCATTCATCTGCCAAGGACGAACTGGAGGACTTGAAGATGAAACAAATATACGCTAAGCTGAACGGCTTTAAGTCTTCTTACGACCTATTGTTGAAACTGGCTCCAAAGCAGAGCGATGACTATTACCAGAAACATAAGGTGGCTATTGATGCCGTGAACGCTGTGGAACTGGATAAGAAAGACATCAGCGACCTTAAGAAGGACTTCTTGAAGGATGGTGTGGTAAACTATGACGCTGAGAAGATGCAGAAGATTAGAGGACTACGAAAGAATGTGCTGGATGTACTGGAGAAGGCTAACAAGGAGGTGATAGCGGAGCAGCAGAAGAATGCTCAGAAATAAGCTGAGATATGTACTCGAAGAGCGTGCCTAGCATATAGCATGGCTCTTCGGAGTACATATTGATGCCATCTCGCTCACAGATGTGGGAGACCACATGGAGGAGTTCGTGGGAGAGGGTGTTGATGGTGCCGCTCTGGTGGAGGCTCTGACCCACTGCCACTACGCTGATGCGCTCCGCTAGGTTGGAATAGGTTAAGCCCTTGTCGTGGCTGCTACCTGAAAGATGGTGGCGAGCCTCGGCAAGGGCTTCTTGGTTGCAGCCGATGGATGTTAGGGAATGGCATATCTCTGGGACATCGGCTGGCTGATAGGCTATGTAGACTCTGACGAGCCAACTGCGCTGGGGCAGGGGAACGGTGAGTGCTATCATATCATATCTGACCATGGGATGGAAATGCCATTGTGGCAACAGTCGGCATAGAAGCGATTGAAGATGAAGCCGTCTTGCTGGTCGGTGTCCTCGGTCATATCCTTGATGAATAGGGCTAGATGCTCCTCATCGGTGATGGAGGACTTGTAGAAGTCGGCTTTTGCCATATTAGCCACATAGACGTGGTCGTAGCTGACTGGCTCCTGGAGCTTGACTCCCTGACGTGTGAAGATGGACTCCACCTTTTCCTTATCCCAATACTCTAATGGTTCGGGCTTGCCTGATGTAGGATCATTGCGCCTCATGTGGGAGACTGCCCACTCTGCCATCTTCTTGGAGAAGTGGTAGCCATAGTAGCGAAGGTATGCCACCATGCCATCGGGCTTGATGTCGAATATATCCAATGGTAATCTGTTGTTCATTTTTTATCTTTGATTAAAGAAGAGTCTGGTAGGGAAGGGTTTCCGCTGCCAGACTCTTGGGTTATTAACTAGCGGTAGCCGCCACCTCCGTGGTAGCCTCCGCCATCTTGCTCGGCATAACGTGATGGATAGTTCCAATCGCTGTTGATGTCTTCTCTCTGTCTGCGCTCCTCATGACGTGGGTAGTCTCGGTAGTCACGATACTGCGGCATTCGCTCACCCATTCGGCTATTGTCGGAGAGGTGGGAGATGCAGTCCATGACCTTGCCGCCATATCTGAGGACTTTCTCCATGTTCTCGGATAGCTCCTGAACCTTGTCTTCTGTGATTTCAATAATGCTTACCATAGTTGTACTGATTTTTACTTCTTACTAATACGTTCAAGCATATCTGAAAGCATGCCCTTCATATCGGAGATGTCTCCTTTCATGCCGCTCACGTCTGACTTAAGATTGCAGATGTCTTGTTCCTGCTGTTTTTCTTTGGCTATCTGTGGGTTGATGCGAGTGAGCATTTCCTCGCAAGACTGGATGACTTGCTGGTGATAATCTACACTTTCCACGATTTGCTTGGAATTGCGGAGCATGGCATCGATCTCTGCGGTCATAGCCTCACGGCTATCGCTGACCACCATCTGCTTGTCGTTGGCTATCTGCATGTTGGAAGGCAGATTCTGGAAGGTCATCTCAGAATCATTCACCTTGACCTTGACATCGACCGTGGTTTCCATTGGGTGAGGATTGTATGATCCTGGAGCATACCCTGTGGGGTATTTTGGCTGCTCATTGCTTACGGAAACGACCTGACCGATTTGAAGGGTAGGTGTGTTGCTCTTATCCAAGATGTAGAAGAGCGAGTTTTGTCTTAGACCGCTAAACATATTTGTAATCTCCTATTTTTGTTAAACAATACCCGACATAAGCTGTAGGGTGTTAGTGTCTCTCTCGAACCAGAACTGATATACACCAGTTCCAGCCACATCGGCAACCGTAAGCGGCTCACCATTGAACTTGGTGATGGCTTGGGTGGTGCCATTGGTCTCGAAGAGGATTGGCAGAGTGGTGGTAGTGCCAGAAGGGATGCTCTGTCTGAGATTGACAAAGACTGTGCCCCTATAGTTGGCATTGACGAAGGCATGGTTGCGGAATGTGAACACTACATTGTTCGCATTGACCGTGACAGCCTGCGATGCCACTGCTGCCGACCCATTACGATTGACCCAAGTGAAAGGGTTCTGCCAAAACATAGCTACCTCCTTTCGATTAACCCCAAAAGCCTGAGTTAGCCGCATTGGCATAGTAGCCGTACTGAGCTGCCACGCAATTAGGCACGGTGACGAATGGCTGATAAGGGACGGTAACTGTGTTAGGCTGAGCACACTTGATTTCGCCCACCTCCTTTTGCAAACCTGCAAGGACTGCATTGACAGGTGCGAGTGCCTGACCTACTATCTGAGAAGTCATGGCAGAAGACTTGAAGGTGCTATTCTCCTCACGAAGATGGTCTATCTTGTCTTGGAGCTCACGCATCTCTGCTGCCTTCTGACCGTCGACGATGGCTTGACGGCTCTCTGCGATGGCTCCTTGGAGGTCGCAAGTCTGACGCTGGGTCTCGAAAGCCACTGCCGAGAAACCACGCTCCTGACCAGTAGCCACATTGTTGATGGCATTCTGCAAGGTGTTTGTCTGCTGACAGGTGGCAAGGCGATTCTCACAGCAGCAGTTGGCTATCTGCTGAGCTATCTGCATGTTGCCCTGTTGGAGTGCGTTAATGGTCTGCATACCAGACATACCAACTTGGTTGCCTACGCTCTGTACTTGGCTAGTGAGCGCAGAGATAGCTCCCTGGATCTGTCCCTCGGTGCAGTTGAGCTGGGTGGCGAGATTGCTGATGGCATTTCGATTGCCACCGATGGCATCCATAAGCATGGAGCGACCATAGTCGTTGTTAATCTCATTGGCTATGCCTGCACCTCTGCCGTTGCCGCCAAAGCCGCCCCAGCCATTGCCACCCCATCCCATAAGGAAGAAGAGGAAAATGACCCACATGAACCAACCGCCCTCGCCACACATGCCATTGTTCTTGTTCATGGCAAGGAGGACGTTGGGATCAACACCTCTCTGCTGGAGAAGAGGCGCAAGAAGTCCTAGCATACCATTGGAGCTAGTGCCTTCATTTCCGAATACATAAGTCTTTGATGTTTCCATATCCTGAAAAATCTTTTTGTAGTTAAACTTTTTGTGAATACACTCTTGTAACGTTACGATGGCAAAGTTACGACTTTTGGGGATAGGAATTGATAAACTCGCAAAAGATTGTTTGGGGAGGTGGAGGTGAGAAGGTTGTGATTATGGGGAAGGTCGTAAGGTGGTGGAAAAGTCCTTCTCCTTGGATGGTCGGGACTCTCCTATATAATATAATAAGGTGTAGCTGATGTGGGCTAGAGATCTATGCCAAACTTTCTGGCTTGCTTGCGGAAGAAAGCCTTCTTGTTGGCAAAGTAGCGGATAAGGGATTTGTTCCATCTCTTCTCATGACCATATTGGTCGTGGATGCCCTCGGGTATCTTGCCATCGTGGACGTACTTCTCGAAGGAGGAGACGGACTTGCCTAGTTCGTGGGCACACCATCCCTTGCCTGCTTGGGTATCATTCATCATGGCGGTGAGGAGGGCGACCAGCTCTAGGTCGTTCTCGGACATACCGCATGGGATAGGATTGCCTTGCTCCTGGGCGATTGCTGACTCTGTTGCCTTATCAGCAAGGGCTTGCAACCCTGCTGCTATGATTCTGTAATTTACTAACTGTGACATAAGCGTATATTGAAATGATGATTATTATCAGGAACATATCGGCTAGGAACATCTCGTTCTTGATGATGATGGAACCATACAAGATGTGGATGATGTTGACTCCAAGAGTATAGAGGAGCGGAATGCGCCAAAGGAAGCAGAGACGATGGAGCACTAGCCCCTTCCATAGGGATATGGGATAGAGAATGTAGGTGATGAGGTAGAAGAACCATACTGGCTCCTCATTCTCCTCATACCAGAGGGTGATTTCCATCTTGTTGCCATAGAACTGGAAGGCGCCATACCATCGGAGCAGCATGACGATGATGGGTGCTGCCTTGAAATAGAGCAGGTCGGTCTTGGTCTTGCTGCGGTCTGGGAGCATCTTGAATGACTCTACTAGCATCTTTGATACATTTACGGAGGCTGATTCTTCCTCTTGTTGTTGATTTCTGTCTTCTTGATCCATAATAATTTTTAGTTTTAATTTGTTCTTACTAAGTTAAAGTGAGTCGTGTATTACGGCTTAATATGATGCAAAGATAATAATTTTGCACAATAACCATTGAAATGTGCAGTAAAATCTTCCGTTAAACTTTTCTAATTTGACAGATTGAAAGATTAGTGTATTATATTTGGGCTGACTTCTTATAAATTGAAACAAAATTTCCTTTATAAGGCTTAATCTTGGTTAATTTATTTACGAGTTTGTGGCATAGTATTGATTTTTGATATAGTTTTGCTGGCAGTATTTAATATTAAAAATATACAATTATGGATAAGAAGCAAAATATTGATGCCTCAGAGAAGTTGAAAGAGGCGATGATGAGGCTTAATGATAAGCTGGATAAGCAGATGAATGGTGAGGTGGTTAATGACACGATGGTGAAGCACATCAAGAAATGTGTGGAGAAAGTTGTGGAGAACCACGATCTGTTGGTTGATATGGTGAAGGCTGGTATTCCTGAGGATGCCAGCGAGTGGATGCTGTTTCTCTTTGCAGTAATGAGCGCTGGTCCCATTCCAGAAGAAATGAAAACTGAGGATTTCAAGAAGAGTATGGATGAGTTTGTGAAGAAACATGGGATAGAAGAAAAATTTTGTAAAGCAAGTAAAGGGTGAGTCTTTCGATTCACCCTTTACTTATACTTTAGACTTTAAGAGGCTTACATCTGCTCACCATACTTTGATCCCTCATACACCAAATTATGCTCATCTACGTAAGCTTTGGCTTCTGGGTATGTGTCAAACTCAACTGCGGTGGCATTTACTGCTGGGAATACCTCAGCATTGTCACCTTCCTCTGTGAGAGGGAATACCATCTTGTTTCCCTCATGTACTACTTTATACTTCTTTGTTAACTTATTCATATTTTATTTCCTTTCTTTAAAATGATTATTCTGTAGCAGCAGGGACAGATACGGTGTATCCTTTACTCTGTAATGTAGCAATAGCATCATTTGATGCGTTTGTGCGGTTTTCTCCAGAAACATTAATTAATTTTAAGTATGAGACTACATCTTCTTTTGCTGTACAATTAGCTTGATTTATCAGCATTGCATCAATATTTTTTACTATACAATGCGTAAGACCAATAATAAATGCAGATGCGCTTCTAGTTGAATTCCAGTCGAAACTTCCGTTTTTTACATAATATAAAGTTTCTGGTGCCTTAGATATATCCCCATATAAATCATCACGCTTACTATTGCTCCAAATTTGTTGTATAGATGATGATTTTAATTTAGAAATATCTCCGTTAAATTTAAGAGAAGCGATTTTCAATAATGGAAAAGTATTAAAAATGTCTACAATATTGTATTCATGAGCAGATTCTGTCAGATACTCTGATATATTCTTACAGAATGATAATTGCTCCATGATATTTATACCGCATTCTCCGTTGGTTCTAAGCTGAGTCAACTTGTATTTCCCTCCAATTAACAATTTACAATTAGTGCCAGTTACATAAACTTTTGAATATCCATAATCATACGAATTGCTATCTACTTGATTTGCTATCTGTTTTTTGTCACCATTGTTGGCGGCATACTTTTCATCGGTAAAATAACCTTTGCCAACAATTCTAGCATCAACTGATACATTACTTGGTAATCCTACCCAAATTTCAGAATTGCCAGTAATGTCAATCTGAAATTCTTCAATCTTTAACAGTTCATTGTTATCAACAACGCCACTGAGTTTTGTTACTAAACATTTTCCCATAATAATTATTTTTAATATAGATGTAATCTATAAGTACCTAATATATTTGTATAACAAGAAAATAGTTCTTTTCCATTTTCATATAACTTCCCATTAACATTTGTTGTAGGGTCATTAAAATCATACAATCCACACCTATTTTGGTCTGCCCAATTAAACAATATTACTCCCTCATCTAACATCTGTGCACTTCCTCTAGTTGATGAATATCGTTTTTTAATCTGGTAAACCTTAAAATCCTTTATAAGTCTATTTTCCCAGTCAACGCTAATTTGTACACATCTAGATATTGTATGAGAATCATAAGTGTCAGAAGAATAGCCTCCGTTATAACTTGAAGTATTGTTAGCAGTAGGATTATTTTTGTAATTATTTCTCTGATTTATATCATCATAAAGATTATCACTACCGTTACCTGTCCAAGCATTATTATCAAATAATGTATATGTTGGGTACTCTTTGCTATCTATTTTTTTCTTTCCCCAATATGCTACATCATGTTGATGATAAAACATCCACAAAGGCTGTTCGTCATTTGAACGACTATTCAACGAGACTGGAGTGTCATCAAAAGAAAAACCTTCTGGAATTATTCTTTTTGAATCCATGTAACCAGAGTTGTATATTCCTCCAACTCTACCAATAATGGCTTCATCATAGTCGTGTCTTTTAGAACCTATTATTATTTCATTTTCGTTTACCTCTACCCTCTTTATCTTTACGAAACTATTGCAGTTTCTTAAATTTATAATATAATTACCATCATAATCTACAAATAATGTGTTATGGTGAGGCTCATAAGTTTTTCCCTCTGTAATGCCACAACAATCAGTTAATAATTGAGGATAAGCTTCTACGTTAAAACTACCTATCTCTGACCAACTTGTTCCATTGAATCTGAGTTCTCTAATTCTGCTACAATAAATATTTGAACTTAATACAGAATTTCCGTTAGGAATGTTTACGTTTACACTTTTTCCCTCCAGAATAGCTATATGATTATCGTTATAATATACAAAGTCATGTGGGTCACACATGCCAGTATAAGAATTGACTATTTTGAAATCATCATCAAAGATTTCCAATATGAATTTATTTCCTTTGCTACTTATTCCAACATAACGAAAATCACCATTTGGTGCTGTTTCTCTTCTGAACTCTGAATAACCTGGATTTTGACTATTTTTATATGCCACAACACCATTGTTATTTCTAACAATCATATATTTACCGCAATAAAACAAAATCCTTTGTCCGAATTCAGAAAAATCGCCTTTTATTTCGAAAATAGGAAAATCCAAAGGTAAATCTTTTATAACACTTGGGTCAACCTCTTTGGCTTTAACCGAAAGGTCTGTTTCATCAATATATAGTTCCCAATACTTTCCATCCGATGTTTTCAAATATCTAACATCATTTGGCAAGTTCTTCTCTTGGATTCTTATGGAATCTATTGTATAAAAATCACCTTTATTCTCTCCGGTAAAAGCATATTTTCCTTTACAAATAGCAATATTCCCCTTAATGGCTTCCTCTTTATTAACAGCCATGCGTATGTATCTTACCCAATCTAAGCTGTTCGGAATTTGAAATGTACTACCTAATGTACTGCCATCTGAATTCAACAATCTCATGCCATTTGTATCATTTTTGTCTGTAACGACAATCAGACCAGTTGCTGTACCTGTTCTAGTAAAATAATCTCCAGCCTTGCATTCAATTCTATTTGATAATTCATAGCCTGCATTTGGAGGACTAAATGTTGTCTTACCATCATTGAATGTTTTTGATATTTCTGATGTAACTAAAAGGTTTGTTGTGTTGTGACTGATAGCATCGTTAATATCAGAAAAGTGAATATCTCCTCTTTCTGCCCAGTCCTTTTCTTTACCATTTAAAAAATATCTACTAGAATTAATGCCTATTTTTTCATTAAGAATACCATTTGAATCTCTATATCCAAGTACTTTTTCTTCTGTGTCCATTATGATTTCAGTTCTACCCTCAGGGTCTTCAATATGAGAAAACTCTTCAGGAATAGTCTCAGACTTTGCATTGTGGATATAGTGGCTGCCATCTGGATTTGTGGAAGAAAGAATCCTTCCTTCTGCATCTGTCTCCATTGCCAAATGTTCTGTGTTATCCTGCAAGGAGAAAATATCAAGAAGTTCTTTGAGACTAGTATCTATTGTATCAATCTTCTCTCGTAAAGCAGATACAACTTGCTTCAAGGCATTGACGGCATGGATTTCGCCAATGATTTGTCCGTCTCTTCTGATACCAAGAAGTATCTTATCATCTGCATCAAGCCAGACTGCGAAAAACTCTTCATTCTGCTCAACGTGATACATCTCATTGAGAGGGAAGTATGGCTTGCCTGTATCTCTGTGGATGGCAAATAGAATATGCTCCTCTGCATCTACTATGCAGTGGACAAACTCATCATTTTCTACTATCTTGAAGCAGTCCTTCACCTCATCTGAGATAAGAGACTTGCCTTCCTCTTTGTCTACCTTAGTAGCTAGTTGTTGGTCTGTGTACTCACGCAGCCAGGAAATCAACTCATTCAGCTTATTCTGGACTGGCGTTGGGATGCCAACTGACCACTCTATGCTACCATCTGCCTTGATACCCCAAAGGATATGACCTTCTGCATCTAGGTATAAGCGAATCCACTCTTCGTTAGTTTCATAATGACCTAGGTTATTGACAAGCTCATCAATGGCATTCTGTAGGTTCATTGCCTCCAAGCCACTTGTAGTGTTATCATAAGAGACTGCTGATGCTATGGATGCTCCACCACTGATGGCTATACCATCAACAGTATCCTTGATTTGCTTGGTCTGAGACTGGAGTGCAGAGATGTCTTTGAGACCTTGCTTTAGCTGTTGGTTAAGGGTGTCCTGCATCTGGCTAAGATTTGGATCACAGATGTTGTCTGTGTATGCCAAAGTCTTATCCTTTCGACTAGACCTTAATAAACCAGCATATTTTGTTTCTACCATATTATAAATAATTATTCTATAGTTATTATATTTTCTCCTGCCTCTAATGGGTCTGAGTGATAATAATACATTTCACCAATCTTGTCCTCATTCAACTCTAGAGGAAGTCCACCTTGTGAGAAACGAAGAGAGCCCTTTGATATAAACCAGATAGTGTCAGCTTGCTCGGTTGTGGTGATTTTGAGCGTTGTTCCACGAAGACTGCCAGTTTGTTCGAGTAGTTCTGTCTTGATGAGATCTGCATCTTTGATGGAACTTGCACCGTAATAGCTGAGACCAATCTCGTCTGAGATGTTAAGCTCTAGCCAATACTTGGCATTGTACATTCCGCTCTGTTCTCCCTCAACCAAGCCTAAAGGTATATGGGATTTGGCATTTGTTGGAACTATAGCGAAGAGTTTGTGTTCTATGCTACAGATGTCGTTGCCGTAATATTTTCCCTTTATGGTGATGCCATATATTCCTTCTTCTATGTTTGAAGGAAAATATACCTGAATCTCGTTAATGGGTGAGCTTCGGTTTGTAATGTCTATCCTTCGGGTCTTCAACTCTCGTTCTTCTCCAAACATATTGTTGAGGTAGACTTTAAGCGAGTCTATCTCTTCTACATTTAAGTCTTCTAGCATCTGCTTGTTTTCTGCTATATAGGCTTTTTGCATCTTGATGTGGAGTAGGAACGAATTACCCTTAACTATCTTATATATCATATTGATGATTTTTGTGGCAAAGATAGATAGTTTTTTTGTTATCCATCTTTTATCCGTTAATTTTGTGCTGAAAAACTATAGCATGCCTTTCCAGCGGAGAAACATGCGTTTGCGGCTACGCTTGCCCTTGGATGAGCGACAATTGGTGTGGTAGACACAATCACGGAAGAGGTATCGTGGCTTGAAGTCGGAGTCTACTAGGTGGGCTTTCTTGAAGGATGTGAAGTCCTTGCGAGACATGACCATGAGCTTTCCGCCATGGGTAGGGAGAACAAAGAAGGTCTCGCCACCACTCTTGCGGCTGGCGGCATCGGCTGCTGAGACGGCACGGCGATACATTAACTCGAACTTGATGCGCTTGATGATTGATTTAATCTTCATAACTTGAATTGGTTTAAATGGGTTATACATTATATTTTTTATTAGCCTATGGTCGCTGCAGAAACAGATATCCGACCTGTGATAGGCTTTACTTTAAATTCTACCATGCGTGGCGGTTCCATCTCATTGAAGCAGATGTGGAGACCGATGGCTCTGGTCATGAGAAGGTCATCGTGCTTGCCATCTATGGCTCCATAAGCTCCATTCTTCTTGCGCTCGTAGGTGAGGTACTCGTCTAGGCAACGCTCATCACGCTCTACATAGAGATGTTCACGGACTACCTGCACAAGGGTGGAGATAATCATCGGCTTGGTGGCTACATTGGTATGGAAGCCATACTTGCGTGGGAGACCCTCACGGATGTCAGCCTCTGACTGCTTGCGAGCATAGAGGTTGTCGTAACAATCCTTAATCTGATTGAGGATAAACTCTGATTGGTCTCCACCCTCCAAGATGTGCTCCTTATCCTTGGTCTCCAAGGTGTTGGACTCTATGACCAAGAGTGCATTATCGTAATACTTGGCTATCTGTGCGGACTTCCATGCCAGTTGATCCATATCTATATGACCATACCACTGAGCCACGACATAAGGTTTGCCACCCGACATCATCCAGTATCGGTCGAAGACGCAAATGACAGACCAGTCTGCCTTGGCACCACGTCCACCAATATCCACTACGACCAGATAGCGATTGACTACCTTGCAATCATCGAAATACTCTGGGTGCTGCCATATCCATAGCTGCCCCTGCTTATCATCGGTGAAGCGGACGTGCTGGAGACACTTCTTGCCCTTGAAGCCATCGCCATAGACATCGCCAACAACCTTAGGTGCTCGGCACTGAGAGCGGAACTTATCCACCTTATCCTGAGCGAAGACTTTGGCACCCGAATGCTTGAATGCCTCTACATCATCGGAAGGGAAGCCCGAAGCCATATCGCCATGGTCGGTGAACTTTTTGCGCTCGGTGATGTACCAGTGGATAGCCTCCAAAGGTGCTCCCAACTGCCAGAGATGCCAGAGGTATGTGCCAGGTTCCTCACGGTCTGACATGGTGTTGGTGTTGGCTCTATTCTCGTAGAGCCAAATGGCGAACTCTTGGAGCTCCTTCTTACGCTCGAAGTCGAGATGGTAGAGGTCGTAAATCTCGAACCATGGGACGAAGAACGGCTCGAACTGAGAATGACCCTCCTTAGCCGCTATCCACTCACGATGGAAGAAATTGCCAGTACCATTGGCGGTGGACTCATAGACTATCATGGTGAAGGGACGATAGAGAATACCATTGGTAGCATTCTGAACGACATCCTCTGGGGACTTGCCTTCTGTCTTCTCCCACAAACCGACCTCGGAGCAGTGGACTAGGTTGTAGTCCTCACCATTGGCAGAAGTAGGTTTCTGCATGGAACCCACCTTTATCTTGCAGAATCGCTGAGGAACTCGCTTGACATTGCCTGATGTGCCGAAGCCGACAAACTTAGGTTCGCTCTCATCATACTGTTCACCCAGTTCGTGAAGGAACTTGGTAGGGAACTCCTTCAATGCCTCATCGAACATTCCACGGATGGTCTCGGCTGTGTCCTTGACCTGAGCCACGATGAGGGAGTTGAGACCTTTCTGCCACATGAGTTGCAGCCAGAGCATGTACATCTGGACAACTGTGGATCCACCCCACTGACGAGCCTTCAAGAGGATGAGACGGATGGGGCGATTCTTCTTTCTGCGGTCTTCGAGCCACCTGACCAGTCTACGCTGAGGGCGACGAAGGACGAACTGAAAGGGGAGACCGCCACCCTTGGGCTTAATCTTGATGAAGGCGGCAAAGAAGAAATAGACATCGTGCTTCATGCGAAGACGGATGAGTTGCTCGGTGAGTTGCTCCATATCGAACTGCTTATCGAAGGGCTCATCGGAATCGGCATGCAAATCATCTATGACAGCCTCCAAAGAGCCTAGCTCCAATAGCATCTTGATGAGCGGTATCTTCTTCATCTCGATGGGGAGATGCTGGTCTACGATGGGGAAGTCGGGAAGATGGAGCAGGAAACGCTTGTCGGGGCATCCCTCGCCCTTGACAGGATTGAAGGGTGTGTGGATGACCTTAAGACGCTTCTCATTCTCGGTGAGGATGGCGGCTACATGCTTACTGACCTCGGGTGAGGGATGCTGGATGGTGGTGGTTACTTGTCTTGGCATAGCGGTGCATTTAGATAACCCCACAAAAGACCTAGTACATAGCAATAGATGTGGACTCCAAGAGCAATGCAAGGGAAGATGATCCCGACACTTATATAGATGAGGATGGTAAGATGATAGCGAGCCTTACGCTCTACGTATGGGGCTATGAAGCCCATATAGGCATAGACCAGACCGCTAAGCCCTACTATCGGCAGAGCCGAAGGCAGGGGATAGCTGACGGCTATGAGATAGAACATGAAAAAGTTGCCGATGCCACAAGGAAGGAATCGGAGGCACTGACGGAGTACGTACAGATTGATGAGGGCATGGAAAATGTTCTGATGGAAGAGTGGATAGGACAGACGCTGGGATAGCGTGCAGCCATCGAAAAGACCATATCCATCACAGCCCAAGAGAGAGACACACATTATTATAATGTACCCAGCATAAATCGCAACTTGCGCTTTCTTTCCTCGTAGCATCGCTTCTTAGCCTCCTTTCTCACCTTGCTAAGAATGGCACGGATAGATCCTGGTGTAAGATAGAACTTGGGCGCAGGCTGATGGCATACATGCCAAATGCACTCCATCTTGGTGAGAGATGGGTGAGTCCTACGAAAATGATTGTACCTACGGAAAATCTCTTGAAACATTTCCCTACGCAAAGGAACCATGTGGTCTAGGGAAATGCCCCGCTGCATATATCCAATGACGATATAGGCACGCTCATCAGAAACGTAAAAACGGCTGCATGGTGTTTGGGCTAAGGTATCATATACCTCAGACAGACTGATTTTGTCTCTTCCTCCAATGATATTGGTACAAGCTCTCAAAAGTTCAGCATCACGTTCCTCTATAAAATCGCATCGTGATTCCTTATACTTCATATAGATATTGATGCAAAGATACGAAAAAATGTTGAAAGTTGTATGGATAAATAAGCAAAATTAACGGATAAAAATAAAATGTTGGGAAAAAGCACTACCTTTGGGCGCAGAAACAACAATAATACATATATATATGGCAGAAAATACAAACAACGAGCAGAATGCTGGTGCTGCACCACAGCAAGCCACAAAGACCAAGAGAGACTTGGCTCTGGAGCGACTTAAGACCCGCCATCCAGAGGATGAGTATGCGGACGATGAGGCTATCTATGGTGCCATCAATGATGACTATGACGCTGACCAGAAGGAACTGGAAGGCTACAAAGCCAACGAGAAGCAGATGGCAGCCATGATGGGTGGTAACCCGAAGGCTGCTACTTTCTTACAGGGCATGATGAACGGTGGAAACCCTTGGACGGAGTTTGTGAAGAACTTCGGGGAGGATGGCATCGACTACTTCACCGATCCCGACAATGCGGAGGAGATAGGTGAGGCTCAGGCTGAGTATCTGAAAAAGGTGGCTGACGGAAAGCAGCTGGATGAGGAGTTTGCCAAGAACATGGAGGCTAGCCAGAAGGTGTTTGCTCAGATGGACGAGGAGTTTGGCGAGGAGACTACCGACAAACTTGTGGGCAAGATGATGGCTATCGCAAACGATGTGATCCGAGGCAAGTTTACGAAGGAGGCTCTGGATATGTTCCGCCTGGCAGAGAACCACGACCAAGACGTGGCTGACGCTGCCCATGAGGGCGAGGTGAGAGGCAAGAACAGCAACCATGTAAAGAACCTTAAGCTGAGAAAGAAGGACGATGGCACTGCCAACCTTGACTCTGCGAACGCTGTGGCTAAGGAGAAGAACAACGAGCAAAACAATGGTGCTCTGGACAGAGCCGCTAGCCGTGGCAACATTTGGGAGCGAGGCAACGAGCAGAGACAGAGGTATAGATAATTAAGAATTTATAATTAATAATTAAGAATTAAATCAAACGAATATGAAACGAACGAAAAGTACATGGAATCGGCTGATGGGTGTGGTAATCATGCTCTTGGCTTTAGTATTTGGTGTGAACGGACAGGTGCTGATGGCTGAGGCGACCCAGCTGCCTGATGGCGGTACGACTGATAGTGGTCACGCTGCCGAGGCTGGTGGTGCTCCTGCGGCTGGCGAGGCTGGCAATGGTGGTGCTGGACGACAGAACGAGGGTATCGCAACGGAGACCCACGGACGAACTGTGACCACTGAGGAAGGCGATATTGACTACTACAGCAACGAGATTGATAAGAAGATTACGAAGATTCGCCCGATGGCTACTCCTGTAGACCAGATTAGCCGCTATGCGACATCAAAGAAATCTGGTAGCTTTGTATATGAGTACTACAGCATCGGTACACGACCTATCAAGACTACCGTGAAGGAAGTGACAGAAGTGAGCACTGCCTCTAGCATGGTGCTTAAGGTGGAAGACCCAGACATGTTTACGCTGGACGATACCATCCGAGTGGTAGGTGTGAAGGCTATTACCAATTATCAGGGTGTAGCTTATAGTACCATCAAGGACAAACCTACACCAGACTTGGAGCTCTGCGTGTGCGGTAAGGACTCGGAGGGTCAGCCTATCGTATATGCGGTGAATGGTAATCTTATCAGTCAGCAGCCTATTGGTATTCCAGCCTTGACGAAAGGACAGGTGCTTATCCGTATGGCGAAGAGCTGCGGTGAGCTGGACGTACAGACTGGACGATTCAACAACTTGCCAACCAAGGATGTGCAGTACTGCCAGAACTTTATGATTCAGGTGGAGCAGAGTACATTCGACAAGATTGCAGACAAGAAGGTGGACTGGAACTTCTCTGACATGGAGGAGGACAGTATCTATGACATGCGACTCGCTATGGAGGGCACTTACCTCTTTGGTGATATGGGCTGCATCAAGCATCCTACCAAGGCTAACATGGCTCAGTGGTTTACCAAGGGTATCTGGTGGATGGCAGGCAAGGACATCGAGATTGGACACAAGGCTACCGATGAAGACAAAAAGAAGGGCTTCAAGGATGGCGAGGTGGTAATTTGGGATAATGAGCTGGTGGACATCACCAAGGACTTGTTTGTTGGCACTGGCATCGGCAACAAGCGCAAGGTGGTGATTGCAGGCTCTGACGTTATCACTGCATTCTCTAAGATTCGCTCTGATAAGTTCCGATTGAAGGACACCGTGAAGGTATGGGACTTGACCTTTAAGAGTTGGGAGACCGACTTTGGCGAGATTCTGATGATTCACTCCGAGTTCTTCGACTTGCAGGGCATGAAGGACTGCGCATTTGCTCTGGATCCTGAGTTCTTGGGCAAGGCAGTACACTTGCCATGGGTACGCAACGTACTCGACCTTAAGAGTGCAGGTATCAGAAACACTGACGCAGTGGTGATTCAGGAGGTGGCTTGCCTCTACTTGAAGTACCCTAAGGCTCATGCACGCATGAAGCTGGCGGCTGCGTAAAGTTTAATTAATAATTTATAATTAAGAATTAGAGGGGTGAGGGCTGCTGCCCCATCCCTCTTTTCATTCACATATAATATATAATAATGTATAAGATTTATCAAGCATATTCGGACTTAGCCTTCAACGTGAATGTGGAAAGCGAGGGACTGAGACGCATCGTATTTGACGGACAGAGCCACGGCACCAGCATCTATAGCACTAGAGACCCGAAGGAGCAGAAGGCTATAGAGGGGCACTACTGGTTTAACGACAAGTTCTTTATCTTGGAGAAGGTTGACGAGAAGAAGGCTGCTGCTGAGGCAAAGAAGAGACAGCAGGCTGCCAAGAAGAAGGCTGAGGACGAGATGAAGCACTACAAGGTGGTAGACCTAGCGGATGCCAAGGACTGGCTAGCAGACAACTATGGTGTGAGCCGCTCGAAGATGAAGACGAAGGAGGACATACTGACTGTGGCTCAGGATAACGGTGTGGTACTAGACGGACTGGAATAACTATGGCTAGCATATACTCTATATCAGAACTGGTGAAGGAGGTGAAGGTAATCTTGGACAGAAACCACGAGAAGGACACATTGCTGACTCCTGAGGATAGCGACACTCTATCGCAAGGTGAGCTGATAGAGAGTAAACTAGTGGATGCAGCGAAAATCATAGAATGGAATGCGCCCAAAGAGAAGATAGACTACAGGTTGACGGCTGAGGAGAATGGTACGACCGAGAATATAGGAAGCTACTTCTACAGAATGGAACATCTGCCGACCAACTTCTGGCGATTGCTGAACGTGAGCTGCAAAGACTGGGAACGCAACGCTACCATCATAAGCGAGGATGACGAGAGAGCCAAGATGGTGAGAAACAAGTGGCGAGTGTGCGGCACCCTAGAACAGCCCATAGCGGTGGTGAAGATGCACGAGGAAGGTGGAAGCTATGTGGAAAGCTACGTGATGAAGGAGAAGAATCATCTGCCAAAAATCATCTATCTGCCGATGCCGAAGATTGAATCTGGTAACATTACTCTCTGCACCGACATCAAGGATGCCATTCTATATATGGCTGCAAGCCTAGTGTGTGTGAGCCTAGGAGACAACGATACTGCCGCAGGGCTGAGGAGCGTAGCCTACCAGCTGGCAAACATTGTAGAACCCCAAGAAACGCAAGAATAAATGGCTAAGAGAAAAGAAAAGGCGAAACTGCTATCACTGAGCAAGGTACTGGACAGAGAGGAACTGGACAGCGTGAAGGCTAGCTTGAACCGATATGACCAACCCTACGAGAGGGCATACAGCGTGCTCTTTGAGGCTCAGCGATACTATAACAACATGGAGAACTTCCGCAAGAGACGTGAGCGCAACAAGCGGTATAACTATGGCAACCAATGGGGCGACACGGTGGAGATACACTCGAAATGCGGAGGTGTGAAGAGACTGACCGAGGAGCAGTATATCAGACTGCAAGGTAGCGAGCCGCTGAAAAATAACCTTATCAGACGACTGGTGAAGAATGTGCTGGGTGTGTATCGCTCCCAGAGCAAGGAACCTATCTGCGTGACCAGAGACAAGGACGAGCAGAAATATGGCGAGACTATGAGCGTGGTGCTGCAATACAACAGACAGCTGAATAGAGAGACGGAACTGGATGCCAGGATCATGGAGGAGTTCTTGATAAGCGGTGCTGCCATCTGTAGGAAGAAGTATGGCTGGAAGAAGAACAGAAGCGACTGCTGGACGGACTACGTGAACCCTAATAATTTCTTCGTGGACAACAATATGAGGGACTTCCGTGGTGGAGACGAGAGTTGTCTGGGAGAGGTGCATGACGTGACGCTAGCCAATGTGCTGAGGGAGTTTGCTGATAGCCCTGATAAGGCTAGATGGATCAAGCGTATATATAAGAACGCTAGCGACAGAGAGTTTATAGCGGACAGCCTACAGCAGTTTGGCGAGTTTGACCCGAAGAGGGTGGACTTCATGGCTCCATCGAATCCTTCGCTCTGCCGAGTGATAGAGGTATGGAGGAAGGAAACGAAACCACGCTACCGATGCTATGACTACAACAATGGCGATGAATACAAAATAGACGTGGAGGATAAGCATGAACTGGTAGATCTAGAGAATGAAGACCGCAAGAAGAGAGGCATGGAGCAGGGACTGCTGCCTGACGAGGTGCCGCTGATAGAGGCTACTTGGTTTATGGACGACTACTGGTATTACTACTATCTGAGTCCGTTTGGCGATATACTGAGGGAGGGCGAGACCCCATACGCACATGGTGAGCATCCATACGTATTCAAGTTCTATCCATTCATAGATGGCGAGATACATAGCTTTGTGGAAGACGTGGTAGACCAACAGAGATATGTGAACCGACTGATAACGATGTATGACTTCATCATGAGGGCGAGCGCAAAGGGTGTGTTGCTATGCCCAGACGACTGTTTGCCTGACGATATGACTTGGAGCGACTTGGCGGATGAGTGGGCTAGATTTAACGGGCTGGTGAGATTCAAGCCTAGCAAGACTGGTCAGCTGCCTACGCAGGTGGCTAACAACTGCACGAACATCGGCATAGGTGACTTGCTGCAATTTCAGCTGAAATTCTTTGAGGACATCTCGGGTGTGAATGGTGCGCTGCAAGGTAAGCCTGGCAATAGCGGTACGAGTGGGTCACTCTACGCTCAGCAGACCCAGAACGCTACGATGTCGCTGCTGGATATATTGGAAAGCTATAGCCAATTTATCATAGACGGTGCTTATAAGGACGTGAAGATGATACAGCAGTATTACGGAACGAAGAAGACTTATAACATCGTTGGCAGAGCTGGACAGGTGGTGGAGTATGACCCTAAGAAGATTAGGGACGTGGAGTTTGACATCAACATCACGGAGAGCACCGCCACACCTGTGTATAGACAGATGGCTAATGACTTCCTGATGCAACTATGGCAGGCACAGGCTATCTCCTTGGAACAACTCTTGCAGGTGGGTGACTTCCCATTTGGCGATGAGCTATTGCAGAGTATCAAGTCGAAGCAGACGGACATAGAGCAGGGCAGAGTGCCACAAGGTATGAGCCCAGAGCTGCAAGCGCAGGTGCAGCAGGCTTCGCAGAGCAACCCTAGGGCTCAGGCTATGCTACAGCAGATGATGAGCGGACAGGGTGTGAATCCTAGCGAGCAGCAGGCACCGCTGGTAAGTTAATGTATAATTAATAATGTATAATTAATAATTGATAATTATGATAGCAGACAAGAATGATGGTAAGGACTGGAAGGGGAATGATGCTGGTGTGAACGCAGACCAGAACCCTCATGGTGGGATGGCGAATGAGACTAAGGGGAGGGAGACGGCTCCTGACCTTTATAAGACTGATGTGCTAGGTAAGGTAATCAAGCGCAAGAAAAACGACATCTGGAGCAGGGGGAACGAGGTGAGAGTGAAGCATAATGAGGATGAATAGTTTATAGTTAATAGTTTATAGGGCATTCTTGCTAGAATGTGCGTAATTGTATTTGGCTGAGGGTGTGGTGGTTAGGGAAATGTTTGCGAGTTTATGGGATTGTTTGGAGAATCTTTATAATTTTGTCGCAGATTTTAGAACCAAATACTTTTACGATTATGGACTATGTGGAATTGATTAACAAGTATCGGGAGGATATGACTCCCGAGCAGATGATGGGTGTGGCTGAGGCTATCGGCAAGGTAGCTGCTAGCTGCATGAAGAAGGAGGACATGCACAGACTGTGCGCCATGGTGTTTGCGGTGATGACTGATGGGCACTTTGACGAGGTGTGGGCTGACGAGGCTATCGTGAAGATGTGGTATGAGGATGAGGAGGGCAGACATGCGGCTCCCTTCTTTACTGAGGATGAGGTGAAGGATGCCTTCGGGAAGAGAATGGATGATGTTTCGGACTACAACATCTATGACTTTGAGGTGTCGATGAACCTTATCAGAAGCGACTATCATGGCACCATCGGAAAGTATGCCAAGACGGAGGAGGAAGTGAAGGATATGGTGGCGGATATGGCTGTGGAGTATCTACAGGACAGTGATGCTGTATTTCCGACATCAAAAATATGGCACGAAATTAACGGATAACATATCGGTTTGGGAAGCATAGCTTATCTTTGCATGATAAAATAATTAATAATTAAACAAAGATAAGTTATGACTCCAAACGTAAGAGAAAGTTTGCAATACGGTACAGCCATCGGTATGGTAGTGAGCGGAATCATCTTGGCATTCCTCTCCTTCTTCCTGAATGGCTACAACATCAGTGATGGTGTGCTTTGGTATATCAGCCAAGCATTGGTTTACTCTGGGGCTATTTTCGGGGTAAACATTTATTTTAAGACCAAACTAGGCAATTTTGAAAGTCGAGTGGACGACAAAATTGAAGAAATCGTGAAAAAGGTAAAAGAGGAGAAATAAGCTATGAAGGTAACAAGAGAACAATTGCTGGCTATCATGCCGAACGCTAAGGATAAGGTGGATGTGTATCTGCCTTACATCAATGGATATGCAGACACGTTTAAGATTAACACTCCGCTGAGAATGGCTCACTACTTGGCGCAGATAGCGCATGAGAGTGGTGAGCTGAGATATACCAAGGAACTTGGCAACAAGGCTTACTTTGTGAAATATGACAATGGCAAGCTAAAGAATATGCTGGGCAACTTGAAGGATGGCGATGGGTATAAGTATCGTGGCAGGGGATTGATTCAGATTACTGGCAGAGCGAACTATCTGCAATACCAGGACAGCAGCTACTGCAAGGGTAACATCATGGATGAGCCAGAACTGCTGGAGAAGCCACTGGGTGCGGTGAAGAGCAGCATGTGGTGGTGGTGGACGCACGGACTGAACGAGAAGGCTGACAAGGATCAGGTGCTTGCCATCACCAAGGTGGTGAATGGGGGCAAGAATGGATTGGAGAGCAGAAAGACCTTCTTGAAGCGTGCAAAAGAGGCTTTTGAAATTAATAATTAATAATTTCTGCTGATGAGATGGTATGATGAACGGTTATGGAGCAGGCTGGTGATAGGTGTTATCATCGGTCTGCTTGCCACTTTTCTATTGGCAGGGTGCAGGACTACTAGGTATGTGCCGATGGAGAGGGTGGTGGAGAAGGAGGTGATGAAGCACGACACGCTGGTAAGGAATGACTCGGTATGGGTGCATGACTCGGTGATGGTGCGCATGGAGGGCGATACTAAGTATGTGGATAGATGGCATACGAAACTGGAGTATCGCAATGTGTATAGGAACAGAGTGGATTCCTTCATCAAGAGGGACTCGATACCTGTGCCCTACCCTGTGGAGAAGGAACTGAGCAGCTGGCAGAAGGCTCAGCTTAAGATGGCTAACTGGCTGCTGGGTGTGGTGGTTCTGGTAGTAATTTACTTTTTATGGAAACTATATAGGAGAATAAAGAATGCAAATACTGAACATAGAAATCAAGAAAGATGACGTGATGGAGGAGGTGGCTAAGACTACTGCCTTCATCGGGTCGAAGAAGACGCTGGAGGATGGGAAGAGTGCCTACGAGCAGGTGTTTGTGAAGGAGAGCGACAAGGTGATGCTGGAGCAGTACTGGAAGAATGCCATAGGAGGACTATGCCAAGTATGGCTGAAATGGGTGAAGGAGTGGGCTGATACTGAGGGAGACAAGAAATATGTGCTGACCTTGGTGATGCCCGACATGTATAACTCAGCCAACAATGATGCGGTGAAGAAGGCTGCCTTCAACTATATGGTGAACTGGATCATAGCGGAATGGTGCGGTGTGGCTAACAAGGATGAGGTGCAAATGTATCAGGAGAAGACGGCTTCGCTTGGGGGTGAAATCAAGAAGCTGCTGTATAGTAAGAAAAGACCAATAAGAAATTTTTAGATTATGAATGCTAGAACTTGCAATAAAGGATATAAGGTGATGGTGGAGCTCATGAAGAATGAGCTGGTATATGACATCAAGAACACTGCCTATAGCTTTGCGGAGAGTGAGAACATCATCAGCACGAAGGCTGGGCAGGTGGAGGCTATGCCCGAGACGCTGGAGCAGGTGTACACCATCGGGGAGGATGGGAACAGAGAGAAACTGGCTAGAATCCTGGACTCTGCGGTGGAGGATTGCATGGAGCTGCTTTTCAGATTCTGCAAGATGGAGATGAGGGGTGGTGGCTTTGACTCTAATGAGTGGGAGGAATGCGTAGGTAGCCCTACGAATGATGAGGAGGCTTACTATCTGGCGATGCTGATGCCTATAGGTTTCTCAAAGACTAGCGTGCATACGATGACGGTATATATGCACGACTACATCGTGTATGAATGCCTCTATGAATGGATGATGATAGTTTATCCGAATGGGGCTGAGCGATTTAAGGTGCTGGCTGAGGATAAGAAACAAAAGATGAAGGATGCTAGCAATAGAACGGCAGGTAGGGAAAGAATCAGGTTGCACCCATTTTGATAATTAAGAATTAATAATTTATAATGAAGAATTAAGGGTAGCTGTCCATCACGGATGGCTACCCTTTTACAATTTAACAACTAACAATCTTAACTAAAAAAGTAATATTATGAATTTTATTTATTATGTGGTTTCTGATGGGGTGCCCTCGGACTTGGTGGTTATGCTGCCACTGACCTCTGAGGAAACAGAACCACTGACCTCGGCACTGATGGAGCCGCTGATGTCGGCATGAATTGTGTTCGGGAAGGTGGTCTTAATGTTGAGGTCTGTGGTGCTGACCTTCAAGCCATTCCTCTGCTGGTCGGCATACTGATTCTTGCTCTGCGCCATCATATTGGTGAGGGCGGTGGAGATGTTGTAGAGCAGCTTGTCGGTATCGGAAGAAAGGGAGTCGGAATCCACTGAGGCATACTTGTTGCTTTCTGCGGTGGATGAGGTGGTCTCCTTCTCTCGGTAGAGGACTGCCTGATTGATGAACTCCTGAGCGAAGAGGAAAGATTTCTCTACTAGGAGCTTTATCTTGGTGTTGTCGATAAGAAGAGGGGTATCATAGGCATGGAGCATTGACTTCAAGCAGTGCATGGCTATCTCCTCTCTGGGCTGGAGGGTGGCGATGGAGAAGACCTCACCTGAGACGGCATCGAAGTCGGAGTCTTGGGTGGAGGCTGTCTCGGTAGCCACTGATGTGCTGAAACCAGGGAATGGTCGGGCATTGGCTGAGCCATCGGAATTGGTCTCACGGACGAGCTTTGTTCCGGTTGTCTTGGTGATGGTGGTCTCTACGATGCCTAGCTTGGCGAAGAAGTTGCCTTGAATATCATAGGCATTTCCATCGGAATAGAAGCCATAACTGACGTTATCATCGAAAGTGGCATATCCTGTGTATGCGCCCTTACCATCTAGACTGAGTTCTATGTTTCTGGCTATATGGATGTTGCCATTTGCGTCCTTATATCCTATGGATGCGAAGGTGCTGGAGACCTTTAGAAAATCGAAATCTTTTAATGTATATTCTGCCATATTTTTTTTATCTTAATTTATTCTGCCATCTTGGCTGGAACTCTACGGAGATGCTTGATAGGGACTCTTCGGGTGAGAGACTGCCGATGATGGCAAGACGGAAATATTTGTAAGGTGAGCCACAGATGCCATGTATATACTTAGCTACTGAGGACTTTACTAGATACCAATGATGGAGGTCGTTGCTCCCATAGAGGACTAGACCGCACTTGCCATTCTCGGTGCTGACGTAGCCACGGAGGATGAGGGAGAAGATGGTCTTGTAGATGTTTGGCTGGCTGAGTGTGAAGGGACGAGTACAGACGAAATAGGGCACATCATCCTTTGGATCCTGGATATAGATGTTGAGAATATGACCTGCATCATCTAGAGCATAGGACTCTGGATAGATATTGACACGCTCAGAGAACGGACTACTCATGGTGCCCCACCGTTGGCTCTTCAGTGAATACACGTAGGCATAGGTGTAATCGGGATTGAAGACTATGATGCGGCTATCATAGTAATCGTAGATGATGCTTGCCTTGGAGGTACCATTGTCTAGGAACTGACGGAAGCGGACGTACTGAACATCGAAAGGTGAGATGTCTGCATTCTGGAGCACTAGCTTGGCATGGTCGAGACTGCGGAGCTTGGTGAAATCGAACGGATAGCCATCCAAAACATCGGTGATGCACTGAGCGACCCTGCCCTGCTGCATGAGAATGCCTCGGGAGGTAGGGAAGAGGACGGCATCATCTATCTGGACGATGGCATCGGGATTGGAGCAGATGTCTCGTGAGGCTGGCTGGCGAGCGATATAGGTTCCTTCATCGGATGGTGTGAGCACCCAGACCCCCTCATCGGTGAAGGCATAGAGCGGAGCATCTCCAAACTGACCCTCACTAATGGGTCGGGTATTGATGGAGATGGCATAGATGATGGATGAGCCAACCTGCACGCTATCCTTGGCTTGGAAGACGAGAGGATTCTCGGCTTCGCTAACCTTGATCACGGAAACGGAGCTATCAATGATAGAGGTATTCTTGGATGATTCATATTTATTGATGAAATCATTATACTCTACCTCTGTGGCATCTTGCCATGGAATGTCAAAGGAGATGCCGTGGGTCTGGTCTTCCTGAACGTAATAGGAATAACCCATCGTTTCGGAAGAGATGAGCTTAAGGGATGCCTTCTGATAGCCTACCGACTGGGTAGCACTCTTAAGGTGGCGATATATGGTGATGTTGGAGACTTCCAAGACTGGGACGCTGAGGAAGGTGGAGTCGATGGTGAGGAGTTCGCCCTTCCACCAGAGCTCATGGTCTCGGGTCTGCACACGGATGATGCCATCGTACTGATACCCAATAGATGTGGTATCTGCTAAAAAGGTGTTCTTAAGCGTGATGTTGCCCGAATTGATGTTAGCAATGTGGAGGCGGTTGTTGTAGGTAGTGGCTACCTTGCCCCCGACATCGGAGCGGAAGAGATTGGCAAGTGAGATGCTCTCCTCAGTGCCTAGGACTCGCTTAAGAGTGACAGGCTTGGCTAGATCTTCCTTGCTGATGAAGACTGAATGGTAGAATACCATGGAGTCGATGGTTTGCTTGGCTAGGGAAGGAGTCATGTAATGGAAACGGAATGTTCCCTGACGATGTTTGGTATCTGTGAAAGTGAAGTCGGTAACAGCCTTGTTGGTGTCAATGAAAGGCTCTCCCTTGGTGAGGAATACATCTACACCTTGAATGAGGTCGTAAATCTCTTCGAGTGATGAGAGGGTTATCTGGATGCTATAGGCATACTGGATGTATCTGCTATCAGAAGAAAACAGCGTCTTCTTGTCGGCATTGGCATTGACCTCTTCGATGGTTCGGAATGTGTCATCTAGACGGAAGATATTGGAGATGTTGTAATATGATCCATCATATAGGCGGATGGCGACCACTGCAAAGGTATTGTATTTCAGAAAAGTGTCTCCTTTGGCTTCTAACTGACTATTTAGGCTAGCATCGAGAGCTGAGAAGGCACGGATAACCTTGTCGGCACCGATGGCATCCATCATGTAGTTTCCCTCATTGTCCGACCCAAAGAAACTATAGGAGAAGATTTCCCAAAACTCTTCTCCTAAATCGGCATTAAGCACTCCTGCGTAATGAGTGGTATCTACTATTTTTAGAGATATATCGTAATTGAAATTCTCTCTGGAAAAGAGGATATAGGTCTGCTTGTAGATATTCCAAAAGTCATACTTGGTGGTGTTGTCGCCTACGAAGCAGAGGATATTGCCGACTGCTGTGACGGTATTGACATGGAATGAGCCTAGTGAGATGTCGTTGGCTGTTCCGTCTCCACCTCGCTCCGTCCAATACCAGGAGCCATCGGAGCGAAGGATGATGTAGTGGGAGTGGATGGTGTTATCGTGGGTGACCTTATGGACTAGGCGAATGCTTGCGCCCTCGGGGAGGGTGAAGGACTCGACTATCTGAGGCTGTGGGATGGGGATGAGTGAGTCATCCTCGGAGATGAGACCTAGGCAGGTGCCCAGCTCTCCATCCTGACAGAGGTTGTCGGATGGAGAGTGGGTAAGACCTAGGAGGTGGATATTTTGGATTTGGTTCATTGAAGTTGAAATTTGAGAGTTGAAATTTGAGATTTATGATTAGCCTTTTTGGGGTGGTCGCTGAATCTCGTAGAAGACCTCGCCACTGGCGGTGTGCCTTGGCAGAACGGAGAGACGGACGCAGGCATCGGTTGGGAGACCGTAATCGTGGAGGATGGCGGTGACGGATGGCTGGTCGGTGCGAAAGCCTATCTTGTGGTGCTCGGTATTGTACTGGAGCTCGGTGAAGGCTGTCTGGGCGGCATGGAGCTGAGGATAGTCGGCTCGGAAGGCGAAGCTATAGAGGTGGCTATCGTTGGCGGAGAAGACTATGAGCTCTTGGGATGGGCGGTCTTGGGACATCATGTGGCGGTATAGGCGACGGCTTATAGTGACGGAATTGACCTTGCCATCCAAGACGGCATCGAAGCCGTGATACCAAAGGGACTTGGCTAGACGGACTTTCTGGTGTAGATATTTGAACTTATGATTCTTCATGTTTGCAAAATTAATGATTAGTTGACGGATGGGGTTGTTATCCGTTAATTTTGTGGGATTGGTGATGCTGGAGCATTTTCTCTGCTTGCACTCTGCCATTGTCTTGGCGAAGGCATCCGCAGGAGCGTTTGTAGCCTTGGCGCAGGGCTGTGGTGGTGGCTATGGTGGCTCTGTCGCAATCGCACTGGCATATCCAAAAGACATTGTGGTGACCATCGGACTTAAGGGACTTGCAGCGGACGGTGAGACGACCGAACCGCTGCCCTTTGAGGTCGTACTTACGCATGGGATGCTGCCTCCTTTCATTGGTTGGCTATCTGCTTAGCCTCTTCCTCGCTGACTGGCTTTCCATCGGAGACGGATAGGCGGAAGTCGTTGTGGGAGCGGAAGGAGTAATAGCAGATGTAGACTAGGGAAGGGCAGTCTTGCTCTACATGACGCTTGTGGGCTAGGACTTCGGCAAGGGATCGGTAGATGGTGGAATTGACGAAGTACTGATTGGTGCCCTTCTGGGCGATGACTGAGATGTAGAACTTCTTACCTATGATGCGCTCTACGATGCGCTGGATGATGGAAATCTTTTTTCTATTCATAATTGCTTGTTATTGATTTATTGATTACTGATTACTGAATGGCGCAGGAGACGATGCAGTCTTCACGGTTAATGCCTCGGAAGTATTGGCACCGCTGGCAGGCAACGCTACCGACCATGAGGATGTCGCCTGTCTTGCTGATGATGCTGAAAGGGCATGGGGTGATGTACTCTAAATATCCACCTGTGAACTCATTGAGGATGAATTTGGGGTATTTCATTTTCTTTTCTTTGGTTTGTTATATTGCTTGTATAGTTTGTGATCCTGGTATCTGACGCATAGGATCATGATGAGTGCGCAGATGATGCAGATGGCGATGGGTATCTCCAGAGGGAGTAGGACTACCCACCACGACCATGTGATGACACTGCATAGTTTGAGGACTATGAATGAAAGGGCAAGGAGGGTGATGAAGCCGATGCCTGAGGATTGATTGGATTGTTTCATATTAATATGTTTATAATTCTTTATACTCTTCTTCAAAAAAATGTTGATTAATTACGCTAGCGTTACCATTACGACACAAGATATAATCACCTATTTGGGCAACAATAGGTAAATGAAGGGCATCATATAATATAATAAACTTATTGTCGTAATACATTACTCGATATTCGCTAACGAATTTTTTGACTTCATTTACGTTATGTCCGTTCCATTGTATAGCATCGAATGGTTCTCCTTGTTTTTTTATATACTTCTTTTTCATCCTTCCACCTCTTCCCAGTCTGTTGCGAGAATATTTATACACGACATATCGACTATTGATACATGAGGTTGTCCTGTAATATATACATACTCTCTTCCCCAACTATTTTTACCAATAGAATAGGAACTACTCCACTCACTTCTTTTAACTTTCTTTCCCTTCTTCATTCTTCTCAGAGCCTCCGAGAAGTCAAATGTTTGCTTGCTCATAGCTAATCATTTTAAATATTACACATACAAAAAGCGGCAACCCAACTTGTGGATTACCGCTTATAAATAATATTCTAATTTTAAAATTACTCAGTCTTTTTGATGGAACAAATACCTAGCAACAAAGGTAAATATACCAATGACCTCAATAAGTGTACTTCCTATTAAAATTGAAATAACCTTGTCCGAGAGATAAACCAAACCAAAACCACTGAAAAAGACTATTATCATAGCTGCTGCCATATAGGAACACATAAAACCAAATATGCAATATCCAAATATCTTGCGCTGTTCTCTATCCTGTTTTAGACCCTCAATCTCTTCATTCATTCTTTCTATTACAGCACGCTGATATGCTATGGCTTCTTCTACAGGCTTGCCACCTATAGAGGTATTCAGTTCTTCCAACTTTTCTGTGCTTTTGTTGTCAGCAGACAGAATTTCATACAGATTTTCTTTCATGCGCATTAACGATGTTTTCAATTAATTGCTTGTAATAAACTGTAGTCAATTCGTCTGGAATTGGTACATTCTCATTCTCAATGTAGCATAGAAACCATGGAGTACCCTTTTTATGTGTTAGAGATACTAATTCAGAATCACTAAAACTCTTGTATCTTTTCCACACAAGCTCCACAACCTTTTTGTCTTCTGTATTTTCAAGCTTTGGAGTAACCCAATCTGGCTTGAAATTCTTCTCGTCCCAGACCATGTTTGTAGCAAAATCATTGATTTCATTTGCTGTATGTTGTTGTTGCTTGAATGTATGATACACAGATGGTATTACTGGACCATACTTCCACGCTTCAACTTTGTCAAATCTAGGATTTATCAATCCCCTATGATTTAAGGCTAGAGAGAATCCGTGTGCTATATATACACGTTTAACCAAGCCTAATAAGTGTATAGGCTTGTTCTCTTTCTGCGCTAATTCTATAAAGTAATTAGCCACAGCTAATGCGTCCGTCTTCATAAGTGCTAAAATTTATTGTTCCATATATACCATTTTTGATGGTGCAAAGGTAAGACAATATTTTCATATAGCCAAATATATTTCTATAATTTAATTATTATTTACGGTAATCCACTAAGTCAAAGAACGCCTTTTGCTTACTTAATTCTTTTTAATTCGTTCAAAATAAAACACTACCTCCTTATCGAACTGAGGAATAATAAGACCATAGGCAATGCTCATATTAACTTGGAACTTTGCAGCACCTCTTAGCAAGCCAACAGCCTGTCTCTTTATTTCCGCTCTGAACTGCTCCAAGGTCATATCCCTCTTTCGGAAGTTGCAAGCACGGCAAGCTGGCATATAGTTGTCAAGGTTATCGTCACCTTGGGTTACTGCGAACTTGCCTTGCTTCTCATCCCATATGGAGTACATTCCTCTGTTCTTAGGGACTATGTGGTCCACCTGCATATCCTTGTACTCGATAGCCTTACCACAATAGGCACAATGACCATCATACATACGATATACCTTTAGTCTAGTTTCCTTATTCATTTCTTTCTTTTTAATGCCCTGCGTTCTCTTCTTGTGAGAGGAACAGAAGCATTGGCTAAACCATAATTCATCTGTCTATGATAGATAATATCATACTCAGATAGTCTATTAGCTACTTCTTCAAGTGCTTCTTTTAGATTTCTTGTGCTCATTTTTTACTTGTTAAACTTTATAACTTTCAACCTTACGTCTGCAAGATTCTACATTCTTTTGGTTAAAAGGATTTCGGCAGCCGTTCTTCTCTATATTGTGAAGCATATCCCTTGCTTTGCACTTTGCACTAAGGTTGATCGCCTTGGTGATGCGGTGGTCACAACGTAAAATACTTTTAAAGTTTGTATTTTCATTCTTTCTGTAATCATTGTAATATCGTGCTGTATTTTGTTCACAATATTTAGCCAATCTATAAGCCCAATACCAACGTGATACATCTCCATCGCACTTCATTATCTTCTTTGCTAGTCTAATCTTCATAACATAATACTATTTACGTTAACACCTACACTTCTTAAAGAAGTTGCTGCCTCACCACCAAAGGAAGTCTTAAAAGTATCTTCTAGCTCCTTGGCTTGTTCCAGGGTATCTGCATAGCCAAATCTATCTTTGACCTGCACTTGGTAAACTTGCTTTATCATTTCTCACCTTCCTTTCTGTCGAATTTTGAACCACAAACCGTGCAAACTTCACTTAATGCAGTAAGTTTAAAAATAAATTTGTCATCTCCCACATAAGCAGCAGCAAATGTGCAATCAATATACCCGACTTCAAATTCAGGATATTCTTTCTCTGCGAGGATGTCTCCCTCGTAGATGTCTTGGTTCTCACAATCTTTCAGTCCTGTAAACTGGCAGACGGTGGAAGGGTCTACCTGATAAGTGATATTTCGGTTCAGCATACTTTCTTTCTGGCGATTTTCGATGATGTATGTATTACCATTCTCTTCGTAGAAATATCCGCAAACCCATCCTTTTC
>ERZ1034925.52-NODE-52-length-66682-cov-39.701502_pt1 | contig 66682 bp, 51 predicted proteins | sample MGYA00520687_ERZ1034925 | MGnify/ENA primary metagenome ERZ1034925 (study PRJEB33766, sample SAMN09781758) | gut metagenome | biome: gut microbiome | host: Homo sapiens | place: Madagascar | study: EMG produced TPA metagenomics assembly of the PRJNA485056 data set... | reverse complement strand
CCCCAAAATTGTACCCGCCCTCCATTGGCCACGCACGCGTGCGCGCGCGAAGCCGCCGCCAAAAAAGGACATGGCGGCTTGACATATCCACGGCCTTGTCCTTCCGGGAACCGCCCGGCCGTCACAGCGCCCTTTGGCTCTGTCCGGCATGCCGCCGTGGCGTCCTTTGTTCCTACGCAGGCCAATCCCTGTTTTCCCTGGCGTATCTCACGGCGTGTTCAGCACCTAAGGGGTATATTCTGTGTTTATGCGTAGATATGCGGCAATATTCTTCCTCTTCCTTCTTGCGCGGCTGCTAGGTGCTGGCGAACTTGACCTTGCCCGATTGTCAGGGCATGTCATCCCATCGGGGGACACAGGCACCCAGGCAATCTACCACGGCAAGAGCGGGGTCCTGGAGCTCTCGACCCGTTTTCGCCAGGATGGCTCGAAACGCGCCTGCTGGGATCTGCCAATCACCGAAGACTTGAGCCACTCCGCCGGCATCAGGCTGAGAATACGCGCACAAAACGCAGACCTGGCCAGCCAGCTGGACATATACCTGAAAACCGATGGCGTTTGGCACCGCGCCGAACTCACCCCCAGAACAAACGGACTCTGGGAGGAGGTCGTCATCTCAAAGGCATCGTTTTCACCAGAGTCACAACGCACACCATCCTGGAAACGATGCGACACCATTAGGATTTCCGCATGGAGGGGCGCGTCCGGACAATTCGCGATACAGCTTGCGTCCATAGAGCTGCTAGACGCCAATTGCTCCCTGGCACTTGTCCGGGGCGCAGGCTCCCCCGGCTCGACCGACGCGCAGAGAAACGAATCCCTCCGACACGCCAGAAATCTCGGCGAGTCCCTTGTCAACGGAGGAATCCTCCCCGCAGTGGTTGACGAGCCGGACCTCTCGCTCTCCGCGCTGAAATACTACGGCTGCATCGCCCTGCCCTTCGGGGATTTCCTCGGCGAAAACGGAATAAACCAGCTCTGCGCATACGTGCGGCAGGGAGGACGGGTCGCCGCATTCTATTCGATCCCGGCACGACTCTCAAACACAATGCAACTGCCTGCGGGAAAATTCCTGCGGACGGCGTCGCTAAGCCATGGAATATCCGGAATCCGCACCCAGGGAGGCGCCTTCTTCAAACAAAGCGCCCAGGCGCTGATGGCGGTCTCCTCACGACCCGCAGAAGGACTGAAGTACCGCGCATGGTGGATTGACGCGGCAGGACGCCAGACCCAATACCCGGCAATCATACAGTCCCCATCCGGGTTCTGGATGACCTATGTCTATCAAAAGCAGGACGAGGAACACTCAATCCCCGTCCTGGCCGCATTCCTGGAAGACCAGGCGCCGGGACTCCGGAGAAATGCCGCCGCAACCCTCGTAAAACGCACACGCTTCGCAATTGCAAACGCAGGGGCAGGAGAACATCTCACGGCACGCACGCACCTGGCACGGGCCATCGAACGCGCGAAAACCGAAGACTACCCGGGCGTATTCTCTTCAGTCCTGGCGGCAAACGGAGCCCTCGCGGACGAATCGATGCCCGCAAAGGAATCCCCCGTCGCAATTGTCGGAGGAAACGAATTCCGCGGAGTCTGGATGCGCTCCCCAAGGGGAATCCGCAACGAAGGCTGGGGAAAGACGCTCAGACAACTGAAGCTTGCACGATACAACGCAGTCTTCCCGCACTTCCTCGCGCCATACGCAACCGCATGGCCATCCGCCTATACGCGGCAGAGGCTTGACGGAAAGGCCGACGATTCCGTCGCGGAATGCGTCGCCGCCGCCACAAATCTCGGAATCCAGGTGCACGCATGGGCGCATGTCCTCGGAGTCGCGGACGCGCCGCCCGCAACCCTGAAACAGTGGGAGAGCGAAGGACGCCTCCAAAGGAAGTCAAACGGCACCGTCATCCCATGGCTCTGCCCGACGCAACGCGAAAACCGCCTGCTCATGGTGCAGATGGTGACCGAAATTGTCAGAAAATACGACCTGGCCGGAATACAGCTTGACATGCTGCGCTTCGAGGGAAGCACGGGATGCTACTGCGACCGATGCCGCGCCGCATTTGCAAGATATGTGAACCATCCGCTCGCGGACTGGCCACAGTGCACCAGGGAACCATCCCAGGAAAAGGCAAGCTGGGAGGCATTCCGAATCCGGCAAATCACCCAGCTCGCCCAGGAATTGTCAAACGCCGCAAGGCGCGCAAGACCAAAGATCAAGGTCTCAGCCGCTGTCTATCCAGACCTCAATACAGCACGGACAAATGTCGGGCAGGACTGGCTGGACTGGCTGCAAAAGGGCATAGTCGACTTCGTCTGCCCAATGGACTACCGCCCATCGGCGGCTATGCTACAAGGGGATATCGGACGGCAGCGCGCCCTCGCAGGAAGCCTCGCCGCGAAAATCTACCCCGGACTGGGGGTGACTGTCCACAATCTCTCAAGACAGGAACTGCAACGACAGATACAGGCAGTGCGGTCCGCCGGGCTGGAAGGATACGTCCTGTTTGAATACACCGCACCAGTGGCGGACCTGCTGGCACAATAGGAAGGAGTTGGGACGCAATGCTTCCGGCTCCCGGCAATTCCTCCATCCGCCAGGCGGCTGGCCGCGTAGCAGTTTCAGCGAAGGCGGGAATCCCGTCTTCCCCTCTGGGAAGCACCCCTGCCAGGCTCTCCAGTTCATTCCCTTCCACGGGTCACAAGATGGCATGCGGCCTTTCTACCGGGCGCACACTCCGTGAGAGCCGGGCATCTTTCTGCACACAACGGGGTTGCATAAGGGCATCTTGTATGGAACGGGCATCCCGAAGGAGGATTCGCGGGGGACGGGATTTCGCCTTCGAGAAGAATACGCTTCGTGCGGTCTGAGACTCCCGGCACGGGAATGGCGGAAACCAGCGCACGGGTATACGGATGCACGGGATTGGTCAGGACGTCGCGCGCATCGCCCTGCTCAACAACCCTCCCAAGATACATGACCGCAACCTCCTGGGCAATAAGCCTCACAACGCTAAGGTCATGCGAAATGAAGAGATATGAGAGCCCGTGACGATCGCGGAGCTCGGCAAGGAGACGGATTACCTGCGCCTGGACGGATACGTCCAACGCGGACACCGGCTCGTCGCAGACGATATACTCGGGTTCCAGGGAGATTGCCCGCGCGATTGAAATCCTCTGGCGCTGCCCCCCGGAAAACTCGTGGGGATACCTGAACATCGTTTCAGGTTCCAGCCCAACTTCGCGCATAAGCCTTGCGGCCGCATCCTGCCGGGACTCCCCGTCCTTGTAGAGCCCGTGGGTCTCAAGGCCTTCTGTCACCAGCTCCATGGCGCTCATCCGAGGATCCAGCGACGCGAATGGATCCTGGAAGATCATCTGGAGGTTTCTTCGGGCGGACCTTTTCTCCGCCCCCTTGAGTTCGGCCAGGGGCCTTCCATTGAACTCCACCGTGCCGCCAGTGGGCGTTTCGAGCCCGACAAAGGCACGACCAAGGGTGGTCTTGCCACACCCGGACTCGCCGACCAGCCCCAGGGTGCGGCCGCATGGAATCTCAAGAGAGACTCCATCCACGGCGCGGACATGCCCGCAGACCCTGGCGAAAATCCCGCGCCGAATGGGGAACCATACTCTCAAGCCATTGCAGGAGAGCATCTTACTTAAACAACTCCTCTATTGGCTTGTAGAAATAGTCGTAGGTGTGCGGAAAATAAATCTCGTCCCGTCCATGGCAATCGAAAAGCTGGAGCCCCCTGAGCGCGGAGGAGGAGATATGCTCCAGTGCCTTGTCGCAGGGGATGTAGACCGAGTGGGTCTGGGGCCTCATCGCCTGCATGAAGCACTGCTGGCTCATTTCATAGTCAAGGTCGTAGCCATTGCGGAGCCCACGGACGAGCGTCACGTCGCATAGCGCCGACTCCTGGTCAAGAAGATCCACCATGAGATTGTCGAAGAAGACGACTTCGTGGAACGGGAGCTTTCGCTTGACGCTGACGGCGGGGCCGTCCCCCGCCATGCCCTGGCGTTCAGGATTCTTCTCGGGATTGACGCCGACTGCCACAATCACCTTGTCAAACATGAGCTCCGCCTTCTGGAGAATCGAGAGGTGCCCGACATGGAAGGGGTCGAAGGAACCAGCGTAGATTCCAACCCTGGGACGGCGGCGCTCGAGATACTCGATGAGAAAGCGCATATTCGCCCTGCACTCCGGAAAACGCTTGCTGAACCGGTCGAAGAATCCCTCGCGCCCCTTGCGGTAGGCCTCGATGTTGAGATACTGGAATTCACGGAATATCTGGAATTCGTACGCAAGGAGGTCGACGGGCGACCCGTGAAGCAGAACCTGGCAGTCGCACTCGTGGAAACGACGCGCCGTGGCGCTGACAGGCTTCTGACCCTTCGAAGAGATGATTATGTCATGGATCTTCTTGAGGGACTTGTCGGGAATGCGGCCGCCCAGGGAAGGAACAAGAAGGTCGAAGACCGCGGAGGAATACGCCTCGTTGCGCGTCTCCTGGGGATACCAGTAGACATCGTGGAAGAGCGCCGCCAAAAGCATCTCGGCAGTCGTCTTCTCGGCAAGCGACAGCTTTCGGACAAGGCAGCAGACATCGTGGAGATGCTGGAGCGTGTGGAAATACCTGTGGGGCTGCTGGTATGCGGCAAAGACACGGTCAAGCCACGGGGCGTCCAGGTTCAAATGGAAGACATTGGACGCCGCGAGCATTTCGCGGATCTCCCGCTTCTGCTCCTCGGTGTCTCCGGAGCCCAGAAAGCGTGGTGTTGCCAGTGATGTGGGGACTATTGTCGTCATTCCAAATAAGATAGCCTGCGTGTTGAAAACGACAACGCCGCAGGGTGTCGCCCGCGTTGGCGATCCTGCGGCGTGTCAAGTGCGCCCTGTCCAGGCGCGTTCAGCGTGTTAGAGCACGACGTACTTGGCCAGGAAGAGGATGGTCAGGACGTACATGATGGGGTTGATGTCCTTGCGGCGGCTGGAGAAGAAGTTGAGGAATGTCCAGGAGATGACGCCGGCGCAGATGCCCTCGGAGATGCTGTATGCCAGGGGCATGACGAGGATTGCGAGGTAGCAGGGAATCGAGTTCAGGTAGTCGTCGAAGTCGATCTTGACAACGCCGGAGAACATGTAGAAGCCGACGATGATCAGGGCGGGGGCGGTGGCAAAGCCGGGAATCGCCAGGAAAATCGGGGCGAAGACGATTGAGATGAGGAAGAGGAACGCAGTGGTCAGGGCGGTCAAGCCGGTGCGGCCGCCGACGCTGACGCCAGAGGCGGATTCAACATAGGTGGTGACGGTCGAGGTGCCCAGGACGGCGCCGGCGGAGGTGGCGACTGCGTCGGAGCAGAGCGCCCCCTTGATGCGGGCAAGATGCCCCTTCGAGTCAAGCATGTTGGCCTTGGTGGAGACGCCGATGAGGGTGCCCATCGTGTCGAAGATGTCGACAAACATGAAGGCGAAGACCACCACGACGAAGTCGAGGGAGAGGAGGAGCGCCTTGCCGGAGATGACAATCTTCTCGCTGGTGGCGGGATCAATGACGGTCTTGCCCCACGCATTGGAGTCGAAGAGGGCGCCGAAGATGGAGACGAAATCCTTGAAGGACTGTGTGAAGGTGCTGAAGCTGAGGTGCGGAATCAGGGAGAAGCAGCCGAGTTCGGGAGCCACCACGTAGAGTCCGGTGAGCTGGGCGAAAATGCCGAGGATCCAGGTGACGAGGATGCCGAGGAGGATGGCGCCGCGGATGTTCTTGTGGAGAAGCCACGCAGTGACGATTGTTCCGATGATGGCCAGGACGGCGCTGATGCCATACTGGTTGAAGGTCTCGCCCCCAAATGACTGCAGGGAAAGAAGGGTGGCGGGGTTGTCGATGACGATTTTCGCGTTCTGGAGGGCGATGAAGGCGATGAAGAGGCCGATGCCGACGCTGATGGCGGTCTTAAGTGCCAGCGGAATCGAGTTGAAGAGGCTCTCCCGGACTTTGGTCACGGAAAGCAGGAGGAAGATGATTCCCTCGACGAAGACGGCCAGAAGCGCAGTCTGCCAGGTGTAGCCCATTCCGAGGACGACCGTGTAGGCGAAGTAGGCGTTGAGGCCCATTCCAGGAGCCAGCGCGAAGGGGTAGTTCGCGAAGAAGGCCATGCAGCAGGTGCCCACAAACGACGCAATTGCAGTGGCAATGAAGACACCGCCCTGCGGCATTCCGCTGGCGCCCAGGATGCTGGGGTTGACTGCCAGGATGTACACCATCGCCAGGAAGGTCGTCAGACCTGCCATCATCTCGCGACCGACGGTGGTGTTGTTCTCTTTCAGCTTGAAAAAGTCTGTCATTTGAATTGCCCTTTTTTGGTTGTTGGTTTTACGAAAAAAACAGAACTATGGAAACACTTTGGAACAAAAGGGATGACGAAAATGCCCGCCGGCATTTGGATGCGGCAGGCACCCCCGCTGCGGGAATCAGGTCAGAAGCTGGAACTTGTCCACGTCCACCAACCCCATGTCGGTAAGCTTCAGATGAGGAATGACCGGCAGCGGGATGAACGCCAGCTGCAGGAAGGGTTCGTGTAGCGGGCATCCCAGGTCGCGCACCGCGGAGCGGACATCGCGGAGCTGGCTCATGAGCACGTCGCACCGCTGGTCGGAAATCAGACCCGCCAGGGGAAGGGGCAGAAGCCCGGTCACCTCGCCGTCCCTCGCCACGGCAAAGCCGCCCTGCGACTCGCGGAGGGCATTCACGGCAACCGCCATGTCCGCGGCATTCGTCCCCACGACGCAAATGTTGTGGCTGTCATGCCCGACGCTGGACGCAATTGCGCCCGAAGTCAGCCCGAAGCCATGCACCAGCCCGTGGGAGATGTTGCCGGTGCGGCCGTGCCTCTCGACTACAGACACGGGAAGCACGTCGCCAGAGGATGCGTCAAGCTCCAGGAAGTCGGTCACAAGACTGCCGTCGGAGACGCCGATGACCGGCTGGATGCCAGTCGGATGCCTCTCAAAGTCGGCGGCGGAAACCTCACGGCACTTGACCGTCCCCCGCAAAAAGCCAGTCTCCTCGACATCCTCCTCGGAATAGGAGAGTTCCTTGAGGGAGACGCCCTTGACGAATACCTCCTCGATGGAACAGCTCTCCAGGTCGGAAAGCAATAAAATGTCGGCACGACGGCCTGGAGCGACAAGGCCACGGTCGCAGAACCCCATCGCCTGGGCAGCAGACCAGCAGGCGACACGGTAGGCCGCCAAAACAGGGGCGCCGCCGGAAATCGCACGGGAAACCATCCTGTCTATGTGACCAGACTCCTCCATGTCCAGGGGACTCCGGTCGTCAGTGCAGAAGGCCAGAAACGGCGAATTCTCAAGCGTAATCAACGGAATGAGCGCGTCCAGATTCCGCGCGGCACTGCCCTCCCGAATCAATACCTGCATCCCACGAAGAATCTTCTCCTTGGCTTCGGAAAGAATGGACGATTCATGACAATTCTTGACTCCCGCAGACACGTATGCACACAAGTCCTTTCCTGAAAGCAGTGGGCAATGGCCGTCGATATAGTCGAACTCCTTGACTTTCCTGAGGACCTCGGGGTCTCTGAAGAGGACTCCCGGCACATTCATGAGTTCGGCAAGCGCCGCCTTCGGATATTTCCTGTGCCACTCAAGCAGCCTGTCGGCGCCGATGCGCGCGCCGCTGGTCTCCAAATCCGTCGCGGGAACGCAGGAAGACAGCCGGACTTCAAGCGCCATCGTGAGCCTTTCCGCGGCGTCAAAATAGAACCTGAAGGCATCCTCGCCGACGACATTCGCCATCTCATGGGGGTCGCAGACCGCCGTCGTAACGCCATGCTTGAGGACCTGTGCCTCGTATTCCCTCGGAAGCAGCATCGAGGACTCCAGGTGGACATGCGCGTCAATGAATCCAGGCACTGCGAAAAGCCCGTGGCCGTCGAATTCACGCCCTCCCCTGTAGTCGCCGCCGATGCCGGCTATGACGCCCTCGGAGTCGACCGCAATGTCACCCGGCTCCACTTCGCCCGTGGTCAGATGGAATATCCTGACATTTCTTATGACCAGCGACGCGGGGCGTTCTCCGCGGGCGACTGCTATTCGTTCCTCGAGGGACATTTCTGGTTGGCGTTCAACGCTACATTTCGTTTTTGGGGGACGCAAGTGAATAATGCATAACATAACACGGAAAGGATGTGTAATTTCATCATTACGGAATACACTAATGGTTTTCAGCGCCAGCCACGGGGCAGAACAGGGCCGCATGAGAGGCGCCCGCAACCACCGGCTCATGCACGCAATCAAAAATGCCAAACATGGAAAAGAACAGAAGAGTCCTCGTCTATCTCGGAGCAACCATCCCGAATGATTCAGCCTACACCGATGCCGTGAAGGAACTCGGCCAGGAGATTGTCCGGCGCGGGATGTCACTCGTCTTCGGAGGCTCCCGTGAAGGGACCATGACGATTCTGGCGGACACGGTGCTGAACGCCGGAGGCCATGTCATCGGGGTTTTCCCAGAGGAGCTTCCACGCAGTTTCCTCTACGAAGGCCTCCCGGAGGTGGTCATGACAAAGACCTTTGCCGAACGAAAGGCGACGATGCTGGCGCTGGCGGACATGGTCGTCGCAATGCCAGGCAGTTTCGGCACCTGGGACGAATTGTTCGACGCGCTGGAGAGCCAGAAGGTGAATATCATCAACAATCTGCCGGCAAAGCCCATTGGAGTTCTGAATGTCAATGGATTCTACGACGGCGTAATGCAACTGCTCAGACGATCGATTGACGATGGATATACGACTCCGGAGTATGAGAGGCTGCTGCGGGTTGCCCCGACCGTGAAGGAGTTGATGGAGATGCTGGCCTGAGGCATGGCCCGCAATCTTTTACGCCGTTAATGCGGTACACGCGGCTTGCAAACCCGCCATTTCATGCTATCTTGCGAAATTTTCAAGTTTCCCCCACCAAACAATTCACCCTCAGCATTATATGAGTTACCACCATTCGAACTTTTCCAGCAAGATCGGCTTCGTCCTGGCAGCGGCAGGTTCTGCCGTAGGTCTTGGCAACATCTGGCGTTTCCCCTATCTGGCGGCAAAATACGGCGGCGGTATCTTCCTTCTTACCTATCTCATACTCGTCCTGACCTTTGGCTACTCAATGCTTATTGCAGAAAACGCCCTGGGTCGCAGCACCCGCAAGGGGCCAATCGGGGCATTCCGCGAGTATACCAAGGAAAACAAGGGATTCCTGGGCTTCATCCGCGTCGGCGGCTGGATCAACGCAATCGTCCCAATGCTGATTCTTCCATACTACTGCGTCATCGGCGGATGGGTCACAAAATACCTCTTCACGATGATCTCACATCCCGTCAGCGACTTCAGCAAGGACAATATGGTCGAATCCGGCGAGAAGATGGTCACATTCTCCGCCAAATACTTCACCGATTTCATAACAAACCCAGGACAGTCGGTCATCTTCTTCCTCATCTTCGCGGCGATCATGTGCGCCGTCATCGCGATGGGTGTCCAGAAGGGCGTCGAGCGGTTCAACAAGATATGCATGCCTGCGCTCTTCATCATCATGCTCGTCCTCTGCGCATACATCATCTTCCTGCCCAACTCCAAGGAAGGATTCATCTACTACCTGAAGCCAGACCCCTCAAAGTTCAGCTTCATGACGGTCGTCGCAGCAATGGGACAGCTCTTCTTCTCCCTCTCAATCGCAATGGGAATCATGATCACCTACGGCTCCTATATGCGCAAGGAGGACAACCTTGTCAACAGCGTCAACCAGGTTGAATTCTTCGACACAATGGCCGCATTCCTGGCCGGACTCATCATCATCCCCGCAGTCGTGACCTTCGGCGGAAAGGAAGCCGCAGAGTCCGCCGGAGTCGGACTTGTCTTCATCACGCTTCCACAGGTCTTCGCGACCTTCGGTGGAAACCTGATGGGAGCCCTCTTCTTCGTCCTCGTCCTCTTCGCGGCGGCAACCTCCGCCATCTCGATTCTTGAGACAAACGTCCAGACAGTCGGACAGGAACTCGGAATCACACGCAAGCGCGCACTCTTCTACTGCACAGTCGAATTCTTCGCCGTCGGAATCATCACCATCCTCGGATACAATGTGCTGAGTTGGGTCAAACCACTCGCATGGCTGCCTGGACACGAAGGCTTCGACATCCTCGACAGCCTTGACTTCATCAGCAACAACGTGATGATGCCTATCGCCGCAATCTTCACAACAATCCTTGTCGTGGCTGTCATCGGACTCAACAAGTTCAGCAACGCAGTCGCAGAAGGACACACATGGCTCCGACGCTGGCTCTTCGAGCTCTGCATGAGCGTCGTCGTCATCCCATGCCTCCTCCTTATCCTGCTCAACTCCTTCAACCTCTTCGGCTAAAGGTAGTTACATAGAATAATACTAAAAGCTCCCCTCCTCCTGCACGGAGAAAGGGAGCTTTTTCATGCCCCACCTCGTGGGCATTAGATTCAGACAATACAGCCCCTCCTTGTCAGAATGTATTTGAAAGTGACGAATTAGTTGCATTCAATTTACATAAGCAATTGCAGAGGAACAAACCCATGTTACAGTAACCGGTTTTCTTGCCCGTCCCCAAGCAAAACCACATCATATATCGAGGATGAACTCAAAATGGGAAAGACAATGTTTCACCGAATGCTGAATTTGATTCTTGTCCTGGCATTAGTTCTTTCGGTTACAGGTTGTACAACCATGACACGCGCAGACAAGCGTCATTACGCAAAACTAAAGGCGCATGGCATTACTATCGACCGCCCCGTAGGACAATACGAAAAACCTAATTCTGCGGTTGCAGCAGGAGTGTTGAATATCCTTCCTGGCATTGGCAATTTCTATCTGGCCTGCGGAAATGGCAGTGACAGTTCCCAGGCTGTATACGGTGTGCTGAACTTGCTGACATGGCCAATAAGCATTATATGGGCAGTGCCACAGGGAGCTATCGATGCCACTACACTCAACAAGCAGGATATGATTTATCACTATCAGTTCGATGCTGATGGAAAGGAGGAAATGAGGAAGATTAACTTCACCTTCGACTGATCCATTTCCATGCAGGGTGAGTGTTGTAATCTATGACGGTGAAACTGTCCGGCTAGCCACCCCAACTACAAACAGTGAAATACCATTGCTGAAAAACAGGAGGAATAGGCTGGATTGGGAACAACTCCAGCCCTGTTCCCTAAGATGACAGGGATTATGAAGCGGCTGTTGATGGCCTACAATCCTCGCCAATTGCTTATATGGCAATCTGAAGACACTGTGCTCAACATTAATCCTTCACGAGTCGAATGGCGATCCGCGTAGCAGGGACAGGTTATTAGCCGCGGGTGGAGTAAGTGGCAGTGGCATAAGCGCAAGAACGAAGGCAGGCACTCAATCAACATACCCATCGCAGATTGTCTCCCCTCCTCCTGCACGGAGAAAGGGAGCTTTTTCATGCCCCACCTCGTGGGCTACGCGTTTGCTTTGCGGCCTACCCGGCCCGGCCTTTTGCGCATCTATCGCCTGAACTTGGCGCAGACCCGCCGGGCATTCTCCATGATTTCCTCCTCGCCGGCGACATGCCTGTGCTTCATGACGAATTTCCCGTCGCATATCATTGAATCAACGCACGAGCTTTCGCCTGCGTAGACGAGATTGGAGACGATGTTGTAGTCACCGATGAAATATGGCTGGTCGGTATTGATGAGGATTGCGTCAGCCAGGGCGCCCTCTTCGATTCTGCCGGCACCGGGGACGAAGTAGTCGGCCGCCTGCGTCGCAGTCTCGAGGACCTTGGCCGCGGGGCATACCGTTGGATCCATTGACTGGAGTTTTCCGACCAGTGCGGCGATTTTCATCTCCGAGAAGAAGGAATGCGCGTTGTTTGAAGCGCACCCGTCGGTGCCGAGGGCGATTCTGCATCCTGCACGCTCCGCCTCCTGGAAATGGAACATCCCCGAACAGAGCTTCATATTGCTGGTCGGATTGCTGACGAGGACTACCCCGGCTTCGGCGGCGCGCCGCAAATCGCTCTCCGTCATCCAGACTGCGTGTGCAAACCTGGCGCGGTCGTTGACAAGTCCGCAGTAGTCGGCATACTCCAGGGGGGTCATTCCGTCGTGGGCGTTGCGGCAGTCGTCGAACTCCTTGCGGGTTTCGGCAAGATGCATGTGCATCAACAGGTCGTTGGCGAGGGAATCCTCCGCGATTTCCCGAAGCTCGGCCTCGGGAACCGTGTAGATTGAGTGGGGATCGCACGCGATGGTCACCCTTGGACTGAGCCGCCCGGCCTTCCAATCAGACAGGACCTGCTTGTTCTCCTCGCGACGGATTTCATTCGCCCTCACGTTGCCCACATTCAGCCAAAGCAGCCCAATGCATGCGCGGGTGCCCATCTCCTCCACTGCACGGATGGTCTCAGGCAGGAAAAAGTAGCTGTCGTTGAAGAAGACTGTCCCGCTCTTCACCATTTCAAGAATGGCAAGCCGGACCGCGTGGTAGACATCATCGCCAGTCAGGCGCGCTTCGGCGGGCCAGATGTGGTCGTTGAGCCACGGGAACAGCGGCAGGTCGTCGGCATAGCCCCTGAAAAGCACCATTGCGGCATGGGTGTGGCAATTGTAGAAGGGGGGCATGACAACCATCCCGCCGCAATCAAAACTCTCCGACGCGGAGTCGGACGGAAGTGATTCCGCAATCCTGGAGAAACGACCGCCCTTGATGGCGATGTCGACACGGCTCCCGTCAAGAAGACGGCCATTCTTCAATAGCAAATCGTACATATTCGGTTCATTCCGCCACATTCCACGGACGGACAGTAAATCGACTGGAGGAAAACTATTGGAAAGCCGAACAGTAAATGGACAGACAATCGAAACCCCCGTCCATACGACTTTAACGACTTTCGTTCCGCTGACTTGAAATTATCGGGGAGGGCGGCATCTTGGGGTGGGCGGTCGGGGGGATAATCCCCCCTCCCTTCCACCCCAAGTACCCTCCATCCAATGGTACGTACGCGCGAGCGCACGCGCGAAATCCGGCCTCCTTAAAGGCGTCCTTGTTTTGGGGTGCTGCCCTGGAGGGAGGCCGGGATGGGGTGGGGTATCGCGGGCTAGTATCTGTAGAATTCCGCCTTGTAGGGACCTTCCACAGGCACTCCGAGATAGTCGGCCTGCTTTTGGCTCAAGGTAGTCAGCCTGGCGTTGAGGGCGTCAAGGTGGAATCTGGCCACCTGCTCGTCTAGCTTCTTGTCGATGAGGTAGACGCCTACGGGGAGATTCTCCTTTGCGAGTTTGATCTGCGCCATCACCTGGTTTGTGAAGGAGCAGCTCATGACGAAGGACGGATGTCCTGTGGCGCAGCCAAGGTTGACCAGCCTTCCGTCGGCGAGCAGGATGATGCAGTGTCCATCGGGGAAGACCCACTTGTCCACCTGCGGCTTCACCGGCTGGCAGTGGATTCCAGGGATTTGCTTGAGTTCGGCTACCTGGATTTCATTGTCGAAATGGCCGATGTTGCAGACGATTGCGGAGTCCTTCATGGCGACCATGTGGTCGGCGCGGATGACATCGCAGTTGCCGGTGCATGTGACGAAGATGTCGCCCTGGGAAACCACATCCTCCAGCCTCACCACGCCATACCCCTCCATCGCCGCCTGGAGCGCGCAAATCGGGTCGGCCTCGGTAACCACCACCCGGGCGCCCATGCCGCGCATCGCCTGGGCACAACCCTTGCCGACATCGCCATAGCCGCAGATGACGGCCAACTTCCCGGCAACCATCACGTCCGTGGCACGCTTGATGCCGTCAATCAAAGACTCGCGGCAGCCATACAGATTGTCGAACTTGGACTTCGTGACCGAGTCGTTGACATTGATTGCCGGAACGAGAAGCTTGCCTGCGGCAAAGCGCTGGTATAGGCGGTGGACGCCTGTCGTGGTCTCCTCGGAACAGCCGCGCCACTCCTTGACGACCTCGTGCCAGTGGCCAGGCATCTCCACAAGAATCCGCTTGAGGAGATTCTTCAACTCGACCTCGTCCTCGTGGGCGCCGGGTCCGCACTCCAGGACGGAGGGATCCTCCTCAGCCTCGTATCCCAGGTGAATCATCAGAGTCGCGTCCCCACCGTCGTCTACAATCAGCTGCGGCCCCTTGCCGTCCTCGAATGTCAGCGCACGGAAGGTATTCTCCCAGTACTCCTTGAGGGTCTCCCCCTTCCAGGCGAAGACAGGCACGCCGGCCATCGCAATCGCGGCGGCCGCGGAGTCGCGGGTCGAATAGATGTTGCAGGAGGCCCAGCGGACACTTGCGCCAAGCTCCACAAGGGTCTCGATGAGAACAGCGGTCTCGGTGGTCATGTGGAGACTGCCGCTGACACGCATCCCGGCAAGAGGCTTCCCAGGGCCATACTGGCGGCGGCACATCATGAGGCCAGGCATCTCCTTCTCGCTCATGATGATCTCCTGACGGCCGACATCCGCCAGCGACGGGTCGGCAATTATGTATCTGTCTGCCACGGATAAAGCCATTTTAACTCGTATCTCCTTGATTATCAAGATGTTATGACTTATTGCAACTGGTCGTCCCCAGTCTCGCCGGATTCCTCGGCCTCCTGACGGCGGCGGAATTCCTCCTCCTCACGGGCCGCAACCTCCGCCTCGGCGACGGAACGCTGCGCCTCGAAGGAGGCTGCGCGCTCGGCGGATTCCTCGGCGGCGGCCGCCTTGGCCTCGTTGACTGCCGCGTCCTCCTCGGAGAGATTGTCCACAAGGGAGACATTCGCGACCTGGTCGTCGCCCTTCTTTCTGTTGAAGGAGATGACCCTGACGCCGTAGCAGTTTCTTGCGGTGCGCCTGATTTGCTCGACGGGGATTCTGACGGCCTGTCCGAACTGTGTCAGGATGAGGAGATTCTTCTCCGTGTTTGGCTCGACCTGGATTGCGGCGACCACGCTGTCGCCGTCGCGGAGCTTGATGCTTGTCACACCCTGGGCGCCACGGTTGGTCTGGCGGTAGTGGTCCTTGACCACGTAGCTTCCGCTGGACTCCTCCGAGACCTCCTCGGCGGCGGATGCATCCTCCGCTCCCTCGGGCGCGGCTGCATCAAAATCCTCGGCCACATCCTCGGAGGCTCCGGCCGGCATCGGCCCGCCGTCGCCGACAGGAGTCCGCTTGCCCTGCCCCATTGCGGTGACGACGAGCAGGTCGTCGTCAGGCTCGGCAATCGCCATCGAGACGACATGGGACGGCGTGCCGTCAGGCCACGGCTTCAGGGTGATTCCACGGACGCCGGCGGCGGTGACGCCCATGTCCCTGACCTGGGTCTCGTGGAAGCGGATTGCGCGGCCTGCATCCGTTGAGATGAGGATCTGGCTGTCGCCAGTCGTCATCTGCGCGTCAATCAAATCATCCTCGTCGTTCTTGAAGGTAAGCGCCCTCTTCCCAGCCTTCGGGACGCTCTTGAAGAGATTGAGCCTCATCCGCTTGACGATTCCATTCTTGGTCACCATCACGACGAACATCTTCTCCAGCTCCTCGATGTTGCTCTCGTCGACTGCGAGGATGGCGCGGATCTCCTCGTTCCCTTCCTGCTTGCCCTCGTCATGGATTAGAGGAAGCACGTTGTGGATGAAGCGGCCGCCGTCGCCGCGGGAACTCTCGGGCAGTTCGTAGGCACGGCGCAGACGATAGATCCGCCCGTAGTTGGTGAAGAAGAGCAATGCGTTGTGGCTGCGGGTGGAAAGGACGATGTGGACTGTGTCGCCTGACTTCCTCGCCTTCATGCCGTGGACGCCGGAGCCGCCACGGTTCTGGACTGCATATTCCTCTGCACTGCAACGCTTTATATATCCAAGCTTGGAGAGGGTCACAACATAGATTTCACGCTTTGTGAGCCCGTCAAGGTCCATTTCGCCTGCATTTGTCTCGATGAGGGTGCGGCGCGGCGTGTCGAACTTCGCCTTCATCTGGAGGAGTTCCTCCTTGACGACCGCCATGATGTTTTCCCGGCAGGAGAGGATTTCGTTGTAGTGCTGGATATTCGCCTGGAGAGTGTTGTGCTCGTTGGTAAGATCCTCGACGGCCAGGTTGGTCAACTGCGCGAGCCTCATGTCGAGGATGGCGTTGGCCTGGATGTCGTCCAGCCCGAATCGCTCCATCAGCTGCCTCTGCGCGCCTGAACGGTCCTTTGACGCGCGGATGATTGCAATCACCTCGTCGATGTTCGCCTGGGCAATCAAGAGCCCCTGGACGATGTGGTCGCGCTCAATCGCCTTCCTGAGAAGGTACTCCGTGCGCCTCCTGACGACCTGTTCGCGGTGGTCGATGTACGCGTCCAGGAGCTGCCTGAGATTCATCGTGCGGGGGCGGTTGTGGTCGACGACCAGGAACTGCGCGGGATAGGTGATCTCAAGGGGGGTGTTCCTGTAGATTTCGTTGAGGACGACATTCGGGATGGCATCCTGCTTCAGCGCAATCTCAATCATGACGCCGACACGCTTGCTGGAGTAGTCGTTGACGCTGGAGACGCCGTGGATGGCGCCGGACTGGGCCTGCTCGCCAATGCGGCCAACCATGTCGGCCTTGTTGACGCCATAGGGAATCTCCGTGATGACAATCTTCGTCCGGCCATTGTTCTCGAAGACGACCTCCGCCTTCCCGCGGATCCGGATGCCGCCGTGGCCTGTGGAATAGAGCTGGCGGACGCCCTTGACGCCGTGGACGATGCCGCCAGTCGGGAAGTCGGGCCCCGGCAGGATCTGCATCAGTTCCTCAAGGGAGATGAGCGGGTTGTCGATGATGGCCACCGTAGCGTCGATTGTCTCCCCGAGATTGTGGGGCGGGATGTTTGTGGCCATGCCGACGCCGATGCCCTGCGACCCATTGACGAGGAGGTTCGGGAATGCCGCCGGCAGGACGATTGGCTCCACGTCCTCGCCGTCGAAGGTCTCCCGCATGTCGACGGTCTCCTTGTCGAGATCCGCGAGAAGCGCCTCCGCCGCACGGTCCATCTTGCACTCGGTGTATCGGTAGGCGGCCGCGCTGTCGCCGTCCATCGAACCGAAGTTTCCGTGCCCGAGGATGAGCGGAAGCCGCATTGTGAAGCTCTGCGTCAGGCGGACGATCGTGTCGTAGACCGCCGTGTCGCCATGGGGATGGTAGTTGCCGATGACGAGGCCGACGACCTTCGCGGACTTGTTGAAGCCGCCGGAGTACGTGTATCCGCCCCGGAGCATCGCGTAGAGGATTCGGCGTGCGCCTGGCTTGAGGCCGTCGCGCACATCGGGGATTGCACGGCCGATATTCGCGGAGACGGAATACTGCAGATATGCGCCGCGCATGATCTGGTTGACCTCGGAGGAGACGTCCGTCCGGTGTATCGCCGCCCACTCCTCCGCGGCAATCGTCTTGCCCTTCTTTTCTTTCTTGTCTGCCATTTTGGATTTGCCTTGTCTATTATGAAACTCTTCTTGTCACTCGGAACGCCATTTGGGGCGCATTGAACAGTCCTGCCCCGCCCTCTAGATGTCGGGGTTGAGGACCTCGTCCGCGTGTTCCTCGATGAACTGGCGGCGCGGCGCGACTGCCGTGCCCATGAGCAGGTCGAAGGTCTTGTCGGCATATTCGGCGTCTTCGACCTTGACCTGGATCATGGTGCGCGTCTCGGGATTCATGGTGGTCTCCCAGAGCTCATCCGCGTTCATTTCTCCAAGACCCTTGTAGCGCTGGATCTTGATGCCCTTGCGCCCCTGGGCGGTGACCGCCTCGCAAAGCGCCTGGAGGGAGGAGACGGGCGTCACCTGGTTGGATGTGTTGACGAGTTCCGCGACGACCCTTTCGCTTCCGAAGAGCTCCTGGATGTCAAGCCCGTATTCCTTCAGGGAGGCGCCGTAGTTCTCCAGCGCCGTCGACTCGGGAATCTTGACGACCTGGATGCTGTCGCGCTGCTGTTCTTCCTCCTCGGAGACGCTTTCGATGGGGTTGCCCTCCTCGTCGAACTGCTGGACGGCCGCCTTTTCCTGGTCTGCGTCCTCCTGGGCGGCGGTGGTGACCGCCTCCGTCTCGCCCTCATCGGAGCCCTGCCGTTCCGTCCTGGCCTTCTCGATTGCCGCGGCAATGGCCGCCCGTGCCTCGGCCTGAATCGCCTCGCACTCCTCGGAGCTCCAGGCATACCGGGTCTTCTGCTCGCCATTCTCGCGGATTTCGATCATGTAATCGGGGAAGCTTCCATGCTCCTTGCGCAACTCCATGAACTCGGCCGCCTTGATTCCGTAGCGTGGCAGGTTGGTGCCCACGAGCCTCAGGCAGTCCCGGATGCTCTGGATGATTGCGGTTGGGGCGTTGCTCGGAAGCTCCGTGCCGCCGGGAAGCCTCATCGAAAGCTTGGTCAGGCCAAGGCTGGTCAGAGTGCTGTTCATGTCGTCCTCGGTCTCCACGAAACGCTCCTGCTTGCCCTGTGTCACCTTGAAGAGTGGAGGACGGGCGATGTAGACGTAGCCCGCCTCCACAAGGGGCTTCAGGTGGCGGTAGAGGAAGGTGAGAATCAGCGTGCGGATGTGGGAGCCGTCGACATCGGCATCCGTCATGATGACAATCCGGTGGTACCGCGCCTTGGAGACATCGATGTCGTCCCCCGCGCCGGCTCCGATTGCCGTGAAGAGCGAGCGGATTTCAAGGTTCTTCAGGAGCTTTTCGGGCGCCGCCTTCTCGGCGTTGATGAGCTTTCCGCGAATCGGGAGAATCGCCTGGAAGGAGCTTTCGCGGCCGTCCTTGGCGCTGCCGCCGGCGGAATCGCCCTCCACGATGTAGAGCTCGCAAAGGCGGGGATCCTTGCTGGAACAGTCGGAGAGCTTGCCAACAAGGCCGACAAGCGCCTTCTGGGGATTCATTACCTCCTCGATGGCCTGCCGGGACTTCTCACGGGCGACCGCGGACTTCACGGCCTGCTCGACAAGGCGGGACGCAATGTCGGGATGCTCCTCGAAGTAGTCCTTGAGGCGCTCGTAGGAGGCGCTCTGCACAAGGCCGCGGACCTCGGGATTGTTCAGCTTGGTCTTCGTCTGGCTCTCGAAGAGCGGGTTCTCGACCTTGACGGAGACAACCACCGCAAGACCCTTGCGGACATCCTCGCTGGTGACAGTAATCTCCTTCCCGTTCTTCTTGGGGGAGGATTCCTTCGCGCCCTTCACGTTCTTCTTGCCGGCCTTCTTCGCGGCATCCTCGGCCACCTGCTTCTGGTAGTTGTTGATGGCCATGGTCAAGGCGGTCAGGAAACCCACCAGGTGGGTGCCGCCGTCCTTGGTGTTGATTCCGTTGACGAAGGAGTGGATCGACTCGTCGTAGGTGTCGTTGTACTGCATGGCGATGTCGTAGAAGAAATCGCCTGTCCCGTCGCTGCGGAAATTCCTGGTCTCGCCCTGGAAGGAGATGACATTCTCGTTGAGGACATTCTTGCCCTGGTTGAGATATGCGACGAATTCGGTGACGCCGCCCTCGTAGTGGAAGGTCTCGCTTCGGGGGGAGCTGCCCCTGACATCGGTCAGGGTAATCTTGATGCCTGCATTCAGATATGCAAGCTCGCGGAGGCGTTTCGCAAGAATCTCCCAACGATACTCCAAAACGCTAAATATCTCTGGGTCAGGAAGATACTGAACCGTCGTGCCACGCTTGTCACTCAAGCCGACCTCCACAAGGGGCTCCACGGTCTTCCCGCGGGAGAACTTCATCCGGTACTTGTGGCCGTCGCGGCAGATGGTCAGATAAAGCCACGCCGAAAGCGCATTGACGCATGAGACGCCGACGCCGTGTAGGCCGCCGGAAAACTTGTAGACCTCCTTGTCAAACTTGCCGCCGGCATGGAGCATTGTCAGCGCGACCTCGCAGGCGGGCTTGTTTTCAGTCGGGTGCATGCTCACCGGAATGCCGCGCCCGTCGTCGCTGACGGTAATCGAGTTGTCCATGTTGATGGTGACCTCGATGTTCTTGCAGTATCCCGCCAGGGCCTCGTCAATGGAATTGTCAACTACTTCGTAGACAAGCTGATGGAGTCCATTCACATCCGTGTCGCCGATATACATGCCCGGGCGCTGCCTGACTGGCTCCAGGCCCTTGAGCACCTTGATCTGGCCGCCGTCGTTCCCTGTCGGGACAGCCGCGCCCAATTGTTCTTCGTTCGCCATGTTATTCCTTTGTGTAAGGGGGGGGTGCAGGATATGTAAAAAAAACTGTCTGCGTCTATGCGCATACACGCGCACGCGTATGCGCGTAATGTACACGCGCACGCGTATGCGCGTAATGTACACGCGCACGCGCATATTTCAAGCCGACTGGCGCACATACGGGAAAGGTCGGATGGCCAGAAAGACACCTGACCTGTTGACAAGCCGCCGGAAATGACGCCAGCGACGCAGAACATCCCACGCCACTCGCGGGACTCGGGGCTGCCCCCAACCTGTCTGTTGGCAAGACGCCGGAAATGACGCCAGCAATGCAGAACATTACACTCTCCTCACGGAATTCGGAGTGCCTCGTGCGCGTACGCGCGCTTGTACCTCTGGATGGTGGGTAAGGGTGGGCGGTTGCCCCCAACCGCCCACCCTAAGGTGCCACCCCTCCCGCCAAATGTCAAGCAAAAGGGAAAATAATCATTAAAATCATATCCTGCAAGATGTTACGGACTGACCAGGTTGGCTCTCCATGTCATATACGGGAGAGGTGTCCGGCAATAGCTGGCGCGGGGGAATGCGGTGGATTCTTCGTGACGCCCAGGCTTCATTTTGTTCGAGGGCATGCAAGGGGGCCGGGCTGTCAAGGGGGGCGTGCCGCGCGGGTGCCCAATTTGCTACATAACTACTTCAATGCGAAGTAGTTATGCCATATCATGCACAACAACCGATGATTATAGGGAGGTCGGCGCGTCAATCCAGGCGCATTCGAGGTCCGGGAAGGTTTCCTGGACCCTTTTCATGACAGCCTTTGGCCCGAGGGTTTCGGTTGCATAGTGTCCTGCCGTGACGACTGCGACATTGAGTTCCTGTGCGGTAATGGAACGTGAATGCCCCAGTTCGCCTGTCACGAGGAGTTCCGCTCCGCTGGCTGCCGCCTCCTGTAGAAGCCCTCCCCCGCTGCCGGTGACGATTGCGATGCGGTTGAAAATCCTCCTGCCGTTTGCATGGTAGATTGCGCAGGAAGCGCCGAGTTCCTCCTCCAGTGTCCTGGCAATCCTGTCGACATCGAACCCCTTGGCGGAGTCCGCAACGACTCCTCCCGGGATTCCCCGGTCGAGTGCGAATGGGCGCCGGTCCCCCGGAGCGATTCCCAGGAGTTCCGCGAGCTGTGCATTGTTTCCGGCGGATTCATGTGCATCCAGCGGCAAATGCATTGCGTAGAGCGAGATATCGTTTTTCAGAAGAGTCCGTATGCGGTCCGCGTCAATCCCCCGGAGGGAAGTCATCCCGTCGCCCCAGAAGAGTCCGTGGTGGCAGAAGAGGTAGTCGGCGTGGATGCGTGCGGCTTCATCGAAGACCACCTGTCTTGCATCGACGCTGAAGGCGGCCTTCCTCACCTCGCCGTGGCATTCCACCTGGAGTCCGTTGCGTGAATAGTCTGCGGTGCAGTCGTAGTCTGCGAAGAGGGAATCGAGATAAGAGGTCAGCTCCTTTTGCGCGGGCATGAAATCAGCCTCCTGTGTTACATCTGTGGCCTTCAGGGATTGACGGGTTCTCCTGCGACTTCGCGGTCGAATCCCGGAAGCACCCCTGCGATTCTGCACTCATGGAAAGTATTGGCGTCCAGCTTCAGCGCGGGGGGCATGCACACCTTAAGATAATTGTCGGACCATCCGTGGTTTTGTGGCTCTCCGCTTTCGAGAAGCACCCTCAGCGTCGTCCCCACCTGGGATGCGGCGAATGTGGACGCCTTTCGTGCGGCCAGTTCCAGCAGCCGTGTTTCCCGTTCATGGGAGACATTTCCCGCTGGTCGTCCTGGCCAGGTGGCGGCGGGGGTGTTTGGGCGTGGCGAGTAGCAGAATACATGCATCAGCGAGATTGGCAGCGCCTCGAGGTATTCGTGGCACCGTCGGAACGCCTCCTCGTCCTCCCCGGGGAATCCCACCATGACATCCGTGCCGATGCAGATTCCCGGGACCTTTTCCCAGGCGAGATTGACCGTGCGGGCATATTCCTCGAGGGTATACCGGCGTCCCATCCTGCGAAGAATCTGCGCGTCTCCGTTTTGCAGGGGCAGATGGAGGAATCGGCAGAGGCGTCCGTCCCCGGCCATCAAGTCGATTACCCGGTCCAGGAGGGGGCCTGGCTCCACGGAACCGAGTCGGATGCGGTAGTCCCCGGGCGTCTCGAGAATCTTCCCGATCAGGCCGGCCAGGTCGACCCCGTCGCAGCCGTATGTTGCGATATTGACTCCAGTGAGGACGATCTCGCGGTAGCCGCGGGATATCAGTTCGCGGGATTCCCGCAGCACATCCTCGACGGCGCGGGAGCGGGCGGGGCCGCGCACCTGTGGGACGATGCAGTATGTGCATCCGAAGCTGCATCCGTCCTGGACCTTGAGATTTGCGCGGGTGCGTTCGGGATAGAATCCGACGCCTGGGATCTCAAACCCCTCGCAATGGGGGACGCTCTGGTGGGGGGAGACTGCCTGGTGCTCCGTGTGGACGGGATTCACGGGAAGAAGCGCCGCCAGTGAACGGGGCTTCGGGTTCGGGAGAAGCATATCCGCAAGGACGGCTCCACTGCCTTGGAGGAGAAGGGGATCCGTCGCAGCGCATCCACAGACCACGAGGAAGGCGTCAGGATGGCTTCGGCGGGCCGCGGAAACCGCCTGGCGGCTCTTCTGGGAGGCGGCGCCGGTGACTGCACAGCTGTTGATTACAATGACATCGGCGGCCTCGCCCCACGGGACCACCTCGTATCCGTGGGATGCCATGTCTGCGGCGAGCATTGCCGAGTCCGCCTGGTTGAGGCGGCATCCCAGGGTATGGAAGCTGACCCGTCTCTGTGCCATCTATAACATATTCTCTATCAAGGACTTATAACACAAAGGGCGCGCCAGTCCGAATACCGGCACGCCTTTGCTTGTTCCCTTTTGTTCGTGCGAGGAGGACTCCCTGTCCGGGGTTTTCGTCCTTCTCGCATTGGGGCATGGTGGAGTTACTCCGCCGCGGCCGCCTCGAAGGGGATGATGTTGATTTTGCGCGAGTGCTTGACGAACTCGACAGTGCCGTCGACGAGTGCGAAGACGGTGAAGTCGCGTCCGATGCCGGCGTTTTTGCCGGGGAAGTACTTGGTTCCGCACTGGCGGATGATGATGCTTCCTGCGGTGACCTTCTGGCCGCCGTATGCCTTCACGCCACGGTACTGCGGATTGCTGTCGCGTCCGTTGCGGCTGGAGGATTGGCCTTTTTTATGTGCCATGACTAGAGCTCCTTACCTTTGAATACTTGGTGATTTTATGTACAAAAATGGTGTTTTGCGATTGCAAGCCGCTTAATATAGCGGCGGTTCCCGAATCTTCAAGCCATGCGGCGACTTTGTCGATTGGCCGTCAGCGCCTCCGCGGCCAATGCCGCCAGCAGGATTGCTGGGAGAATCCAGGGGACTTTTTCGTCCTGTCCGCCATTCCCGGTCGTCTTCCCGCGGGTGGTGTTTTTGGCGGCGAGAGCCCGTTCCATTGACGCGGGATCGAGGAATACGGGATTTGATTCGGATGCGGGGGGATTGACCTCCACCAGCATTCGTCCCAGCCGGTGGCATCCTGGCGTCGAGGTCGTGAACTCCGCCCTTGTCGCCTCGCCGACCAGATTGTCGACCTGTGGAGGTATTGTTCCGCAGTCGATGCGCAGGATTTCCGACTTTTCGGCCAATGCGGTCTCGAGGAGTTCCCTCATAAGCGGGAGGAACGACTTGGAGAGCGTGATGCCGGAGGCGGCGGCATGGAATCCGAAGGTGAAGAAAAACGCCTCCCCCTGGCCGATGGGGTGGCGTATGAGTGCGGGTGCGTGGTCCAGTGTCTCAAGGAGGACCGAATCATTCGCCGACAGGGCGACCTGGAGCCACTGGCGGATTGCAAACGCATGCAAGTCCGAAGGATTCGACTCCGGGAAAAGTGAGGCAACAGGGGAGCCTGCCGGAACGGGGCCAAGCCCCGTCGGACGCCTCTCAAGAAATGCGTGCCCCGGCGGCGCAATGCCGACCGACTGAAGGCGCCTCCATTCGGACTCGGGACGCGCGCCGGGAATCCAGAAGACCGCACCCCCCGCCTCGGCGTATGCCCGCAGCCTTTCGTAGGACTCGTCCTGAAGGCCATCGGAGACGCCGAAGAGGAAAACCGCGCGTTCCGACGTGAAATCCGCGAATGGGAGTCCTGTCGCGTCCAGCATGGAGACCTCGTATCTTGGGTAGGAGCCCTCTGGTTCGGCGGTCAGCGCCGGGATTGCGAAGAACTCCAGTTCATCGGCGACCTTCTCCTCCGTCCCGTCAAAGACAGCAAGGAGAGGCGACGGGGGCGACCGTCGTGCCCAGAAGCATCTCGAGTCATCGAATGGCATTTCATCGGCGGGTTCCAGGCGTACAGTCGCCGCCGGGTTGACGGAAGCCGGGACCAGGAAGAGCGCGGCCGTGGCCTCACCTGGCGGCAGGAGCAGCTCCTGCGTGACCCTGGCGACATCCGTCTCCAGGACAACCGTTCGGAGTGCGCTTTCGGCGCCCCAGTTTCGGCATCGGACCTCGACCGCCGTCTCCCCCTGCGCAGTGATTCCCGTGGCGGCCGCGTAGACGACGGCGCAGTTGGACCGTGGGCGCCTTTTTGGTGCGTGTGTGACGATTCGGGTGCCTTCGGGCATGCCGGAGTCGACATCTCGCCAGCTTGCCTCCTGGAAGTCGCTGAAGACATGGAGTTCGCGGAATCCAGGCTGGAATCCTGAGAGCCACCTTGCGGCGTCCTCGAGTCCGGGGTTGGGATTCCACCCTGAGAAGCCGGCGTTCCAGGCATCGGGCGAGAGTCCCTCGTCCCCGTCTCCAGTGCTTATGAACCTCGTCCCGTCGGGCAGTGCCTTTGCCTCGGCGCGCAATTCACCGATGGCGTCCATCATTGAGGCCGAGGTATCCAGGAGCGCGGCGACTCCGATGCGGGGGCTTTCCGTCCCCCCATTGTCCAGTGCCTTTGGCTGCCAGCGGGGCAGTGCTCCGAGGAGGACAATCAGTGCGACTATTGCCATGCGCAGCGCCAGCAGCAGAATCTGCCTCCAGAAACGGAATCCCTGGAGTGGCATTGGGGAGGGTTTGAGGAACCGCGTCCCGGGGAACCTCAATGTAGGCGGCGCCATCCTGCTGAGCAGATGGATCACGGCTGGCAGCAGTGCCAGCGGTAGAAGCCAGAGGACACCTGGATGCGCGAAAGTCAGCATTTTCGTGAGGAACTGGCCGTCAGGAGGGGGTCTCCGACATGGCGACCGTCCTCATGATGTCGCCCATGCGGAGATTCAGCTCGTTGATGGAGGTCAGGCACTCCTGGAATTCCTCCGCCGCCGCACCGCCGACATAATTTGAGACGAGTCGCATCACCGCCACGGGAATATGCGGGTGCCCAAGCTTCCTCTCCAGAAGACGGCAGAAGTGGATGACGGCGGGACTCTCCATCTCGACAATGTCCGCGCTGTTCTCAATCCTGTTGTCGGCGCGGTAGTATTTTGCGTTGTCGAAGACATCCCCCGCCGCAACCCGGCCGGTCGTGATTGCCTTGCCGGGAAGATTTGCCGCAAACGCCCGGCGGACTGCCTCGCCAAGGGCGGCGTCGCACTCCATCCAGCACTCCTCGGCCACTCCGGGGACGAAGCCGACGCCGTCCGAGCCGTAGAGGGGCGCCACATCGTAGTCGCTGTATGCGGCGTGGGTCACGAGCATAAGCTGTCCCAGGGGGAGGTTTCTCTTCAAGGCGCCGGCCGTGCCCCAGACGAGGATTGCGTCGCACCCGTCATGGAAGAGCAGCTTTGCGGCGGCTGCGCACGCGGCCGTCTTTCCCGGTCCGAATCCCGTGGCGCATGGTATGCCTTCGGGGAGGCCGACGGCCTCCTCGGCAGTCGGAATCATCAAGCCGATCTTCATCGCGTCCGTCTCCTTGCCTTATGCCTTTCAGCCAAACTCGTTCCAGGGGATGTTGACGGGGGCGCCCTGGTTGATAATCTCATCCAAGTGCCTCAGCAGCGGGAACTTGTTGAAATTTGCCGTGCCGAGTTGGTGGCGTCGGCGAAGCGCTCGTGCCGCCCTGGTGATGATGGGAATCGACTCGAACGTAGTCCCGGGGAACTTTTCGAGAGCCTCCTTGAAGGACATCCCCTGCCCCAGCGCGTCGCCCAGCTTGCGGTTACGGCCGGAGTTGATGGTGACATAGAGGTCGCTCGTGGCGTAGATGACGCTGTCGGTCTGGCCGCCGAGGAGGTGGACAAGGCGGAGCATTTCGCGGACGGCCTGTCCGAAGAGGGACGCCTGGGGATTGCTGAGGGTCGTCCCCTGCGCCTCCGCCAGGCCGATTGCCAGCGAGACGCCCACCGCGTAGGCGTTCTTCATCGCCACCGCGGTCTCGATTCCGACCACGTCGAGTGTCGGCTGGATGTGGTAGTACGTGGTAATGAGGAGCGACTTGATCCAGTAGAGCGTATCGGAGTCCTCTCCGCACAGTGCAACCGAGGTATGGAGGCGGTTGCAGAGTTCCTGGCTGATGCATGGACCGCCTATCGAGTTGATTGAGAGCTTCCTTCCCGGCGCCAGCTTTCTCTCGTTGTACGCGCGGGAGATCGGCAGCAGCGTCCCGTCCGGCTCGTCCTCAAGCCCCTTTGTGACGGACAGCACCACCAGGCTGTCCGGAATCCTCGAAAGCACGTTTTCGGCAAACCAGTCGATTCCGAAGGAGGGGACCCCCGATATCAGCAAGTTGCAGTTCTCAAGGGCGGAGTCAAGCTCCTCGTAGAAATACGCGGTGACGCCGGGTGGGAGTGGCTTTCCGAGGCGTGGATGGAAGTTGTCCTGCTTTATGCGCTGGATGACATCGTGGTCGTATGGAGTCCCGACCAGCCTGATGACATGGCCGTTGTCAGAGGCGGGGAAGCACATGGCGGACCCCATCATGCCCGCGCCGACAATTGTAATGATGCTCATTGCTTGTGATTGGGTAGTGTTCTTCTGCGAGGCGAATCGCCACATAAGATAACACAGGTCGGGAGGTAGCGGCACCCCGAAGCCGTCGGCCGCAGGGGGGGAATCCATGTGCGCGGTGCGTCAAATGCGTGCCCTGACGCGGGGTCTCCGCCAGTCATCCCGTCTTCGCGACTTATATTGAATGCGTGTTTGAGTTTTTCACTTGATTCTGGAGGCACGACCATGACCCAGGAACCATCTGTCGAGAACAACGCCCCCGTCGAGAATGTTGCGGACGAATCCCCCGGGGAAGCTCCCGTCATGACCAAGGACGAGGCTGCGCTTCTGGCCCTGGAGCTCCGCAAGCGCGAGTTAATCGAGAGGCTTGAGGAGGAGGCGCGGGAGACTCCCCTGGGGCGCCTTTGCCGCAGCCGCGAGTTCTGGTTCATGGTCTTCGGAGTGATTTTCGTGTTGATCATGGGCTTCCTCATTGCCTGGGTGGCGCGTGATCTCGGATACATCAAATAGGCAATGGAAGGACAGAACGGATGAGCTATCGATATCAGGGACGCGTCCAGGACATCCTTGACGCAGCCGTCTCCTCGGGCGAGGAGTGCGGTGTCCAATGCATAATACGCCGTGGCGGCGAAACCGAAGCCGAGTGCTATTCGGGCAGCATGGACGCGGCGGGCGCGCGCAAGGTGACTCCCGAGTCTGTCTTCCCGGTCTTCTCGACTGGCAAATGCCTCTTTTCGACCCTTGCCCTGAAGATGATTGAGAAGGGGGCGATTGGCCTTGACACTCCCCTGGGGGAGGTATGGCCTGGCTTCAGGACGGGCGCGCTTCGTCCCAAGGTGACCATGCGCCATGTCCTCACACACACCACCGGCATGCACATCATGCCCCCGCTCGCCTCGGCGGAGGAGCTTTCCGACTGGGACCTGGTATGCGACCGGATGGCGGAGATGGAGCCTCTCTGGGAGCCTGGCACGCGCACGCAATACCAGGCAATCACCTACGCATGGCTCCTTGGCGGGGCGCTCGTCCACGCCACCGGGAGAAGCATGCTCGACCTCATGACCAAGGAAATCCTCGAGCCCTGCGGAATCACCAACGACACCTTCTTCTCGCTGCCCGAAAAGGAGGAGGCAAGGCTGGGGGACATCGTCAGGGGAGACGACCTGCTGCCTAACGTGGAACTCCACGAGACCTTCATGAACCCCCTTGACAACGCGATGAAACTGCGCTGCGTCCGCCAGGCATGCATCCCGTCCTTCGCATGCATCAGCAACGCACGGGGAATCGCAAAATTCGGAGAGGCGCTCGCCGACGGACGAATCATTTCGCATGAAATGATAAGGGAGGCGACCAAGCTCCAGCGGCCAAAGGACGAGCCAATCCCGTCATACGACCAGGACGTATACTGGAGCGTATTCGGATACGGATACATCCTGCTCGGAAACTATCCAAACCTGGGAGAACTATTCGGACACCACGGATGGGGAGGAAGCGAACTCTCCATCAACCAAAGGACGGGGACCGTCTTCGCAATCGTGAAGAACAAATTGTCTGGAAAAGTCAACCAGCGGATGAAGATGGAAATCCACAAGCTGGCTGATGAATAACCAGACAAGCCACAGGACAACCAGGCAAGTCCAGCAGGAATAGACGCGCCACAGAGGGACGCTCCGGAGACGCTATATTTTCCTATTGGACGATATTGTCATAAATTTTACAATTCTGTCATCTTTAACACCCCAAAACAAGGAGAATCTTTCTCGATGGACCCATTCCTGGACATCATCCCCTTTCCGAAGCATCTTGACATTGGCGAGTGCGGCCAGCCTGAATACCGTTGGGACGGGCTTGTCTCGCTGGTCCTCCCCCCGGGGCACACCCCTTCGTTGCTGGAGGCCGCCTTGGTTCTTGCGGACGAGCTGGAGCGCTTCACCGGGCGGCGCCTTCGTTTTGACATCGGGGGCTCCCGTGGCGGCGTTTCGCTTCTTCTTCGTCTGGAGGGCGTCGGCAACCCCGAGTCGTACAAGATTGTCGGCGGTGCGGAGGGGCTTGTGGTCACCTCTCCTGACGAGCGTGGGCTCTTCTACGGGCTCCAGACCATCAGGCAGATGGTGAACGCCTCCGACGGCGTCTCCTACCGTGCCTTTGAACTTGAGGACGCGCCTGACTTCGAGGCCCGCGGCTTCTACCACGATGTCACCCGCAGCGCGGTTCCGAAGCTTGAGACCCTCTTCCAGCTGGTCGACAAGCTGGCGTACTACAAGCTGAACCAGCTTCAGCTCTATGTCGAACACACCTTCGCCTTTGCGAAGCACACCGACATCTGGCAGGGCTGCGACCCGCTCACGGCGGAGGAAATCCTGCGCCTCCAGGAGTACTGCATCTCACGCCACGTGGAGCTGGTCCCCTCGATCTCCACATTCGGCCACTGCTACATGCTCCTGCGAAGCAAGAGGCTCGAAAAGCTGAACGAGCTCGACATCAACGCCTCCGAACGCCCATACTCCTTCCACGACAGGATGGCGCACTACACCCTGAACCCTTCGGATCCGGGCTCCATCGACATCGTCCGGTCAATCCTGGAGGAATACCTGCCGCTCTTCAAGAGCAGCCTCTGCAACATCTGCTGCGACGAGACATTCGACCTGGGCAAGGGGAAGAACAAGGAAATCGCCAAGGACGAGATGGATGTCAAGAAGCTCTACGTCGGCTTCCTCAAGAAGATCATCGGAATCGTCGGTGAGCTGGGCAAGACCGCGATGTTCTGGGCCGACATCATCGGCGAGCATCCGGAGCTTGTGGCGGACTTGCCGGAAGGAGTCATCCCGCTGGAGTGGGACTACCGCCCGAATGCCGACAGGCGCGACACGGAAAAACTTGCAAAGTGCGGGAGAAAGTTCTACATCTGCCCCGGGACATGGGTCTGGAACCACTGGCTGGCGGACATCGACACCGCATCGAAGAACATCCTCAGCTACGCAAAGAAGGGACTGAAGCATGGCGCCTGCGGACTCCTGAACACCAACTGGGGGGACTTCGGCAACATCAACCTGCCAGCAACCTCGTGGCATGGACTGGCATTCGGCGCAGGATGCGCCTGGAATACAAAGCACATGGCGGACGTGGGGCTCGATGTCGCCACCGCCATCGACAGGCAGGAGTTCAAGAGCCCCGGCGGACGCCCGGGAATCGTGGCATGCTGGGAGGCAATCTCGAGAACATGCAAGGTCACATGGACTGCAATCTCCCAGTGGGTCGACCCAACCGACGAGGTCCTCTGGGAAGACTGGTCGAAGGAGATCCCCTTCGAAGAAGTCAAGGACGCAATCCCAAGGCTTGACGAGGAAATCTGCGCGCTGAAGGACGCACTGGCGGCGGCAAGGCCGCTGGATCCATTCGCATGCGAGGAAATCAGGTTCGGTGCCGAAATGGCGCTCCTGATGCACAAGATCGCGGCGTCAATGCATTTCCCGGAACTCTATGCACGCGAGGAACTGGCCGACGAGGTCAGGATGCGCGAAAGGCAGCTCTGCAAGCTGTGGCACAGACGCAACAAGCCCTCCGAATACTACCGCGTCAGGGAAACGCTCCTGCGTGTCGCAAACAAGCTGGACGCAATGGCGCAGGCGCACTAACTCCTTGAAAGGCAACAAGATACGAATAAAGCACATGGGCGGTGGCGCCTGACTGCCGCCGCCGTTCCACACGCGCCTTTTCCCGTCTGACGTCTTCCTGAATGAGCATTCCCTCCGATGCAACCTTCATGGGCACCGAGCCCGTCCACAAGTTGCTGGTCCGCTTTGCGCTTCCCGCGATGGCCACCACCTTTGTGAACTGCCTGTACAATGTCGTCGACAGGCTTTACATCGGCCGGTACTACGATGCGGCGGACCCGATTGCGGGAATGGGGTTGACGATGCCCTTCATGGTCATACTGACGGCATGCGGCATGATGATCGGCCAGGGTTCCTCGGCAATGGTCTCCCTTTTTCTTGGCGAGAGGAAATACAAGGAGGCCAACCAGATACTTGGGCAGTCCTTTGCGATGTTCCTGCTCTTCATCTTCACCTTCCAGATGATTGGGCTGGCATTTCTGGACGAGCTTCTGGTTCTCTTCGGCGGCACAGAGGCGGCCATTCCGTATGCGAAGGCGTATCTTGAGATCATCCTGTGGGGCAACATATTCCAGCACATCAGCTTCGGCATGGGCAACCTCATCCGCGCCGAGGGCAACTCGATAACCGCCATGGGCGTCATCGTGCTGGGCTGCGTCTCCAACATCATCCTCGACCCAATCTTCATCTTCTGGCTTGACATGGGCGTCAAGGGCGCCGCAGTAGCCACCGTCCTGTCGATGGCCATCTCCTCCACCTGGGTCCTTGTTCACTTCATCAACGGACGAATCCTGACTCTGAAACTCAAGTACATCCGGCTGCACAACAGGCTCTTCTGGAGAGTTCTTGCAATTGGCATGGCTCCATTTCTCATGCAATGCCTCGGCAGCCTCGTGATGGTCATATACAACCGGGGCTTCCAGAAATTCGCCGAGACTCCCGCCCAGGCCACCGTCTCCATCGGCGCATTCAGCATCCTGAGCGCAATCATCATGCTGATGCTAATGCCATGCTTCGGAATCAACATGGCGCTTCAGCCAATCATCGGATACAACACGGGTGCAAAACTATACAAACGGGTGCTTCACGCACTGCGCCTCTCAATCTGGACGGCCACCGCGATCTGCTTCGCGATGGCGGCCGTCTCATTCGTCTTCGCACAACCCTTCTCCGCGCTTTTCTGCAAGGACGAGACACTCATCGAGACAGCCGCCTACGGCCTCAAGGTCGCCTGCCTCGGCGTCGGCTTCATCGGGGTCGGAATCATCACGGGGACATACTTCCAGTCCATCGGGCGCGCCACGGTCTCCATCATCCTCGGCTCCCTCCGCCAGGGGCTCGTACTCATCCCGGCGCTACTGGCCTTCCCAGCCATCTGGGGAATCAAGGGAATCTGGTGGGCCGCGCCATGCTCGGACATCTTCGCGGGAATCCTCTGCGCCGCGGTAATGTGGTTCGAATTCAACCAACTCAAAAGACGCATGAGGGAAACTCCCCTGCCCGAAGGAACGGAATAGGCGACGGACAATCCCCGCGTCCTGCATTTTATTATGGGAGTCGCCGGAAGGAGGAGGTCAGACACCCCTCGCCGGCTGCGCAGAAAAACCTGTTCATCCCTCGACTCAGACATGATCATCCACCCTGCAATTGAAGCTGCCTACAAGGTCCTTGACGGCAAGAGCATCACCCGCGACGAGGCACTCCGGATCGCCAGCGAAGTCCACGGCGCAGACATACTGGACCTGGTCTCACTGGCGAACAAGGTCCGCGTCAAGTTTGCGGAACCGTACTCCCGCTGCTCGATTGTCAACGCAAAGTCCGGCCGTTGCGGCGAGAACTGCCGATTCTGCGCCCAGAGCGGCCACCACTGCACCAACATCGAGAGCTACCCGATGCTGGAGCCGGAGGAGGTCCTGAAGGCGGCGCGCCATGTCTACGAACAGGGCGTCCGCACCTTTGGCTATGTGACGAGCGGGCGTGGGTGGACGAAGATTGACGACGACTTCCGGAAGGTTCTCGACACGGTGGACCTGCTTGCCCGTGAACTTCCCGACATGAAGGTATGCGTCTCCCTGGGCATTCTCTCCGAGGAGTGCGTGAAGGCCCTGGCCGACCACCATGTCTACCGCTACAACATGAACCTGCAGACCAGCCCGGCCAAGTATGCGGAGCTGGTTTCGACGACCCACACCATCGAGGAGAAGATCCAGACAATCAAGCTCCTGCAGAAATACGGTATCACCAACTGCACCGGCGGAATCTTCGGACTGGGGGAGAGCTGGGGGGACCGGGTCGACATGGCCTTCGCAATCCGCGACCTCGACGTGGAGGGGGTGCCGCTGAACATCCTGCTCCCAATCCCCGGAACCCCGCTCGAACACAATGCCCCAGTCACCCCCGCGGAGGCCGCAAAGTGCTTCGCCATCTTCCGGCTCGTCAATCCGACGAAGATGCTGAAATTCTGCGCAGGGCGCGAAACCACCATGAAGGACTTCCAGGGACTCCTGATGCTCTCGGGACTGAACGCGCTGATGACGGGAGGCTACCTGACCACCCGTGGACGGGAAATCGCCGACGACGAGCGCTTCGCCGCAAGCCTGGGCGCATTCGGAGAATAGGGACTGAGAGATTGCAGAGATGGGCAGGACGTATTTTGTCAGCGGAATCGACACTGGTGTCGGCAAGACGATTGCGACGGGCATGATGGCCCGGTCGCTGATGGCGCATGGGGTCAAGGTCACCACGGTCAAGCTGGTCCAGACTGGATGCCACGGCTTTTCCGAGGACCTTGAGATGCACCGCAAGCTGATGGGTATTCCGGCGACTTCCGAAGACCTCCAGGGGCTGACCTTTCCGCAGACCTTCGACTTCCCCGCGTCCCCCCACTTTGCGGCGGAACGTGAGGGCCGCGCCGTCGATGTCGAAAGAATCAGCGACTGCGTGAAGAAGGTCTCCGCAGGATACGACGTGACCCTGGTCGAGGGCGCCGGGGGGCTTGCGGTTCCGCTCACCCACGACCTCCTCACGATTGACTACGCGCGCAGCCAGGGGTGGCCCGCCATCCTGGTCTGTTCAGGAAAGCTCGGCAGCCTGAACCACGCAATCCTCTCAATCGAGGCCCTCGCCGCAAGGGGAATCCCCCTCGCCGGAATCGTCTACAACCACTGCGCCGAGGCAGACCCCGAGATTGACCAGGACACTCCCAGGATGATCCGCGAATACCTTGACAAGTCCCGCATGGACGCTCCGCTGATTCGCCTGGGCTTCGTCAACCCCGATGCGCCCAAGTCCACCGACCTGCCCGATTTCACCCCTTTCTTCCGCTAGCATAATGAACAAGGAAACCGACAAGAACCACATCTGGCATCCATACACCTCCATCAGCCACCCACGCCCCGTGGACGCGGTCGCTTCAACCAGCGGCACGCATATCTACCTGGAGAACGGAACGCCGCTCATCGACGGCATCTCCTCCTGGTGGTGCGCCGCGCATGGCTACTGCCGCCCCGAAATCGTCCACGCAATCCAGGAGCAGGCTGCGAAGATGCCCCATGTCATGTTCGGCGGCCTGACCCATGGTCCCGCAATCGACCTTGCGACCAGGCTTCTGAAGATTCTGCCCGCCGGGCTGGAGAAGATCTTCTATGCTGACTCGGGGTCGATTGCAGTCGAATGCGCCATCAAGATGGCGCTTCAGTATCAGAATGCGGTGGGTCGTCCCGGGCGCACAAGGATTGCCGCGTTGCTGGGTGGATACCACGGCGACACAATCGGCGCCATGTCCGTGAGCGACCCCGAGGAAATGCACAGCATCTTCCGGGGAGTTTTGCCGCGGCAGTTCTTCGTCCCCTCCCCGCAATGCAGATTTGACGAGCCGTGGCGGGAGGAGGCCTTCGAGCCGATGCGCGAGCTCCTTGCAAACCACTCCGACGAAATCGCTGGCGTCATCCTGGAGCCAGTCTTCCAGGGCGCCAACGCGATGTGGTTCTACCACCCCGAATACCTCCGCCGCCTGCGCCAGGAGTGCGACAGGCATGACATCGTCCTGATATTCGACGAAATCGCCACCGGCTTTGGGCGCACGGGAGAGCGTTTCGCGTGCCTACACGCTGGAGTCACCCCCGATGTGATGTGTGTCGGAAAGGCACTCACCGCAGGGGCAATCACAATGGCCTGCGCCATCACGACAAAGCGGATCTCCGACCCAATCCCGGTATTCCTCCACGGCCCCACATACATGGGAAATCCCCTGGCCTGCGCGGCCGCATGCGCGTCCCTCGACCTCTTCGAATCCTACGACTGGAAGGCAAATGTGAAGCGCATCGAGAAAAAGCTCAAGGAACTCCTGCCGAAATACCGCTCGCTCCCGAATGTCCAGGACGTGCGCGCCCTCGGCGCAGTCGGAGTCCTCGATGTCAAGAAAATCCCCGACGAGGAGCAGGTGCGGCGCATCGTCCTGGAGACAGGCGTCTGGCTGCGTCCTGAAAGCCACTTCATATACACCATGCCCCCCTTCGTCACCACCGACGAGGAGATTGAGCGAATCGTCGACGCCATGGGCAGGATGGCGGCAGTCCAATAGGGAGCCGGTGTCCGGCGTGGGGCGCTACTCCCCCAGAAGCGCGCATACGATGAAATTCGTCGCAAGCCGCGTATAGAAGACGTGGGCGAAGTCGCTGATTTGCCTGGAGTCGTAATATCTGAATACGCGCCATCTGCCCAGCGGGTCGTGGAGCCATGCTGGAAGCGCGTCCTGCTGGCAGAATACGTCGTCGACTCCGCCGTCCTCCCTACGGGCGGCATACCTGGGACCCAGGACCGCCGCATCCGGCAGGATTTCGCCGAGCGCCTCCCCGTCCTCGAGCGTCCGCAGCCTGATTTCAGTCGTCCAGTCTCCCAGGTCGTCCTTTCCCCAGCCCATTGCGACGACGGGGGTCGCCAGCACTGCGAGCCGTCCGTCCAGCCTGATTCCCACGGCGGAGTATGTTCCGTTTGGCCACTTTTCCCGTGAGACATATTCCCGCAATCCCGGGGCTAGCGCGGATGCGTCTGGAAGCCCCCTGTAGGGGCAGGAGTATAGCGGGTCATCCCTTCCCAGGGGGGCAAATGCGTCCTCAGGAAGCGTCCTGGCGAAGAACCTCCTCACATCTGGGCGTGCCTCCCATTCGGCGTAGCTGTGGTGCTGTCCGTTCATCGTGCCTACCTCCCGCAGGAATTCCGTCGCGATGCCCGCGTCCACATACAGGAAGCCCCCTGCCTTGAGGAATTCCCGCAGCGCGGCATGTTCCTCCTCGGGGAAGGCCTCCCAGTCGTTTCGGTCATCCCAGTTCACATACAGGAACGGGCACTCCCGGAGCCTGGGGTCCCGGAAAGAGGAGACCATGACGGGGTCGGGAGCCACCTCCAGCCCCGTGTTCTCATGGATGCTCGAAAGCAGGCCGGACAACGCGCCGGGATAGTTGCGGTAGACGGTGGAGTAGTCGGGTGCGACGAGCTGCGCAACCCTCACCTCACCCCCGAAAACCGAAAAAGCTACCAGGAAAAGGAGTGTCGCCGCCAGACGATGGCTATTGAAAAACATTGGTTCACGGTTATATTCTGCGGACTTGTCCCAGGGGGGGAATCCACCCCTTGACGGAAAGGAGGCGAAGCAAGGAACACAGGCCCTGGCCGACTGTCAAAGCCTACGTCTACTTCCCAAGGCAAGTATGTTCCCCTCTGAATTTTGGTTTTAAGGTAATATGTCTTTCTTCGACCGCCTATTCTCATTCCTCCACAAACCACAACAGCCCGCGGCACGCCCAAATACCCCGGCGGCACGGGACGGACTGGTGGAGCCCAAGCCCAACAAGAACGTCTATGACGAGGCATTCAAGGTGGAGGTCCCCGAGTGGGCCCAGGGTCTGAACAACACCGAGCTTCCCGACGTCCTCAGGCAGCATGTCGTCTGCCACTATGCGCCCAACTTCGGATGGAAGAAAATCATGACCACCAAGACGGGGCACGACGGAAACCTCATCCCGGAGTACGACGGAATCGCGGGAGACTGCGGCGCCGTAAAGTCATACGGGCTCAAGGTCGCACAGAGACACGGCAGAACCATGCCATACAAGTATATCGACCTGAACATGGCGTACAGATGCTGCTGCGGAATCCCGACCAAGTGCCCATTCCTCCAAATGGCGCAAAGCGAGGCACGCGCCGTAAACATGCATAGACGATAAGGGATTCCCCTTGACCTCAGAAGGCTCCGTGGTCCGCACCGGACACGGAGCCTTTTTTGTTAATGCAATAACACACAAAAGGGGCGGCACCGCGCGTGCCGCATTATGGTTTCTGGGCGATTGCAGGGAGACGTGGGGCATTGCATCGCAACTCCTTGTTCCTCGACATTCCACCTCCCACCCATGGGGGGGTCCACTAACAATTTCCTAACAATGAAGGTATTTGGCAATACGCAGGTTATGCATTAAATTACGCGCGTTTACGCAAGAACGGATATCTTTGGAAGCGGAATGCGTCCGTTGTTTCACGCATCACTGGACTATCATCGTTGCATTCTCATTTCCTAGCACTTGCAAGGATAATTCGCACTTTTCCTAACCTGTAAACAGCGAGGTATAAGAACATGGCAACCAAGACAGCAAAGAAGAATACATCAGAGAAGACCCACCGCAGTGGAGCCGGCAAGCCCCGCGGCCACAGAGTCACCTTCACCTATGTCGGAGAGCCTGGCCAGAGCGTCAGTGTCGCGGGATGCTTCAACGACTGGGATCCGGCGGCCCGTCCGTTGGTTGACAAGAAGGGGGACGGCGAGTATTCCGTCTGCTTCCTTCTCAAGTCAGGCGTCTACCGCTACAAGCTGGTGGTCGACGGGCAGTGGATTCTGGATCCGAGCAATCCGAAGCAGGAGCCCAACGAATTTGGCGGCGCCAACAACCTCCTTGAGGTTGCGCAGGACTAGCGGACGGCTTGCCCGTTCCGCCCTCCTCGTTATCTGTCTTCCCCCTCTTTCTCCATGAGGGGGGTTCTCCGTTCTGCAATCATCCTGCCGTAGGGGGATTTCATTCGAGATGTCAAAGGAATCATCCGCACCAAAGCTAGTTCCGACAAAGAGTGCCGAGGAATTGATGGACACTGGGTCTGACGTGCAGGTTCTCCGGAAGGAGAATCCGATGCCTGGCTGTCCGAAGATCCTCATCGTCACCCCTGAGATTACCTATCTTCCCCAGGAAATCATCAACAGCGGTTATGGCACCAACCAGTACAGCGACCTGACAAACCAGCAGGTCTCCTACTCGTCAAAGGCCGGCGGCCTGGCGGACGTCTCCGCGTCATTGGTGAGCGCCCTCTACAACATGGGCGCGGATGTCCATGTCGCCCTTCCCTTCTACAGGAAGCTCTACCACATCGACCCCAGCAGGCTCGACCACTACGAGAAGCGCCGGCTCCAGCTCTCCAGCGCAGTCCCCGAGGAGCGGGTCCACTTTGCGAAGGACTACATCTTCAACTACCGTGAGAGGGTCTATTCGGCCGACCCGGAGCGTTCCAAGCGCATCAGCCTTGCATTCCAGCGGGAGGTCATCAACCACACCATCCCGGAGCTGCAGCCGGACCTGATCCACTGTAACGACTGGATGACGGGGCTCATCCCCCCCTTCGCGCGAAGAATGCACATCCCGAGCCTCTTCACCGTCCACAACATCCATACCCAGAAGACGACGATGGAGCATATCGAGGACGCCGGCATCGACGCGGCGTTCTTCTGGCAAAACCTCTACTTCGAGCGCCCGCCATACTCATACGACGAGAGCCGTTCCACCAACCAGGTGGACTTCCTGACGTCGGGAATATTCGCAAGCCACTTCATCAATACCGTCTCGCCTACATTCCTGAAGGAGATCGTGGACGGGCGCATTGGATTCATCCCCGGATACATCCGCAACGAAATCGCAAACAAGTACTACGCCGGAGTCGCCGAGGGAATCCTGAACGCCCCGGATCCCGACGACGACCCGTCCATCGATCCGGACCTGGACATCCACTACACTCCCGAGACCCACGCCGAGGCAAAACGGCGCATCAAGACCGAGTTCCAGCAGAAGGTCGGGCTCCAGGTGAACCCCGACGCGCCGCTCTTCTTCTGGCCATCCAGGCTCGACCCCATCCAAAAGGGACCCCAGCTGCTGTCGGACATCCTGTACCAGGTCATCCACAAGTACTGGGACCAGCAGATACAGTTCGCATTCGTGGCGGACGGCCCATACCAGCACGTCTTCCGCGCAATCTCCGACCAGCACAAGTTCCACAGCCTGGTCGCGGTCCTCTCCTTCGACAAGGTGCTCTCGAAGCATGGCTACGCGGCATCCGACTTCATCCTCATGCCCTCAAGCTACGAGCCATGCGGGCTGCCGCAGATGACCGCGCCAATCTACGGAAGCATCCCCCTCGTCCACGACACGGGCGGCCTCCACGACACGGTCACGGACCTGGACATCCACAACCACACTGGCAACGGCTACGTATTCAAGAACTTTGACGACGAGGGTCTCTTCTGGGCAATCGACCAGGCGATGAACTTCTGGGCGCAGCCGAAGGAAGTCCGCGAAAGGGAAATCTCCCGCATCATGGTCGAGAGCAAGGCCAGATTCAACCACAAGCAGACGGCGCAGGCATATATCAACCTCTATGAGCGGATGCTCCACCGCAAGCTCGTCGAGTGGAGTGCGTCCTGAAGACGCCCAAGACCAACATCCGTCCACCATGGAGAACCGCCCAGCATCCACAACTGTGAACGGAAGCGCCCCCGAGGGGAAGGCGCTTCCGAAGCTATTCGACGACCCGTGGCTGACCCCCCACGCCGAAACGTACCTCAAGCGCCAGGCATTCGTCGCGGAGCGGCGTCGCATGGTTCTCGGCTCCGGGCATGACAGGCTGTCTGAGATTGCCGACTGGCACATCCACTACGGTCTTCACAGGCAGCAGAACGGCACCTGGAGATTCCGCGAGTGGCTTCCGGGCATCACATACGCATGCCTCATGGGGGAATTCAACGGCTGGACAAGCTCCCCGTGGTTTGAGCTGCGCCCCGTCCCCGGCACCGAAGACTGGGAGGTGGAGATTCCAGGCGAACTGATTGCAGCCGGCCAGGCATACCAGCTCTATCTCGAATGGGAGGGCGGCAGCGGATGGCGCATTCCCACGGCCGCAAGGCAGCTCAGGCGCGAACGGCAAAGGGAGGGCAACGTCGTATTCAACGCGGTCGTCGCCTCCGAAAAGCCCTTCGACTGGCGGCATGACGACTACCGCCCCGCCCCGCAGATGCTCATCTACGAAGCCCATGTCGGCATCGCGCAGACCCCCCCGGCCGTGGGGACCTTCCGGGAGTTCGAGGAGAATGTCCTCCCAAGAATCGCCAGGGACGGATACACCTGCGTGCAGCTTATGGCCGTCGCAGAGCATCCATACTACGCATCCTTCGGATACCATGTCTCGAATTTCTTCGCGCCCGCGGACAACTTCGGCACCCCCGAGGACCTCAAGCGCCTGGTGGACGCGGCCCACGGGCTTGGCCTGCGCGTCATCATGGACCTCATCCACTCGCACTGCGTGAAGAACGAGCTGGAGGGGCTGGGGAACTTCGCCGGCAGGCGCACGCAGTTCTTCCACGAAGGCGAGCGCGGAGTCCATCCGGCATGGAATTCCTACTGCTTCGACTACAGCAAACCCCAGGTCGCCAGGTTCCTCCTCTCAAACTGCCGATTCTGGATCGAGGAGTACCACATTGACGGATTCAGGTTCGACGGCGTCACAAGCATGCTCTACTTCGACCACGGGCTTGGACGCGCATTCACAAGCTACGACGACTACTTCGGCCCGAATGTCGACTGGGACTCCGTCGCATATCTCACAATGGCCAACGAACTCTGCCACGAACTGGAACGACAGGTCACGACCATCGCGGAGGATGTCTCGGGAATGCCAGGGCTGGCAATGCCGGAAAAGGACGGCGGCATAGGGTTCGACTACAGGCTCGCAATGGGGGTGACGGACTACTGGTTCAAACTCCTGGACATCCCGGACGAATACTGGGACATGGGGACCCTCTGGCACGAATTGACCAGCTGCCGCCAGGACGAAAGGACAATCTCGTATGTCGAATGCCACGACCAGGCGCTGGTGGGAGGCCAGACCTTCCTCTTCAGATGCCTGGGCACCACGATGTACAACGCAATGGACATCGGAAGCAGCAACATCCTCGTGGACAGGGGAATCGCCCTGCATAAAATCGCACGGCTCGCAACCATCGCAACCGCATCCGCAGGATATCTCAATTTCATCGGCAACGAATTCGGACATCCGGAATGGCTCGACTTCCCGCGGGAGGGCAACGGATGGTCCTACGACCACGCCAGAAGACGGTGGGACCTCTGCGATGACACGGGACTCCGGTTCCACAGCCTGAACGCCTACGACAATGCAATGATCGCACTGGTCAGGCGGCACCCCAGGTTCTTCGACGCACACCCGGAAACGCACATCGTCGACAATGGACGGCATGTCCTCGCATGGGAACGGGACGGGCTCCTCTTCGCGGTCAACCTCCACCCCACAGAATCCTACCCGGACCTCGAAGTCCCATGCGCAGGCGGCGAGTACGCCCTCGTCCTCGATTCGGATGCGACACAATTCAACGGATTTGGACGGATACAGCCAGGGCAGCACTACTTCCAACTCGCAAAAACCGACGGGGAGCCCCGGCACATCTCGATATATCTCCCGTGCAGAACGGCACTTGTCTTGGAATGCATGGACGGGCTCCGGGGCGAAAGCGGCCCACGCGCCTAGCGCCCGCCGAAGACACGGCCCCGCGAACGCTTTCCGTTTTTCTCTTGCCGGACACTACAAATTCACGCGCACGCGCTTATATTAACCGCGGTCATGTCGCTGGTATCGGAACCTGTGCGGCAAGGTGTTTGTGAACCGGGTCAGATGGGGAACCAAGCAGCCCTAAGCATGCAACTTGGGTGCCAGTCATTCCGCTGCCCGCGACATGGCTTTTTTTATCGCCATCCACCCAGGACGGCAGGCAGGAACGCAGCAAGGCCTGAATCCGCCCAGGGAAACATGAGCGTCCCTATATCCCGTTTGCGCCAGGAAGCCCCTCCACGGAGTCCGAGATGTCCTATCAGGTATTAGCAAGAAAGTGGCGTCCACAGACCTTTTCCGAAGTCGTGGGGCAGGATCATATCGCGCGGACTCTCAGAAACGCAATTCTGACGAACCGCATCGGCCACGCATATCTCTTCGTGGGATCACGGGGAATCGGCAAGACCACCAGCGCCAGAATCTTCGCAAAGGCACTCAATTGCGCAAATCCCGTGGACGGGGAGCCGTGCTGCAAGTGCGAATCATGCACCGAAATCTCCTCGGGCAGCTCCATCGACGTAATCGAGATGGACGCGGCAAGCCACAACGGAGTCGACGACATCAGGAGGCTCCAGGAGCTTGTCACATACCCGCCCCAGAAGGGCAAGTACAAGATCTTCATCATCGACGAAGTCCACATGCTCTCAAACGCGGCGTGGAATGCGTTCCTCAAGACGCTCGAGGAACCGCCGGACTACGTGAAGTTCATCTTCGCAACCACCGAACCACACAAGCTGCTGCCGACCATCATCTCAAGATGCCAGCGCTTCGACCTGCGCAGAATCCCAGTCCCGCTGATCATGGGACGACTCAGGACCATCGCGGACAACGAGGGAATCTTCATCGACGACGGGGCGCTCGCATGCATCGCAAGGGCGGCAGACGGGGGAATGCGCGACGCACAGTCAATCATGGACACGGTCATCGCATTCTGCGGGGGAACCTCCGAGGCCGAAACCATCCACGAACAGGACGTCATCGACATCTTCGGACTCGCAGGGGGACGGGAACTCAAGGCAATCGCCGCGGGAATCCTCGCAAACGACCTGCCAGCCACGCTGGAAGTCATCGCACGGCTGGCAGACGCGGGGCGGGACCTCGAAAGGGTCTTCAGCGACCTCGTGGAATACTTCCGGAACCTCATGGTGGCATCCACATGCGCCGAGGCGGACAAGTTCCTGCAGCTCAGCCCCGACGAACTTGCGGAAATCAAGGAGCTGGCGCACCAGACTCCCCCGCAGCTCGTCCGCAGGACGCTTGCCGCGCTGGCGTCACAGCAGAAGACCTTCGGGGAATGCCTCAACAAGAGGATTGCCCTCGAGGTCGTCGTCGCCCAGATCATCGGCGAAATCCACAGCACCGACCTGGACGATGTGCTGACCCACCTGAATGTCATCAGCGGCCTCATCCCCAGGGAGGAGATTGCGCCGAGGGTTCCGCTCTCCCTCAAGGAGCCCCTGGCTTCCGCCGTGCCACCGCCCGTGGCTTCCTCGAAGGAGCCTCCGCGGCCTGCGGCGGCCGTCTCGCGCCCTGCGGATTCATCCCCGAAGCCCGCCCCGCCGCCACCGGAGCCCGTGCGCGAGATCCCCGCCGCCCCGCAGCCAGTCCAGGAGCCGCCGCCCGAAGCGGCTGACGAGCTGGAGGATTCGTGCGTTTCCCCCGTCAACGAGGAGTTGCTTCTTCTTGACCCTGTCGAGGATTCCACTCTTGGCGAGAAGATAGTCGCGAAGGCTCCGGAACAGCCCGAGGTCGTTCCGGGCTACAGGCGCGCAAGCAGCGCGGAGCTTGAGGAACTCAAGAAGAATCCCACCGTGAAGGCGGCAACCGACATTCTGGGAGTCGCCCCGTACGATGCAGTGATTCCCCAGTAGCCACCATCATGGAAATCAAGCTTCCCAATGCATTGGAGCGCGTCATCGCGCATCTCAGGCGACTGCCGGGCGTCGGCAACCAGACCGCCCAGCGCCACGCCTGGGAGTTGCTCGGCTGGAAGGACGAGGAGCTCGCGGCCTTCGCCGGGGAACTCGCCGCCCTTCACGAAAAGGTGGGCTTCTGCCCCGTCTGCGGCTTCACGCTGGACGGCGGGGCCCCATGCCAGCTCTGCTCCGCGACCGGGCGCGACGCCACGCAGATATGCGTCGTCGAGACCCCCGCGCAGGTGCCCGTCTTCGAGAAGACCGGATGCTACCACGGGCTCTACCACATACTTGGCGGCAGGTTCTCGCCCCTCTCCGGCGTCCTCCCCGAAAATCTCCGCATCTCCCAGTTGCGCGAGCGTCTTTCGACCGGCAAGGTGAAGGAGCTGATTCTGGCAACCAGCACCGACGTGGAGGGGCAGGCGACCGCACGGCTTCTTCAGGACGAATTCCAGGAGGTCGAAGGGCTTGCCATAACGCGCCTCGCCATCGGCATCCCCAGCGGCGCGGACCTCGCGTACACCAGCACCGCATCCCTTGCACAGGCTCTCAGCGGAAGACAGAACTTCTGACAGGCCTCCGCAAAAACATCCACACGCAACAATAGAATCTACGCTTATCCAGGAGAATGACATGCCTACGAAACTGCTACTAGGCGACGAAGCCCTCGCACAAGGCGCGATTGACGCCGGAATCACGGGATGCTACGCATATCCGGGCACCCCGTCCACCGAAATCATGGAGTACTTCCAATCCTCGAAGGACGCGGAGGAACTCCGAATCCACCGCCAGTGGTCCTGCAACGAGAAGGCGGCCGTCGAGGAGGCAATCGGAACCAGCTACATGGGAAGGCGCGCCATCGCCTGCATGAAGCATGTCGGGCTCAACGCCTCCGCCGACGGATTCATGAACTCCGCCATCACCGGAGCAAACGGCGGCCTCCTCTTCGTCGTGGCCGACGACCCGTCAATGCACTCCTCCCAAAACGAGCAGGACAGCCGGTTCTACGGGAAATTCGCCATGATACCCGTCATCGAACCCTCGGACCAGCAGGAGTGCTACCGGCTGCCGGAGTATGCCTTCGACCTCTCCGAACGGCTGGAGACCCCCGTCCTGGTGCGCCTGACAACCCGCCTCTCCCACTCCCGCGCCGATGTCGACACATGCGACACACGTCGCCCGCAGAACAACGTCCGCCTCCCGGCCAATCCGAAGCGGTTCGTCCTGCTTCCTGCAATCGCCAAGCGCAACTACGAGGCCCTTCTGGAGAAGCAGGGGCTCTTCCTGGAGGAGAGTGAAGGCTCCCCCTTCAACAAATACCTCGACGGCGAGGACAAGTCCCTGGGCATCATCGCCTGCGGCATCGGCTACAACTACCTCATGGAGGCATACGGCGGCAAGTGCCCGCACCCCGTCCTCAAGCTCTCCCAGTACCCGCTGCCCAAGGCGCTTGTCAAAAGACTCCTTGACGAATGCGGGAGAATCCTCGTAGTCGAGGAGGGGATGCCCGTGGTCGAGGAAATGCTCGGAGGCCCCTTCGGAAACGGGAAAATCTCCGGACGGCTCGACGGCACGCTGCCGCGGACCGGCGAACTCAACACCCGCGCAATCCAAATCGCATGCAAACTGCAGGCTCCGGAACTCCCCGCACCATCCGAAGACCTGCGGGCACGCCCCCCGAGGCTCTGCGACGGATGCCCCCACATCGACAGCTACAAGGCACTCAACGAAGTCTGCGCAAAGCTCGGGACGGACAACGCAAAGATCTTCGGGGACATCGGGTGCTACACCCTGGGCGCACTGCCACCCTACAACACCATCACATCCTGCGTTGACATGGGCGCGTCCATCACAATCGCAAAGGGCGCCGCCGACGCAGGGCTCCCATACCCCGTGGCCGTCATCGGAGACTCCACATTCACACACTCGGGAATGACGGGGCTCCTCGACGCAATCTGGGAAAACACCCCCATCACGGTCGTCATACTCGACAACCTGACGGTCGGGATGACCGGCGGGCAGGACTCCGCCGCGCTCGGGAAGCTGGAGGATATCGTCAAGGGTCTCGGCGTCCCCCAGGAGCATGTCCGCACAATCACCCCCCTGCCCGCAAAGCACGGCGAGAACGTCGCTGTCATCGAAGAGGAGATGCTCCACCGTGGAGTCTCGGTAATCATTGCACGGCGTGAATGCATCCAGACGCTCCGCCGCAAAACCGCCAGGAAGTAGCCTGCGTCCAAGAAGGTCTTCACAAGGAAAGCAACACCATGAAATGTGACATCGTACTGGCAGGAGTCGGCGGACAGGGAATCCTGACAATCGCCGCAATCCTCGGAAAGGTCGCCGTGGCAGAAAAGCTCCACGTCAAACAGTCCGAAATCCACGGTATGAGCCAAAGGGGTGGCTCGGTCTTCGCACACCTCAGACTCTCGGACAAGCCAATCTTCGCAGACCAGATCACCGCCGGGGCGGCAGACCTCGTCGTCGCAATGGAACCAATGGAGGCGCTCAGGCACAGGCAGTTCCTCGCAGACACGGGAACCCTCATCACCGACCACGCACCCGTCGTGAACATCCCTGACTACCCGGACGCGGACAGGCTCGTCAAGGACATCAAGGCACTTAAGCACGCCCTCGTCCTGGACACGGCCGCACTGGCAAAGGAGTCCGGAAACCCCAGAAACACAAACATCGTCCTCCTCGGGGCAATCGCGAACTTCCTCGGGCTCGAGCCTGAAATCATCGAGAAGGCAATCCGGGAGCACTTTGCGCGGAAGGGGGACTCGGTTGTCGATGCGGCCTTGAGGGCATTTAGGCTCGGCAAGGACGCAAAATAGTCATAACCTACTGCAATTCAACTAGTTACATCACCAACAAAAACCAACCAGGGGATTGTTTTCCCCATTCGGAGTTCAAGAAAAAAATGCGCATTCTAGTCACTGGCGGTGCAGGATTCATTGGCAGCCACATTGTCGAGACATTCCAGGGCAAGGCGGAAATCCGCGTCCTTGACAACCTGCGTTCCGGCTTCCTGAAGAACCTCGACGGCTTCAACGTGGAGTTCATCGAGGGCTCGATTCTTGACAAGGCGCTCCTTGACAGGGCGATGGAGGGCGTGGACTATGTCTTCCACCTGGCCGCGATGATTTCCGTTCCCGAGTCTATGTCGAAGCCCCAGGAGTGCGTCGAAATCAACACGATGGGCACCCTGAACGTCCTGGAGGCCGCCGCGAAGGCCGGCGCCAGGAAGCTCTGCCTCTCCACCTCCGCCGCAATCTACGGCGACAACCCGACCGTTCCGAAGGTTGAGACGATGTACCCCGAGCCGAAGAGCCCCTACGCGGTCACCAAGCTTGACGACGAATACTACTGCGCGATGTACACCCGCGAGCGCAACCTGCCCACCGCGTGCCTCCGCTACTTCAACGTCTTCGGTCCGCGCCAGGATCCCCACAGCCAGTATGCTGCCGCGGTCCCGATCTTCGTCGCAAAGGCGCTTGCCAACGAACCCATCACCATCTTCGGCGACGGCGAGCAGACCCGCGACTTCATCTATGTGAAGGACATTGCGCGCGCCAATGCCTTCTTCGCCACCGAGAGCGACGCGACGGGCGTCCACAACATCGCATACGGCGGCGTAATCACAATCAACGACCTTGCGAAGAAGATCGTGGCGCTCACCGGCTCCACCTCGGAGATCGTCCACAAGCCCGAGCGTGCCGGTGACGTCAAGCACTCCTACGCCGCAATCGGCAAGCTCCAGTCCACGGGCTTCAAGCCCTGCTCCAACTTCGACGAGGGCATGGCCGCCACCATCGAGTACTTCAAGAGCCTTCGCAAGTAGCCATCCAGGGAGGTCTCCACTGACATGCTCCAGCTTCTCTTCGTCTGCAGTTCCGACCGTACGCGTGCGCCCATTGCGACCGCGCTCTTCCTCCAGGCTGCAAAGGAGGCTGGGCTGGCAGATTGGACCTGCGACTCCGCAGGACTTCGCACATACCACGGGCAGCGCATCGCCGACGGGGTGGCGAAAGTCCTGGCGGAGGTCGGGCTCGAACCCCGGAGGCTCGGAGTCCAGCAACTCACCCCGAAACTGATCAAGGCGTCGGAGCTAATCCTCTGCATGACCAGGGACCAGGAACGGGAAATCACGTCAAACTTCATTTCGGCGCGAAACAAGACGAAGACCCTCATGTCAATCATCAGGGAAGACAAGGACATCTTCGACCCCAACAAACTCCCCATCGAGAGCTTCCGTTCATGCCGCGAGATGATGATGCCGGCAATCAAGGAGCTGGTCCAGCGACTGATGTAGGAATGCACTCCTTCCCGACAATCGCAACCGCGCATACGTGCTACCGCACAAAATTCGGAATCCCGAGGCAAAGCGGTCTCGTCGACGAAGGGAAGGGATACCTGGAGCTGCTGCCGCCATACAACCAGCCCAACACTGTCCGGGGGCTGGAGGAGTTCTCGCATATCTGGGTGCTCTTCGTCTTCAGCGAAAATCTCCGCGACGGATGGAAGGCGACTGTAAGGCCGCCACGCCTGGGGGGAGACAAGAGACTCGGGGTCTTCGCCACCAGGTCCCCCTTCAGGCCGGCGCCAATCGGACTCTCCGCGATGAAGCTCGACAACATCGAAATCCGGCCAAGAGGACGAATCCTCCTGCATGTCTCGGGAGTGGACCTCCTCGACGGAACACCCGTCCTGGATATCAAACCATACATACCATACGCGGACGCAATCCCGGACGCAATTGCGGGATTTGCACCACAACCACCTGATGCAGAACAACTTAAGGTAGACTTTGCAGACGGGGTTGCCGACAGGCTCCCGGAGGAGTTCGCGAGGCTCTGCAAGAAGGTGGTCGCCGCGGATCCACGCCCTGCATACCAGAGAATCCCCGGCCGCGAATACCAGTGCTACCTCGAGGACAAGGAGGTGGTCTGGGTCGTGGGTGACAATCCACTCGAAGCCACAATCCTGCGCATCAGCAGGCACAAGCCGCAATAACCCCCGCGCCGCCACTCCCCATCACGCCCCCAAATGTCCCGCACCGACTATTTTCTGCGACGGCTATTGCTGGTGGTGCCCACCTTCATAGGCATCACCATGCTCTGCTTTGCCATCACGCAGTTCGTGCCAGGCGGCCCCGTCGACCAGATGATGATGCGGATGCACGGCATGGGCAGCGGCGGCGAGAGCGTGGCGGGCGGCCCGTCTTCCGGCTCTGCCTCCCAGGAGTCGATGGAACGCGAACGCGAGGCGTTCCGGAAGCACTTCGGCTTTGACCAGCCACTGCTGAAACGATACTGGAAGTGGTTCTGGACTGAACGGTGCGGAATGCTGACCCGCTCATACAAGTTCACCAACAAGACCGCCTGGGAGATGATATCCCAGCGCTTCCCGGTATCCCTGGCATTCGGCATCACAAGCTTCATACTGACATATCTCGTCTGCATACCGCTTGGAGTCGCGAAGGCGCTTCGGCACGGCGGCACCTTCGACATGGTGTCGAGCGTGATTGTCTTCACCGGATACGCAATCCCTGTCTTCGCATTGGGAATGCTTCTGAAAATGCTCTTCTGCGGGACTGTGGAGAGCCTCTGGGACCTGTTCCCGGCCACGGGATTCCACTCGCCCGGCTACGAAGGGCTCCCATTCTGGGAAAAGGCGTGGGACATCGTCTGGCACATGCTTCTGCCTATCGCATGCTACATGGCGGGCTCCTTCGCCATGCTGACTCTCCTGATGAAAAACTCCCTGCTGGAGCAAATCAACAGCGACTATGTCCGGACGGTCTACGCCAAGGGGGGTTCCGCCCGGCGTGCCGTATGGTGCCACGCACTGAGGAATGCGCTGATTCCCATTGCGACCGGCTTCGGCGGAATACTCTCCGTCATGTTCGCGGGCAGCGTCATCATCGAAAGGGTCTTCGAAATCCCTGGCATGGGGAACCTGAGCATGGAGGCGATTGTCGGACGCGACTACCCGGTCTTCATGGGAATCCTCGCACTTACAAGCATCCTTACGCTGATTGGCGACATTCTTTCAGACTTCTGCTACGTTATAATCGATCCCCGGATACACTTCAACTGAGGCGGAAATCCCCTGCAATCCTCGACCTGAACCGCAACCCAAACAATAAAGAAAAGGAGAACACACATGCTGAAGAAATTCTTCGCCGCAATGCTGGCAATCATTGCCTCAACGACCCTCTTCGCTGACATCACGCTCGAAACCGCCGCACTGCCAGGCGCACAACTGATCATCACCGCCGACAGCGCACTCCTGAAGGACTCCCTCTTCATGAACTACATGGAGAAGGCAAGGGAAGCCCAGAAGGAGTTGGTCGGCGAATACGGCGAACTCTACAAGAAGTTCGAAATGATGCTCCCTCCAGGCGCAAAGAACAACGACAAGTCCCTCATCGCAATCGCGTCCAGCAAGCTCAACGGCACCATGGATGAAATCATGGCCGCGGACGTCACCCCGGAAGACGCGTCGTTCATCGGCGCCGTGAGCTACCCGGTCTCCGTCAAGGACCTCTTCGACGCAGCGGCGATTCTGCCCATGGACCCCGGATTCAACGAACACTTCACCCTGACACCGCTCGCCATCGCCGACTACAAGGCATACGAAATCGTGAGCAAGGATGACATGGCGCTCAAGGTAGCGGTCGTCCTCTCCAAGGACGGAAAGACGTTCCTCTTCGGAACCCCGGACGCCGTCAAGGCACAGCTCACCGCACCGAAGAAGTTCGATGCCGAGGCGGAAAAGGTCCTCGCGCAGCTCAAGGGCAATGCGGCCGGCGTCGCATTCATCCTCCCGGAGGGAATCCGCAAGGGTCTCAAGGAGGCATGGGTCGATGACGCATCCTTCGACGCCGCAATCAGAGACGCGCTCTCCGGAATCAAGACCCTTGGATTCACCGCAAACTCCACCGCCGCCACCATCGACGTGGCACTCCTCGGAATCACCACCACCGCTGAACAGGCGGATGTCCTCAAGAAGAGCCTCATCGATGTCCAGGTGATTCCAATGGCACAGGGCCTGGTCCCGATGTTCATCGAGGGAGCCAGCTTCGGCAACACCCTCGCCTCGACAGCCAACGCCGACGTCGTCAAGGTCAGCGTCTCCTTCACCGAGGCCGATATCGCCGCATGCAAGGCCGCATTCGACACCCTCAACGCCGCCGATGAAATCGAGATGATCGAAGAGGAGACCGTCGAGGAAATCCCCGCCGATGCAGAGTAAGGCCTCGTGAACGCCCTTCCGCCACCGTGCGGAAGGGTTCTTCCAAAGGGCTCAACCAGCCATCACGGCGAAAGGGGCTGTCTCCACGCATGGCCGACGGAGACAGCCCTGCTCGTATACACGCAGGAAAAGATGTTCCCCCAGCAAGGCAACGGAAATGCGCCATCCCAACGCAGGGAATTCACGCCCGGCGAGGAAAGGCAGGAACCACGGCCGCTTACCGTCACGGAGGCGTGCATGCTCGTCCAAAACGCGCTCCGGCAAGCCACCCCATACCGACTCGAGGTCTGCGGGGAATTGATGCTGAACTCCTCCACAAAGGTCTACAACCACCTCTACGCAAGACTCCGCGACAACAACGAGTCGATTCTGGAACTCACATGGTTCAATGGAAAGGCACGGGCGGACGCGCTGGGAATCAGGAACGGGGACAAGGTCGTCGCAAGGGGAAGCCTGGGGTTCTACCCGAAAAGCGGGCGTCTGCAGTTTATCGCCGAGTCGCTTAGACCCGTCAATGACGAGGACACCCTCACAAAACTCCTGCACGAACTGATTGCAAAGCTTGCAAAGGAAGGGCTGCTGGACGCATCCAGGAAGAAGCCCATTCCGCGGTTTCCACGAAGAATCGGAGTCGTCTCCAGCATTGACGCGGCGGGCTTCCGGGACTTCATCCACACATCGCTTTCGCGCTACAAGGGTCTCTCCCTCCTTGTCGCGCCGTCGCGGGTGCAAGGGAGCGAGGCGGCCGCAGAACTCTGCAACGCCGTCAGGCTCCTGGATGAATACGGAGGGTGCGACGTAATCGTCGTCACACGCGGCGGCGGTGGCACAAACGAGCTGTGGTGCTTCAATGACGAAACCCTCGCCAGGACTATCGCCGCGGCACGGACGCCCGTCATCACCGCTGTCGGACACGAAAGGGACACCACCCTCGTGGACTATGTGGCGGACCGTTGCGAGACGACTCCCACGAAGGCGGCGGAGACCCTCACGCAGCCATTTGTCGAAATCCTCCAGAGAGTCGAAAACGACCTCGCCACCATCCGGCAGTCAATCCTGGCGAAGGCCGCGAATCTGCGCACGCGGCTGAACGCATGCCTCGGTTCAAACTACCTCCTGCGGCCAAAACAGCTGATTGACGACAGGCAGCTCCGGCTCGTGAATGCAGAGCAGCAGCTGATGCAGGCACTGCCGAACCAAGCCAGGATGAGACGGGCAAAGCTCGACAACGCCGCCAATACCCTCACCGCCAGAATCAACGCCTTCCTCCAGGGAAGACGGGGCGAGTTCGAAAGGCTCGACAATGTGCTGCGGGCGCTTGACCCAAAGGGAGTCCTGAAGCGTGGATACAGCATCCTCCTCGACAAGGACAGACACGCCATACGCAAGGAAACAGAGGCGCCAGAAGGCACACGGCTCACCGCACTGCTCGCAGAAGGCTCCCTGGAACTCGTCGTCAAACAGGACAAATAGCTCTCAATCACCAGGAAACAGATCCAGCATATAACGGCCATGGAAGAAAAGAAACAGGAAAAGAAACTCTCGTTCGACGAGGCGCTCCGGGAACTCGAGACCATCGTCATGCAGCTCAACAGCGGAACCCTCCCGCTGGAGGGGAGCATGACGGCCTTCGAACGCGGGGTGAAACTCGGAAAGTTCTGCAATGAAAAACTGACCGCCGCGGAAAAGAAGATCGAGACGCTGACCAGGCAACCCGACGGAACCGTCACAACACAGCCGGCCACCCTCCCCGAAGACTTCAAATTCTAGGGCTGAGCAATGACGGAGCTCCCGTTCATCCCGCTGGAGCGCGTCGTCCAGATCGAAGTCCCTCTCCAAGACGAAGGAAACACCCTGCTCGACTATCTCGAGGCGCGCTACAACTATCTGGACCGCCCACAGTGGCAGCGTGAAATCGACAGGGGAAACCTCTTCGTCAACGGCAAGGCGGCCCTGGCATCCACTGCGCTCCATGCAAGGGACTGCGTCTTCTTCCAGGCAAAGGACCTCTTCGAGCAGGATGTCTCATTCGACATCTCCGTCCTGGAGGAGACGGACGACTACATCCTCGTTGCAAAGCCCGGAAACCTGCCGTGCCACCCCGCGGGGCGCTTCTTCAACCATACGCTGTGGGCATGGCTGAAGCAGGAAAGACACCTCGGCGGAATACACTTCGTCAGCCGGCTCGACCGCGAAACCTCGGGCATCGTCCTCGTCGGGAAAAACCCGCGATTCGCGGCAAGGGCCGCAAAGGCAATGCACTCCCTGGGAGTCGAAACACACAAAAAGTACCTCGCAGTCGTCCACGGGCGAATCCCCTTCGAAAAGTATTTCGCAAACGGCTGGCTCATGAAGGATACGGCCTCCAAGGTCAACAAGAAGAAGCGCTTCGTCCCGACGGACGACGACGGTGACTCGGATGTCGTCGAACTGCCCGAGGACATCGAGGCGGTCACGGCGCAGACCGACCTTGTCCGAAGATGCTATTGCCGCCCGCCCTGCGAGGGGGAGGAGCCTCTCCGGTTCGTCCCGGATCCGGAAGGCGGCTTCACATTGGTCGAAGCCACACTCCACACGGGAAGGACACACCAAATCCGGGCAACTCTCTGCTCACTGGGATTCCCAATCGTCGGAGACAAACTATACGGGGTGGACGATGAAATCTTCCTGAAATTCGCCAAGGACACCCTCGATGAAAGGGACTGGGAAAGACTTATCCTCCCGACACAGGCACTCCACGCATGGAGCCTCGCAATCCCTGCGCTCAATATCAACGCCACAGTCCCGCCGCCATTCCTCAAAATGTCCACGCTTCCAAGTGGAAGACAGGAATGAGAGGACGGCCCCTTCCCCGCAGTTGCCCATCCTTTCGCCCAAACGCTCCCGCTTCTTCACTCCCCGGCGGCGCAGCCCTATTCCCGGAAGTGTTTTTTGAATTCGCGGTGGAGCGCCTTGTCGCCGTACCTGTCCTCGGAGTCTTCCGCGAGTTCATCCTCTGAATAACCCGAGTGGAGTGAGGTGGCGTGGACCCTGTTGCCGATGACCTGGAATCCGATGCGCCAGGTGCGGTATGCCAGGAGCGCCCTGGCGTCTTCCCGCCCTGCCCCATCGAGCCTATGGCGTCTTCCGTCCAGCGGGTCTTCCCCCAGCTGTTCGCGGATGAATTCTCCGATGCACGCGAACCCCCGTTCCGCAAGCCAGTCGAGGCGTTCCTGGACCTGCGGTTCCACAGTCACGACGCACTCCCTTCCGGAGTTCGCGGCAGTCCATCCCGGCGCCGCGTCGGGGAATGAGTCTGCGTATGGCAGATATGGCTTGACGTCGAGGATTGGCGTGCCGTCCAGCAGGTCGTGGCCTTTGACAACCAGAACCCGCCCCTTGACCTCGAGCAATTCCACGCAGGAGAGGCCTATTGGATTTGGGCGATAGGGGGAACGCGTCGCAAAGACTCCGACCTTGTGGTCGATGTGGCGCGGCGGCTGGACCTTTGGACGCCAGCGGCCCTCGTTGCGGTCGAAGGCGAAGATCAACCATATTCTCGAAAACCCCTCGATTGCATCCAGCGCCGCCTCGAAATTCATTCCCGGGGCGAGTTCAACGCGGCCGACGTTCTCGCCAGCCAGGATGCCCTGCCGCGGCACATCGTAGGCGTATTTGGCGTCGCAACGGAAGATTCCTATCGGGGTGAACTCCATGACTCGCGCGGCAATCCTGCGGGGTCTACTCGCGGCAGACATCGACCGTCTGCGCCTCGGGAATTGGCTCCTCCGAGACAAGCACCAGGTATCCGCCTCCTCCCGCGCCAGTGAGCTTCCAGCCTGCCGCACGACCGCGGTATGCCTCGATGGCCTTCGCGGTCTCGTCTGTCAGCATCCGCGGGAACATTGCTACTGCGGCCTCGAATGCGGCTGTCGTGCTTGCGCCCCACAGGGAAAGGTCGTGGTTCCTGATGCCCTCCCACACGCCGTCGGCGGCACGCGCAAGGCGGCGGACGCCCTCCTCGGTGATGCGCGTCTCCTCCCGCACCGAAAACCCAGTCGGGCGCGGAGGCAGCGCAAGAAGCCGCAGATGCGCTTCGACAAAGGCGATGGTCGCCTCGTCAAGGATACTATCTATCCTCGACGGCCAGAAGGAGTTGTCATAATAGAGCCTGTTTATTCCCGGCAGGAGCATTCCCAGCTGGTCCTGGGAACCCGAATAGTACTTTGTCCCAGGCGGGTTTTCGAGTGCGAAGAGCATCTTCGCCAACTCGGTTCTGTCACCCTTTGGCAGGGCGTCGCTCCAGAGTTCGACCGCCTTCTTGCGCGAGGAGGTCGCCAGCCCGCTGCGGTCGTTGTATTCGACCCTGGGCTTGATGGAGACCGTGACCACCGCGCCAGGCGCAAACCTGCTGACGTCAGGCTGGTCAAGCCAGCCGCCGCCAAGTTCGATGCGGTATGGGATTGCGCATTCGCGGCGAAGCGCAGTCGTGGAACGGGGGGGAAGCCCCTCGTGGGGAAGACGGCGGCTCAGCATCAGGCGGATGCCCAACCCGCGGCAGAATGCCTCCTTCTCGGGGGTGTAGCCGTCGCTGTTCACGAAGAAGATATCTGGGTGAAGTGCGCGGACCTCGTCCTCGAAGTCCATCACTCCGGAGCCGCTGCTGACCCAGGCGTCCTTCACGCATCGGAGCGCCTTCACCATGTAGAGACGCTCCGCCTCCTTGCAAATCGTCCGCCGTCCCTTCAGCTCCAGGACTGTCTTGTCCGACCCAATCCCCACATAGAGTTCCCCGTGCGTGGCAGCCTCCTCAAGAAAGGCGACGTGCCCCGAATGGAGCATATCAAAGCAACCTGACACAAAGACCTTCGCTGGCATGGGCTTCTCGGAAAAGCGCTGGTGGGAACGGGGGTGTTTTGGATACTATAAGCCCGCTGTCTTTGATGCGGGCAAGTGGAAGTCGCTCCAGGAGGTTATGGCGTGGTCTGCCCGCTTCTGGATGACGGGCCAGCTTTCCCTGCTTGACTCGTCGTAGATTGCCAGGATGCCGATTCCATTTGCCTTGGCCGCGTCAATGGCGTAAAGTGCGTCATCCACCAGCACCGCATCCGACGGCTTCAGTTTTTCGGTCTCCAGGATGACCTTGAAGAATTCGGCGCGGCTCTTCGAGAGTCCGATTTCCCCGCAGGTGTACATCCTGGAGAAGAATGGAAGGAGCCCCGTCCGACGCAAGGCCGCCTCCGCCAGATACCTTTCGCAGGCGGTTGCCACCACGCACCGGATGCCCGCGTCATGGATTGACTTCACGGCCTCCAGGACGCCGGGCTTCGCGGGGGCCTTCTCCATGTAGAAGGAGTCCGCCATGGAATTCATCGCGTCAACCAAGTCCTGCGGAGCCTCGGTGAACCCGTATTCGGAACGGAGAAACTCCGCGCACTCCATCATCGACATGTTGAGGATGCGCCTCTGGAAGTCTTCGTGGGGTTCGCGGCCGTGAAGATGAAGGAAATCAATTCCGAGACGCTCCCAGAGGGGCATGGAGTCAATCAGGGTGCCGTCTACATCGAAGATATACGTGGACATGGGACAAGTGGGAGTGTGTGTTGCTGGCGCGCCCTGGGACGCTATTCCCGTTCCATCATGCGGAGAATCCTGTAGGCCTCCGTGACAGACCAGGCCTGGGCGCAGCACCCCCTGGTCTTGTGGGGAATGTCTCCGTCGAGGATTTCGGGAAGCTGCCCGACGCATCCCCTGCGCATAAGGGCGGCAGTGGTGTGGAGAAGGGACCTTGCCGCGGGCTTTGCGGAGGGACCGAAGGTGCGCAGAAGCGCCTCGCAGAACGACGGCATGAGCCACGCCCAGGCTGTCCCGTTGTGGTAGGCGGGCTTGCGCCTGGTGTCCTCGTCGCCGATGTATTCACCCCAATACGGGAAGGCGGGATTGTTGAGGAGGTGCCCGTCCTTGTAGATTGGCTGGAGGAATTCCACCCGCTGGTTTGCAAGAGTTCGCATCCCTCCCGGAACAAGCAGGTGGCCTGTTGCGGCAATGACCGTCTGCTGGAGTTCAAAGTCGTCAATCAAGCCGGGGACCGTGAGGGCGAAGAGCTGGTTCGGGCGGCATGCGTCATCAGCAGTCGCCTTAGCGGCGGGAGTTCCTGGACGCCCGTGGAGGCAGTCCGACAAGCCCACATCCGGGCGGGAGACGTAGTACTTTGCGACAGACTCCTTGACTCGTTTGGCTGTAGTGACATAGATGGATTTGCCGGTATGCTTTGCCAGCAAGTCGAGCGCACCGTACCAGAATGCCTGGATTTCAATCGGATATCCCTCGCGGGGGGTTCCTGCGGGGTAGTTCGTATCCATCCAGGTGAAGTGGGACGGGCTGAAGACCAGTCCGCTCGCCGCGTCCATCGCGATTCCGTTTTCCGTCCCCTTCATGTATGAGGCGGCGATTGACTCCAGCACCTGGAGGAGACTTCGCTTGCCGCAGGGAGTCGCGAGCACTTTCTGGGAGAGGTTCTTGCCGACCGCCCGCATGTATTCCGAGACGGCGTTGAAGAGCCAGAGGGGCGCGTCGGAGGTGTCCCAGTTCGAGACCTGTTCTCCCGAAATCATATTGGGGAGGCATCCCTTCCTCTCGTATGAGGCGAACTGGACGATGATTGCGAGCGCGTCGTCCAGTCGTCCTGCGGCGATCAGCCCCCTGAGGCAGATGAGGGTGTCCCGTCCCCAGTCGAGGAACCAGGGATATCCCGCGATGATTGTCTTGAGCGGGTTTCTTCTTACGATGAATGCCCCCAGCGCTTCCTCCAGCGCGGTCTTGAGCGGCACCTTCGCATTGTTTTCGTGGAACGGGATTGGGGCATCCGGTTCCACGGGCGCGTCCATCGGCGGTTCCGATGGCGTGAGGAGCGCTGCGGAGAGGACGGCCGTCTCGCCGCGCCGGAGGTCCAGCCGGAAGTGCCCTGGGCTGTAGAGGTCTCGCGTCGCCCGCAGCCCCCGTTCCTCCTCGAGGGCGTCATGGAAGTTGTATGTCCACTCCGAGTCTCCCACGAAGACTCCCCGGCTGATGCGTGCTTCGAGGCGGTTTTTGCTCTCCAGGGTGAACGAGAACCCGTCGTTGCCCGTCTTGAGCCGCTGCGGGAAGGCGTTTTCCGCGCCGAGATACGCCTGTGTCGGGTTGTGGTTGCAGCAGTCGTCTATGTCTGGTCGCAGAATCAGGGTGACGGGGGAGTGTTCGTCCATCGCGGGGAATGCATCCGACTCCTCGGGAGGCGGGCACCTGGTGAAGGAGATCGTGAAGGCGTTGCGCTCCTTGTCAAGAACGTAGGAAATGCTGATGTAGGCGTTGCCGCCGATGCCAGAGGGGATGATGAAGTGCCACGACGCGGAATTGGGACCCGTCACGACAAAGTCGGTCTGGCAGTTGACGTTGATTTCCTGGGAGTAGTCGTGGTGGACAAGCCATGCGCGAAGGCGAGGGAAGACAACCGTGCGGTCGGCGGGAAGCTCGGGATTCTGGTTCGCCGCCAGCAACGCGTCATACTGCCCCTCGAGATTGCCCCACATCCCGCGTATCAGTGCGTATGAGCCGTAGGAGTTGGCGGCAAGGAAACTGTGCCTGCGCGTAAGCTCGTGGCGGGTCACCCTCCTCATGACGGAAAGGGGCGCATTCAATGGAAGAAGCAGAATCTCCGCCTCGTATTTGACCACCTTCGCACCCTCGTCATAGCAGGTGACCTGGATGAGGGCCGTCGTCGTGCGGGTGATTCGACGGACGGGAGGCAGCAGGACCGCAAAGTTCTGGCCGTCCTTGCGTGGCATTGACTCGCATCTCTGGCGGACGGTGCCGTCGAAGAGCAGCTGCGCCCGGAAGGGTCGCCTGTCGCAGATGAGGAGGTAGTGGTCGTCGGGAAGGATTGCCACGCGCTGTCCGTCCTTTTCCGGAGACCACTCGACCAGTGGGAGGTAGTGTTTTTCGCCTGAGACCTTTTGGATGAAGGAGTGTGGGTCCTGGAAGAGCGCGTATGCGTCGTCTTCGGGTTCCGCCCCGTCCAAATCCCCGTATCCCCAGAGCGAGCATCTGAGGCGTAGCGCGGTTGCGCGGAGGAGCTGCCTTTCGCGGGCGCCGTATGGCTGTTCCGCAAGCTTCTGCTTTCCTGGCTTGCAGAGGCAAACCACCTGTCCGGGCTCCAGGTTGATTGTGTAGAGACACTCCCCAAGGCTTGCGGAAAGCTGCTTCCCCGTGAGAATGTCCGTCGGGCGGCTTCCCGCCTCGAATTCCTGGTAGTGCCAGTGGTAGGCGGCGCACGCGTCTGGCCGTGGATTCGCAACCACCAGAAGCGCATGCTCCACATCCTTCCGGGGCTCACGGAGAATGCCGACCGCATCCCCGGATGCGCCATAGGGAATGCGGAGGCGGGCGTCGGCGCGGAAGGCGGGATGACTCCCCAGAAGGGCGTTCAACGACGAAAGGAGGGGTACCATGTTGTCGGCGCTCCCCCAGTTGATGGAACGGGCGCCGTGGACGTCTATCTTCTCGGTGGCATACCACTCGACTCCGTTCGCTATGCCAAAGCAACCCGCCGGGGCAAAGAGCGCCGAAAGGGCGACGCGCAGCCGCGCCCACTCCTTCGACTTGGCGGCAAGGCGGTCGTTGTCGTGGGTCTCCGCGAAGTTTACAAGGGCGCCGTGGGCGGCGGAGTAGCCTGTCGCAAAGTCAAGGTATCTTGAGAGTTCCTGCTGGGTGTAGTTCTGGAAGAGCTCGGAGTATGCCCAGTCGAGGTCCGAGTCGTCCAAAAGCCTGGTGGTGGCGTCCTGGCCGCCGCCAAGCCCTTCAAGGAAGAAAATCGTGTCGGGGAATTGCTGGCGCACCTTGGCGACAATGTATTTCCATACCGGCGCGGGAACCATGTAGCCCGCGTCACAGCGGAAGCCGTCGACTCCGTTGCGGCACCAGTGGATGAACACCTCGGCCATGCGCTTCCAAAGGTCGGTCTTCGTAAAGTCAAGCTTGCAGAGGTCGGCCCAGACAACCCCCCAGGCGCCCGGAGACTGGAACGCCCCGTCCGCAGTGCGGGCAAACCACTCCGGATGATGCGACTGCAGGACGCTTGCCCAGCCAGTGTGGTCAATGGGAATATCCAGGAAGACGAGTGCGCCGCGGGCGTGCACCTGGTCCACGAGCTGGAGGAATTGCTCCAGGGGCGTCGTGCGCTGGTCGAACTCAGCCATGGATGCGTCCACGTCCATGAAGTCAAGTGGGGCAAAGGGGCTTCCGTAGCGTCCCATTCTGGCGAAGGTGGTCGGAATCGGATGCACCGGCAGGAACTGCAATATGCGGAACCCCAAATCTCCGAGGATGAAGTCCAGCTTGGACTGGATTGCCCTGAAGGTGCCCGATGGCGGAATCACGGTGAAGTTGCGCTTGTCCAGGAATTCGGCGGCAGAGGCAAGCTCGGGAGAGGCCGCCTTCCCTGAAATGTTCTCGCCAAACTGCCTGACAAAGGCGTTGTAGATGGTGTTGCGGGCAACCCCCTCCGCCGAAATCACCTTGACTCTGCCATTTTCGCCGCGGGGCCAGAGCGCCTTCCCGGTCGTCTCGTTGTAGAAGAAGCACTTGAAGTCGAAGACGCCGATTTCCACCAGCGCCAGATGCGCCGCGAAGGTGGTTGCGTCCACCTGGCGCATCGGGATGTCCTGCCAGTCGCGTCCAAGGGGTTCGATGCCCATTTCGACCTTGTCGATGGTCTCAGTGCGCTGAATGGAAGCATTGCCGAGGTTGGTCCTCACAAACGCCCTGCCCCGTATGGGGCGGCTCAGCTTCAGGGTGATTCTGATGGTGTCACCTGCATGGCGCACAATGTGCGCATGGGGGGCGGGATGCTGCTCCAGGATGACTTGCACGGGATCCATGGCAATGATATGTATCGGATCGGATAAGAAAATGGGGGGAAGGACGCCGCCCGACGCAGCAAAAAACCACTCCCGATAATCAAGAATCCCCGCCCTGCACGAAAATGCGGCGGCGGGGAGAATAAGACGGCATCAAGTCAAAAACGCCTATTTGATGACGATTCGGCCGTGCCCAATGACGGCCTGGCCCTCGCTTATCTTGAGGGACTTGATCTTGGTGTTCGCATCGTCCATGATGGAATTCCCGGCCTGCTTCAGCGGGTAGAAGAGATTCTCCTCAAGACCCTCCGGCAACGGGAAAAGGCCAATCTTGACCTGGTCGCCGCTGAGGGAAATGCGACCATTCGAATTGTTGACGTTGCAGGTGACGGAGACCGTGCCCGGCAGGAAGCCGAAGAAGGTGGCCTTGACAAAGACCTTGACAGTGCCGTCCTCGTTGCAACGGACGGAAAAGCCCTTGATCACAGGCCCATCGAACTCCCCGTCGCTGCGGGCAAGCATCTTGTTGCAGAAGTCGGTGATCTCCTGGTCGGTATAGGTGTCCGACGGCTTGCTGAGATACTTCTCCATGACGGCGTTCTGGCCCTCCTCAGTGGTGCCAAGGGCACCGCAGCTGGGGAAGCAGAAGCCAACCAGGAAGCCGACGATGAGCACGCCGATGATGATGCCGCCGATGATGTTCTGCATCGTCGTGGAATCCTTCTTGGTGCCAATGTTCTCAAAGTCGTCGGGCTTGATCTCGTCAAGGTTCATGCGCTCGCCACAGCCACGGCAAAAGACCGCGCTGAGCAAGTTGTCAGTTCCGCATTTCGGGCATTTGAGCATTTCTTCTGGTTCTCCTTGCCTGGATTAAGGCAGCTGTTGACGGTGATTCGTCTCCGGTAAAACATTACGCCGCTATTCGAACTTGAGCTCGAATTTCTGAGGCATTCTCAGGACGGAGTCCTTGCCATGGGACGAGGGGGCCGCCGGCGGCAGATAGTCGAGGTTGTAGTGAAGGCCGCGGGACTCCTGGCGGGCGGAGGCCGCGTCGATGATCATCTCCGCGACACTCGCAAGATTGCGAAGCTCCACAAGGTCGGGAGTCAACAGGAAATTCCAGTAGTACTTCTCAATCTCCTTGCGAATCATGCGAATGCGGGACTTGGCACGCTCAAGGCGCTTGTTGCTGCGGACAATCCCCACGTAGTCCCACATCAAACGACGAATCTCGTCCCAGTTGTGGGTGATGACAATCATCTCGTCGGAGTCCACCGCATTCCCGCTCTCCCAGTCGGGAATCATGTCGGGAGTGATGCCGCAATGGGGAGCCTCGCTCTGGGCGACGGCATGCCTCACCGCAAAGTTCGCAACCACCACGGCCTCAAGCAACGAGTTGGAGGCAAGGCGGTTCGCGCCGTGAAGCCCGGTGCAGCCACACTCGCCTATCGCATAAAGGTTCTTGACGCTGGTGACGCCGTTGACGTCGGTGCGGACGCCGCCGCAGCAGTAGTGCGCCGCAGGAACCACGGGGATGAGGTCCGTCGCCATGTTGATGCCAAACTTGAGGCACTTGGCAAAGATGTTGGGGAAACGCGCCCGGAGGAATTCCTCCGACTTGTCGCGAATGTCCAGCCATGCGCATTCCTGTCCAGTCCTCTTGAGCTCGTTGTCAATCGCACGGGCCACGATGTCCCTCGGGGCAAGGCTGGCGAGCTTGTGGTATTTCTCCATGAAGGTGACATATTCGCTGCCCTTGCGTATCTTCAGGATCGCGCCTTCGCCACGGACCGCCTCCGAAATCAGGAATGACTTCGCGTGGGGATGGAAGAGGATTGTCGGATGGAACTGGTAGAATTCCATGTTGGAGATTTCCGCCGAGGCACGGTATGCCATTGCGACGCCGTCGCCGCATGCCACGTCCGGATTGCAGGTGCAGAGGTAGACCTTGCCCGCGCCGCCAGTGGCCAAAAATGTGTACTTGGCGACGACGGTGGCAATCTCGTGGGTCTGTGTGTCCATCACGTATGCCCCGAGGCAGACATTGTCCCCCTGCCACTCGATGTGCCTGGTGGAAATCAGGTCCACCGCAAGGTGGTTCTCCCAAATGGTGATGTTCGGGTTTTCACGGCATCTTGCGACAAGCACGTCGGAGATTTCGCCGCCGGTGATGTCCCCGGAATGGAGGATGCGCCGGGCGGAATGCCCGCCCTCGCGCCCGAGGTGGAATTCGTTGCCCTGGGATGGCGGCAGGTCGGGAATCACCTCCTTCCTCAAGGTGAAGTGGCACCCAAGTTCCTGGAGCTTGCGGATGCGCTCAGGCGCGGCCTTCACAATCGCACGGACGACGTCAGGCTTGCATAGCCCTGCGCCGGCCACAAGGGTGTCCTGGACGTGCGCCTCAAAGTCGGCCTCGTTGTCGGACATGACGGCCGCAATGCCTCCCTGGGCATAGCGGGTGTTGCACTCCTCGGCCTTGGACTTGGTCACGACGAGGACCTTGCCATGGCTGGCAGCCTCAAGCGCAGCCGTCAGACCCGCTAGACCAGACCCAATGACCAAGTAGTCCGTGTAAATTCTCTTCTGCTTGGAATTTGACATGTTTGATATGGCGCCCTCCTTCCAATGCGGTGAAAACGCAACTTGCGTAATGTAAACCGCTTTCCATGAACAGACGAAGGGAACCACACCACACGGCGAAGCCACGCACAATCGGAAAACACCCAATCCCCCGAACCGAGAGGGAGCGCACGCATGGCGGTTTCTTAACCACGAAATACACGAGGCCGGGCTTTTCCCGAGCCATTCGTGGTTACGTTGCCCCCGCAGGGTGGAGCGAATGCCGCGAGGCATGGCGCAACTCACGGCGAATCCACTCCACCCCACGTGCGAGGCTACGGGAGCTTTGCCAGCGACGCGGCAATCTCCTCGTCGCCGGGAAGGTAGTCCTGCATCTTGCCGTCGTTGTAGTTGCCGTATGCGACCATGTCGAAGTAGCCTGTGCCGCTGAGTCCGAAGACGATGTTCTCCGCCTTCCCCTCCTCCTTGCAGCGCAAGGCCTCCTGGATTGCCCCGTAGATTGCGTGGCCGCTCTCTGGCGCAGGCAGGATGCCCTCGGAACGCGCAAAGAGCTCCGCCATCTTGAAGACCGTGCTCTGGGGCACGGAAATCGCCTCCAGAATCCCCCGGTCATGAAGCTCGGAGAGGACGGTGCTCATCCCGTGGTAGCGCAGGCCACCCGCATGGATGGTCGCGGGCATGTACCCGGAGCCAAGGGTGTACATCTTCGCAAGAGGACAGACCTTCCCCGTGTCGCAAAAGTCGTAGGCATACTTGCCACGGGTGAGGGACGGACAGGCCGCCGGCTCAACCGCGACAAAACGGGTGCCCGTCCTGCCCCGCAGCCGATCCGCCACGAAGGGCGAAATCAGGCCGCCAAGGTTCGAACCGCCACCCGCACAGCCGATGACGACGTCGGGAGTGATTCCGTATTTGTCAAGGGCGGTCTTGGTCTCAAGCCCAATGATGCTCTGGTGGAGAAGAACCTGGTTGAGGACGGAACCAAGCACATACCGGTATCCGGGAGTCTTGACGGCCACTTCCACAGCCTCGGAGATCGCGCATCCCAGGCTTCCGCTGGTCCCGGGGTTCTCCGCAAGAATCCTCCTGCCCACCTCGGTGGTGGAGGATGGCGACGGCGTGACGGTCGCCCCGTATGTCCGCATGACTTCGCGCCGATGTGGTTTCTGCTCGTAGGAGCACTTGACCATGTACACGTGGCATTCCAGGTGGAAGAAGGCGCACGCCATCGAAAGCGCAGTCCCCCACTGCCCCGCGCCAGTCTCGGTGGTGACGCCCTTGAGGCCCTGGCGCTTCGCATAGTAGGCCTGCGGGACCGCAGAGTTCAGCTTGTGGCTGCCAGAGGTGTTGTTGCCCTCGAATTTGTAGTAGATGTGGGCGGGTGTCCCAAGCGCCTGCTCCAGACAGTAGGCGCGGACAAGGGGGGACGGGCGGAACATCTTGTAGAAGTTCAGGACCTCCTCGGGAATCGGGATGAACTCGTTCACGTCGTCAAGTTCCTGTCTGGCCAGCTCCTCGCAGAAGACCTGCGAAAGTTCCTCCACGGTCACGGGCTGGCGGGTCGCAGGGTTCAAAAGCGGCGGACATTTCTCCGGCATGACGGCGCGCACGTTGTACCACGCCCTCGGCAGTTCGTCCTCGCTCAAGAAGGTCTTGTAGGGAATCTCGTTCTTCATTGTTCTCTCCTGATAATCGGCAAGTGTGCCTTTTGTTTTTTGTGACTTCAGGAAGCGCAGGATGCATAAACGCAAAAAAGCCGGACCGACGGCTGAACTGCTCCGTCACTCCGGCTTTCTGTCTGCGACAATGAAAAAGGCGGGCCGCCTAGCACGATGCTAATCCAACCCGCCACGATTCTCTGACTATCACTCGCTTCCTTTCCAGTGATCACTGCGCACAAACGCCGGTCGTGACGGAGCTACGCCACCACCAATAGAAATCAACTGGGTTGGATGAAAGGTAGTACATGGAAGTCTGTAACACGAAACTTGTGTAAACGGCACCTAAAGTAACCCCGCACAACAGGATTGCAATCGCGCGGCAACAGGTTTCACAGAAAAACTCACGCCGCCCAGGACGGCTCACTTGAGCTTGTCGTAGACCAGTTCGTTCACTATGTCGGAGGCAAAACGGCTCTCGGCAATCCTCCTGCTGGAAATGCCCATCTTCTGGGCAAGCCCGGGAGCCAGGACAAAACGCTCCATCGCAGCACGGAGGGACGCCGCGTCCCGCGTGGGAATCATGAACCCGTTGAGACCGTCAACCACCGTCTCACGACACCCGGGCACGTCCGTGGTGATGACCGCACGCCCACAGGAAAGAGCCTCCAGGACACTCATCGGAGTCCCCTCGTGGTAGCTCGGAAGAACAAAGACACTCGAACGCGCCAGGAATGGACGAACATCGTCACGCTCCCCAAAATACTCGACGGAACCATCCTCGATGTATGGCGCAAGGTCACCAGGCCTGATGGCCGAGGGATTGGTGTCGTATGGCCCCACAAGAAGACATCTGCACGACGGATATGCGGCACGAAGGCCACGGCAGGCCTGAAGGTACTCCAGGACGCCCTTGTCACGCAGAAGACGGGCAACCATGAGGAATACCATCCCGGACGGAAGCGGCGACGGAGTGAACCTGACTATGTCAACGCCACTCCCGGGAATCATGGACACTTTCTCAGGCTTGACAAGGCCCAGGCCGACAAAGACGTCCCTGTCGTCGTCATTCTGGAAGAACACTCCGTCCGCCAACGCCAGCGCACGCCTGTATCCACGCTTCAATACCATCCTGACAAGCGCATTCTTGAGTCCATGCCCCCGGAATACCGACCCCAGGCCCGAAATCAGCGCGTAGACGCCCGCAACGCCGGCATCCTTCGCCGCGGGAACTCCATAGACCACCGCCTTCGCCTGGCTGCAAAAAAGCCTGTCGGGTGACTCCTCAAGAAATAGCCTGCGCAACTCACGGCGAGTCCGCATGTCGGCAAAGGGATTCAAGCCAGTGCGCTGGAGAAATACCGACCTGTAACGAATCCCAAAGGCGCCAAAACGCCCCCCCCACTCCTCCTCGGAGTCAGGCCCCACGGCGACAACCTCCCACCCACGGGCCACAAAGGAACGCATCATGGGCAGACGAAAGGTCATCAACGACTTCGAATATGTCGCAAGAACTATCAGCTTCATGCACAGAATATAACCCGTGACAACTCTCGGAAAGGATGATCCAAGCTGAAAACAACCAGGATGTAACTGGAAAAGTTAAACGCACGCGTTTCGTGCGTTGAATCGTGCAAAACAG
>ERZ1034925.50-NODE-50-length-68940-cov-12.355665_pt1 | contig 68940 bp, 108 predicted proteins | sample MGYA00520687_ERZ1034925 | MGnify/ENA primary metagenome ERZ1034925 (study PRJEB33766, sample SAMN09781758) | gut metagenome | biome: gut microbiome | host: Homo sapiens | place: Madagascar | study: EMG produced TPA metagenomics assembly of the PRJNA485056 data set... | reverse complement strand
TCTCCGGGCGGTTATGAAGCCGGCCACCAAGTACAGCGACAACACCGGCGGCGGACATGACACCGCAAGCTATGTTACCGCTACCCAGGATCTGCTACCGCTGCTTTCGGAGTTTGAATATTTTGGGGTAAGAACCTACGCCAACAGCGCGGAGCAGAATTACCAGGTCCAGTATGACTATTACAAGGCTGGAAACAGCAAGGTGCATTATAAGCACAACGCCACCGGCACGGCGGCCCGTGTCTGGTGCCGTTCCGTCGATTCGAGCACCAATCGCGATTTCTGCCTTGTCTACACCAACGGTGACCCCGCCAAAGACGGTGCCTACTATTCCTGGGCGCTGGCCCCCTGCTTTTTTGTATAAGGAGGATTTCTATGTACAGACTGACCACCCCGCAAGGGGAAAGCTATCTGACCGAAAAGGTCAACTACATCCGCAAGCACGATTCCGGGGTGTACCTGCTGACGGACGCAGGGAGAGCGGAGGGCGTGGCGTACCGGGGCACGCCGTATCTTTTCCGGGATGGAGCGCAGGTATGCGAGGTGGACGCCGGGGAAACGGTGCACACCACCGAAAAGACGGTATCGGACAACGATGCCATGAACGTGGATCAGGAGTACAGGCTGACGCTTCTGGAGCTTGGCCTGAACGAATGATAAATCCAACATTTTGAAAGGAGAACCATTATGCTGTACAGAACTTTGAAGCGGATGATCGAGCGAGGCCAGACCACCGGCATGGAGGAAAAGCTGGACATTTTCTTTGCGGCCGGGAAGCTGACGGAGGCGGAGTATTCCGAATTGATCGGGATGCTGCATCCGGAGAAGGCGGCGGGAGAGAAAGCATAAAATATCCGGCATCCCCGGCTGATTTCCCGTTTTTTCGACACGCCCTCTGTGGTACACTGACCGCAGAAGGGAGGGGAGACCATGGAGCAGCTGAAACCGGAATATCTCTGTCTGTTTCACGCCATTACGGAAGCCATTGAGGAACTGGAACGCCTAAAAGCGGACCTGATGGCGGCGCAGCGCAGGGCGGAGGCCCTTTACATGGAGCGCACGGACTAACCGTGCGCTCTTTTTATAGTTGTGCGGTCTTATGCAGACAAAAAAACACACGCTCGTGCGATCAAAACGCATGAGCGTGTGTTTTGGTTTCAGGGTGGGCGTGGGGAAATCAGGCGTAAAAGGCGGTGAGCTTGTCGGCGCTGCGCTTGGCTTGTAAGTCCCGTTCGGCAAAGACCTTCTTGGCGCTTTTCCGCCCGGAACGGTCCATGAGCCGCCCGGAATAACGCTGTGTGGTGATGGGACTGGCATGGCCCAATTTGGCTTGCAGTTCATTTTCGGGCATACCAGAATTGAGATCCAAACGGGAACCGACGTGGCGGAGATCGTGGCTGCGGATGTCAGGAACGCCAGTGACGGAGCGGACGTGACGCTCCACCAGCTCCGAAAGCCACTGTTTTGTGCCGGCCTTCCATTCCCCGGAACGGAGGGTGCCGAACAGGGGGGCGGTATCCGGGAGATCATCCGGGCGGATGCCGCTGGCGAGGTAATGGCGGAGGGCCACAACGGCGATGTCGGGGAGGTCCACCACCCGGAATTTATCGCCCTTGCCGTGTTCCACGCGGAGGGCGGCGTCCTCCAAGTCGATGTCCGCCGGGGTCAAGGCACGCAGTTCGGCGTTGCGCAGTTCGGTGGTCAGCAGCAGGATCACGATGGCGTAATTCCGGGGCCAGTTCTCCGGGTGGGTAGTGCGGACGGGGGAATCCCGCCAGAGCTTGCAGACCTGCTCATCGGTGAGCAGCACATCATAGGGGCGCTTTCCCAATTTGCGGAGAGAGGGCATCAGGTAAAGGGAAACGGGGTTTTGCTCATAAAAGCGATCCTCGCCCAATTCCGGGGAGCTGGCGTAGGTGAAGAAGGAGCGGAGTACCACCAGATGATACCGGACGGAGACAGGGGAGAGGCCCCGGTCAAAGAGGTGATCCCGGTAGGCTTGCATGGTGGTGAAGGTGGGTTCCTCGGTGGAAAGGCCGCTTTCCACGAGGAAGGAATAAAAGCTGTTTGTGACGGCGGCGTAGGCGGTGACGGTGCGCTCCGCCGCGCCGCTGGCCTGCACGTTGCGGAGCCATGAGTCTAAGGCCGACATGACCCGGCGCTCCTGCGCAGAGGTTCTGCCCATAAAATCAGTCCTTTCCAGTTAAACAGGCGGGTATCAGGGTGTGGGGGTCAGGCGGCGGAGATTTTCCACGGTGCTGACGATCAGAGGAACGGCACCCAAAATATCATCCTCGGTGACGGTGTAGGGGAGGGTAAAACGGACGGCGGAGCGAGCGCGGTTGGCGGGGTAGCCCATGGCCCGGAGGACATAGCTTCCGTCAGCCTCCCCGCTGGTACAGGCGGAGCCGGAGGAAGCGTACACGCCCTCCGCAGACAGGGCCATGACAAGGGCCTGAGATTCCACGCCAAGGAAGGAGAGGTTGGCGTTGCCGGGGAGCCGGAGAAGCACGTCACCGGGGGTATAGGGGCCGTTGACATAGGTATCCGGGACGAACCTAAACAGATTGGTAATGAGCAGGTCCCGGCAACGGGCGATCCGCTTCATGTCGGAGAGCATATTGCCCATGCGGTCATGGAGGGCCGCTGCCATGGCGCAGGCGAGGGCAACGCTTTCTGTGCCGCCGCGCTTGCCCCATTCCTGACCGCCGCCGCGGATCATGGAAATCAGGGGCGTGTCTTTCTTGACAATCAGACAGCCGATGCCGGAGATGCCGCCGAACTTGTGAGCGCCGAAGGCCAGATAGTCCACGCCAAGGGCCTTGAAGTCCACGGGAATCTGGCCGACCGCCGCGGTCGCGTCACAGGCAAACAAAGCGTTGTGGGCGTTACGCCGAATGGAGTGGATGTCGAAAATCTCACCGGTCTCATTGTTGGCCATCATGTGGGTGAGGCCGGAGCGGTCCGTGCGGTTGGGATGATCCACGGGGGGATATTCCAGAACGGCGTGGTGCTCGTAACTGCGTGGGAATGTCAGCTTGCCGGTGTAGGCGCTCAGGCTTTCCATCATCCAGTTACAGGCTTCCGTTGCTCCGCTGGTGAAGTAGACTTCCTCCGGGAGACAGTTCAGGTCCTGGGCGATGGAGGCGCGGGCTTCCTCTAAGGCGATTTTTGCGGCAACGCCGCAGGCGTGAAGGGCGCTGGGGTTGCCGAGGGGCAGGGCGCGGGTGAACGCCTTGACTGCGGCAGGGGAGGGCGGCTCGTGGGCCGCCGCGTCAAAATAGTAACTCTTGAGCATTGGGGATTCCTCCTTGATCTTTTCAGTATTCTATCTTTATTGTACCAGCCGCTGACAAGGGGCTTTTTGACAGAATACTTGACTTTTCACAAGGCCCGCGCCATAATGAATTTGGCGAGTCCCTGCGGATATTTGCCGTTTTCCTCATGCTGTCCGTCCGGCAAGATAGAGCAGCATGGGGAATTTTTATATCGGTTTGGCGGTCGCCAGCAGGGTGATCCCGCGCTCAATGGCTTCCGTTTTCGTGACATTCTGCTCCCGGCAGTAGGTTTCTAAAATCTGCTGGCTGCGGTCATTGATACGGATGCTGATTTTGTGTGGGCGGGGGTTGTCTGTGGGACGGCCCAGCTTTGCGGCAGACATGGGGACGATCACCTCCTATTTTGTCTGGCATAAGTATCATAGCATTTTGTCTGGCAAAAGTCAAGGGGGAAGCGAGGCGAAAGGGGACAAGATGTATGATAAGAGGACAGCGATTCCGAAACAACGCGAAGCGAGAGTATAACCTGTGGTGGTGGAGCCGACACGGCAAAAGGAGGAGACGGCGTTCCTTGCCTGAGCGGGAGCGTCGGTGTGCGGATTGCCAAAACAGCGATATTTGCGCACTGTACGGAAAGTCCGACGATCCAAGCTGCTTTGCACCCAAAAACGGACACGAAGGGAAAGGCAATCAGGAAGGGCTGGAATGGGGCGTTGTGCTTTTGATCTGTGTGGTAATATTCGCTTTATTCTTTGTTTCCATTACATGTGCGAAATGAAAAAAAGCCGCCCGGGTGGGCGGCTTTGCTTTTTAACTTGCTTAAATCTTGCTTAGAACTTGCTTAGAGGTTGCAAGGTGTTTGCTTAAAGGTTCTGGAAGGTGGCGTCGAACATCACAACGCCGTTGGAGAGGTCGGAGTAGGGGATGCCCACCCATACGGACTGTCCGGCGGTAAGACCGGAGAGGGACGAAGCGTAGGGCAAATTTAACACGGCATCGTCGAAGGGAAGCTGGACGGCCACGGTGCCGCCGCTGGGGGCCGCTTTCACGGTGGCCTTTTCCAGACGGAGACAGGAGCGGGTGGCGTCCGCCACCTTGGGTCGAAAGTAGTTATTCCAGAAGTTATCGGCCAGTGCTTTCATGTCGGCGTTTTGATTACTCATGCAGTGTACCTCGTTATTCCGTGCCGGTGAGACGGGCCTCCACCAGCTCCATGCCCCGGCTTTCCAGATAGGAGATCAGAAGCAGACGGGCGGCTTCCTCGCTTTCAGCGTCCACGGTATGATCGAACATCCGCAGTTCTCCCGCCTTGGTCTCGGCGGTGACGCTGAAGGCGAAGTCCCGGCGGGTGACATTGGTTTTCAGGTTCATGTGGTTTCCTCCGTGATCCAGATTTCAGAGACGGTAAAGGTGAAGCAGATGCCCCGGCCCGTTTTGTCGGTCTGTACGGTGTCGCACTGGCAGAACAGAAAGGAGAGAGCCTGACGGATGGTGGAATTAAGGACCACAAGGGGAGTGGGAAATTCCAGCGCAACGGAGGCGTTCTCCCGGTTCTCGTGGGGCGGCTGATCCAGCAAGCGGACTTGGGGAACCAGGCGGTCGATCTTCCCGGCGGCTTCCCGCAGGGCGTTGTATCGGTTCATGGCGGTGGGGTTCATGATCTTCATCGTAAAAATCTCCTTCAGGTGTGTAGTTCCTTTTTATAGGGAAATTATAGGCGTTTTCGCATGGAATGTCGAGTTAAAAAAGGGAGGAACTTTTTCCAAAACGGAAACCGTTCCCCCTTTTTCGGTATGAGTATGGTCTTGATTAAAATTCTTGCGCTGACGGCCCCACAAGCGGCCTGAGAGATAAGAGAGAGGCGAGGGGCTAAAACTTACCCCACGAAACTCAAGGGGCGCTTACAGGGCTTCTGTGGGCGATTTACGAAATGGGGTATCAGCCGTTCAAGGCGTCCTTCAGGGGCTTTGCGGGGCGGAACACCGCAACCGTCTTGGCGGGAAATTCCTTTTCCTCGCCGGTGCGGGGGTCTTTCCCCACCCGTGCTTCCCGGTGCTTCACGGCGAACTTGCCGAAGCCGGGGACTTTGACCTCGCTGCCGTTGAGCAGGGATTCCTCGATGACGGTGAACACGGTATCCATCATGATGGCGGTATCGTGCTTGGTTTGGCCGGAACGCTCCGCCACGGCGGAGATCAGTTCAGTCTTGTTCATGGGACATCCTCCTTTCCTAAAATTTCAATGGCAGGGATGGCTGGATTCGAACCAGCGCGTGAGGGAGTCAAAGTCCCTTGCCTTACCGCTTGGCTACACCCCTATGTTTGTCTGTCTTTCCAGACTGTCACCGCTGCGTGTCGGCTGCCTGCGGTTGGCCCCCATAGGTACACGTTTCTGTTGCCCTGCCGCGCCCATCTCCGGGCAACCCGTTTGTGATTGTACTTCTCACGGCGCTGGATGTGGTGCAGACGGCAGGGCTTGAACCGGCATCGTTCCCCATTTCGGGGGTGCTCTAACCTACTGAGCTACGTCTGCAAATGTTCCCTCTGGGACACTTCGCCAGGGAACCCTGGACGAGAGGTGCGAGGGATCCTGTGCCCAACCGGAATTGCACCGGGGCGTCAAGGGCAAGTACCAGTTGCCGGAGACGAGCTGCTTTTGCGGGCCGCAGCTTATATATTTATGGAGCACTGGCAGAGACGCATCACCCAAAATGCTCCCCGCCATGGTGCAGACGGTTGGAGATGCCCCCAACTCCCCGCGTGATCGGCCGCGGCTTGGACGTCTGCGTATAGATGCCGGTCTTTCCCGGCGGTCATGTCGCTCAGATTCTCCGAGAATACCGTCCCGATAGCGGCTGTATCAACCCGCCGACTCCACTGCCAGATATGGAGGTTTCATGCCCACTACGGTTTATAGAGTAACCACCTCTTATGTGGGCGGGCATGGTGCAGATGGCCGGAGAGGTCCCCGGCTACCGGGTGGAAAGGACAAAAGCACCGGTTGGACATCTGCATAGACCCGCCTTGTTTGCGCCATGGCGGGTGATGTGGCGGCCCGTCTTTCCGGGCTGTCATACACATTCAGGAGGCTTTGCGATCCATGCAGGGCGCTGCTCGTGCACCCTTGGAGCGGATAATGGGAATCGAACCCACCTTTGCGGCTTGGGAAGCCGCCGTTCTGCCGATGAACTATATCCGCGTTGCTGCCCTGCCGGGGTTGCACCGGGGCACCGCTCCGAGAACGGCGAGCGTGTACTTACGGGCCACGCTTGGAAGGTAGGAGAATACTACGTGCGGCATCCGCGCCGCTGGTGAGCGAAACCGGAGTTGAACCGGGAGAACAGAGGACAAGCCAAAAACCCTGTTCGCGCAGGGTGTGAGTCTGCGCCGTGTCCGCACGATTTTCGCCCATGCTGTTTGGAGTTTGGCGGCTGCCGTTGGGTAGGCCGGCAGCCGCCGTGCGTGAGGGAAGATAGAAAGATGGAAAGCAAGGGCGGCGTCTAACTCGCCCTTGATTTTATTATACGATACCCCTCCAAGGGGGTTTTTGACATTTAGGATTCCACGGTAAAGCACTGAGATTTCCAGTCCCCGCGAGCGTCAATTTGGTACAGAAACTTCCAACCTCCTCTGGAAATTTCCTGAGAGGAAAGACACGGCCCCGGCTGGATCTCGCCAACATCCAGCGCATCCCAGTGGTCGGAGTTGATCTTTTTGCGGTGTTCAGCATATACAGCCGGTGTCACGATTTGCCGCGGAGACCAGACCATACCGTCCCCTCCGCAAGGCAATGGAGCAATACGCTCCACTGCCTGAAGAACGGAGGCACCCTCGAAGGTTGTTCCGTTGATAATAATTTTGCTCATTGTTGCTCCTTTCTGCGCCGCTGTTCAGGCGGCGGCTTCGGCGGGCTTGCGGATGGGGCAGAGAATGCCTTCACCGTCGGCGGACCGGAAATAGATGGGGGTGATATAGGGCTTCTGTTCAGAGGTGAACGCCTCGCCGTCGGGGAAAAGCTGAAGGAAGTCGATCAGATAGTTGGCATCGACCATGGGGAGGCCGTGGCCAAAATCATAGCTGGCTTTGAAGGTCTCGCCCCTGCGGCGGCGCTTGGCGGCCCATTCCGCACGGTCCGTCTTGATTTTCGCCCGAACCTCCGTCACGGAGGGAAGCGTGAGACGCAGCGTGTTCTTGCGGGCGGGGGCGATGACCTGCGCCAGATTGAACCGGGAACCGTCGGCGCTGAGTTCCGGCGCGGCGGTCAGATCCATGGGGCTGTTCAGGCGGAATCCGCGGAAGCCGTCGCAGACGCACTGCTTGCCTTCCTCGTCGATCCAGAAGCCCTGCGAAGCGGTGCGGTGGCTGTTCGTGCGCACGGCTGCGTCGCAGATGCGGCGGGCAGCGGTGAAGGCGGAGCGGTTCCCGGACTTGGCGGCAGCTTCCTCCGCCAACGTGCGCCGGAGATCCTGTTCTAAGAAATACAGCTGGGGGATGGGACCGACGGCTTTTTCCCATTCGTAGGGGTTCTTGCTGACGGCGTTATAAATGGCGGCTTCGTCCTCGTCCAGTGCGTGGACGATCTGCAAAACGCGGGTGAGGGTCTGTTCAGTGTTCATCATGGGGTGTACCTCCTATTGCACGAAGGGCTTTTTTGCTCAGCCTGAGAATGAAATAATCGGATCTGCGGAAATTGTAAAAGTTTTCAGGGTCAGCGACCGTTTCAGGGAAAAGGTCGCACAGAAGGGCATTCTCGATCAGTTGATCGGCATACGGATTTTCACCGTACCAATATCCACGGTCAAGCAAGCCTCCGGTTATTTGGCAGTTGACTGCGGCTTTCTTGACTTCGGCGATTTTTTCAGAATAAGTCATTTCTGCGTGGGCTTCCTTCTGCGCATTTATCGCGGCAGCCATGACCTCACAGACTACGTCTGCGAGGCACTTGCGGTAAAGGTCAACGCCGTATTTGTCGCAGATGGCATCAATTTTGTCCATGTCGAAAAGCTTGGTAAACGGTTCGTACTTGTGCGGGGTGGGAAGGCGCGCGGCGATGATCTCGTTTCTGCACTCCCAATATCCGGCGGTTTTCATGGTTGTGCTCCTTTCAACAGCAGGTCCAGAGGTTGATGCACTGGATCATTTCGGCGTAGGTCTTTGCGGTTAAAATTCTTTCGCGGTTACGGGCGATATATCCCGATCCAGTCAGGTATACGCCAAAGCCGCGGTAATTTTCGAGAAAGTACATGGTAATCTCCTTTCTGTGCGGCTGTTCAGGCGTATAGGATCTTCGAGGTGCCGGGGACGCGGCACTGGATCGAACAATCCGGGGCGTTCTTCTTGTTCAGGTCGATCCATGACTTCACGGCGGGGAGAAGATCGTCATTATAGACGGGCGCATAAACGAGGCGATTAAACAGCTCGCCGGTGTTCAGGCTCATGGGCTTATGCTGTTTGTCTCTGGGACCTTTGAAGTAAACCATAAACATGGGGTTGTCCTTTCATGCCCTCGTGACCTCCGGGGCTGGGCTGTTCAGTTGTTAATTTCATTGTAGCAGTGTGTGCCAAGGGGGTTTTTGCCGCTGTTCAGGCAAGGCGGAGGACCTGACGGGCGGCGCGTTCGGCGTTGTCGGTAAGCTGGCGCTGCCATGCCTGATTTTTTGGAGACCAGCGGAAGCCGTTTTGCTTCAGGGCGGCGCGGGTGTCGGCGTCGGGGATGGCGTCAAAGAGGATTTGGAGTCTGTTCAGGTCGATATTGCGGACGATCTGACCGCCGTCAAAGGCGGTGCCGGTCTGAGGTTCGGCGGCCTGCTGTTCTCTGCGGTCAAGCTCCGCGAGGCGCTGTTCTGTCCGCTCGATCTTGCCCCGGATGCTGGACAGCTCGTAGGCGGGGAAGGGGGAACCGTGAACGCGAATATCAAAACTGTTCGGGTCGGTGAGGTTCGCGGCCTGTTCAGACGTAAAGCCGGGGCAGCCTTCCAGCGTTTTGTGCTTGCGATAGTAGGCGTTTGCGGCCTTGGCATCCTCCAGCATTTGGCGTTGGCTGTTCAGGCGCTCGGTGAGCATTTCGCGGGCGTGTGGGTCTGCAAGGTCTACCGGGCCGGTGCCGACGCTGCGGATCTTGTCCAGAATCGCCTCAATCTGCCGGTATTCCTCCCACAGAGAGTCCTCGCGGGACATCTGGCGGTTATGCTTGCGCATATTGAAGTTGCCCGCTCCGCTGATAAACTGGCTGGGATAGCTGGCCTGGTTGCGGTTGTAATCGTTCGTCCACTGGGCAAGGCGGCGGGCGTAGCTGTTCAGCAGGGCGTCCAGCTTGTCATGGTAAAAAGCGCTGACGCGGGCCTTCTGCTGTTCTACCATTTGGGCGGCTTTGTTCACGGAATTTCGATAACTGGCCGTGGCGCTGCCGGGTTCGTAGTCGCTCATGTGGACGCAATAGTGAGCGTTCCGGGCGGTTTCCTCGCTGATCTCGTAATAGGTCGGGACCGTAACAGGTCGATTTTCCGGGGTAGGCTGTTCTGCCTGTTCTACCTGTTCTGTAATGGTGGCCTCCGGCTGTTCTGCGGGCACTTCTGCGCCTGCGCCGGTGACGGTGGGCTGCTGTTCTGGCTGTTCGGTGGCTGCTGCGCTGGTCTGTGCGGTGGCGGCGGTGGGCTGTTCAGCCCGGAGACCGTCAGCAACGGAGCGGTAAAAGGCTTGCGTTTCTTTCGTGTCCTTGACGGTCTGGCAGTCCTCGCCAAAGTCCCATGTATAGCGCTTGATCGTTGCGTCCAGGCTGTCCGCCTCGCTTGCAAAATAGGCGGCAATGTGTTCCGTGTGGGGGAAGGTCTTGATTTCGATTTCCGCGTGCTCCCGGTTCCACTCGTTGGCGGCGGCCCGCTTGTCCCGGCTGTTCACAAATGCAGAAATGGGCCAGAAACAAATATTATCCTTTGCGGTGCTGAGTTCGCCGTTGCGCTTGATGCGCCGGAGGCAGTGATCCCGGCCGCTCCAATTCGGATCGCCGGGGGTGTGCTCGACGAAGTAAAGGCCGTTGTCATTCTTGAAGTATGCGCCGGTGATCTCCACCACGTCGCCGGTTTTCATGGGGCGGTTGTTCTTGTCGTTCATGGTAAAACCTCCTGAAATTGTGTTTTGAATGTGTAGATTTTGGCTTTCTGGGGTGCCGTCGCTTTGCCCGGTGCGGCGGCTCCAAGGTGTCCGGTTTTGTGGTCAGTCAAGACAGGTTTCGTAACGGATGCGGTATTGCTCTTTCAGCTTGTCATAGGCGCGGGTGGTGACGGTGTAGGTGTTGCGCTGCTCGTCGTAGCTGATGCCGCGCCCGTGGAGCTGAGGGAGACCGTCGCGGAGAGGGCGGAGAAAATAATGTTTGCCGTAGTAGGAAAGATCGGCGGCGAAGTCGCAGCCGGTGGGGGCCTGCTGCATTTCGTAGCAGTAGACGTATTCGCCGGGCTTGTCGGCCTGCACGGCGGGGGCCTTTTCTGCCTCTAATGCGGCGTAGTCCGGGGCGTAGCCGAACAGCTCGCCGGTTTCGGGGTCGTAGCGGCTGGCGGCAGCGTCCGGGACAAAAAGTGTTGTCTGCTCGTTGATCTGCTGGGCGTAGCCGCCGGGAACAGGGGAAAAGGTGCCGTTGATCTTGCGTTCGATGGATGCCATTTTGTGATCCTCCTTAATTTTGATTTAGCGGCGGGCCTCGATGAGATCCACCACGCGGAACATCAGGCGGGCAAAGGTGCCAGCGCCCAAAACGAGGATAAAAAGGGGAAAACTCATAGTGTGGGCCTCCTGTCGGTTTAATTTGGTTCTCTTGATGTTTATAGTATAAACGATAATGTTTATAATGTCAATAGGTAAATTTAAACCTTACTGTTTATTTTAAAAAAATCGTGGTTGACAATGCAAACGAGAACGTTTATATTAAAAAGCGAAAAGGGGTGATTTTTTGCCGACATCGGAGCAGATCAAAATTTTATGCGTAAAGCTGGGGATCAGCGTTTCAGAGTTGGCGCGGCGCTGCGGGAGCAGTCCGCAGGCGTTTTCACAAAAAATGAAGCGGGAGGGGTTTACTCCTGCGGATCTGAAGAACGTTGCCGGGGCCGTTGGCTGCGGGTTTGAAAGTGCGTTTATTTTGCCCAGCGGGGAACGTGTAACGGATTGAAAAACGGCATAAAAAAACAGCGGCCCGGAAAACTCCGGGCCGCTGTTCTGTTACTCCCATCTGTCATAAAAACCAAAGGAACCAAACTGGATTACTTCATCTTCAGTGGTTTCCGTTTCGGACGGATCGAACGGAACGCCGTACCATCTGCGGTGGGCGACTTCCTCGTGGTTTTCGTCCTCGATTGTAATATCACACTGCGTATAGCCGGCGCGCTCGTCGGCCATGGCTTTTGCCTCGTCCAAAGTGCCGGCGCACTCGACCCAGAATCCGTTATTGTAATTGATTGTAAACATTTTTTCGTCCTTTCTCCCGGTGTAGCCGGGTCGCTGTTCTGCGTTTTGGGGTTAGTCGGCGGGCTGTTCGCCCAGCTGGGACAAAATGAAGGCTTTGATTTCCGCGTTTGGGGTGGTGCCCTGTTCGGCGCAAAGTGCCTTGTAACGTTCTCCCGTCTGGCGGTCCATCCGGCAGGCAAGAACAATTTGCGCCTTGTTTTTATACTTGTTTTCCGCGCGCCGCTGGGCGTCTGTTCTGGTGGTGCTGGTTCTGGGTCTGGGCATATAAAATTACCTCGCTTTTCAAGTGGTGGAGCGGTCCGGAGGTTTTCCGGGTCGCTGTTCTGGGCGGTCAGATGCTCAACAGGGCGGCACCGTTAACGGTGATCCGTGCCTCATCCGGGTGGGCATCGTTCCAGGCATTTTTAAACGTCCAGGCATTAAAGCGGAAATCCGGCAGGCCGGGGAAGGGGATCAGCTCGCCGGCCTCGCCGAGCACGTTACACACGGCCAGAGCGGAAGCGCGGGAGATCGGCAGAAAATAGAGCCGCTGGATCTCGCGCATGATGGCGTTGTGTGCGTCCTGTTCCGGCTCGGTGCTGGGCACCAGCGGAGCCAGGAACGCGAGCGGGTCCGCCTCCGGCGCTGCCTGGTTGCGCTCCACCTCTGCCACGATGGCGGCAGGATCACCGCCCAGCGTGTAAAGGTAACCACTCGCGGCGGGGCCATATTGGGCCTCGTACCGCTCAAACAAATTAGCCATTGTTCCGGGACTCCTCTCTGTGATCTCTCAAGTATTTTTCGGCCTGCTCCGCCATGTGGGAGCAGCGCCAGCCCTCCGGGGTGTTTAGTCCGCAGTTGCCGCAGTCACCGCAGCGGCGGAACTCGTCGAGGATCGCGGCAGCGTGGGCCGCATCTCTGATATAATAGTTGCTCATGGTGTTGTCCTTTCTCCGGCGGAACGGCCGCCGGTCCGGTGGGGGGTGTGCTATCCTCTTAACATCTATTATTATAGGCGAGGCGGGCACAGAAAAGCAAGGGGTTTACCCCATAAAAACTATACAAAATATGGGGTTTACTTTTGGCGAAAGTGCCTATTGAAATATGGGGTTTACCCATATATAATAAGATCATAAAGAACAGGACAACACCACGGAGGCCCACCGGGCCAGAGGGGCACCGCCCCGGAAAGGATCACAAAATGGATTACAGCAAAATGAGCATGGACAAGCTCCGCGAGCTGATCGCCTGGGCTGATGACCGGGCAGCATACCGGAGGGCCTGCGGGACGATCTCCGGCACGGCATACGCCGAAGATGAAACCGCAGTAAGGGCAGCACTCGCAGAGATCAACCGCCGCACACGGGCGACCGCATAAGAAAGAGGAGGAACACGAAATGAAAAAGAGCTTTTTTGAAATGATCCCCGGCGTCGTCCGCCTGGACTCCCGCGTTGCTATCTACGTGCCCAGCACCACCGACACCGACCACCCCACCGACAACCGTCAGCAGGTGGAGGAAGTCGCCGCGAAGCTATCCGCCATGTTTGGCGGAGCCACCGCCACCGAGGCCCGCGGCTACTGGGTGAGCCAGTCCGCCGGACTCGTGGGCGAGGCCGTCACCATCGTTTACAGCAACGCCGCAGCCGAGGACATCGAGCGCCACGGCGCCGAAATCGTCGCCATCTGCCAGAAGATCAAACGCGAGATGGGGCAAGAATCTGTCAGCCTTGAGATCAACGGCGAACTGTTTTTGACCTAATACACCCAACCACCACAGCCCGCAGGGAATGCCCCCGCGGGCTTTTCTCGTGTCCTCTGAGCGATACAGCCCAGCACCGCACCACAGACCCACGCCGCCCCGCCGCTTGCATCCTACACCATGCCAGAGGGCTATTTTTAGCCCCTATGCGCGCGGGCGCGTTTATTGCGGGCGCGGTCTATTATAGTACCATAAAACGTACCCCCGGAAACCCCCGGACGCTTTACCCGGATGAAGAAAAGCGCAGAGCACTCCCGCAGGACCGGAAGCAATGGACAAGGGAAAAGGGGGAAGGGGTGGAGGAGTCACCGCCGGGGGTCTGTTCCGGCTGATTGCATCAGATCGGCCACCACGGCCACCGCCGACCATGCCAGACCGGGCACCGTCAGCGGACCAGCCGCCGACCATCTGAGGACGGCCACCACCACCGGCACCGAGGGCCAGAGAACCGGCAGCGGGCCAGCGTCCCGCCGTCTTTCGTCAGGTTGCACAAGGCCAGTGCGGGCCGCTGTTGCATTTACCACCAAAATAGGCGGTAACTGTTACCATAATTGCTTATTATGGCAACAGTTTAGGCATTTGCAACAGGTTTTTTACCCTCTCCGAGACCCGCCCAGCGGCCCCGCCTCCGCTCCAATGGCACCGGCTGACCAGCTGACCAGCTGACCACGGCCCCGGCTGGGTGGGGGGTGGTTTACAGACCTGGCCACCGGATCGGCGCAGAATCTCTCCACAACTCTTCCCCCTCCACCCATGTTCTCACACCCGTGTTCTTTTTCCTCCGATAAGTGGGGGGTGGTTTAGAAAACCGAGGGCAAAAAACGAAAAAGTCAAAAAGGGGTCCAAAAAAAATTTTATAAAAACGCTTCGCTTATGTGTGGGGAATACGTACTTAGGTTGCGCGGCGCGGGCGGGGCGCAGGCGGTCGGTAGGTGACGTGCTGGTAGGCGGTAGGTGAAGCGGGTGTGCAAAAACCCTATTGGAGGGGGTTGCTATGCTAAAGATAGGAGAACTTTGGTGAAGCCATGGCAATGGAGGTGAGCGTGAATGCCAAGCGGGAGTTCTGAGCGCTGTGTGTCATTGTTTGAGTTTTGGGGAGACAAGAGCCAGTATGCGGCGTGGCTGCAAGGGGAGTTTGCTGAAGAAGCGGATTTCCATGCCCATACGCTAAACGCCTTGCGGGTGGCGATGGACGAAGAACTGACGGATACACAGAGGAAGTATATGGAGATGTTTTTCGTCTATGGCATGAGCATGAAGGATATCGGTCAAGAGTTGGGGGTAGCCAAGGCAACAGTCAGCAGGACGATCAATTGTGGGCTGGATAGACTGTACCATGTCCTCCGCTACGCGAACCCCCGATACCTGACCTTTCCGAAAAGCCGCAAGGCGTCATCTCTAAAGAAGGGGCGCAAGCAGCGGAAGAAAGGGTCTTAGACTGAGACGAGAGATATTGTGCCAAAAACAGGGGGTGTATGTATGGCATATAAGCGGAAATACAAACAGGGTACGCGGGTCGGGAGCATTGAGGACTTTCTGCATTCCTCGGAGACGCAGTATTTTTTCTGGCACGGAAAAACGATTCATAAACAAGTCTTTATGCACTGGCAGCTTGATATGCTTATCAGGGAAATCGGTGGCAGACATCTTTATTTTGCGGATAAGAACGTTCCGGTTGATGGAGATGCGAAATGAGCTGCTATGGGTGTATCTGCAACAACTGCCTCTATAACTGCGAGTTATTCAGCGCATACTTCACGCCGGGAGAGATCAAGGACGTGGAGGACGTCTGCTATTGCTGCGATGAGTGCAAGTGGTTCGATGGGGACTATACGAAGCGGAGCCAATGGCGAAAATCGTGTGAAAAATTTCGCCTACCGGCGAAGTATAAAGAGCATCTGGAACAGATGAAGCAGAAGGAGGCCCGTGCGGCGGTCAAGCGCCGTATGGCATTTACTGTTATCAAGGGAGGGAAAAAGGATTGAACGTAGCCTATAACATGGACTGCATGGAGTATATGCGGACGCTGCAGGACAAGGCGTTTGATCTGGCTGTGGTAGACCCTCCCTATTTCAGCGGTCCGGAGCGGCGTGGCTATTATGGCTGTAAGATCAGCCCCATTGGTGTGAAACGGGATTACCCTGTGTCCCCCAAATGGGATATACCTGACGCAGAATTTTTTGCTGAATTGGATAGAGTGTCAAAGCATTATATCGTATGGGGCTGCAACTACTTTGATTTCGTGTTTTCTCACGGGCGAATCGTGTGGGACAAGTGCAATGGGGAGAGCAGCTTCAGCGATTGCGAAATTGCGGCGACGAACTGCTTTGAAAGCGTCCGTCTATTCCGCTGTATGTGGAATGGGATGTTCCAGGGGAAGAGTATTGCAGAGGGGACAGTCCAACAGGGGAACAAAGCTCTCAATGAGAAGCGCATCCACCCGACGCAGAAGCCGGTGGCATTGTACACATGGATTTTGCAGAAGTACGCAAAGCCGGGGGACAAGATACTGGACACCCACTTAGGCAGCGGCAGCAGCCGCATAGCCGCCTATGATCTTGGCTTTGATTTTGTTGGGTGTGAGATCGACCCTCACTATTTTCAAGCGCAGGAAAAGCGCTTTGCGGAACACACGGCGCAGATCAGTTTGTTTACGGGAGGTTGAATATGGATAGCTTAAATGCAAGCAGAATAGCTGGCGGGAACAGTGCGTATGGGCGGAGTCAGTCAGACTTCTATCCCACCCCGCCGGATGTGACGGTGGCACTTATGCGCTTTTTGAATCTTCCGCGCACAACGTCCGTGTGGGAACCGGCAACGGGAGAGGGCGATATGGCCGGTGTGCTTCAAACTTACTTTGAAACCGTCTATACAACGGACATTCTGGATGGGACGGACTTCTTGAAGTCCAGCATTGACGCAGCTGATTGGATCATCACAAACCCGCCTTTTTCACTGGCGGAGGCATTTATCCGCAGAGCAGCGGAGCTGGGCAAGCCTTTTGCTTTTCTTCTGAAGTCTCAGTATTGGAACGCAACGTGCCGGCGGAAGCTGTTTGACGAGATTCCGCCCAGCTACATTCTGCCGCTGACGTGGCGCCCGGATTTCTTTTTCAAGAAGCGGATGCCCGGAGAGAAGGGAAGTCCGCTGATGGACGTGATGTGGTGCGTCTGGCTGACACCATGGAAGAATGATATTCAGACAGTGTACCGTCCGCTTACGCGGCCGGAGATGGGAGCAGGAAATAAAAATGGCTACGAACTGCTATGATTTGTTTAAGGCGTTGAGTAGGACACTATACTCTCATGGTTGTAAGCCAAGCCCAAATCGAGCAAAAAGGAGAAAAGAGAAATGAAATCTTTGGTTTTGTTTCGCAAGGTTTGCAATATGGTTTATTGTTGTGGTCTTGATATACCTCAATGGAAAACAAGAAATCGGATTGAGCAATTATGTAGAGCTGGCAACAACAGTATTGGTGAAGATAGAGAGGATAGATTCGTGGTGTGCGAGCTTGATGTAAATTGGAAAAACTATTCAGGAGATGAACTTGCCCATCTTTGCGAACAATATTGTAAACAGACGGAGGACAAATAAAATTTATGGTGATTTTGTCTGGCATCGTTTTTCTTTTCCTTTTCCGTAAAATCTTTTTCTATGCGAAAGATTTGCTTAAACGTGACCTTGAGTACAAACCTGCGTTAACGCTACAATGCACCTTATACGCTACAATGTTTGGGGCTTTTGGCACGTTCACAATTTGCGCAAGCATTTATACAATAATTTTACTGCTGAGTGGGGAGGGGCATTTGGGATGAAGTATGTTTTTCGTATCGGAGACTACGCTGAGACCAAGGATGGCAACCGGGGGTATGTCATCAAGAGTGATCTTTTGTGCTACCAAGATATTGTGACGGGGTACATAATTACCGTGAAATTCAGCAATGAGGAAACCATGACGTATGAGTTTACAGCCAACGAGGCGCACCGACAGTTCAATCGCATTGGGCGTTATGACCTTACAGAGAAAGAAAAGAGTAAGATTGAACCATTCCAAGTCAATCCGTCACTTACTGAGTATGCGTCAATTTTTGCAATGAGCGATAAAATCAACGAGCTTGTTGAGGCCGTCAATGAACTGCGTATGCGGGATGCAAAGGAAGGATAGTAAGGATGATTGAGTACATCAGAGTTGTAAGCAAGCAGCGGCCCGCGAAGCGGGCGTTTGATATGCAGGTCGGGGCGCACCTTCGTGTGTATATTGCCGGGAAGATCACCGGTGACAAGAACTATCGGGAGAAATTTGCCAAGGCAGAGCAAGCCCTCACTGCCATGGGACATTGCGTCCTAAACCCGGCGAACCTCCCCTCCGGCATGGAGCAGGGCGATTATATGCGTATCTGCTTTTCCATGATTGACTGTGCGGACTGTGTGGTTCTGCTGCCGGACTGGCGTGAGAGTTCCGGGGCACGGTTGGAGCGAGCCTACGCCGAGAAGATTGGGAAAGAGGTTGTTGTGGCAGATCAGGGCCGGATCGATGAGTTTTTGGAGAAGGTGGGGAGATAAAAATGGGAATGACAGATTGCGCAGTCCACAAATGCGATATGGTTTGGAGGTAAGAAAATGAAACGATTAACGGAATACGAAAGCATTGGGGGACACGCTCACGCAGTACCCACCACAAGCGACATGGATGCAATTATGATGCGCCTCGCTGCCTACGAGGACACGGAGCTGGAACCGGCGATGTGCGCCAATTACAAGACCTTTGAGGATGAGGCCATCAGTAAGGGCGTGCCATTCAAGCGCATTGTCGCGCTGATGGAGGCCGACAGAGCCGGTCGGCTGGTGGTGCTGCCCTTTAACAAAGCGTTGACAAATGCAGACCGTATACGAGCCGCGACAAATCAGCAGTTAGCGAAACTGTTATACGACAACCAAAAAGAATTTTGCAGGTTAATGTACAAAAATCTTGGGTTTGAGGACGAGTTAGAGTTTTCAGAGGACTATTCGGATATTTTAGCATGGCTGAACACTTCCGAAAAGGCGGAGAAAGCATTGGAGGCGAAGAAGGATGAGTAAGGCCGTTATGCTGAGTATCCGCCCGAAGTGGGTGGAGAAGATCGCCAACGGTAAAAAGACTATCGAAGTCCGCAAGACCAAGCCGAAGCTGGAAACGCCGTTTAAGTGCTATATCTACTGCACAAGAGACAAGCACCTTGCGTTTATGCAGAATCAGACGGGCACAAACCTGATTGCCTGCATGGATGTGGATGCGGCAATCCCGGTGGGCGGTGCCATAGGAAACGGCAAGGTTATTGGAGAATTCGTATGCGATTGTGTCACGCCCTTGTATAACGTCTGTATGGATGATTGGAAGAGGCTTTCCGGAGGACTGCACAATATTGAAAAGGAGCTTGTCAATCAGGCGTGTCTTACAGAAGCGAAGCTCCATACATACGCAGGCGGGAAGAATTGCTTTGCGTGGCATATCTCTGATCTGCGCATTTATGATACGCCAAAAGAATTAAGCGAGTTCAAGACGCTATGTAGAGTTGATGCCGATTGCTGTGCCTGCCCTTATTACAATTACACCAAAATGGACTGTGATGGCCGGGTTATCGGTCGCCCGCCCCAAAGCTGGTGCTATGTGGACGATGCAAATGCTTAAATTTACTCACGAAATTACTCACGATGTTTGAGCGCGTTGAAAACAAAGGCGCATAGATATTTTTGGGACAGTTCGAATCCTTCACCCGCTGCCATAAAGAAGAAATTCTGCAATCGTTAAGATTGCAGGATTTTCTTTATATATCAACGGCTACAGGCGTTTTAGGGCGGTAAAAATATTTTCCATAGGGTAAATAGAAATTGCTTTTCAAAGGGGTTTTATCTCAAAATTTACTCACGGAATTACTCACGAATTTTGCGCGGGTCAGGATGGGTCGGAAGTCTCGTCCGGGTCTGCGCTTTTTTCTTTTCCACGGTTTTCGTAGAACTGGTACATCTTGTCCTGCTTGGTCTCGATGTCCTTCTGGTAGAGGTGGGTATAGACATCGTGCATGACCGTGTAATCGGACCAGCCGCCGATGCGCATACATTCTTCCTCCCGATAGCCAAGGTGGTAGGCGAGGGAAGCAAAACTGTGGCGAAGGCCATGGACGCCGACCTCCGGCAATCCGGCATCTGCACAGATGCGATTGATAGATCGTATGAGCGAGTTTGGGGCGGTGTGGGAGATCAGATCGTCGGGGGCAGCGTCCTCCGGTTTTACAAGAAGTTCCTCGAGGCGGGGGATCAGGATGGGGACCGTCCGGGCAGAGGTTTTGCTTTTGGCGGAGTTTTTGATGACGTACTGGTTATGCTCATTGGGGACCAAGACCTGGTTAATGGTAAAGCAGTGATGGTCCAGATCGACATCCTTCCATCGGAGAGCCAGCAGCTCACTGCGGCGCAGGCTCATGAGGGCCAGCAGAGATTCCGTTTCAATGCGGTTGCCGCGGCAGGCGTCGCAGAAGGTGAGAATCTGGTCCGGGTCCAGCCATTTCCGTTCGTGGATCTCCTGCTGAGGGAGCTTGACCTTCGGCACGTCCAGACCGCTTTCCCGCAGAACGGAGCCGACAAACAGCCAAGCGTTTTTCAGCGTCTTGTATTTGCACAGCGGTGCCTCGTTGTCGCACACCTTCTGCCAGTCGATCCCATTGTGGAGGGTCAGGTCCGCCACGCTCTGAAAGCGGTTTTTCTGGACAATGCGGTAGGCCCGTATAGTAGTCGGGGAAAGGGAATTTTGCCGCCGGTCGATATAATGGTCAATGGCGGTGCGCAGGGTAAGCCCCTTTTCAACGGATTGCTTTTTGACCTCAAGGAAGCCGGCGCGGATGGCGATGGCCTTGGCCGTGCACAGCTCCGGTGTCTTTTCCGTGATGGACTGCTTTTCCTGCCGCAGTTGGATGCGCCACATCCCGGAAGGCAACTGGGCGGGGGCGGGGACTTTGATCTCTTCCTTCTTTTTGCGCTCCCTGATCTGGCGTTCGCCGCACCACTTGCAGAAAATGGAATCATCGTCAATGATGCGCTTACAGTTTTTGCATTTCATGCGCACACCTCCCGTGTGTATCAGCCGTGGAAGAACCCAAATTCCAGACAGTGCAGATCCAGATAAACGGCGTAAGCCACGACGAAGATCAAAAGGACCAACATCCATCGCAAAAGACGGTCCCGGTTGCGGATGCCGTGGGACTGACGTTCCACAAATTCCCGGAGAAGTTCGTTCTGGGCGTTCAGGCCGTTGATCTCCTGACGGTAGACGTCCAGTTCCCGGCTTACGATTTCCTCAATGGTTTCCGGGGGCGGAGAATCTTCTGTTGGTTCCATCCCCAAAAACTGATCAATGGAAATTCCGAGAAAAGCGCAAATGGGGCCGAGGGTTTCCAGCGTAGGGGAATGGGTGGTGGCGCGGAACATATTGTTTACCGTGTTGAGAGGAACCCCGCTGCCGTCCGCGATTTCCTTGTTTGTGATGTGTTTTTCCTCTTTTGCCGCGCGGCACTGGTCGATCAATGACAGCATACGAAGTGTACCTCCTTGTCAAAATTGCCAAAATGTTTAGTCTGACAGTAGAAATCGTGTGTATCAGCGCTGAAATCGTGTGTATTAAGACTATCAAACTTGAAGCCTTGATGGTACGATAAAAGCAGACCTACCGCACCCCCAAGCAGCAGGTCTTAACGGGCCGCCGCTTTCGTGGCTGGGGCGGCGGCTCTCCATCACAGCTTCAGGGGGCAAGAAAGAAAAACGGAACAGGTGGGGAGAAAGGACTTGTATGTGTAGAAATGGAATTAACAGGAGCGGACCTTCATACCGACGCGGGTCTCCGTGATGAATTGAAACACCAGATCAAAGGACTGTCGGATGAAAGCATGAAAAAGCTGTGGGAAGCTATTCAATGTGGGGTGTTTGGCGCACCGCTGGAAACCGGAAGTTAGGTAGTGGGCTTCCCCTGACGGCTTTTTAAAAACTCAACGTACTGCGCAAGGTCGGCCAACTGGCTATCCTCGCAGGAATCGACAAAATCATAGATGGCTTTCGCATAGCCGCTGCCCGTCCCGCTTTTGGCGGGGCGGGTATTTTTTTGGGCCTGACGGTCAGCCGCAGCCTCAATGGTCTGAATAAAGGTCAGGTCATGAAGGGATTCCCGCAGGCCGTCGATCTCCACGGCGATTTCGTCCGCTTCCTCCGCCGTGGCGGTTTTCTGTGCCTTTTCCAACTCCGCCAAGCGGAAGTTGGCTTCGTCGATCTGGGAATCAGCGGAGACGCCCATCACATATTCAACGGGAACTTCAAAATAATCGGCAATGCGGGAGATGGTGGAACTATCCGGAATTGCCGCTGTTTTTTTCCACTTGGTCGGCGTAGAGTTGCTGAGACCCATTTCCGTGGCCGCTTTGGTACAGGAAATGTTTTTGCGCTGACACAGCAGCTTAAATCTGTCATAAAACATAAGTCTTGCCCCCTGATTTTGAGCATTATGCCGAAACTAACCAAAATCAGGAAAACGGGTTGACAACCTAACCACAGTCAGGTATCATAAGCGTATAAACTGATTTTGGTCAGTTAATTTGACGGCGGTTAGGTTGATGGATTTTGCTGGTTTGGTCACTTGCATCATATCATCAAACCTAACCAAAGTCAACATTTTTAATGAAGGAGGTTAGATTTGATGCCTGCAAAATGGACCGGCGAGTTGGTGGGGGAGATCCACAACGCCGGATTGACGATCAAAGAGGTTGCGGAAGCAGCTGGAATGAACCCCAAGTACATCAGCACCGTGCTCAACAGCGACGGCGACGCTCCCAAGGCAGAAGCGAAGCTACGGGCGGCACTGGCTCGGTTGACTGGGAAAGCCGCACAGGTAGGTGATGAGAATGAATGAGTTGCAAATTTTTCGCTACCAGAGCAGCGAGGTACGAACCATGGAGGTCAATGGCGAACCGTGGTTTGTCCTGAAAGATGTGTGCAACGTACTGGGGCTTGGAAGCGCCCACAAGGTTGCAGACCGGCTTGATGAGGATGAGCGGAATCAGATTCCCCTCACCGATTCACTGGGTCGTGAGCAGGAAACGACCATTGTCAGCGAGAGCGGCCTGTACAATGTGATCCTTCGTTCGGACAAGCCGGAGGCAAAGCCGTTCCGAAAGTGGGTCACAAGTGAAGTCCTCCCATCCATCCGCAAGACCGGCGGCTACGGTCAAAAGGCACTATCCCCCGTGGAGATGTTTGCCATGCAGGCCCAGATCAATCTGGATCAGGAGCGGCGGCTGAAAGCCGTAGAGCAGAAGCAGGCCGTTTTGGACGGCGTGATGGATGTAATGGCGGCGCCCCTTCTGGCCGAGGACGGGTGGCAGGAGAAGGCACAGAAAGCCATCAATACGGCAGTCGAACGATTTCAGACGAATCACCAGACATTCCGGGCAGAACTCTATGAGGACGTGGAGCGGGTCGGCCATGTGGATCTGGAAACCCGGCAGACACGGCTTCGCAAGCGCATGAAGAACGCCGGGGCTACGGCTACGGAGTGCAAAGGCGTTTCTAAACTCCATGTGATCGCAAGAGACCCTAAGCTGCGGCCAGTATTTGAAACGCTGCTGAAGCAGAAGGTGATCCGCATGGCAAAAGAGCGGGGGATGGAGTATTAAATCACGAAAGGGGGCGGCGGGATGCCGCGGGTAAAGCTGGGGCGGAAGCCCAATGACGAGGTTTTGATCTCACTGCTGTGGGGCAGACAGGCCGCTATGGGGATGCCGGTGGGCACCATGGCGGAAAAGGCGGGCATGACGCCGCAGACCCTACGGGCGCGGAAGAAGTCCCCGCAGGACTTTTCGCTGAAGGAACTATTGAAGCTGGGGCGGGCACTGGACATCCCCATTGAGGAATTGCGAGATGCCATCCGCTACTGAAAGGAGTCGGGAAACCATGATACAGGGGACAAAGTATGTCAGCGCCAAGACGCTGGAAGCCATTGAAAAGGCACTGGCCCACGGAGACCGGGTGGAGCTGATCCCGGTGAAGGACGGTGTGAAGGTGATCCGCGTCCGGCGGGACGAGATCAAGTAAGCCTATGGGAAAAGTGAATGAGATGCCTGTCCCTAAGCGTTGGGACAGAGGAGCAGAGCGTTGCTGATGGAACCGGGAGACCGGTGTCTATTCGGCGGCGCTTTTTGTTTTTGCTGTAAGGAGACGGAAATTTGATGAAAACCTTTGAGGAATACGAGGCGGAGGCCGCATGGGAAGCCCACTTGGAAAACGCCCTTCGCGTGGCACGGCGGGAAGCTGCGGAGCGTAGGCGGAAGGCCATTCGCAAGGCGCTGCTGCTGTGGGGCGCTGTGGCGCTGGTTCTGGTAGCACTGTGGCTGACGCGGGAGACCGGCTACCGGAACGTGAAGGGGGACGGCGGGGCCAGTTGGGGCTACTGCCAGGTACAGCCCCGGTGGCATAAGGCCCGGATGGAGCGGCTGGGGGTCACAGACCTGATGGACCCCTTTGGAAATTTCCGGGTGGCCTGCGACTACATGGCGGAGCTTTTGAGCCGGTATGACGTAGAGAACGCCTTGACGGCCTACAACAGCGGCCATCCGGGGCACAGCGATTATGCCAGAACCGTGATGGGGTATTGGGAGGAACTGAAAAATGGGTGAGTTGGTACGGCTGACTTTCCCGGACCGGCCGCAATGGCTGGCAGGACGGCGACGTGGCATCGGCGGCAGCGAGGCGGCGGCGGCCATTGGGCGAAGCCCATGGAAAACGGCGCTGACGCTGTGGAAGGAGAAAACCGGGGCGCAAGCCGCGCCTGATCTTGGCGGCAACGAGGCCGTGGAGCTGGGGCGGCGAATGGAACCGGCCATCCGGGACTTCTTCATGGCCCAGTATCCCGGCTACGAGCTTTACTACGGTGCCTATGACATTCTCTACCAGAGCGACCGCCCATGGCTTTTTGCCACGCTGGATGGAGAACTGACGGAGACGGACACCGGACGGAAGGGCATTTTGGAGATCAAAACCTCGACGGTGAGCCGGGGAATCGACTGGGCGAAATGGCGGGATCAGGTTCCTGAGAACTATTTCACGCAGATCCTTCACCAGCTGCTTGCCACAGGGTATGACTTCGCCGTGCTCTATGCGGCGCTCTATGATCTGTCCGGCAATATCACCCTGCGCCGCTACGATTTTGAGCGGCGGGAGCACGAGGCGGACCTGAACTGGCTGCTGGAACAGGAAACGGACTTTTGGGACCATGTGGAGGCGGGGACGATGCCCGCCCAGACCTTGATTTTATGAAGCGCACAACTCCGAAAAATTTAAGAAAGACGAGGAGACATGAATATGGAAAAGAACGAGGTTCACATCACGGTGAGGAACATCAAAACCGGCGAGGTTTTGATGGACAAAACCCCTGCGGCTTTTATCTGCGTAGCTGTGGACAATGCGAATGCGCAGGTATGCAGCGCCATTTCCACCTCCAACGTGAATGTGCTGGTGAATCTGATTCACCGGACATTGCTTGAGGTCAAGCGTATTTGCAGAAAATTCCCGGATTTGGCAATTCTTCTGTCGATCATTTCCTGCGCAGAAGAGGACGATGACAAGGAGGCGCAGGCATGATGCTGGTAAACATTCGCTACTACAAGCCCCTGCACAAGGCATACGCAGGGAACGCATTTACCTACCGGACGGCGATGCCGCTGACGGTGGGGGACAAGGTGATGGCCCCCACCAAGGGCGGAGACAAGCGGGCCATGGTGGTGGAGATCAACGTGCCGGAGAGCCGTGTGGACGAGCGGATCATGCCGCTGCTGAAGGAGATCACGGCCTATGATACCGGAGAACAGGAGGATGCGGACGCATGAGCAGTGCCATGGAATTTGCCATTACCACGGACCTGACGCCGCTGAAGGAGTTTAACATCTCTGCCAACTTTGAAGAGTGTCAGGCGTGGCTGGAAGAGAATCTGGCTCCGTACCGGGGCATGGTGGTGACGGAGGACGGCATCGCCGCGGCGAAGAAGTACCGGGCCAACATCCGCTCCGTGGCCGCACGCATCGACGAGTGCCGCAAGATGGCAAAGGCGGCGGCGCTGGCCAGCTACGCCCCCTTTGAGGGGAAGTGCAAGGCGCTGACGGCCCTTTGCGACGAATCCGCCGCCAATCTGGACGGTCAGATCAAAACCTTTGACGAGCGGCGCCGCACGGAGAAACTGGACGCTATCCGGGCCTTTTTTGATGAGCGCATCGGAGAACTTGCGGAATTTCTCCCGTGGGAAGCGGTTCTGGACAAGCGGTGGGGCAACGCCACCTATTCTGAGGAACAAGCCCACAAGGACATTCTGGTGGCGATCAGCAAGTGCGACAGCAGTATTGCCGCCATCCGCGGGCTGAACAGCGAGTTCGAGACCACGCTCTTGGAAGAGTACAAGCAGTGCCACGATCTGCCCACGGTGCTGAAAAAGGATCAGGCGCTCAAGCGGGTGAAGGAGATCGAGGAACAGCGGAAGGCGGAACAGGAACAGCGCAGACAGCAGGCCGAGGCTGCGCGGGCGGCGGAGGAAGCCGCCAGAGCGGAGCGGGTGCAGGCCGCCGTGTTAGCGTCCAGAGCCATTCAGACGGAAGCACCGGCACCGGCCCCGGCGGCGGAGGTACAGCCGAAGCGCACGGCTCCGCAGACCGTCACCCTTTCGTTCCGGGTGACAGGCACTGTGGAGCAGCTGAACGGACTGCGGGATTATATGCTGGCCAACGGCATCGCCTTTGGCCGCGCAGACTGAATAAGGGAGGAATTTTGTCATGAAGGCAACAAACAGCTTTGCGACCCAGACCCAGCGGGACAAGCCCACGTTTTCCATGGCCATTGCGGCCCCCAGTATGCAGAAGATGATCCAGAGCGCTCTGCGGAGCGACAAGGCGGCGGCGCGGCTGACTTCCACCCTGATCTCCGCCGTGAATGCCAGCGAACAGCTGAGAGCCTGTGAACCCAGCACCATTGTGGCGGCGGCCCTCCGGGGCGAGGGCATGGGCCTGATCTTCGGCCATGGCTACTATGTGGTTCCCTACGGGACTACCGCAACGTACATTCTGGGCTACAAGGGATACATCCAGCTTGCCATGTCCACCGGGTTTTATGCCGACATTGACTGCACGGACATTCGTGAGGGCGAGATCGAGGGGCGGAGCCGCCGGACGGGCAAGCCCATCGTGAACCTTGCCAAGTATGAGAGCGACGAGGAGCGGCAGAGTAAGCCTATTATCGGCTACTACGGTTACTACGAACTGAAGGACGGGACCTTCCGTTTTGAATACTGGCCCATGGACCGGCTCCTTCGCCATGCGGACCGGTACTCCAAGGCGTTCAGCTATGAGAAGTTCAAGGCCATGCAGAGTGGGGAGATGAACCCCAAGGACGTGGAAAAGCTGCTGAACGGTTCCCCTTGGTATGATCCCAACGGTGGGCAGGACCGGATGTGCCGCAAGACGATTCTGCGGCAGCTGCTGAACAGCGGCTACGCGCCCTTGTCCCCGGAGGTCAAGACCCAGCTCATGGAGGAAGCCAGCGCTGAGGACGAGGGCATGATCCCGGATATGCCCATGCCGGAGCGCACGGTGGCATCTACCGGAGAGGTGGTGGAGACTGCCCCCGTGGCTGTGGAAGCCCATCAGGAAACCGTGGAGAGCGAATCCGGTATGGTTACACCCCCAAAGGCGGAAAAGACCGCAGAGACCTCTCAGAAGGCGCAGGACGATGGTATGGACTATGCGGCCACTTTCTTTGGGGAATGAGGTGAGAGACCATGCTGATCTCCATTAAGACGCGGGAGGAGGACGGGAGCCGGTACATGATGTGTGCCGGCACCGTGACCCGCGAGGTCAAGACCGGGGCCACCGCCAAGGGGACCCCGAAAGCGGAATTTGGCATGAAGTACGCCAAAGGCGAGTTCATGAACGTGTCCGCCGTGGGGGACGATGACGTGACCCGCATGGCATCGTGTCTGGAAAAAGGGGATGCCGTTCTGGTGTGCGGCGTGTGGAAAACCCGGAGCTACACCACCCGTGACGGGGAACAGAAGGAGTGGAGCGAGCTGCACGCGGAGTTTGTGGCCCCGCAGGCGGTGATGGCGGCGGTGCTGGAACTGCTGGCGGCAGAAAGTGAGAAGCCGCGCTCCCCTGAACCGGCGAAGCCTATGGAACACAGCGGCAGTCAGGCGGGTTTCCTTGACAGTCAGGAGGACGCCGTTTTGCCGTGGGAACAGCCTGCAGAGGACGAACCCTACGATTATGTACCGCAGATTTAGGGAGGATGAAGCGAAGCCATGGCAAGTGACGTGAAGTGGATCAAGATTACCACGGACATTTTTGACGATGAAAAGGTTCTGATGATCGAATCCATGCCAAGTGCGGACAGCATCATCGTGATCTGGTTCAAATTGCTGGTGCTGGCCGGGAAGCAGAACAACAGCGGCGTGTTTATTCTGAACAACCGCATTGCGTACACGGATGAAATGCTGGCGTCCATCTTCCGGCGGGACATTGGCCTTGTACGGATGGCCCTTCGGACCTTTGAGCAGTTCGACATGATTGAGATTGTAGACGATGTGATCACGATCCCGAACTGGGGGAAGCACCAGACGTTAGATTCTTACGAGAAAAAGAAGGAGCGGGACCGGATTTATCAGGCGAAGCGGCGGGCAAGCCAAAAGCGGCTGATTGAAAAATCGTCTGACACATCGCTCGACCGCCATGCCGACCAGTCGCTACCTGTCGCTGTTTCAGAAGAAGAAAGAGAAGTAGATATAGAAGATATATCTTCTTCACTACGTTCAGAAGATATGGGGGGCAGTGACCCCAGTGAGCCAAAGGCACCGGAGAGCGGAAAGCGGACGGCGGTGAAATTCGTACCGCCCACGCTGGAAGAGGTGGAAGCCTACGCCACGTCCCGGCAGAGCACGGTGGACCCCCGGCGGTTCTTTGAATATTTCAACACTCCGGACGCACAGGGCCGCTCGTGGAGGGACAGCAAGGGGAACCCGGTGAAGAACTGGAAGCAGAAGTTCCTCACATGGGAGGGCCGGGGCGGCGGGAAGGGAAAGCCCGCCCCGGCGGTATCCCGGACGGACAAGCCCCGGAAAAGCTGGACGGAGCTGGCAGCGGAAATGGACGCGGAGGAGGGCCGCACAACATGACCAGACAGGAGACAGGCATCATCATGGATATTCTGACGGCGGCCTATCCCCGGTTTTACAGCAGTACCACCGGGCCGGATATGCGCAACGCCATCAAATTGTGGGCGGATATGTTTGCCCATGACGAGGTGGCGTTGGTGGCGGCGGCGGTGAAAAGCGTGATCGAGAGCGACGAAAAGGGATTCCCACCCACCATTGGACAGGTGAAGGCAAAGCTGCGACTGTTGACGGCGCCGCCGGAGATGACAGAGGCAGAGGCGTGGGACCGGGTGGCCCGCGCCATCCGCAACGGGCTGTACGGCGCGGAGGAGGAATTTGAGAAATTCCCGCCGGTGGTACAGCGGATCGTGGGCAGTCCAAACACGTTGCGGGAGTGGGCGCGGATGGACACGGAGACGGTGCACAGCGTAGTGTCCAGCAACTTTCAGCGCAGTTATCGGGCCATTTCCGCACGGGAACGGGAGATCAACGCCCTGCCTGCGGAGGTTCGGGCGCTGGTACAGCGCATCGCCACCGGGCCGGAGCCGGAGAAACTGGCGGCGCCTGGGAAGAAGCCCCTGCCGGCGGCGGAAGCGAAACCGGAAGCCGAGGCGGTGAAGCCGCCGGAATGGTTCAAGGATGCGGTACGGCCCCAGCGGCGCAGCCGGGATGAGGTGATGGCCTATCTCCGGGGAAAGGCCGATGGGGATGGCAGGTAATTTTACGCTGGCAAGCTGTATGCGGAAATACAGGACGCGTGAAGAGTTGGAGGACCCTTCCAACAGTCTGCACAAGTGCTGGTCCTGCAAGCTGGCCTATGGGCAATGCGAATGGAGCCGGGTGGACGAAAAAAGCGGAAAGGTCCGCTTTGAGGACGTTCCCGGCTGGAAGGTCCGGCGGAGATCCCGCATGGATCGGGACGGACTGGTGGAACGGGTACAGGTGCTGGATTGCCCGAAATATCAGGAGGAAAAGCGATGAGTGTTTGTTTGGATGACCTAAACAGCCTGCCGGAGCGATACCGGAAGCAAGTACAGCAGCAGATGCAGGCCCAGCAGATCGACCGGACGGCCAGGGTGATGGCCCGGTTTGTGACGGAGGAGAAGGGAAAGGCGGAAGCGGCGGCGGAGGGTAAGCGCAAGCACCACAACCACCCCACCGCCCGAACCCTGCCCAACGGAACGGAGCACACCTTCGACAGCCGCAAGGAGGCGGCACGGTATGACGAGCTGGTACTGCTCAGCAAGGCCGGGGCCATCCGGGACCTGCGGCTTCAACCCCAATTCACGCTGAAGGAAAGCTACATCACGGCCAACGGCGACCGAAGCCGTGCCGTGACGTATCGGGCGGACTTCTCCTACGAGGATCGGGGGAAGGACGGCACATGGCATTTGGTTGTGGAGGACGTAAAAGGCCCCTCTACGAAAAAAGACAAGACCTACCGCATGAAGGTGAAGATGATGCAGGACATCAAGCACATCACCGTGCGGGAGGTATGAACGGAAAGGAGATATGCCCGGTGGAGACCGTAACTGTGATCGTGCGGGCCGTGCTACCATGGGACAGCGCGGACGGGAAAGACCGGATCGAGATATGCACCCATGACCGGCAGAGCCAGATCGACTACTGCCTGAACCAGTGCCCCTATGCGGAATGCGTGAACTGCGCGGGCGGAGGTCGGACTACCAGCCGCGGCGGGCGGCCACCCCTTCTACGGGAAGCGGAAATGCAGAAGCTGCGGGAGCTGCTGGAAGCACGGACAGACCCGGCGGACATTTGCCGGGAGATGCACATGGACGCGGATTTTCTAAGTCGGTGCAAACGAAAGCTGCGGAGGGAGACCCCAAGAACGGCCAGACACGAAAGGAGCGGGACATGAAGCACGGCAACGATTATTGGGAACAGGAAGCCTACTGGGAACTTGAACGGCGGCGGGCGGAGAAGAACCGCAAAACCAGAGAACAGCGGCGGCGGGAGCGGGCGGACACCTCCGCCATGATCGGCGGAATTTGCTTTTTACTGCTGCTGGCGGTTCTTTTGTCGAAGGTCATACTGGGAGGCGGTATGCGGTGAATCGGGGGAATCGGAGAGCGGGGGAACACCGGGCACTGGAACCGTGCGCCCTGTGCGGAATGTACAGTGGGGAGCGGATGGAGGACGCGGCACCACCCTTTGACTTCGCCGTGGTGTGCGCTTTCTGCGGGGTGCGGACCAGACCGTATCACGGCCTGAACTGCGCCACAAAAGCGTGGAACCGGGGAGATGTTTACCGCCCGGAGAAAGGAAAACACCATGTATCACTGTGAAACCTGCGGTGCGGAGTTTGAAGCGCCGATGATCTTAGACCGGTCGGAGCCGAGACCGGACTGCTTTTTTGAGCGGTTCCGGAAGGTGGGCTGCCCCTACTGCGGGAGCCAGTATTTTAACGAAGTGGACGAGGAAGGGGAGGAAAAATAATGGACGCCGTAAAATTTTTGAAGGAAAGAGCACGGATGTGCGAGGCAAATCAAACTGGCGAAATGACCTGCGAAAACTGCGCCGCATACAAGGGGGTTTCGCAGTGCTATAAGCTGGGTGAACCGAAAGACCCAGAAAAGATGGTTGCTATCGTGGAACAGTGGGCCGCCGCGCACCCCGCCAAAACCAGACAGAGCGAGTTCTTGAAGCAGTGGCCGGAGGCGAGTATTGATGATCTTGGTGTGCTAAAAGTGTGCCCCTCTCCAATTTCTACATCGCATAGGAACGCACATGGAGGATGTACATATAGTGGTGGCAACTGCTCTGACTGCCGCCGCAAGTTCTGGCTTGCGGAGGTGGAGGACGTATGAAACTATTGATCGGCGGAAGTCCCTGCACACATTGGAGCATCGCACAGACGAAGAACCGCGAGACAGAGGCCAGCGGCATCGGCTGGGAGCTATTTCTAAACTACCGTATCGCCCGCGACAAGTACAAGCCGGATTTTTTTCTCTACGAAAACAACAAGTCCATGTCGCCCGCTATCCGGGCGCAGATCACGGCGGAGCTGGGCGTGGAACCCGTGCTTATCAACTCCGCCCTGGTGAGCGCGCAGAACCGCCAGCGGCTCTACTGGGTTGGAAAGCGTAACCCAGACGGCACATACAGCCAAGTGGCAGTGGAGCAGCCGGAGGATAGAGGCATTTTGCTGCGCGACATTCTGGAAAGCGGCGTCTGCTGGCGTGAAAAGGCGTATACGCTGAAAGCGAACTATGCCAACGCCGGAGTGGTCAACGGAGTGGACGGCGGTCATTTTCCCGCAACCATGGCGGCGGAGCCGGTGAGGATCGGAACCATTGAGAATGACGCAAAGAACCAGGCCTTTGACAGCCAGCAATACCGTGTTTACAGCCCGGACGGCAAGGCCGTGACCCTCTGCGGAAATGGCGGCGGCCTGGGTGCAAAAACTGGGCTTTATGCCGTGCCCGTACCGGAACCAGTAAACGAAACCGTGGACGGGAAAGCCCAATGTCTGCGGGCTACATACTACAAAGACGGGATCAGAAACATGGTTGGAAACACCGTTGACCGTAAGACCTGCGTGGCCATTCCCGTCCGCGTTGGTGCCATGCCAAACAAAGACGGCGACCTGGGCACCAGCCAGAGCCGCCGCATATACAGTGCGGACGGGAAAAGCGTTTCCCTCCAGGCAAGGCCGAACGGCGGCGGCGCCGACGGTGCGGCCACCGGACTTTATGCGGTGCCCGCCGGTATGGCGTGGCGCGGGCGTGAAAATGGTTCCGCTTTTGAAATGCGGGACGACCAGAAAAGTAACGCCGTGGCCGCTACCGGCCACCAAAGCCGCCTGGTGATCGAGGCGGCGGACGGAAAGCAAATGCCTGTCTATGAGGTTCGCGGCGGGCGGATCACCATCAAAGAAAAGACATACCCCATTAAACTGGCAGACGGATTTTACATTATTCGCAAGCTGACCGTGACGGAGTGTAAACGACTCCAGACCGTGCCGGACACATACGCCTTTCCCGTCAGCGACACCCAAGCGTATAAAATGCTGGGCAACGGCTGGACCGTGGACGTGATTGCCCACATCATGAGCCACTTTGAAGGGCTGACCACGGAGCCGGTGGAAGTGATTTCCATGTACGACGGCATGAGCTGCGGCCATATCGCGCTGGACAAGCTGGGCGCGGAGATCACCGCCTACTATGCAACCGAGATCGACAAGTACGCCATCCAAACCACACAGCACAATTACCCGGACACCGTGCAGCTGGGCGACGCTTTTCAGGTGCGGAACGATGATTGGAGGGTTAAGGAATGAGCGATTTGGAGCAGACCGCAATCGAGCGGCTGAAAGCGGCATCGGATATGAGCCTGCGGCGGGGAATTGGAGGACGTATGAAAGTGTTGATAGCTTGCGAGGAATCGCAGGAAGTCTGTAAGGCGTTCCGCACATTGGGACATGAGGCATATTCCTGTGACATTCAGGAGCCGTCCGGCGGACATCCTGAGTGGCATATCCAGGGCGATGCGCTCAAGGCCATCAAGGGGATGCAAGTGACTACCATGGACGGGGAGACGCATGACGTCGGCAAATGGGATTTGCTGATTGCGCACCCGCCGTGCACATACCTGACAAACGCCGGGGCAAGGCACATTTGGAAAGGCGGTCAGTTGCAGCCTGATCGAGTGCAAAAGGGTATCTTAGCACGAGATTTGTTTATGCGTTTCTGGGATGCGGATATTCTGAGGGTGGTTATTGAAAATCCAGTTCCATCCAAGATTTTCTGTCTACCTGAGTATTCTCAAATTGTTCAGCCTTTCCAGTTTGGACACGCCGTAACCAAGAAAACCTGTCTTTGGGAAAGAGGGGTACTCCCCTTGAAGCCAACAAACATCGTAGAGCCGGTTAAGGGACGAAAGATGGTTCTGAGAAACGGAACTGTCCGCTACTCCTGTTGGGAAATGGATTGCGGCGGAAGTAAGGAGGAACGGGCAAAAGCCCGAAGCAAGACCTTCCCCGGCATCGCCAAAGCCATGGCGGAGCAATGGGGCGGAGACATAAGGGAGGAATCATGAGCGATTTGGAGCAGACCGCAATCGAGCGGCTGAAAGCGGCATCGGATATGAGCCTGCGGCTTTTTGAAAAACCGCTGGTGATCACCTACTCCGGCGGGAAGGACAGCGATGTGCTGTTGCATCTGGCAAGGGCCAGCGGCATCCCATTTGAAGTATTGCACAGCCTGACCACGGCGGATGCGCCGGAGACGGTGCGCCATGTGTACGATACGTTTTATCGGCTGGAATGCAAGGGCATCAAGTGCGACGTGGACAAGCACGTCCAGCCGGACGGCTCCCGTATGACCATGTGGAAACTGATTCAAAAGAAGCTCATGCCGCCCACACGCCTGGTGCGGTACTGTTGCGCTGCCCTTAAAGAGGGAGGAGGCAAGGATCGGTTTATCGCTACGGGTGTTCGCTGGGCCGAATCCACAGCCAGGAAACGCCGTGGCGGCTTAGAGGTATTAACGTCTAAGCCACAAAACAAACTGATCCTATCAAACGATAACGACGAGGATCGCCGATTATTTGAAACGTGTCAGCTCAAGGGGAAACGAGTAGTAAACCCCATTGTAGACTGGCAAACGGCAGATATTTGGGATTACGTCGGCGCAGAAAAAATATCCATGAATCCGCTGTACTGCGAGGGATTCTGCCGGGTGGGCTGCATTGGCTGTCCCATGGCATCCAAAACCAGAATCATGGAATTTGCCCGCTATCCAGAAATCAAGACGGCGTGGATACGTTCGTTTGACAAAATGTTGATAATACGGATCGAACGGGGCATGGGGGTATACTCTTGGCGCTCCGGCGTGGATGTATTCCACTGGTGGATGGAGGACGGCGTTCTGTCGGGGCAGGAAGTGCTGGGAGGGTTCGAGGAATGAATGAAAGGGATATGCAGACTATGAACGATACAAACCTCGTGAATGGACTGGATGGTAAAAAGATCCTCGATGTAACGTGCGGATCAAGAACAATCTGGTTTGACAAACAACATCCGGCGGCGGTTTACTGTGATATTCGAGACGAAGAATGTACTGCGACATGGAAGAGCACAAATCGTGATTCGGAAAGAACGTGCGTCATTCATCCTGACGTGCAATGCGATTTCACGGACCTTCCGTTCCCGGACAATTCTTTTGCGCTGGTGGTATTTGATCCCCCGCACTTGCAACGGGTAGGGGAAAACGCATGGATGCGGAAGAAATACGGGAAATTGGGGGAAGGGTGGCCCGATATGCTCAGAGACGGGTTTCGAGAATGTATGAGGGTACTCAAGCCGGACGGAGTTCTGATTTTTAAGTGGGCAGAAACGCAAATCCCCGCCGCAGATGTTTGGAAAGCGATTGGGGAAAAACCTCTTTTCGGGCACCACAGCGGGAAAAAATCGCAGACCTTTTGGGGCTGTTTTATGAAATTGAGAGGGGAATTGATGAACGATCAAGACTTCGTAAGTGCGATAACGGGTAACACAGGTAACAGCGGATGGAGAAACATGGTCCCGCAGGTGGACAGCTCGGACTTCCCTACGCAGTGGATGCCGTCAGCGTATGAGTGCAGCATCATTGATGCGCAGGCAAAAGAGATCGAGAATCTACGGGGGCAGAATAGACAACTGATGCTTGCTCGCGACTATGTTATGTCGATAATTGCGGATGTCAGAAAAGCCGGAAAGACGTGGATGTGCCAGTATTGCGCTCATTGCAAGGGCATCGTAAGCGGCATGGCTGACTGCGATTCCAAGAAGCTGTGTGTTATGCCATATAGTCAGTTTGAGCTAAAAAGGCCGGAGCCGCCGGAGGTGGAAAATGCTGAAACCAAGTGATCTGACGAAGGCGGAACTGCTGCAAGTGGTAGAAATGCTGGCGTTTGGGGCAAACGAATATTATTTGGATCGTGCACTTGGGCGGATTGAAATGCAGCGCAACGACGCCCACCACGAAAGGTGCCGAAAATTGATTGACGAGGAAAAACAGCACTATGATGCCTATTTTGACCTGCTAAAGCCCTATGAGGGGTGCCGTTTGATGGACATACCGCTGGATGTTGTCAAAAAGGCGCAGGCAGAACTGGACAAGGCACGGGCAGCCGGGGCAGAGTGGAACAGGCGGAATGGAATCAAACTGAAAGGGAGGGAATGTGATGGGAAATGTTAATTGCCTGCGTTGCCGCTTTAGGCATGAGGACAACGGAAACTGTACTGCGGTCGGCGGATTCTGCACGGCGGTTCCGGCGGCGCACTGCCCGTTACTGCGTCAGTATTTAGACACGGGCATGACGCCGGAAGCGTTTCAATCTTATGTGGTGTTTCTTCAGGATTTGATTGGGGACCAAAAAGCCAGTGAGGCACTGGACAGGTTCCGCCAACTGGTCAAGGCTGACAAGGACGGGCGGCTGGAGGTGCTGCCGTGCAAGGACTGGCTTGAGGTTGTCTTTGGGGATCAAGTTTTATTCTGGGGAATTGATAAAGACTACGCAGAGCAACCGATCAGGGAAATTTCCTTGGATGACGCAGACCGTATCGGATGGTATGACGGCTATAAAACCGTATTCCTGAAGGGGACTGACGAAAACGGCGAAGCATGGGAATTTTATCCAGAGGAAATCGGCAAGACCATTTTCCTGACCCACGAGGAGGCGGAAGCGGCATTGGAGGCGATGAGGGATGGCTGAACTAAAACCGTGCCCGTTCTGTGGCGGTAAAGGACGTATAGAAGTGAAAGACAGAACAGACTGGCGAGAAGATTACCAGACTGGCTTTGTTGTATGTGAGAGATGCGGATGCCGAACAATAGGCGTTGAAACAGCGCCTGGTTGGAAGAAAATAGTAACCGAGACGTGGAACAGGAGGGTTGACAATGACTGAGCTAAAACCGTGCCCGTTTTGTGGAAGCACAAAGCTCAAAATCGACAGCAAGCGCACCTTTCAGCACGGCGGGAAGAAACATTGCTCCGTAAGCATTCGGTGCATGAAATGCCATGCCAGAAGTCCCGTTGTCGGTATCAATATGCCTAACGGAAAATATGACGAGCGTGAAATCTGTGAAAACGCCGTAACCGAAGCATGGAACAGGAGGGCTGACCATGGCTGAATATAAAATCTGCTTTAGCGTGGCTGGGGCGTTTGGCGCTCAAATGAGCTTTGAGGCGAATCTCGATCGATCCTATGAGGACGTCGCGTCGGCAATTAACAAAGACAAACTGGCGAAGCTGATGTGCCTCGACACCTTGGGCTACTCCGCAAAGGATATTGAGATTATCACGCCGGAACAGTACGAGGCGGAATTCGGAGGGGATGAAGATGGCTGAATACTTTGAGCGGGAGGCGACAATTAAGCGCATCGAAGAAGCTTACTGCGCAGACTGCAACAGCTACAACGGAGTAAGATGCCGTGCGTGTGGCACCGGTGACGCAATCGACATGATCGAGGACGCCCCAGCCGCCGACGTGGCCCCGGTGGTGCACGCACAGTGGATTGAAGATGGGAGCGGAATTATTATCTGCCCAGAATGCAAACGGGGATATAATCTGATCGCTAAATATACCCACTACTGCCCCAACTGCGGGGCGATGATGGACGGCGGGGCTGAATGAAGATATACAAAAATCCGTGGGTGACACGAGAAAGCTACTTTGTGAAAACTGGAACTGCAAAGTCGGCAAAGATGGAGGCATCAAAATCCAGCGGCTATTCTATTGATTTTTGGGATGGCAAGTGGGTTGTTCACAAAACGGCTTATTATAACAAGTCCTTATCTGAAATGCCGGTTGTAATAGAAAATCGCACAAATATTCAAGCAATTATAGATCGAGCAATTTTATCAGCAGTCCTTGACCTTGTGGGTGAAGCGAAAATGGATGGAGGTGCTGACCATGCGAGTACCTAACTACATTCGCACCAAGATGCACCTATGCGCTTCACACGCCGCACAAGCTGCGAAGTATGACGCAGAAATTGGCATTTGGCTTAAGCAACACGATATTGACGTAGAAAGTATCAGCACTGGCGATGGTTTCTCATTTGAGGAATTGCTATACGGAAACGATGTGACCGATGAGCTGTGCAAGCGCATAGAGAAGATGAATGGAGGTGCTAACCATGAGACTGATTGATGCGGACGAACTGGCAAAGAAGTGGACAATCGCAAGCCCAGAACCATACAACACAGATGCAGTAGAGGTGCTTGATTCGATTAGAGAAGCCCCCATCGTCGATGCTGTGGTTGTTACTCGGTGCAAGGACTGCAAGCACCTTGTCGCGGTCAACGTCAACGGGAAAGGAATTCCCACCTGTCGAGTGAGCGGCATGGAGGTCGCACCAGACGAATTTTGTAGCCGCGGAGAGAAAGGACGGAGGTGACGAAAATGTTTGAATATATCAAGCGAGAAGCGGCGCTTATGAAACTAATGCAGGACGGGTGCAACGCAAAAAACTTGCAATCCATCTCGGATATCCCCGCCGCCGACGTGGCCCCGGTGGTGTATGGGCGGTGGATACATAGCCGATACGAGGACTGTTCTGAACAGTTTGAGCTTGTGAAGTGCTCCCAATGTAATCATGAGGCGTATGCGATGGCCCTCTATGTTCACGGCGGCAATTACTGCCCCAACTGCGGGGCAAAGATGGACGGAGGTGACAACACTGAACGTTGAGCGCCCGGCTTCCTGCGAAAGTGCGCTGCGTGGGCTGCAGCATCAACTCATCGACTGAAAGGAGATATTAAACTATGCAGTTAGAAGTAGCCGTTGAAATTCAGAAGGCTTACAGCAAGCTCACGTCTGGGCAGGTCCCCTTCACCAAGAAGAATATGTGTGCGATTTTGGCGCCACTTAGAGACAAGTACGGCCTGACGGACAGGCAGGTGCTGGCAGTTGCTCGCAACGAATTGTCCTTGGAAGAAATCATGCTGCTCAACCAGACTCAGGAGGAGACGAAGCAGCATGGATAAGTACATCTACGGCAAGAGAAAGGACGGAGGTGCTGAATGAAACGGAAAGACTGGCTGATTATAGCCTTTTGGACGCTGGTCATAGCCGCTGGCATTGCGTTTATCGTGTTTTATTTCAAAAGCATTTTAACCGCCGACATTCCACTGTGGCTGAAACTGCACTTGTTAAGGGGGAAGTAAGATGGCCAAACAATCTGGATACTTGCAACGGTGGGAGAACGAGACCAACCGGCTGCTTCAGGCAACGATGGTTATAACCTCGCAATATGACATTGATACATTGCAAATCGCAATCCACCAGTCGGAGGGCTGGGGCTATGACCGCATTATGAGGCTCACCGAAGCATGGGCAGAGGTGAGAAAAGAATACAGGCCGGCGCTGGACTACAAAAACCCGGCGGCGGACGTGTGTCAGGAGCACATGGACCGGGTGCTAAAGGAGATCATCCGGGATAAGGCGGAGCTGATTCCGCACGCTGAGCGGTACAAAGATTTGAAAAAAGTGACGTATGGAGGACGGAAATGAAGATCGGACAGACGGTGCGGGCAAAGTTCAAGACGCTGCCGGTGGAGCGGGCGAAAAGTGAGCGGTCAAGCGTGGAACTGTGCCCGATGCGGACGGGGAGGGTGACATGGATTCACCCCCGCGGACGGTTTATCGCCGTGACTACCCACACCAAGGGCGGGGATGTGACGGAAAACTTCTTGCCCGGAGAGGTCCGGGCAGTCTGAGAAAGGGGGCGGAGGACATGGCAGAGACGCTTGTAAATTTTGTGATCCTGTTTGCGGCGGCGGGCTTTGCGGTCTATGAGGCGAGCAGCGGGAATATTGCCATGACGGTATACGCCTGCACACTGCTGGCGCTGTTTTCTTTGCTTTGGAAGATGGAAAGCATCGAACGGCGCCTGAAACGGCTTTGCGAATTGCTGGAAGGGGAGGGGGACGATGGAGAGGACTGAGGACCGCCGGGAACTGCCGGTCTACGCGGTACGGTTGCGGGAATTGCGGCGGGCCAGAGGCATGAGCAGCCGCCGGGTATCGGAATACTGCGGTATGAGCCACGGCATGGTAGGATTTTACGAAAGCGGCATGAAGGAACCGAAGGCGTCGGCCCTGATCACGCTGGCGGATTTTTACGGCGTGAGTGTGGATTACATTCTTGGCTTGGAGCCGGAATAAAAAATTTTTCAAGTGGCTACTAAAGTTTACCAAATCGGGAAAATCTTGTGAAATAATAGAGAGTGAGAAGAAATAAATTCTTTTCACTCTCTGTTTTTTTTAGGGGAAGGAGGCCGCGAATGGAACTGGAGCCGATGGATACGGCGGAACTGACTGCACAGCAGGAACGCTATGACGCCATTGCTCGTGCCACCAGCGACAGCCTTGCCCTTTTTTACTGCTGCATTGAATTTGACCGCCCTTTCGATATGCTGGCGGTTCCAAAAGAGCCGGACGTGGGCGAGAAGTGGATCGCCTATCTGGACAACCTGCGGCTGAAGAAACTGGACACACGGCGGGGAGAACCCCTTGGGTTTCTGGATGGGCTGACGGACATTACCAAGATTTTTGGCGAGGGGCTGTCCGCCGGGGAATTTACCAAAGCGGTGGGCAACGAGAAGTCCGCCCGGAACCGGAAGGTGGGGACGGCACAGCAGAGGAAGAACTGGGGCGAGAACTCCGCAAAGAACCCATACACCGCCGAGGACTATGACGAACTGGATCGCATTTATGACGCGCTGGCCAGCGACCTGATGGCGGCGGGCGGCGTAAGCGTGAAGCAGGAGTTCATCCTGCGGGACTGCGCGAAGATGACGCTGGACCGGGATAAGATGCGGGCCATCGGCCAATATGACAAGGCAGCTAAGCTGAACAAAATGGTTCAGGATAACCTGTCCAGCGAGGGACTGCGGAAAAAGGACGCGAAGCCCATTGACGATCTGCGGATCGACAGCCTGGTGGAAGCGCTGGAAAAGAAGGGACTTTTGAAAAACGGGAAACAATGCGACCCGGACGAGATGTTCCGCATTTTGTTTGGGCGATCCTGCAAATACCCCTACACCATGGACGCGGCGGAGCAAATGATTTTAATTAACGAAAACCGGATGCGGCAGAACGAGGGGCGGCCTGAGCTGACCACCCTGCCGCCGGAGATGCGGCTGCGGGACGATTTGGGCGAGTTCGCGGAGGAACCCAACGAGCAGGAAAAGGAGGCATACCAGCAGCTTGGGCTTGTGAAGATGCCTCCGGCGAAGAAAAAGCGGTAAGGAGGAACCATGGCGCGGCGGGCTGGAAAGGCATGGACAAGTTCACAGGGCTGGGTCAGCGTGAAGCCAACAGCGGAGCGAGACTACACGAACTATGAGGATGCCTGGTGGGCCTTTCTGATCTGGACATTTCGGTGGTTCCCGGACAAGTTGTTAGATATCTGCCGTGGGGAGAACGCGGACTACGCGCGAGACGAGATTTTGCAAAGGGTTATGGAGCGGGTGTACGCAAGAAAATCCAGCGTGGCTTTTACGGGAACCAGAGGCATTACAAAAACCTATTCCAAGATGAAATACGAGATGGTGAACGGTGTTGTATGGCCGGCCACACAGGTTGCATATTTTGGTCCAAGCTACAAGCAGATGGCCAGCATCGGCAGCAAAACATTTCGCCAAATCGAAAAAGACTTTCCGACGCTGGCAGCGCATTGGAGGGTCACGGCGGAGAGCAAGGACGATTTCAAGATCGAGGCGGATTGCGGCAGCGCCTTTTATATCTCAGCCATGCGCGGCGACAACATACACGCGGTTACGGCGGAGGAATTTGCCCAAGAGGATGGAGAACCCTTTGACCACGAGGCATACGGGACGATCGTGATGCCAGCGGTGCGTCTGCTGCACAACATCAACGGAGAAGCCGACCCCAATTTTGTTGCGTACAAGGATCACTCCATCACCAGCGCTGGACGCAAGCAGAACCCGGCGTTTCAGGCCCGGTGCGACGCCATGAAGGCCATGGCTGCCGGTGAGAGCGCGTTTGCTATGGATATTTCTTGGGAATGCGTTGTACTTCAGCAGATCCGCCCATACTCATGGGTACTGAAACAGCGGAAAAAACTGTCTGCGGAAAAATGGATGCGGGAGATGGAGAGCCGGTACACCGGCGCGGACGAGTTTCCCGTGCTTAGTGACGAGGTGCTGACGGATTCTCAGCGGCTTCTGGTGATGGAGACGGAGCACTGCTGCAAGGACCCGCACCCCAAGCTGGACCCTGAGGAAGTTATTTACATCGTGGGCTATGACGTTTCCTATGAGGACGGCTCGAAAAACGCGAAATGCGCCTGCGTGGTGATAAAGCTGACCCGTCAGCGGGAATACCTGAAACGGGACCGCTTTTTGAAGCAGCTGGTTTACATTGACGATTGGCCACCGCCTGACCAGAGCAAAGTGCAGGCGCGGCGGCTGAAAGCGATCTGGAACCGGTTCTGCTATGACGGGAGCCAGACCTACATCGCCATCGACTCATGGCAGTACGGGCGCGGGGTGCTGGAAGATTTGATGACCGATTTGGGGGACGGCTTGCCGCCCCTGTGTGTGAAGAACCACGCGGCCTACGCAGCGGCGGAGCTGCCGGGGGCCATTCCGGTGATCTACCCCATCAAGGCAGGCGGCACCGGCGTGACGGACCCGGACTTTGAAATGCTGAAATACGCACAGACGGAGTTTGAGCACCACAACGTTGAACTTCTGACCCTGAACGCCAACGAGGGCGTAGAGGCATACAAGCGGCTGCACCGCATCCGGGACGATGACCGGGATTATCAGTTCGCACAGCCCTACCAGAAGTGCCGGGAGCTGTCCGGCCAGATCCAGAACCTGAAGCTGGTGCCCAGCGGGGCCGGGATGAGCGAGAAGCGCATTTCCAAGGCCATTCAGCGCGATAGCTGGTCCGCCACGAAATATGCCCTGCGGCTGGCCCAGCTGATCGAGCGGGAGGAACTGCTGACGGAGATCCACGGCAGGAACAAGAGCGACTGGGCGTCGGCGCTGGATCGGTTCAAAGAGGACAAAAAGACCCCGCCTATTAGCACCGGAGGCAGCGGACGGCTGGTGACGGCGCGGCGGGGAGGCCGGAGGTTTTGACAATGGCTCAACGGAAGAAACGATACCGGCTGTACGCCATGGGGCGGACCCGGAAAACGGAAGAGATCGCGTATGACACCCGGTTTTACCGGATCTGCGCAGGGTACATTCTGCTGTATCTCACCGGACGGAAAAAGCCGGAGGGCGCAGTGGAGGTGGCCGGGGCAGACCTGGACCGTCTGACAGACGGGGACCGCCTGTGGCTGGCGGACTGCAACACCATGATCCTGGCAGAAGCGGCGGCCCAAGCGGGCGTAACGCCGGAAGCAGCGGAGAAGCAATGGGTCAGCACTCTGGACCGGCTGGAATGGGAATTGCAGAAGGAGCGGGAACGCATGAAGGGAGGCGGGGAGCATGGACCTGCAAACTGAATTGAGGTCGGTGCAATTCGCCTCGTACCCGAAGATATTCGGAAGGCTGCGGGAACTGGCGGCACAGTACGGCGATCTGCCCATGGACGCCGTAAGCAGCGCGTTTATGCGGGCGGCCAGCAACACCTACACCCGGAATAACCCCTACATTCAGAACCGCCGTGTAAAGGCCATTTCCTCCCTGCCGGTGAATTACAGCAAGGACAAAGTGGCGGAGATGCTCACCGCACCGGACGGCAACGAACAGGGGCTGCGGCAGGTGGCCCACGCACTGGAATGGACGGCGTATCCCCTGTTTCACACCCGGAAGGTGTACACGGAAATGCTGACCTACCACAGCTACATTGCCCCGGAGTACGCCACAGAGGAAGAAGCGAAGCGGGAGGACTTTCTGCGGGAATGGCAGCTTTTGGACAAGCTGCGGAAAACGCTGGACCCCAAGGCCACGGCCCATGAGATCGCGGGGCAGGTCTTGCAGGAGGGAAAAGTTTTTTACTATCCCAGAATCAGCGTGGACAAGCCCCACAACAAGGTAAACCACGCTTTTTTACAGCAGCTTCCCAGCGACTGGGTAAAGATCGTGGGGTTCAACAACGTGTCGAAATACACGGTGGCAATGAACCTGATGTACTTTATGCAGCCGGGGACGGACCCCTTGCAGTTCGGAGACCTGCTGCTGCCCTATCTGGATGACTTCTACGCATCGGCGGAGCGGGCACCGGAGGGCACGGGGAAGCGGGTGATCTTCGCGGCGCGGGACCGGGTGGATCTGAACGTGCTGGAACAGCGGAGGAAGCAGACCGGAGGCCGCTTGGCGGGAGACCCGGAGGTATACTCCCAGAACGGGCGGTGGTTCTACTGGGTGACGCTGCCGGTGGACAAGATTTTCACCTTTGAGGCAGACGATGTATCCCGAAACGCCATTTCCCCGCTGGCGGGGCTGTATCTCTCTCTGGTGCAGATGGCGCAGTACGAGCAGATCCAGCTGGAACTGGTGCAGAACCCCCTGATCGCCCTGTTTACCGGCGAGATCCCCTACAAGGATAAGTCCGAAATTACAAGCACAGAGGACGATTACCGGCTTTCCGACGCGGGACGGCGGCTGTTTGAATACCTGTGGTATCAGATGCTGACAGAGAGCAACACCAGCGGGATCGGCTGGTTTACGGCCCCTGTGGAAAACATCAAAATGCACCAGCTGGCAGAAGCACCCAGCGCCACCAAGATTTCCGCAGCCGGGTACAGCTACGCCATGAACAAGGCGGGGCTGTCCGCCATCGTACCCACCACGGAGGACCCCAAGGCGGGCATCGCTCAAATCTCCCTGCAAATCGAAGGGAAATTTGCGGAGTGCGTATACCGGGGCTACGAACGGATGATGGCGGCCATTATGGACAAGCTGAATCTGAAATATTCGTGGCGGTTCGCACTCTTTGGAACGCTCTCCACCGAAGAAAAGCGGATGGAGGAGGCCAAGCAGGGCATGACCCTTGGCATCCTGCCACAGACCATCATTTACATGGCCATGAACGATCTTTCCCTGCTGGACGATCTGAGCATTTCCAACGCCATCAAGGCAAGCGGCATCATGGATAAGCGTTTGCCGCTGGTGACAAGCTACAATGCCAAGCAGTCCGAAAGCGGACTGCCGCCCCAGGCGGCCCACGATCTGAACCCCGGCGGGAGACCCAAGGGGGACGGAACCGTGACCAGCGAGGGCCAGGAGGCGGACATCGACACCTACGGCGAATAGCCGAAGAAAAAGTGAACAGAGCACCCCGCTCTAAGCGGTGAGCGGGAGGAGCAAAGCGTTGCTGACGCCGGATATTCCGGCGTGGGCAGCGCTTTTTTTCAACACGAGAGGAGGAAACCACATGGCAAAGCTGCGGGACATTTACCACTACGAAAATCCCCGCTTTTCCCCGCTGCGGGACGCGGCGAGGCGGGCCACGGCGGCATACCAGAACGCCGCACGGGGTCTGGACACGCTGAAGGAGTGGGTTCTGGTGGAGTTTGGACTGGTACACACGGCGGACGCCATTCACCGTCTGGCCCACGAACAGCCCAAGCGGTTTGACGTGATCGGAGACATTCTCCACCAGCGGCACCTGATGCAGGAATACCCGGAGACCCCGGAATACCGGGAGCGGCCGGAGGACATGGACGGCGTTTTCGGAGAGGTGATCCGGCTGTTGGAGGACATTGAGGACGCCTTGCGGGACTGCGTGGGCGTCAGCGAAGAAGTGGGGCTGTATCCGCTGGCAAGGGAATTTGAAAACCTTCAGATGGAGAACAGCAAAAGCTACGAGACCATGCTCTACGCATGGCAGATGTATGACAAGACCGATGGCAGCGCCACCAGCTATGACAACTGGGTGGAAAAGCTGTTTGACGGAGAGGAGACGTGACCATGCCGTTTCGGACGAGAGGAACCCCGCCGGAGCACGTAAAAATGTCCGGCGAGCTGCGGGTCATGCGGCGGCTCAGTGAATACGAGTTCGGCGTGGAGCTGTGGGTCATGCGCTCCGGGCTGAATGAGAATCTTTGGAATTTCCGCAATATGCGGGAGCACTACCTGACGTTTGTGGGTCAGCCCATCCTGTGTGCCTATGTGGGCCAAAAGGTGGGGGACGGACACAATATGCGAGAAGTGCAGGACCCCTACACCGGCGAGAAGGGCTACACGTTTATGGACGGAACGGCGGAGCGCATCGTAGGGACCCTATCCGACGATCCCAAGGACTTTTCCATTGTGGAAGAGGACGGGAACGAGTGGATCAGGGCAAAGGGCCGGTTATTCCAGTTTTACGCACCGGAATTGGTGGAAAAAATCGTGCGGACAGGGCGCATGGATGTTTCCGCTGAGACCGATACGAAAAAATCCCACATGGACGGCGATATCGAGATTATTACAGATTGGGCAGGTCTCGGCGTGACCGTGCTGGGAGACGATGTGCCGCCGGCAATTCCGGGGGCGCGGATCAAGGCGCTGAGTGCCATGCAGGAAGAGTTTAAGACATTGAAACTGCGGGCGGCGTCTCTGGACCCCGGAAAGGGAAGCAACGAAACGAACAAGAGAAAAGGAGTGAACATCATGAGCAAGAAGGCAATGGAGGCCATGTCCGAAAAGTTCAAGGGCTACCGCGTGGTCGCTCTGAGCGAGGATGGGATGCACGTTGGCCTCGTGGACTCTGCCGGCAGCGCTTATACCTACGCCTTTAATGCGGAGGATAACGGCGCCGTAGTGGAGAGCCGCATCAAGCCCGCTTACCTCACGGCAGCCTTCCCCTTTGGCGAGGGCGTGAACGCCATGGCAGAGGTGAGCGACATCGTGGACTATGCCTGCGCCGCAAAGGGGCAGCAGGCGGAGGACGTGAAGGCATTGCAGACGCGTCTGGACGAGGCGGAGGAAAAGATCCGCACCATGGAAGCCGCCGAGCATGAGCGCCGGGTCGAAGCCGTGAAGGAAGCCGTGAACGGGGCCTTGGAGGACATCCGGGCCTGCGCCGTGGAAGGCGACGCCGACATGACCGAGACCGCCAAGGGCCTGTGTGACCGGGCAGAGGAGTTCGCAGCCATGGAGACCGACGGGAAGTTCTGCGGCGCAGACCGCGCCGTGCTGGACCTGATGGCCGCACACGGCAAGGCACAGACCGAGAAGCGCAAGAAGGAAATGGCCGCCAAGCAGCATTCCTTTGCATGGAACAACCCCAAGACCAACAGCGGCGAGGGCGGCGGCATTGAAGAGATGCTGAGCCGCATGAACGGCTGAGATACGAGAGGAGAGTGAATCACAATGGCATACATTGAAAAGACTGCGTTTTGGCCCCGCGTGACTAACCGCGTATTCGACGAGACCCTGAACATCACCGGCAAGTTCCAGAACGGCGATAAGGCGGACGAGACCTGCTCCGCCGGGTTCCTGTGCATGAAGGACGAGCTGATGGACTGCGAGGGCTATGTGGGCGTTGGCCCCACCGGCTCCACCGTGACCATCAAGAACAGCAACAGCTGGAACATGAAGGCCACCGGAGCCGCCGTGAAGAGCGAGGGCGACGGCATTTTCGCCTGCAACCCCTATGACGTGAACATGGTTCAGGACCCCGCGACCGGAAACCTCTACAAGGTGGGTGCCAACACGCTGGGCCTGCCCGCTCCCAAGGGCTATCCCGTGACCTTCACCAAGATCGTGTTCGACGGGAACAAGATTTACCGGTTCGGCATCGGCAACCTGTCCACCGCTCTGGGGGCCAACAAGTTCCTGACCATTGCCAACGGTCTGCTGGTGCCCGCCACCGCTGCTCCCACCGACGTGGGGACTCCGTACTTCAAGGTTCTGCCCACCGGCGGCACCTTTACCGAGGGCGCACAGAGCGCATTTGAGTTCGTGGACGTGCTGGCCTGCAAGGTTGACGCGGCAGCGGGCTGAGAAACGAGAGGAGAGTGACAACAATGGCAATCAAACTGAACAGCATCAATCCTGCTGTGTATGACAGCGCCGCCAAGGAGTTCAGCAACGCGGAACGTGAGCGGGCCGACATCGTGACCTGCGGTCGTCTGCTGATGCGTGAGCGTCTGGGCCGGGATGAGCGCGCCCTGCGGGTCATGACCAAGCAGCCCGACGATTTCACCGCCATGCTGGCGGACGGCGAGGGGCAGAACAGCTACAGCATGACCAACCGCAACCTGCAGAAGAACCTGCTGCTTTTCTGCGCCAAGCGGGTGTGCGCCCTGAGCGGCGAGATCCCTCCCGCCGATCTGGACGAGTTCCGCCGCAACCAGCGCAAGTTCATGAGCGACAGCCTGTACCTCAAGACTCTGGCCGGGATCGTCACGGAGATCGTGACCCCCATGCTGCCCACCGTCATGAGTTCCGGGCTGGGCTGGCTGGCCGAGATGACCACCGTGCCCATCGGCCAGACCAAGGAGCTGGACATCATGTCCAATGACATCTTCCTCTTTGAAGATGACAGCTGGGGCGCCTCCCGCTCCAAGCCCGCCAACACCCTCTACAACAAGAGCGTGACCCTGAACCCCCGTCTGCGCACCGCGCGGGTGAGCATGAAGTGGTATCAGCTGGTGGGCAACGATGCCGACATGGGGCGGTTCTTCAACGCTCTGGCCGCCGGTATGTACTCCAAGATCACAGCGCTGTGGATCAGCACCCTGACCAAGATGACCGCCAACACCGCCTATGTGCCCAACAACATGAACTTTACCAACACCTCCGCAAACTGGGTCACTGCCGGTGAGCGGGTGAGCGTGGTGAACGGAACCCGTTACCGGAACATCATTGGCGTGGCTCGTCCCTCCGCCCTGACCAAGGCGCTGCCCAGCGGTGTGGTGAACGCCTCCACCGTGAACCTGGATGCGGCCCTGTCCACCATGCTGGGGCTGGACTGGACGCGCTATGGGTTCCTTGGCGAGTACATGGGCATGAACCTGATGCCCATCGACACGGCCATTGTGCCGGGGACCCAGAATACCAGTGCGATCGATATTGTTCCCGCCGATAAGATCTGGCTGGTGCCCGCGGGCGGCTACAAGCCCGTCTACATCGGCATGGAGGAGGGCACGCCCATTCAGTTGGAGCTGACCCCCGACCAGACCGCAGACATGAGCATCGACGTAGTGGTTTCTATGTCCATCGACTGTGTGCCGGTGCTGGCGTCCCGCATGGCCGTCATCAACGCGTAAGACCCAAAGCGGGAGGGAGGAACCCCTCTCTCCCGCAGATATGGCGCGAGGTCCGCATGAGGGCGTAGCGCGAGAAACGAGCAAACATCTTGTATCTGAAAGGAGCGGAAAAGATGGCAAAAGAGAAACGGACGGCCGCAGATGTGGCGGCGGGGATCGAGGCGCAGGAGCTGGAAGCAGCCGACCAGCCCTTGCGGGAACAGGCAAAGGCTGCGCCCGTGGCAGAGCAGAAAGCGCCTGCGGCGGAGAAGGAACCCGAAAAGCTGTATACAGCCGATGAGGTAGCGGAGATCGCCAAACAGGCGGCGGCGGAAGCCGTTGCAAAGGCCATGGCGGAGGTTAAGCCCCAAGTGGTTCAGGTGATGGCGGACACGGAAAAAGTGACGCTCCGCTGGTGCGCCCCGGTGGCGGACGATAATCTGGCTGTATTCGGCCCCAACGGGATGTACGGCACCGTGACCGGGAAGAACGGCACCGTGATGGTGCCCAAGAGCGAGTGGAGCCGGTTCTATGACGAGACGGCAAGACGGCTCATTGAGCGGCGCTGGCTGGTGGTGCTCTCCGGCATGACAGATGACGAGCGGGCGGTGTATCACTGTGCATACCGCAAGGGCGAGGTGCTGGACGAGACGGCCTTCCGCTGCGCCGTGACCATGGGGGACAAGCTGCTGGACATCTTTGACGATCTCTGCACAGAACATCAGGAGATGGTGGCCAAGGCTTACTATGACGCATGGGAGCGGGGCGAGGTAAGCGCCGACAGCCGGGAGCTGCTGAAGAAGCTGAACGCAAAGAACAAGGCCCGGTATGCCGAAGAACCCAAAGAGGACCCCCGGCGGAAGGGAATGTTCCGCCCGGTGCTGGACGCACTGAACAGCGCGGAGGCAGCGGAAGAGGACTAAGGGCAAAAGGAGGAATTGAGCATGGATATTTCCGGATTTGGCATTGCCAGCGTAGCGGTCATTACGGTGATCTGCTACCTGATCGGCATGGCGGTGAAGGCCACCGCCATTGAGAACAAATGGATTCCCATTGTTGTGGGCGTGTCCGGCGGGGTGCTGGGCGTGGTGGGGATGCTGATCATGGCAGACTTCCCCGCAACGGACTATCTCACCGCCGTGGCAGTGGGCATTGTGAGCGGTCTGGCCAGCACCGGGGTCAATCAGATCGCAAAGCAGATGAGTAATTAAAATTGCTTCCGCAAAGGGCTGGGGTTCCCAGCGGAAGCCAAGGGGATATTCTCTTTTGAAAAGAGAATGTCCCCCCGGCCCCCTAAAGAGAAACGCGGGGGGATTCCGATTTCCCCCCGCACCCCCTTGAAACGGCACAAAGGGGCGGAATTGCGATTCCTCCCCTTTGGAAACCCCTCCTTTGGAGGGGGGGACGGGGCTGCGGCCCTCTCCCTTTGGAAACCCTCCCCCATAGGACGGGAGACGGGGGAATCCCCTTTGGAAACCCCACCTTGAGGACAAGGAACGGGGCGAGGACGAGGGGGCATAGATAGGATCAACAACCATTTTTTGATTTGAAAGGAGAACAATCATGGAAAAGAAGTATGCGGACATCATCAACGAGGGCAAGAAGAACGGCAAGAAGCTCAGCGAGATCAACGCCGAGCTGAAGGCGGCGGGCGCGACCTTCCACTTGGACTACGCCATGACTCCCGACGGCCCCCAGACCGGCTGGTCTGAGCAGGAAATGAAGGAGGGCTTTATCCCCGCCGAGAAGGAGCCGGAGGACGTGAAGCACCTCCACGACTACATGAAGTTCAACCCCGCCAAGGCCAACACCGAGGAGGAGGTCTGGGTGCCGGAGGGCCACTATATGATTTCTTTTGATGGAGAGGGGCATCCCACCAAGGCCGTGAAATTGTAATGATCGACACGTTTGATTGCGCAAGAGCGCAGGTCTACTACAACACGGCAAAGCTGTCCCCGGCGCAGATCAAGGCGAAAACCGGATGCACCCACATCATTAACGGCTATTTGTTCAACGGGAAGTTTCAGCCGGTGGGCTGGACGGTGATTGACGGAAAGATTATCAGCCGAGACGCGTATCAGGACTGGGGCATTTCCATCGCCAGCGACGGACTTCCGAAGATGCTGACGGACCGGGGAGGATCTTTCCTCTCCGGTGTCCCTCTCCTGAAAGCGGGTGCCAAACTGCGGCGAAACCTCACGCCGGATGTGGCCCGGTCTGCGGCCCGGACGGCGGTAGGCTGGCTGGCCAACGGCAAGGTCTGCCTTTGGTGCGACAAGGCCAGCCTGACCCGTGACCAGCTGCAGAACAAACTGCTGGGGCTGGGCGTGGTGGACGCCCTTATGCTGGACGGCGGCGGCTCCACGCAGGGAATCTTCCCCGGCGGCAAGGTGACCAGCTCCCGGAAGGTGCCCACGCTGCTGTTGTTTTGGGAGAAATCGGCGGCAAAGCCGGAAGATCAAGCCCTCGTATGGGGCAAGGCTCACGGCCTGCTGACGGATGCCAACGCCGGAGAGACCGTGACCAGGGCGGATATGGTCCGGGCACTGTACAAACTGAAAGGGAGGTAGCTATGGTCGAGATCAACGGGTATTCCAAGGCCAAGGACGGAGACAAACGGCTGTCCTCCCATTTCAAGGTCAAGGAGTTCGCCTGCGGGGATGGCAGCGACGCCATTCTGGTGGCGCCCCGCCTTGTGATGGTGCTGGAATCCATCCGCACACATTTCGGTTCCGCTGTGCGGATCAACAGCGGATACCGGACACCCCAGTACAACGCCAAGGCGGGCGGCGTGACGGACAGCCAGCACTGTTACGGCACCGCAGCCGACATTGTGGTACGGGGAAAGACGCCGGCGCAGGTGGCGGCCTACGCCCGACAGCTGATGCCGGACTGGGGCGGCGTAGGGATCTACGCGAAAAAGGGCTTTACCCACATCGACGTGCGGGAGGCCAAGGCTGACTGGACCGGCTGAGAGAAAACAGGCAAAAAGCCCCGTGCCGCTGGAAACGCGGCGGCACGGGGCAATATTAAAACAGAACATGACCGTTCCGAAGAAAAACAGACAGGACGGAGAACATATAAAAACAGTCCAAAAAGGAGGGCGGCTATGGGAACGAGTTGGAGCGAGATCATTTCGGACCATGCCATGGTTTTTATTGATGACGTGAGACTGACGGATCAGGCGGCGGAAAGCCCTGCGCGGTTCCTCCGGCGGATGAGCCTGTACATGAAAAACGCGATCCCGGTATTCAACCGTCCCCCTGAGATGGTGGATTACCTGAAGGAGGGACTGACGGAACCCGCCTACGGGGACAGCGCATGGGTCTCCACCTTGGAAAGCATTGCGAAAGAAACGAAGGTAGAGACTGGGATGACCGGCTACGAATTATTCTCCTGCGCACAGCGGGCGGAGCAGCCGGACGGGTCCGTACTCTTAGTACCGTATGGAGAGGCGGTGTATGACCCGGAGACCGGGACCGTGACCTTTCCTCCCCAGATGGACGCAGGATTGCAGTACGAAATGGACTTTTACACCGACGGGGCCTTTGCCCATGACCTGACAGCGGAGCAGAAGCGGCTGTTGGGATTGTGCGTAGCCTCCGTATGGGACGAGCGGTTTTTCCGCAACTGGCTCAGCGACGCGCCCAAGGATCATGACCGGAGCTTTAACCCGCCTAACGAGCCGCAGTACATGGAAAAGGGCAGCAAGAAGAAATTGCAGAACCGGGGGCTGTTGAATCAGGAATTGCGGAAGTATGAGCAGGACTGCCTGTACGCAACGGCGTTCCACCGGTCTACGCGGCAGATGGAGCTGATCTGAAAGGAGGGAGCCACATGGCGGACGCTAAGCACGGCATGAAAAACATCGGCCTGCTGAGCGGCGGGAGCGGCAGGGCAACCAACGCTCCGGCTCAATACCGGAACCGGAAGCGGCAGTATTTTGCGGATGCCACGGCCCGGTTTGCAGAAGAAATGGCCCCCTACGCCACGGACTTTGTGACGGCTCGGATGCAAGGCTTGATCCCCGGAGACTTCTACCGGTGGAGCACGAAGCGCATCCGGCTTTCCGACACCACCAAGCAAGGCGTCAGCCTTACCCGGAAAACCGATGATCAGAAGGCATTTCTGGTGGCGGACGCCGGAGTGGACTACATCCCGGAGGGAGCCAAGGTGGAGACCATGGGTTCCTACTGGCTGGTGACAAACCCATCCAACCTGTCCAGCGCAATAGGGACCGGGATCATGCGGCGGTGCAACGCTGTATGGCGGTTTCTGGATTGGTACGGAAACATCCGGGAAGAACCGATCCTTGTGGAAAAGTCCTTGGCACAGGCCACGGCCAACGACTTCCAGGAAATGACCCTCATCATGCAGGGCTATTTCAACATCATCTGCCAGCGCAACGCCAACACAGAGCAGCTGGACCAGAACAGCCGCCTGATCTTAGGGCGGCGGGCCTATCAGATCACCGGATATTCTGACATTACACAGGAGTTCACCGGGGATGACGAGAGCACCCATCTGCTGCACTTCAACGCCCGGATGCAGGAACCGAACCATGAGATCGACGATATGGAGGCGAAAGTGGCAGGCGGGAAGAACTTCTCCTGGGCGGTATTTGTTGCCGGAAGTCCCCGGATGACGGCGGGGGATACCGTTCCCTTCACGGCACGGTCTCAGCGAAACGGGGAGGATGTGGAGAGTACCGCAGAACACCCGATCAATTATGTGTGGCGGTCGGACGATCCCAACGTGGCCACGGTGGATGCGGACGGAAAAGTGACGGCGGTCGCCGAGGGCACTTGCCAGATTATCGCCGCTCTGAAACAAAACCCGGCCTATGAAGGACGATTTGCGGTGACGGTAGAGGCATCCGGCGAGAAAACGCCATCGGTGAAGTTTTTGAATGAGGTTCCCCGCTACATGGCGCCCTACGATGTGGAGACCTTGGAGGCGGCACTGTTTATTGGCGGCGTCCGACAGGATGCGGCGGTGGAATGGACCTGTGAGGGAGCCGCAGAGGGTTCTTACAGCGTAAGTGTCAATGGGAATCAGTTGACAGTCCGATGCTGGGGCAACAGCCCGGAGCCGCTGACGGTGACGGCCAGATGCGAGGGCGAGAGCGTCAGCGCAGTGATCGAATTGGAGGGCTTGTAATGGCAGAGAAGTGTCCATACGCCTACAAGCGGCCCGGAACGGTGAGCTTGCTGTGCGAGATGCAGCCGGGGCAGAAATTCCCCATCTGCGGGCACCAGCATTTATGCGGCGTGACCGGGCAATGGGAGAACACACCGCAGGCGGCCTTGTGTCCCCTGCGAGGAAGCAACCGTGAGAAATTCCAAAAAATCTGAAAGGAATGACGTATATGGAATGGAAAAAGCTGACGGAAGAAGGGCTGCTGGCAGCCAGAGACTATGTGCCCCTGATGGAAAAGGCGGCCTTTTCGGCGGAGTGCGCCGGACGGTGCTTTGACCGGATGGAGGTCCGGGTGGAGGGGGGACAGGTGCTCCCCTATTTCAAGGAGAACGTGGAGCGGCGGAGCCGGTATCTCATGGGCGGCTTCGTGAAGCTGTATCTGGGAGAGGACTTTGAGCCGGTGGAGGGGGAAACCTACCTCATGTCCGCCGATGACTACGACCGCTGGGCCGGAGGGCACATCTTCAACCAGATCGACCGCATGAAGGGAAAAGGGCCGGACCTGCGGGACAAAGCCTTTGACCTGCTGGCGGACTACCGGGATCTGGAAAAGATGCTGAAAACGGAGATTTACGGGATGCTGCAAGCCATGAATGACCCCGTGAGCCGGTTTCAGGATCTTGCGGCGCAGAGCATGACGCCGGAGGCGGTGCAAAAGACGCTGGACGATCTGAAGGAGGCCCGGAGCGCCTTTGACGCGGCCTTTCAGCAGCGGAAGGGCGGCGCACAATGAACCCGGCCTTCCACAGCCCCACCTATCCATTTGAGAGAGTCCAAAGCGGGTTTCTGACCTTCCGTGGGGCGGAGGAGATCCCCCACAAGCTGTTGACCTATCTGATGGACCTGCCGCTGCCGGACGGCTACGAGCCGGTGGATGACAACACACGCCCCCGTGTCCGGCTGATGAAATATCTATGGCATGACGGGGCCAAACCGCTGGGAGAACGGCTGCCCACGGCCAAGGAGAAGCAGAGCCTTCTTTTTGACGGGAACGAGCCTGTGGTAGACAGCAGCACCCAGCGCCGCAAGCACCCGAAAGGGTATCGCCTTTACGCTCAGAAGTTCTGGGGAGAAGCCCAGACGGAGGCAAAGAGCATGATCAAGTGCTATCTGGGCCGCATTTTTGCACAGACGCCCTTTGACGCACGAATCGGGATCACGTTTGTAATCGCCTGCAACGTGAATCAGGAGACCACCACGAAAACGGAGGCATATTCCAGAGCCTACGATATGGAGCAGTGCATCATCGAAGCACTGAACGGGGTGAACATAGCGGGGATCGGCGTGTGCGACTTCTCCCGTATCGCCCACGCAGACAACGGGAGCCGCCCGGTGTATGACCAGACGGGCACGGTGGTGGGCCGGGAACTGAAAATGAGCATCCATTGGGCGGAGAGCGAAGCCGCCATGGGGGACACCATTGAGGACTACTAAATTCACAACGGGAGGACAGCCACCATGACCATGGAAGAAGCAGCCGTAAAAATAGAGGGCCACGAGCACGAGATCAAATCCTTGAAGCACCGCATGGACGATGTGGAGCGGGATCAGCAGGCGCTGATCAAGCTGACTGCCAGCGTAGAGGTAATGGCGACCAAGCAGGAAGAGATGGGGACAAAGGTGAGCCGGATCGATGAAAAGATGACGGAAATGGAAGGAAAGGCCGCCAAACGGTGGGACAGTCTCGTGGACAAGGTGATCTGGCTGATCGCCGGGGCCTGTATTGTGGCGCTGTTTGCCAGCGCGGGCATTACCATTTGATTTCAGATATCGGAGAGGATGAATTAAAAGATGGAACTCTCACGGAATATCAAGCGGGCGGCGGACCGCTACGAACCCATAGAAACCGCCGGACTGACCCTATGGCCCATCCGGGTCTGTGAGCAGGAGGAATTTGAGATGGCGAGACCGGCCATTGACGTGATCCAGCAGGCGCTCCCTGTGCGCTATGCGGTCATGCCTCTGCTGACAGCCTATTGGGTCATGGATCTGGAAAGCATGGAGCGGGGGGAAGAACCGGTGGGCCTTTTTAACCGGGCGCTGGCGTTTTTGGCGCTGGCGCTGCGGCTGGGGGAAGGCCGGAGCCTTTCGGACCGCATCCGCCTGTTTCATGTGAAACTTTCACCTGAAAACACAATGGATTTAAAGGGGATATGCTTTACATGGAACGGCGAGGAAGAAATCACCATTACCCCGGTACAATTCCAGCGACTCAGGGCTATTCTGGCCTATCAGAACGGCATTGAGCTGACAGATGAGGACGCCAACCCGGACCTGTTGGAAGCGGAGGCGGAGCTGGCCCGGAGAAACGGGCCGAAGCTGCGCCGGGACCCGGCCGCTCTGCTTTCCTCCATCGCCCTGTTTACAGGCTGTGAGGAAACAGAGATGGACGAATGGCCCCTGCTGAAGCTAAAACGGCGTCAGGAAGCCATCCAGCGGGCGGCAGATTATCTGATCTGCGGCATTTCGGAGGGCAACGGCGTGAAGTGGAAGGGCGGGAACCCTGTACCCCACCTTTTCTATGACCGGGAGCGGGAGGACGCGGGGGCCATGACCCCGCTGAGCCAATTTACCAACAACAAGGAACAAACTTAAAAGGAGTGTGAACAGACATGATCACTTTTACTGACAAGAGACTCTACCCGAAGGGCATTTGCTCCGCACAGCTTCAAGACCCTGTTACCGGCGAGGTTCTGAGCCAGAGCGACAAGTTCTCCACCGGTAACATCCAGTTCTCCGGCAACATCGACCCTCTGCGAGCGGGCCTTGGCAACGGCGTTGCCACGATTGTTGCCAGCGACAGCGATACGCAGGTGAACTTCACCCGCGCGGACTTCGACCTGATGAGCAAGATGATGGCTGTGGGCGGCACCGTGAGCTACAACGCCGTTTCTCCCGTCTGTCAGACGCTGGAGGCCACGGGCACTTCTCTGAAGGCCGACGTGAGTAAGCTGGTGCCTGTGGCCCAGTACGGCTATTCCTCCATTTTCTGCTACGTGCAGGAGGTGGGCGCGGCTTCCTCCTACTCTGTGGGCGGCGTTCCTTATCCCATTGACCCCGCCACCGGTGCCATTACCGGCTTCACCGCTGAGAGCGGCAAGAGCTACAAGGTGTGGTACTTCGCCCGGAAGCCCGCGGCTCAGGTGGGCGTGGTGCACAGCGCCTTTAACGGCCGCATCGTCCACTTCACCGCGCAGATCGCCGTATACCAGAACGTGTCCGGCAAGAACAAGGGCACCCGATGGGGCTGGGCCTACCTGATCGTGCCCCGCCTGTATCTGAACCCCGAAGGGGCCAACACCACCGGCGACCAGTCCAACTACGATACCACCACCATCACCGGCCGCGCCATCAATGAGGACGCCGACGTGATCTCCGCCGAGTGCGACGCCTGCGGCGGCATGGGCACTTCCGCCTACATGGTGCTGGTTCCCGACGAGGAAAGCGACGAGGTGGCCGGGATCGCTGTGATCGGCGGCGTGGTGAGCGTGGCCGCCAGCGGCACTGCCCCCGTGAATGCCAAACTGGTCATGAAAAACGGGGAACTGGTGACGCCCTCTCCCGCAAGCCTGCTGAAGTACACCGTGACCGCCGGGACTGCTACCGGGACCACGGTCTCCACGGACGGCATTGTGACCGCTGGGAGCACACAGGGCACCGGGAGCATCGCCATCCAGTATCCCGCCGAGGGGGCGGCCAAGTACACCGCGCAGGCGGTTCTGGAAGTCACCGGCGAGTAAGGGACACACCAAAAACGCCTTATCCTAAGCGTTGGATAGGATGAGCCGAGCGGGGCTGACTGCCGGGGAGACCCGGCGGTCGGCTCCGCTTTTTCGATCCCCGGCGGACGGGAGAGCCTGAGAACATCATGCTTTGGCGTATGCTTGGGATCATTTTCGTGAGGTCACGAAATTGACGGAAAGGAGCAGTGGAATGAGTGGAAGCGTGTCTGTCAGGATCACAGGGCTGGACGAGGACATGGCGGCGCTGGAACAGCGGTTCAAGGCGGCACTGGCGGGGGCCATGCCCACGCTGCGGGAGGATCTGTCCCAATGCCTTTTCGAGCACGTGCAGGGCGACGTATACGAAAAATTCGACCCAAAGGAATATATCCGGCGGGGAGAATATGGCGGCTTGGCCGATATTGACGGCAACACGCAGTTCACAGTGTCGGAGGACAGCGTTTCCATGGACTACCAACCCAGCGGCGAGAGCGAACAGGTGGAAAGCCCGCTGAACGGAGACGCACTGATCGGGCGCATTGAGCATCTGAACCCGCCCTATGACTGGACCCGGAGGCCCCCGGCCAGACCGTTTTTTGAAAATTTTGTCACGGAGCTGGTAGAAGGCGGACGGGCGGAGGAAACGCTGGTACGGGCCATGAACCAACAGGACGCAGAATTACAGATCGAAGCCAACGGCTACACGGGCCGGGAGGGTGACGAAGGATATTGAAGTAAAGGCAGGGCGGTGAAGCATGGCAAAAATTATCTTTAAGGGCGTACCCGATTTTACAGAGGTCCGGGCGGAGATCGCAAAGCTGAAGCAGGAGGTCGCGTCGGTTTCCTCCACGAAGGTGAATCTGAGCGGAACGGCGCAGGGTCTCAACGGCGCGGCCAATGCCGCCGGGAAGCTGGCGGGGAACTTACAGAAGGTCTCCACCACCTTTGACGCAAACGGGCAGGCCACGCGGCAGGTACGGGATTTCTCCGCACGGCTGGGAGAGACCACCCGCGTGGTGGCGACGCTGAACAAGGAGACGGGGGATCTGGCTGTGACCCAGCAGACCGTGACCCGGAACTACCGACAGCAGGCCCAAGCGGCGGAGAAAGCCGCGGCCGCGGAACTGAAAGCCACCCGTCAGGCCAACGCCTATTTACAACAGCAGACCAGAGCGGCGCAGAACACCCCCTATAACCCCACGGCCATGCAGCGGCAGATCGAGGGCATGGTGGGCATCGGGAATGCCGCCAAGAATGCGGCGGACAGCGCCGGCGTATTTGAAAGAGCGTTTTTGAACTCCTCCGATAAGGTCCAGAAGGGCACGAAGGAGATGACCGAGAAAAACGGGCTGTTAGGGGACAGCTTCACCAACGTCTACCTGAAAATGCTGCAATGGCAGGTGATGGGCACCATCGTCTCCAAGACCATTGGGGCCTTCCGGGACGCCATTTCCACCATGAAGGCCGTGGACGATGAAATGGTGACGGTCCGCAAGGTAACTGGCTTTACAGCGGAGCAGATGGAGGAACTGCGGGACCGGGCCTATGAGACGGCATCGGCCTACGGCGAAGCGGCGGACGAATACCTGAACTCTGTGGCGGCGTTTGCCCGTGCCGGTTACGGCGAACAGGCGGACGCACTGGCGGAGCTGGCCACCAAGACAAAACTGGTGGGCGACACCAACGCGGAAACGGCACAGCAGTTCCTGCTGTCCGTGGACGCGGCGTATCAGTACAAGGGCAACATTGAAGCATTGACCAAGGTGCTGGACGGCGCCAACGAGATCGACAACAAGTACGCCACCAGCATTGAAAAGCTGGCGGAGGGCCTTGGCACAGTGGCCCCGGTGGCGGCACAGGCCCATGTGGGGATCGACGAGCTGACGGCGGCCATTGGTACGATCACCGCCGTGACCCAGCGGAGCGGCAGCGAAGCGGCAAGAGCTTTCCGGGCGCTGGTGCTGAACATCGTGGGAGACACGAAAACCGAAATCGACGAGGGCGTGACGTGGACCACCGGGGAGATTGCCGGGTTAAAGGACGTGATCCGGCAGTACGCTCCTGCGGCGTATGAAGCGGCCAAGGCCACCGGCGAGGTCATTGACCCCATGGAAGCCATCGGGGGCCTTGCCCAGAGCATGAAGGACGGGCTGCTGACCGAACAAAAGCTGATGGAGATGGTCAGCGACATCGGCGGCAAGCTGCGGACGAGCCAACTGCTGGCATTGATCCAGAACTGGGATATGTACCAGTCCATGCTGAAAGACTACGCCAACGCCGTAGGCAGCGCGGACAAAGAAATTGAAAACGCGCTGGACAGCTGGACCCGCAAGACAAACATTCTGAAAAACGAATGGACGGCGTTCATCCAAAGCATGGTGAGCACCGATGCCGTTAAGGGCGGGCTGGACGTGCTGATCGGCGCAGTGGAAGTCCTGAACACGGACCTTGGCCACGCGGCGGTGACTGCCGGGGCGGTGTCGCTGGGGCTGATAGGGACTCAAGCGGCGGCCAAGGGTGCGACGGCGGCGTTTACAAAGCTGTCGGCGGCGGGGATCGCCATGAACCCGTGGCTGCTGGCAATCGCGGCGGCGGCAGGGGCGTTCAGCCTTGTGTGGAAGGCGACGGAGGACTACCGGAAAAGCCTTGACGCGCTGAACACGGAGATTGAGACCGACAACACCCAATTAGAGGAAAACAAAAAGCGGCTGGACGAGATCAACGAAATCCCTTGGCATGACCTGACCCCGGAGCTGATCGAAGAAAAGAAGGCGCTGGAAGCGGAAAATGCCGAACTGGAACAGCAGATCGAGCACCTGAAAGAAATTGCAGAGAAAAAGGCGCAGACTGTGGGCGGAGCCACCATTGCCGGAGGGACCACGATTACCTCCATGGGCAGCGTGAAGGGCTACGATGAATTTGTGGGCCGGTCCTTTAAGTCCACGGAGGAAATGATCGCTCAGCTCCGGCTGGTGACGGGACAGGCCATCAGCACCACGGCAGACCTGGAACGGCTTGGGATCACCTACGAGACACTGGTGGACAAGGCCAAGGCGTACACGGACCAGCTTCAGTCCGGGCAAAGCATCCAACAGGACCAGATCAACGATTTCTACGCCGTGAAAACGGCGGCGGAACAGCAGGTGGCAGCCTACGAGGAAGCCATCAAGGCCAACGGCAAACTGACGGACGCCCAACAGGCGGACTATGATGCACTGAATGCGTTTTTGGCACAGGTCAACAAGGCCACACAGCCCATGAGCGACTATGTGGCGGGGCTTTTGAAAGTACAGCGGCAGGCGGGGAAGTCCGGAAACCAGATTTACGATCTGGTGAAGCGGATGATCGTTCTGAACGAGAAAAAGCTGGACCTGAGTCAGCAGATCGGGGCGCTGCGGCAGCTGGCCACCGAGGCCGGGGCGGCAGCCTATTCCGTGGGCATGATCGGCGCCGCAAAGACGCAGGATGTGGAGCGGACCATCAAGGGCCTGTTGCAGACCGGAAAGGCCAAAACCTATGACGAAGCCCGCGCCATCGTTCTGAACCGGATCTACAAGTCCATGTTTACGGACACCGGGCGGGACAGCGGGACGGTGGATACCTCTTCCACAGTGGATACGTCCTCCACCATATCGTCCACGGGGAAATCCACTAAGGACGCAGAACTGGAACGGCTGAAGGACATTGTATCTTTGCGGAAGTCGGAGCTTTCCCTCATGCAGGAGCGTGGGGACAGCACGGCGGACCAGATCGACAAGATGCGGCAGATCCAGGCGGCGCTCCACCAGCAGGCGGAGTATATGCGGCGGATCGGGGCCAGTCAGGCGGACATCAACGCCCTGTCCGCGGAGCACTGGAAGATCACCAAGCAGATCCAAGAGCTGCAAAAGGATCTGTGGAAGGAATTAGAGGACGCCGTTAACAAAAAACTGGAAGAAGCGGCGGATGCCCGTGACAAGCAGGTTGACGCCATCGACAAGCAGATCGCGGCGCTGAAGGACGCCAAGCAGGCCGAGGATGAAGCCCTGAAGCTGGAACAGCTGAAGGCGGCGGTGCTGGAAAAGCAGAACGCCTTGCTGGAAGCCCAGAAGGAACGGACGGTGCGGGTATTCAACGCCGCCACCGGGCAATGGGAGTGGGAAGCCAACGCATCGTCGGTCAAGTCCGCACAGGACGCCTATGAAAAGGCCAAGGAGGACTTGGCGGAGTACGAGCGGGAGTTGGCGCTTCAGCGGGAAATCGACGAACTGGAAGCCAAGAAAAAGCTGATCGAGGAGACCTACGAGACCCTGAAGGACGAGTGGAAGAAGATCACGGACAGCTTACAGGACCCCACCCGGACCATCGACGACATTCTCAGCGACATTGCCAGAAACGGCACGCCCAAGATGCGGCAGCAGGTGGAGGAGGTCAACAACCTGCTGGGCAAGCTGAATCAGTACATTGCCGGGGCTATGAATGGGATCATGCTTCCCGGACAGACGATGCTGCCGGGGATGATGGGCGCGGCCGGGGCCACCGGCGGCTTCCATTTCGACTACACGAAGAATCCGGGCGGCGGCTGGACGCAGACAGAAATGAACGAGGGGTTCAAGGAGGGGGACTCCGGCTGGAAGCTGGTAGACGGCAGCGACGCCAACCTGAATTACCGGGACACCACGCCATACGGAAAGGGTGTGAAGGGGTCCTTCACCGGCGCGGATATGAGCCGTGACCCAAAGTTGGCGGGGCGAACCGTTGAGAAAAACGGATATATCATCACGTATGACGAGAACGGCTATGCTAAGAGCGCCATCAACGTACATCAGGGAGCTGTCAATGGAAAACTTTCCGGGCTTTACACGAAGGTGGACGCGGACGGCAATGAGATGCACTACACGGGCTATGACAAAAACGTGGATTACAACCTTGCCATCAAGCAGGCCAAGGAGTCCGGGGCCGGGGAAGGGCTGATCAAGCAGTTAGAGACAGAGCGGCAGAACAAGATCAACGCCATGTACGGCGGCAAGGACCCGGACAGAGGCGGAAGCGGTTCCGGCGGAAGTTCTTCAAAAGGCGGTTCGTCCAGCTCGTCCGGCGGCAAGGGCTATGACAGCAATGTGGACTACTCTCTGGCAATCAAAAATGCCGAAAAGAGCGGCGCCAGTCAGGCCACCATCGACAAACTGAAAGAAGAGCGCCAGAACAAGATCAATGACAAATACAGTGGAAAAGACCCGTACAAAAAATATGACTCCGGCGGCATTTTGAAGGGCCTGGGGGGCATCAAGGCCACCAGTCAGGACGAGATCGTGATCCCCCCGCTGCTGGCGGAGAAGATGCTGGAACCCAGCGCGGACAGCACCTTTCAGAAGCGGATGAGTGAACTGGGGTGGCTGTACGGCGCGGCGGAGCGGGGCGGCGCCATGCCGGGAAAGACGGTAATGAGCCGGACCAGCAACGACCACTACGGAGACAGCTACACGATCAATGGCGTTCGGATCGGCGCGGAGGCGGCTGACCGGCTGACCGTGGCGCAGGTGATGCGGGCACTGAACAGCGGGGCCGGGAATCTGGGCCTTTACAAAAATTAAGGGAGGCGGGCGCATGGCATTATTCCAACCAACGAATATTTATCCCTCGTCCCTTGGGGAACTGGGAAACGGCACGGTTGATATTACAAAGCCGCTGGCGGTGAGCTGGCAGGTGAACGGCAACTCCGCTATGACCGCATTTTCCCTGACGATCTGCAAAAACGATGCGGCGTCCACGCAGGTATATTCCACCGGGAAGCTGACGGAGGGATGTCCCTTCTATGGGATCGACTATGCGGGAAACACCGTGCTGTTTACCCACACCATTCCGGCTGACGCATTGAGCGGGGCCAAGATGGAGAACGGGCAGCAGTACAAGCTGATCATTAAGCAGTGGTGGGGAGAGACCGACGCAGAGAGCGTGACCCAGCGGAGCGCATCGGTCTTTCTGACGAGGGCGGACCCGGTACTGACCGTGGCCGCCATCCCCTCGCCGCTGACGGTACGGAAGTACGCATTTACGGCGGCCTATTCTCAGGCGCAGGGGGACACGCTGAACTGGGTGCGGTGGATGCTCCGGGCAAAAAGCAGCGATACGGCGCTTTATGACAGCGGGCGCATTTACGGCACGGCGGAACTGCGGATGGAGTATGACGGCCTGTTTTCCGACACGGATTACGCCGTCCGCTGCCAGGTGCAGACGGAAAACGGCGTACAGGCGGACACCGGCTGGGTGGATTTCCGGGTGGCCTACGCTACCGCCACCACCACCGGCGCGGTGGTGGCCTGTCCCAACTGCAAAAAGTCCGGTATCCGGGTGACATGGCCGGGGCTGTACGATGTGCAGGGCACGGCGGCAGGAGAAAACCGCATCCAAAACGGAAAGCTGGTATTGGGAGCGGATGGGACCGTGATCTGGGACAAGGTGACGGGGCAGCCGATGAACTACGCTCAGCCGTGGAGCTTGGTGTGGAGCGGGATGGTGGACGTGACTCTTGACAATCCCATTCTGACAGTGGGGCTGAATGGAGGCACTGCCATCGTGACGCTGGGGAAGTCCGGCGTTTCTATGACGGTGGACGGCGTGGAGGTCTGGGAGGATGCCCTGCGCGGCGTAACGGCGGAGGACGAATGGACGCTGGTGATCACCGGCGGACAAATCTATCTCCGGCAGGTTACATGGGTCAACGCATTGTATCCCGCCGTAACTCTGTACCCCGGACCGAAACTGTATCCCAACAAGGGTACTCAGTCCGGCAACCTTTTCAGCAGCGAGGTGAAGCTGGCGGGACGGTCCATTACCTCTTTGACGCTGGGCGGCGTACAAACCTGCGACTATCTGTGGGTGACGGGCGAGGTTCTGGAAGCTGGTGTATTGGACCAGATTTTGAGCCAGGACGGCTGGACGCCGGGGGCGTTTTCCGGGAACACACTATTCCAGACGGATTTTGCTGGAGGAGACTTACAGGCGGGGAATCTGGCTTTTAACGGGACACTGACGGGCTTTGCCATTTACCGCTACCACGAGGGGGAAGCAACGCTGGAACCGGTGGCGCAGACGCCCCTTTCGGAGCGGGCCATTCTGGACTGCAAGGCGGTATCGCAGGAGACATACCGCTACTATATGTTTGGACTGGGGCAGACGGCGGACGGGCAGGAGGTCATCGTGACCAACGCCCTGATCTCCGACGCGGTGACACCCATCTTCTGGGACTGGACGGTTCTGCAATGCACCACAGACGCAGATGGGGGCTATCACCCGGCGGCGATCTTCCGGTTCAGCCTGAACGTGGCCAGCGGGGAAATCAGCAACAACAACAGCCCCGGTGTGCTGGGGAACTTTACCCGGTATCCCACGGTACAGAGTTCCCCCAGCGATTACCGCTCCGGGACGCTCTCAGCGTCCATAGGGCACGTTCTGACGAACGGGGAGTATACGGATACCAACGAGGTGCGGGACGCCGTGTACGCCCTCTCAACCACGCAGGACACCCTGTTTTTGAAAGACCGGCGGGGAGACTTGTGGCAGATCCGGGCGGGCGGGGCCATTACCATGAGCACCATGGACGGCAGCCGACAGCAGGTGCAGACGGTGACACTGCCATGGGTGGAAATCGGCTCCGCGGATGGGGCGCGTATCCTGCTCACATCGGGCGACGCTTTGTTTGCATAAGAGGGAGGCGATGCAGAAATGACCCAAGCGGAACGGATGAACGATTACCGCAAGATGCTGCGCCGGCCTTTTACCAAGCTGTGCCGTCTGCGGTTTTTACAGCCGGACGGTTCCACGGCCTTCGCACTGGACAACAACCCCACAGGGCGCTTTGCCGGGGCATTTATCGCGGACGGGAGTCTGTCTGTGAATCTGAACAACGGGCAGCGGCGGACGGCTTCAGTGACGCTGGCAAATCTGGACGGCGAATTTGATTACAACGTGAACCGGGTATGGTTCGGAAACCGGATCGCACTGGACGAAGGGCTGGTGCTCAGCGACGGCACGGATTTTTACATTCAGCAGGGAGTCTTTCTGGTGAAGGACCCGGTGGAAACGCTGGAACCGGCCAAGCGGACGGCCCAATACGATCTGGTGGATAAATGGTCGGATCTGGACGGAACGCTTTTCGGCTATCTGGAAGGGACCTATGAAGTGAAAGCGGGGGTCAACGTATTTGAACCCATTGCAGCCCTTTTAAAGCTGGACCGGGGAAACGGAGAACCGGTGGACAATGTGGCCCCGGTATTCACGGAATACTACAACGGCAAGACGCAGGCCCTGCCCAACGGTTCTACGGCCAAACTGACGGACGCGCCCTACACTCTGCGGGTGGACAGCGACAACGGAAGCTACGCAGACGTGTGCCTGGGCCTTGCGGAAATGCTGGCGGCGTGGATCGGGTACGATGCTTCCGGCGCACTGCGGATCGACCCCTCTCAGGATGACATTCTGGACAGCGACAAGCCGCTGGCGTGGCAATTCTCACAAAGCGAGGCGGAGCTGCTGGGGACGGAGTACACGGAAAAGAACACGGAAGTGTACAACGATTTTATCGTCATTGGGGAAGCGGTGAACAACAGCCCACAGGTGGCGGCACGGGCGCAGAACCTTGACCCGGCCAGCAGCACGAATGTAAGTCGGATCGGGCGCAAAACCGTGCGCTACCGGGCGGCGGGCTATTCCACGAAACGGCAGTGCGAGGACTTGGCTGTGTGGAAGCTGAAACGGTCCGCGGCACTGCAAAAGTCCGTCTCGGTTTCGTGCAGCCAGATCATGCACCTGAACGAAAATGAACTCATTTCTATCGTGCGGAGCGACAAGGCGGGGTCTCCGGTGGAGCGGCATTTGGTGCAGGGGTTTACAAGGCCCCTGACATGGAGCGGCCCCATGCAGATTTCCGCCGTGTCGGTACAGGATTTTCCCACGGCCACCGTGACGGGATGGCCCACCTGAACAGTGAAGCAGCCCAAAAGGACACCGGATCAAAAGGAGGAACTTTTATGAAGAAGAATCGTTGCGGGAAAACGGCCCCTTTTTTCCCTGAGAGGGGGCGGATGTAATGGCATATTCCAAAACCGTATGGGTCAACGGTCAGGCCCCAGCGCTGGACGCAGCGCATCTGAACAAGATCGAAAATGAACTGGAAGCCCTTGACCAACGCCCTATTGGGGGCGGGGGGGCCACCTACACCGCTACCATCGGCACCACATGGACGGAGGACAGCAACACCGGGGTCAAGACCCAGAGCGTGGCGATTCCCGGCGTGCTGGCAAGCCAAACGGCCACGGTGGACCATGCTTACACCGGCAGTGGGACAAGCGATGATTACGCGGCCTTTGTGGAGGCGGAAAACCAGTACCTGACCTATATCACCAACGGCTACGCAGAGACCTATGACGGCGGCATCAAGTTTACCATCTTCGGGGACGCCAACACGGTTGCGATCCCCATTGTGGCGGAGGTGAGCTAATGGGCCGGGTAACAGTGGCAGGTGGAAATCCGGGGATGAAGGTGCCGACAACGGGCATTCAGGCCGGGACGCTGGCAGTGGGGTCGGTGGTCAAGCTGATGGAGGGCGGCACGGCGGTTGAGTATCTGGTGGTCAACCAAGGAATCCCCAGCAATTCCAGTCTGTATGATGCAAGCTGTGACGGAACATGGCTGCTGAGGAAGGATGCCTATAGTAGCGCAATGCGGTTCAATACATCCAACAGAAACGTGTACGCCAGCAGCGCCATAAATACATGGTTAAACGGTACGTTTTTCAATATGCTGGGCAGCGCAGAGCAGGCCGTCATCAAGCAGGTCAAGATTCCCTATGTGGCAGACGATGCAGTAAAAAGCGGGGCGAACGGGCTGAGTGTCAAAGCGTTTCTGTTAGGTCTCTATGAAACCGGAGCGGCAGGAGATTTGGCAGATGGTGCGAAGCTGAAATATTTTATTTCGGGCACCGGTTCAACAGCTAAAAACAGGCGCATTTCGAAAGTAAACGGGGCAGCCGTAAACTGGTACCTCAGAACACCGGATACCGACAGTGGCACAAATGAGTGGTTTGTAGAAACCACCGGAACGCTGAACTATGGCAATGCAACCGGAGAGAGGTATGCCCGCCCCGCTTTGGTTCTTCCCGGCAATGCGTTATTTGATGGGGCAACCATGCTCTTAAAGGGGGTGGCGTGATGGGGCATTGCTTAATGATGAGGAAGGGCGAGGTGCATACGGCACCGTCCACGGTCAAGGAGGTTATCGTTGCCATTACGGAGAGCAATATTGCCGACTACTTTACTGTGGCCAACGGCGTTTACTATTTCCAAGGCTCCGGGAGTACGTTCGCTTCTAACAATGCGGGGGTGGATGGCTCCACAGCGTCCACCGCTCTGACGGCGAAGCAGGACATTTCCGTGCTGGCATTCAACTATTCCTATTCCAGCGAAGCCAACTATGACAAATTCACGCTGAAAGTGGGCGGAACTACGGTGGAAGATGGCGTATCCGGTGCTACCACGAACAAGACGTACAACGGCAGTCTTGCCAAGGGGCAAACAGTGGATTTCATCTACTCAAAGGACAGTTCGCAGAATGCCAACGATGACAAATGCACATTCAGCAATATGCACATCACGATTCTTGTATCAAAGGGGTGACACGATGGGCAAGGTGATTATGAGCGGCATTGTGCCGATGCTGAAAGCGCCGGTAAATGTTGACCCGGTGCTGAACAACAACAGCTGGGAGACCATCAGCAAAATCAGTCAGGCGGGGTTGGCGGCGCAGTATTGGAACGTTGGTGACACGAAGGACATTGTAATCAACGGCACGGTGGGAAGGACAACCTTTACCAACCTGACGGTGCAGGCGTTCATCATTGGCATTGACCACAACTCTGCCAGAGAGGGGCAGCACTTAATCCATTTCCAGATCGGCAAAATCGGTGAGAAATTGGTTGGACTGGTGGATGGTGATTACGGCGACTATACATATTCAAACGGTGCCTTTACCATGTATAAGTTGGACACGAACAGCGGCGGGTGGAATAACAGCCACATGAGAGAGACCGTGCTGGGCAGCAACAGCACCAGCGCCACCAGCCCCACGGCCAACACCCTGCTGGCAGCTTTGCCGGCGGATCTCCGGGCGGTTATGAAGCCGGCCACCAAGTACAGCGACAACAC
>ERZ1034925.47-NODE-47-length-70570-cov-190.156648_pt1 | contig 70570 bp, 110 predicted proteins | sample MGYA00520687_ERZ1034925 | MGnify/ENA primary metagenome ERZ1034925 (study PRJEB33766, sample SAMN09781758) | gut metagenome | biome: gut microbiome | host: Homo sapiens | place: Madagascar | study: EMG produced TPA metagenomics assembly of the PRJNA485056 data... | reverse complement strand
ATAAGGGTGCAGCATCCAACTCGGGTAATAATGGTGCAGCAACCAATTCGGGCGATTATGGTGCAGCAGAAACATCGGGGAGACATTCTATTGCAATGAGTGTGGGTTATGATAGCAAAGCACGCGGAGCATTGGGAACTTGGATTGTGCTTGCCGAACGCGATGAATGGGATGGCGCGGGCTATCCTATAAAGGATATAAGGGCGTTCAAGGTGGACGGAGAACAGGTTAAGGCAGATACTTGGTATAAGTTGGAAAACGGAGTTTTAATAGAAACGGGAAATGAAGAAGATTAAGTTTGATGTTATGCTCGGTGACAGGTGGCAGTGCACGCTCACATACGAGTACTGCCCGCTGTTCCCACTTGACGAAAAAGACCTCCGGATGTTCATTGAGGAACAGAGGCCGACATTAAGAAACAAACCATTTAAAATAGCATTTTGATATGGGAAAAGAATACGTTGATATGGGATTGCCTTCAGGAACTTTATGGGCAAAATGCAACGTGGGGGCTGAAAAGGAAACCGATTACGGTGGCTATTACCAGTGGGGAGGTACTGACGACTTTACCGATACGGAGAAAAACTGCGCTTGGGAAACATATTCGCATGGAACAAACTATGATGCTCTTACGAAATACAATCTCAAGTCTGAATTTGGCACGGTAGACAATAAGGCTGAATTAGAGTTGTCTGACGATGTTGCCCATCAGGTGATGGGTGGTGATTGGCATATGCCTTCAGTTTTACATATCAATGAGCTACTTTCAAACACCACATCCGAATGGACAACTGTCGATGGTGTTAAAGGACGACGGTTTATGTCGAAGTTCAATGGGCGGTCGATTTTTATTCCTGCCGCAGGATGGCGTGATGGCCGCGCCTTGAACGGCGTTGGCAACAATTGTTTCTTGTGGAGCCGTTCGTTGTCTCAGACTGGCCCAAACTGCGCTTACGACTTGTACTTCGATTCGGTCTACTGTAGCATCGACAACGACAGCCGTTACTTTGGTATGTCTGTTCGTGGGATTATTGGATAGAGTTTAATAATATAAAGTTTATTGTGTTATGTCAATAGAAGAAAAGGCAAAAGAATTCTGGGTTTAAGCATGGAGTAAAGGAAAATGAACTTGCCTATGCAGTGAGAACTTTATCATACGATGGGCTCAAAGCAGGCGCAGAATGGATGATTGTAAAAGCAACAGATTGGCTTGTGGAACAAGGTTCAAAAGCAAATGATGGCGTTGTAATGATTTGTGTAGAAGATTTTGTAAAAGCAATGGAGGAGGAATAGCTATGGCAATAATAGAATACATAAGAAAGGCGAGATGCCTTGATTGCAAATACTATGTTCCGGCTCCAAAGCCGTTTGCAATATCTATGTGCGGGCTTAAAGATAAGCCCACTAACAGAAAGAGCCTTGTTTGCAAGGATTGGAAATATAAATACGAATAATTATGGCACAAGTAAAAATGTATAGCAAAAAGGATAAGCGATTCGTTAATTTCCCGATTGCCTGCACTCCGAGTGATGAGGAGTGCAAGAAATGCCAACTTAAGTTCACTTGCGACAAAGCCAAAATCAAAACCACAACGATAGACGGTAAAACAGATACAACTTATGTAATCACGAAAATCAAATAATTATGAAATCACTGGAAGAAAGAGCACACGACTTTGCAAGGAAAGTTTACACCAATGGTCAAGAGTGGTGGGAAGATTCCAGCAGCATCATTGCATTGGGCAAGAGTTGCTACATTAAAGGGGCAGAAGAGCAGAGGAAAATTGACATTAAAAAACTATGTGATTATATGTGCGAATGTTGCCCTACTAAACTTGATGTTATGGCAGCAAGGATGGAAGCATGTAATATAAAAGATAAAGAGGAGTGTATCATCCTCGAAGCAGTAAAGACATATATGGAGGAATAGTTATGAAAGATTATCAAATAATTATAGCCGACTTGGACGGCACACTCATCAAAACACTAAGTGGAGAAACATTCCCTAAAGGAATTTGGGATATGCAACTTAGATTTGATGTTCTTGATAAAATTAAAGAAATGTCTCCCAAATATGTACTTATCGTTTCAAATCAGGGAGGTATCGAGCGGGGATTTGTCGACGAATATAATTTTAAGGCTAAAGCCGAGTATATTGGGCGAGCAATACAGGAGTACTGCGGGTGTGAGTACTATTTGGAGTATTGTACATCAAACGACAAGATTGATTATTACCGTAAGCCCAACACAGGAATGCTCTACCATTTAATTGAGCAGTATGTTGGTGACGATTTTTCCTACATCAAAACAATATGTTTGATGATTGGTGATGCAAGTGGGAAACCATATCAGTTCTCTGATTCGGATAAAAAGACCGCAGAGAATTTTGGATGCGATTATATGGATGTCGAGGACTTTGTGAAACATTAGAATTATGACAATAGAAACAAAGTACAACATCGGAGATTTAGTGTCTTATAGACCTGAACATCCACTGTTATCTTCGGCAACTACATCTACTATAAATACGATTTACGCGCATTTTTTTAGACCAAACAATCTTTTGATTGAGTATGTAATGACAAACGGAGATATTGTTAATGAAAGTCGAATTTTACCAAAATAGTTAAGTTATGGCTATATTTATAGGAATACTATTTATACTGGGAGCAATCATAGTAATTATTACCAGTATAGTGGATATTACAGAAAACTGGAAGGACAACGAAATAACTAAAGTACTATGGTGTTGCGTTTTAATTCTCAGTATGTGTGCAGTCATTGTTATATGCACATTGGCTATTAAAGATGAAATAATACACCACGAATACAGATATCCAGCATCCGAATACAACCTCGAAACCGAGATAACAACTCGTGGAGAAGTATCGGATACAACCTATATAATTTCTAAAATTGAATAGCTATGAAAACAAGAAAACAGATAATTGAGTGGTTAGATGCGCAACCTTGGAAAAATGAGTTCTATGAAGCTATTGTTACATCTAATAGAGCGGGTATGATACTTTATAGTGTAAACCTTTTCGATGTATTCGATTGGTCTTTAACAAAACAAGGTGTAGTTACATGGATGGAACGTAACAAGGAGTATTTGAGATGGTATGACTCTACTGATAAGCCTATGTCTTGGAAAGAGTATTGCAGACAAAATCCTGCGAAAGAGGATGATTGGTTTATTTCAGGCGCTTGTGGAGTACTAAAATGTAACGGAAAAAGGGAAAGGGGGACTACAGCGGATATTAATATTATGTCCAAGGAACTCTGCGAGGCATTCCTTGCATATATGAAGCTCATCCAGTTGCGCAATGCGTGGGAGAAAGATGATAAAGCATTGCCTCGTATGTATAAAATACTCGTTATAGGAGACTCTATAACAGTATATGCATATGCAAATACTGTTGAAGGGATTTCTTTTGGTTCTATTGTAACGGCAAAAGAATTTATGAGTACTTTTAAAGACCTCTTAGAAGAAGCTAAACCACTACTGTGATGGAATATTTTAATATAGACAACCCTATTGACAAAGCATTTATTGATGGCTATAACACCGCACTTGATGCTGCTGCCGACTGGTTCGAGGCATACCTTGGAGATGGCAACACCATTGATGACTGGTGTCGAGATAGCAAAGTGCTTGAAAATGGAAGAGAAAAGTTTTTCAAAGAATTGGAGGAATTAATTATGAAAGAAATGAAATTGAAATATAGGGTAATCTGTCCCGTGTGCAGCAAACCTTTTGACAGTAGGGTGGGGTATCTTTTGAATGGAAGGCTTGTATGTCCTGAATGCAGACCAACGCAATACGGCACATGGGCTTCATGCCCACCTGATGAAGTCAGCCGTGACGATGAGCGCAATGATGTGAAGAGATACCCGGACTTTGTTCCAGAGAACTGGACGGACTGCTATGAACTGCCCCTACACCTCAGCAAATATGGTTCATTCGCATACGATGGCCATGATACCATGTCACTGAGTTCATTCAAGTACAGGTACAACAATGATGGCGATTATGCAGAAGGGGAAATAGAGAGAGTTGAGAAAATCATATCCATAATCAATGGAGAGAGTGAATCAGATTTTGAGCCAGAGTGGTCTATTGATGAAAATGAGCCAGCGAGAATAAACTATAAGGGTGAATATCAATTCCTTGTCAGGGGCTGGGGACACCTGACGGGCTGTGGAAATGCCATGAATCTTCCTGTAGAAATTGCAGAAAAGATGCAGGATGGATTTATTGCATATATCGTTAACAGGCTAAATAATGTCAAAAACTAATATAACACATGAAACCGTTTAGCATAGAAGAGTATTTAAAGAATCCTGACAGAAAGGTCGTCACACGAAATGGATTGCCTGTAAGAATTCTTTGCACAGATATGAAATCCGAGATACCAATAGTAGCTTTAATATCCAATAACGATGGTGAGGAATTATATTATTATTACCAGAACGGAAGATATTATGAAGATAAAGTTGATGGTTGTGATTTAATGTTTGCTCCTACAAAGAAAGAGGGATGGGTAAATCTTTTTAAAATCAATTCAACTATAATTACTGGAGAAGTTTATAATACAGAGAAGGAAGCAAAATCAGCAGTAGTAAGTAGTTTTATTTATATTTCAACAGTTAAGGTTGAATGGGAGGAATAAAATTGAAAAAGGAAACACGGCAACAAGTCTATAACAAGTATAATGGGCATTGTGCCTATTGCGGTTGTGAGATAGACTATGAAGATATGCAGGTTGACCACATCATTCCCAAATGCCGAAACAACGAAGTGCGAATGGAGAAGCATTTAGGCGGCATTGGGAAGGATGTTATAGACAATTATAATCCATCTTGCCGTGCTTGCAATTTCTACAAAGGGATGTCCACTATTGAAGGCTTCCGTAAAAAACTCCTTAAAGAACTTGATTACAAACATACATTCGCTACCAAATTGGCAATAAAATACGGCATTTTGGAAGAACACGAATGGAACTGAAAGTTTTATTTTGAAAAATAATAATTATGGCAAGAATTATTTACAAGAAAGGATGTGAGGGCCAGAACAGGCTCGAAAGCATCGAGGGAATCGGGATAAGCCTTCTTAATGGCCAGAGGGCACTCATCTATCCGAGGTATGCAGAAAGAATCCTTCTCAAAAACGCGAAGTATTACGGACAGGAGCCTGACACAGAGATTTCTGCGTTGAAGAAAACAGATAACCTCAGGGCGACAAGGAAGTTGGATATTTGTGGTAGTCCTGCCGTGGAGTTTGTCTCTCTGTTCCGTTCAGATAAGTACGGCATCTTCGTATTGCCGACATTGCTTGCCGCAATGGAAATTCAAGACCAGAAGAAAGACATTGATGCACTGGCAGAGACAATCGAGGGCGCGGACCTGCTACGAGACTTCACCAGCTACGTGTGGTCGTGTTCTCGGTACAATGAGGACTACGGTTGGATTGCGAATGGCTACAACGGTTTTTCCAGCTATAGCAACTTGTGCAACTCGTTCCTGGCTGTTCCGACAATTCTTTACAGGGAGATAAAATGACAGACGGACTGAAATATAGAATAGACAAGAGCATCGCGTTTTTGCGGAAAGCGGAGCATCTTGCGAAGATGTATGACCCCGAAAATGGCTTTTATTTAGCCTTTTCGGGCGGGAAAGACAGTCAGGCGTTATATCATATAGCGCAGATGGCGGGCGTGAAATTCAAGGCACACTTCTCACCCACAACGGTAGACCCGCCGCAGCTTATCCGCTTTATCCGCAGGCAATATCCCGATGTCGAGTTCAGGAAGGTGAAGATGTCTATGTATGATATGGCATTGAAGAAAGGATGTCTCCCTACTATACGTGCTCGCTGGTGCTGCGCGGAGTACAAGGAGGCATCGGGGGCGGGGAAAGTCACCCTTATCGGCATACGACACGAGGAGAGTTCACGGAGGGCGGCACGGAAAGAGGTAGAAATAAGTTCACACAAGTTCAGTGGGGATTTCGGGCAGTTCGAGGAATATCGTGACAATTTCACACAAGGGAAAGAGACGGAAGTCAGATGTATATCAGGCAAGGACAGCCTTTTGATTTCTCCGATAATAGACTGGACAACAAGGGATGTATGGGAGTTCCTCAACGACGTGGCGAAAGTGCCCCATTGTGAGTTGTATGACCCTCCATACAATCAACACCGCATCGGCTGCATCTTGTGTCCTATGGCGAGCCACAAGCAAAAAGTAAGGGATTGCGAGTTGTTTCCCCACGCCAAAAAGAAATGGATGGAGACTATTGAGAAACTGATGCAGACCAAATGGACGCACAATAGGGGGGGGAAACAGCGGAGGAATATTTTGAGTGGTGGATTAGCGGTTTGAGTTTAGAGGAGTTTCAAGATAGAAAATCAATGCCGACTTTGTTCTAATTTGAAAAACTAAAAACAGATTATGAAAACTTCAGATTTAATGATTTACGATTCGATTGCCGATGAATACGGCTTTCCGATGTATGTAACAGCGGTGGGCGTTGATTATGTCTATGCCACTTTTGAGGGCGGCCCCGAGGACGATGAGAATGAATACACGGATAAGGATTTCGCAGAAGGGAATGCGCGTCCGATAGAATTAACGCCTGATATGCTGCTTGCAAACGGCTTCAAGAATAACAACGGACGATATAACCTCGCTATCAAGAGGAATAACACATGCCTACGCTTCGAGGATATGCGCTATATGCTTGTATCAGCGCGTGGCGGTGAAATGCTCTTCCGCGTGCTTTATGTCCACGAGTTGCAGCAGATATTGCGCCTGATTGGGCTATCTGATATTGCGGACAACTTCAAAATAAAGCCAACCTTGAGTAAGCAATAATAAAGATATGGAAAAGCAAGCACGAAACATAGAAAGCAACAAGAACGCCGTATTCAAGAACATCGGCTCAACAAACCACTGCAATCACCAGAGAGTCGACAAGGACTTCTACGCTACTGAACCCAAAGCGGTGGAGCTGCTGCTGGAAAGCGAGCATTTTTCTCACAAGGTGTGGGAGTGCGCTTCTGGGGAGAACCATATTGCGGACGTGCTCAAAGCTCACGGATATTCGGTACGGACATCGGACATAGTACAGCGTACACCCACAACGGAGGAATATGATTTCCTCGGCATGGAAATCAGCGAATGGGACGGAGACATTATCACGAATCCTCCTTACAGCTGCGCTCTGGAGTTTGTGGAAAGAGCATTGCAGTCGGTAGGAATTGGGCATAAAGTGGCTATGTTCCTTCGGCTGCTTTTCCTGGAGGGAAAGACGCGCAAAGAGTTTTTTGAAAGGAACCCGCCTAAAGTGGTATATGTCGCATCCGGCAGACTCCAGTGTATCCCCGGCGGAGACTATTTGAACATGAACATAAATGGGAGTTCGGCTATCGCTTACGCCTGGTTCGTCTGGGAAAAAGGATTTAAGGGAGAGCCTATTATCCGTTGGATTAACTAAAAAGGGGGCGACCCCTTGAGAGCCGCCCGCTTACATTGCAGATAACAATACAAATGTACAAAAAATAATTTGGAATCAATGGAAAGAGAGAGAATTATTGTAGGCATTGACCCCGATGTTGAAAAGTCGGGAGTTGCTATTCTGCACCCGGATGGAAAACTGAAACTTTGCAAGATGCCGTTTCCGGAACTAATGGACTACCTCAATTTGTGCGCCCGCCTGAGCGTAGACTATACCATTGTCGTGGAAAAAGGATGGTTCACTACCGCAAACTATCACCTGTGTTCCAATCATGGACTACGATATGCCGCGAAACAAGGCATTGACATCGGAAGGAACCACGAGACCGGCAGAAAAATCGTGGAAATGGCTGCTCACTTCGGTTTCAAGATAGAAGAAGTCACCCCACTGAAAAAGATATGGAAAGGGCGGGATGGCAAAATCACAAAGGAGGAATTGGAATCATTTACCGGTCCGCTCCCCAGATGCTCTCAAGACGAGAGGGACGCGGCCCTTCTGGCGTGGGTGTATTCGGGACGCCCGATCAAGATAGGACGCGCCGGGAAACCATAACACAGTATAATCGTGACATTGCAGATAACACCAATGTTTTTATACAAACCACAAAAACACGCAATGTTATGATTAACAGATTTATTGAAAGCGTCGTATGCGAATACTACGGCGTGACCATACAAGAAGCGATGAACAGCAGCATACACACACGGAAAGCAACCGAAGCGCGGTACTTCATCTGGTATTTCCTACGTTTCTATCATCGCGTTCCGGTTATAATGATGTCAGAGATTTACGGTTTCAGCAGGAGGCAGGTGCACTCGGGAATATCGTTCATAAGAGAAGCTTCTCACATCCAGAAACCATTCATAATTACCACTATGGAGTTACGCAAAAGGCTCGGGTATTCCGAGCTTCCGGAAGGCGAACGCAAAAGGATGTATGCGAAAAGAGATTTTATCGCAGTGGACAATGAAGATTGACGACAAAAAATGCCCGGAAGTAATCTTGCGAAGATTTTTCTTCCGGGCGTGGATTATGAAAGGAGTGTTATGAAACCGTAGCGAATGTCTTGAAGCCACTTCCGCCGAGCTTATGCCCTCCCGGCTTGGTGTTATCATTGAGGACCCGGTAGATGTCTCGGAGGATTGAAGTCTGGGCCCTGAGTTCGGACAGTACCGGATTCCTTGCCCCATCCGCATCGGAAAGCAACAGAAGCAATTCCCCTACCTTCCTATTCGTATCTGCGGAATAGTAACGGGAAGAATTGAGTATCGCCTCAAGAGCATCAGCCGTGCTCTCGGTTATATTCTGAATACTTCTTGACAGATCACTCTCTGCCTGCGTCTTGCTCGCCTCGTATCCGAGCTTATCGAGCATCTGCTCCATGTAGACATTGGCGAGCTGCGACGACTTCTCCTTAATCGCGTTGATGTATGCAAGCTCATCTTTGGAAATGATACCGTCGGAAAGAGCATCCTTGACGGCATTTTCCAAATCGGAAAGCAACGGAGCAAGCACACGCAGTTTCAACTGCTTGGCTATTATTTCATCAAGCATATCATCCATACTCTCCCTCAAAGACTCGATACCGCTCTCCCCCTTCTTGAAGGCGCTCAGCCAAGAAGACGCCCATTCATCCGCTTCCTTACTCCACTCGGTTGGCGCCCCCAAGTCTTCGTAGAATTTCTTGCGGAGTTCCTTCTGCTTCTCGTAAGCTTCGATCGTCTTCTTGTTAATATCCTCCAACTCTTCCTCGTCTTTCTTCACACCGCGTTTTTCCTCTATCTTCCTCGCTTCCTCAAGCGCGGCGAGTTGTTCCATCAAGACCTGGTTAGCCTCTTTGAACCGTTGGGTCAATGTACTTACGGAGCCGGCGGCATCCATAGCTTCGGAGAGTTTGTCGTACCTGTCAGTCAAGGCCTCCACGAGTTTCAGGTTTTCCTCAATCTGCTTCTTCCTTTCATTGTCAACGATCTTTATTGCGGCGAAAGTTGCCCCCAGTGCAGCGGCGACAATGGCAAGCGGCCAGAGCTTAATCATGAGCTCGTCTGCCTTGATATTGAGAACATCCATAAGGAGGTTTACAACAGTCACGCCGCCTGCTACAAGCGTAAGCCCCTTGCTCATCAACTCAAATCCTTTAAGGAAAGCCTGCACAGCTTCGGTGTGCTCATCTCCGAAGGTTATTCCAAAACCCTCCGCAAGTCCCTCACACAGCTCAACGGTACCGCTGATAAGGTCGGTCATTTCGGAGAAGGTGGACTGCAACTTGCTTATTTGGGCCTTAAGCAGCTTCTGGGCGTTTCTTATCCTGTTAATGGTGCCCATATATGCCTCGGTCGCCTTATTAGCCTTATCCGTGGCTTTAGCCACTCTTTCAACAGCGTCCTTGTAGTCCTTCATCTGAAGGAGTTCCGCCTCCTGCTCGGCAGACAGTTCTCCCCCCTCTCCCACTCCCTGCAACTCACGATACTTTTCAGTCACTTCGTTCAGTGCAATCTGGGCGGCAGTCCTCTCATTTATGGCGTTAACATAATCATCTTTTGCCCCGCCGAGATTCTTCAGTTCGGAGTTTATATCCTTATACTGTTTTACTATCCCGGAAAAAAGGTAAGTGCGCTTGTCGCCGTTCATCTCCCCGAGTCTGGTTTCAATCTTGAGAATCTGCTTCTCAATCATTCTCTCGTCGCGAGGCGTCAGGCCGAAGCTGCCCTTCACCTGTTCGAGCATTTCCTTCAGGGAAGTCAAGGCTGCGTATGACACGTTGCCCAAATCGTTGAACGAATCCACATACAGTTCCGAGGAGCGGAGGATGTCATATTGCTCGTGCCCGACCTTGGAAAGCATCTCCTTCATGGTATTCAGCAGAGCGAGTGATTTATGAGAATCGGATACCGATATTCCGGTAATGCCCGAGTTTTTGTTTACACCCGCCATGCTGGACATTTCGCGCGTTGCGCTCTCAATGATACCTACAGCCTTCTTTGTGACATCCACCTGTTTCTTGGCTATGAGATTAATGATGTCTTCCTGGTTCTTCTTGATGATAGTAAGCCTTCTTGTCTCTATGTTGGCAGCCTCGGTATTGTCGCCATATACTTCCCGCAGCTTGTTTTCGATTTCCACAATCTGCTGCATTATATTGGAAGACTCCATTCCCGGTATGGACAATCCGTTCTTCTCGAAACCGAGCGACAACTGATAGTTGGTGAAAAGGTTGTTGGCCTGTCTCTTGAGTTCCTTTATTTCAAACTTGTCGAAAGTGATTGCCACTTTGAATTGCAGTGCATCCGATTTTCCCTTTTCCAGGCGGTCTCTCACTGAGTTTAGCCACTCAATGATAGACTTTTCCGAAGAGAGGACAGAATCGGGGTCGAATTGAATGCCCGCACCCTTCGCCAAATCGACCATACTGTCTTTCAGATGCCGAACCTCCGCATCAATCTTATCCACGCTCTTGGATGGGAACTCTGCCACGGCCTCGGCAAGTTCTCTCAAATAGTCCTTGGGCTGCTTACCGCTGCTCTTGCCTCCTTTGGTCTCCGGAGGGGTATAGAATGGTGCCAAGGCCGCCCAGAGCCGTTCCATTGCAGAAATATAATCCTTGAGCTTATTTGTGTCTCCGCCGAAACGGGAAAGATATTCAAGATTCTTCAATTCCTTGTCACCGGCTCCGGACGCAAGATTCTTCAAGCTGTCTTTTGACTTTTTCAGCTCCGTATATACCGTCTGGGCATAGTCCGACAATCCCTGCCTGTCCTGAATGGTCGGAAGCTTTATTGTAGGTAGTGAAAAGTCCTTGTTTATGTCCGCGATTATTTCCGTGAGGCGGCGCTTGATGGACGTGAGATTCTTTGAGCCCAAAACGCCGTCTATCCTCTGGAACATCACGTCCTCTATGGAGGTGTGTTCTCTCTTTGAGGACAACGCCGCCGTTACGCTTTTCCACCACGCCTCGTCCAGTCCGGAAGCGGCGCTTTCAAGAGACTTTCCCCAATCTATCTTGCCGACAGCGTCCTTGAATGCCTTTGACGTGGCGTCCCCGAGTTTCTTCTCGTCCATGCTTCCCTTGGCTGTCGAAATCGCCGCATTGAGGGAATCCATGAACGGAGCCAAGTCCAAATCCGGATTCAGCGCCTTGGCTTGGAGCAGTTTTCTGTACACGGAAAGAACACTGTCCATTGCCAAATCGAGCTGCTCCGAGTTATCCTTGAATAACCCGGAATCTTTCAGAGCGGTACGGATGCCGGACATCATGGAGCCGAAATTGCGCAGCACCCCGTTCAGCTCCTGCTGGTCTCTGGTAACTCCGAGGTCTATGTTTGGACTGCCGACGGAACTGAATTTCTTTATGTTCTTTATAAGGTTCTGCATGAGGGGATTGAGACCGCTGTTCAGTATATTGAAGTCATACAGAACCTCGGATCCGACATAGTTGTTTATCAGTTCCGCGATCCGGCGTGACAAGGTTCCCAAGTCGGCACTTATCTTCTTGTCAAGCAATTCCTGTATAATGACGTTGATTGAACTTTCGACAATTTCACGGGCTTCATCGGCGCCTATTCCAGCCATTTCCTGAAGTTTGTCCCGGATTCCGGAGTATGTTCCCGAAAAGGTGAAGGACTTCATAGAATCTGACGCATCCTCGTTCATTCTGTTGATGAGCTTCTCCGTGCGCTGTTGGTTCGCCTTTTCTATGGTATAATTACGGATTGCCTGAATATGCTGATCATACTTATTCGTAAGGTTGCCTATAGCCTCTGCCTCCATATCAATGGCTGGAAGTATGTTCCCAAACTCAGCCCGGAGCTTTTCCATAGCCTTGCGCTGAAGTTCGCTCCCGTCTGCGGCGTTCTTTATCTCGTCAGTAAGACGCCTATACTTGGATTCGAGGTTGCCCGCCTCAATTTCGGCATCCTGATTGATTTGCTTCAGCTCACGACTCAGCTTTGAGAGTTGAGTGTAGGTCATTACAGCGACCGACCCCAACATCGTCAATATCCCAAGCCATCCTGACCACGCAGAGAGAGCACCCCTCGCCCCGGAAAGGACGGTAATCAGAACCTTCACCGCGTTTATAATCTTACCCATGCCGAACACGGCCCCCGCCACCGCCGCTCCGGAAAAAGCGGCAGCTATGGCCGGAGCGATGGCGGACAGCCCCTTGAGCAGGTTTTGCGTGACGTTAAGAACGCCCTTGATGACTCCGTCATAAGCAGACATCATGTCGTTGAGCTCGATGTTGAGACGATCCTTGATGTTGGATATGGTTCCCTGTATCGTATCCGCCTGCTTCTCCTGCATCATATAGAACTTTCCCCCAGCGGAAGTGAGCCGATTGAGAACCACTTCGACATCCGAGAAAGTAACCATTTTCTTGGTAATCCTCGTCATCACCTCGCCCACGGAAACAGCCCGTTTCTCGACCTCGGAGAAGTATTGCGCAAGACCGCCGAGCACATCCACGCCTGCTTCTGTAAATTGCCTCACCTCTGTAAGTCTGAGGAACTGCGCCGCCTTTACCTGTCCGTATGCAAGAATGAGACGCCCCATATCAACACCCACTCCGGAAGCAATGTCTCCGAGACGTTTCGTGGTTTCAGCAAGTTTTTCCGTTTCGATACCATAAGCCGCAAGCTGTCGCGTCTGTTTTACAAGGTCGCCCACCTCAAAAGGCGAAACAACCGCCTGTTCCTTAATCTTTGAGAATATCTCCTCGGATTTGGCGATGTCTCCGATAATAAAGCCAAGGGAGCGTTGAGCCATCTCAAATTCGCCGCGAACAGCCACCGCGCTCTTAAGCATATTGCCCAAAGCCTTGATAGCCCCAAGCCCCATGAGGATGTCATAAAGTTCCTTGGAGTCGCGCTTGATGCTTGCAAGCTCCCGGTTAAACTGCCTAAACTTGTCCCTATTCCTGTCTATTGCGTCGCCATTACCCCCAGAGCCGCCATTAAATGCAGCTCCGAGCTGCTTTGCCAAGTCTCTTATATCCTGCGTTGTCTGCTTCACCTTTTCGAGCCTGTCGGAGAGCTCCTGCACGGACTTCGACGCCGCACTGAAAGGCTTTTGGAAGTCCATCTTCCCGAGCATCCGGTTAATGTTGGCCAGTTTCTTGCTCGCATCACCAACACCGAGGTTGATTGTCCCCTTGGGCAGCTTAATTCCATTGACGGCCTTGGCCATTCCAAGCGCAGCGTCCTTGGCTCTTCCAAAGGATTTCTCAAGGCTGTTAGCCTCGCTGTTCAGTTTGCGCAGCCTGTCCTGCGCCTTTTCAAGTTGCGTTATTATCTTCTCGTCAATCGACAGTACTCCGCTTATGCTCTGATTAACTCCGGACATCGTTCTTCGGTCTTAAAGGATTGATATTCCGAGGTCGTTCATGAGGTTCTCCTCGCTGTTCATGTCCTCGGCCATGACGCGCCCCCTTTCGATTTTTGCCTGTTCTTCCGACAGGTACTCCACATGTGTATTGTCAATGGTGGCCAGCTCCACCTGAGGCACCGTCCATTCCCACAGGTACTCGTCCCGCGTGATTTGAGGGTGCGCCTTCAGGAAGTCGATCATTCTTCCGTATTCGGTCCTCGCAATGACCGTCTTTGTTCTTCCGCCGTCATCTTCCTTTCCAGAAGCCTCCGGCGCAATATCTGAATCGAGCTGGTAATGGAGAAAAAAACTTCAACATCAAGCAAGCTTATAACCTCCACGAGCAAACCGAGCCATCCGGCCTGCGACGTGTCATAGAGTATTGTTCCGTAGGTGTCGTTATAAACTTCGCTGAACGCCCCCTCCCGGCCGTTGGCAAATATCTTCCTGCGGTCGTTCAGGAGCGCGAGCGTCAGCACCTTCGCTACAGAAGGCACGTTCACGGCAAATTGCCGTATTACGTCCGACATATTGGCGCTCTCCGCTTTCTGAATCTTGATTGCCTCCTGGGCAATAAGCCACTGAACTCCGGGTTTCAATGCGCGAATCTCCCACTCCGTCCCGTCGAAAGAACGCAATCTTGGAGAATCGTTCATTATTTCTATCAGCCGTTCCTGAGCATCCAACGGAGTGGGGTTTGTACTCAGTCTCGGTTTTCTATTCCTTTCCATAATCGTTTCGTCCCAATAAAAAAAGGAGGGGCAAGGGGATAACGCCCCTCTCCCCTCCTAACGAACAGACATAGGTCTTTCTCTACGCCTCCACTGTAGCTGTCTCCGAGAACGTGTACGCTGTTCCGAGGGTGTCGGTCAGTGCTGCAATGAAGAGAGGTGTCTTCTTCTCGACTGTCTTCGCCTTCACGTAGGCATCCAGCGCGGTGCCGGATATGGTTCCCTTGACGACGTTGCTTCTGAAAGAGGACGCGTCAATCTTTGAATCGAGGTGGAGCTTCGGCACGACAATCTTGCTGCCCTGGAACTCGACCTCAAGAGTCGCATACTGGCACTTGTGCGCCGCCGGAGCAGCGACGAGGCTTTCCCCAAGCTTCTCGAAGCCGAGGCACTTGGTGAGGATTTCATCGCCGATATTGGCCGACGTCATTTCCACCGTCACCTTGCCGAGTGTCGTCACCTCGGTGATCGGGGTGTCGGATGTCTCGCAGTCGATGGACTCTGTGGTCGGGTCCTCGCGGGTGATGGTAGTGGAGTCTGCCACAATCTCGTTGAGCTGAATGGCCGTTTCTGCCGATGTCGGAGCCGTGAAAGTCCCATCGACACCCTCTGTCCAAGGATTCAAGGTGATCCTCGTGGCCTTTGAAAGGATTCTTTTCTTTACTTCTGCCATAATTCTATATAATTACAAGATTCAACTGGATTACATTGAAGAACATGTCGTTTATCGCATCATAACCCGAGTAGGAACCTTTGCGAGACAAAACATAGTGCTCGTCAGAGGATTCTGAAATTATCTCGTTCAAAGTGCTCTCAAGGCGATAGAGTTCCGCCACGTCCTTTACGCCGCTGGCATTGGGTGCCTGATAGAGAAATACCCTTACAGTCCCGGCTCCGTATGCGCTGTAATCTCGTATGGCCGTACCGCAGTCCACGACAACAAAGCTTTTCCAACCCTTGCCTAAGGCTGTAGGTATCTGTTCATAGAAAAGATTTTTCGTCAGGCGTCCCCGAAGTATGGAATCGAAATACTCCTCCACCTTCGACACACTCATCAAATTCATCAGTTCTACATTATCCATTGTCTTGAGCTGTTATGAGCGTTACATTGTACTTTTCTTCAAGTTCTGCTTTTAGTTCTTCGAGTTGGTTGAAAGTCTGTGAAAGAATCCTGTATGAGCGACGGAGCGGAGAAACTCCTTTTTCCTGCATCTCGGAATAGAACATCGCATTGACAGCGACGAGTGTTACGACATTGCCCTCTTCGGCCAGAAACGAATCGAGGAAACGGTCAACGGCCTTTCGTCCGTACCAAAGTGTTCCTTTGAGTTTTACCGGGCGTTGAGACATCTCTGCCCCCAAATACCCTCTCGTTCCGTCAATCTCTTTCCCGTCAAAATAGACTGCGTAACCGTAGGCGTCGTGCTGATTGTACCTGACATTATTGGTGTCTTTCGTAGCGTAGGCGTCTTCAATGATTGTCCTTCCGGCGTTCATCAGACGCTGCACTATCTCGGACTGCGATGTGGGAGAGAATTTCTCCTGAAATTCGGCAACCCTGCGCATTATGTTTTCGATACTCTGCATTATTCCGCCTCGTAATCCTTGACATAGGCGACGACACCATTGAGCTGGCTCGGAACAACATTCACCACTTCTCCGCTAATGGTCTGCCCACATACTTCCGAAGAAAAGTGCATCCCGCGAAACACCGGGATACTGCCGGACACATCAAAGGGAAAGAATATGGAGAACGTGCCTATCAGGAGCGGATTGTTCGCTTTGGACACCTCCTGAATGTCGCACTCCGTCTCGAATACCGGCACAAGCCCCAATTTACGTTCTGTGAGCGGGGCGGATACGTCCGAAGTCTCCTTACTGAAAACTCCATGATACGGATACCGTTGTATGCTTCCTACATATCCCATCACTCGGTCTCGTTAATCCAAACAAGGCTCCCGGAACCCAAGAGGCTCAATTTGTCATCGTTCCATTTCTCATACAGTCTTCGCATCATCTGATACAGCATCTGTCTGTTCTCCACCGTCTGCTTTCCTACGGTCTCCGAAAACTGCCCGTGTTGATGCGAGCGGCTCGGCAGCCCGGAAGGTGAGCAGAGGACGGTGAACAGAATATCCGCAAGAAGAAGGTCGCGATCTCTCTGGGAGAGGTCGCAAGCCATCACTTCCTCGTGGAAATGTCTGTCATGGGCTATCCTGAGGAGGACATCCTCCTCAAGGATAAACCCGGTAAGACCAGACATGTATTGTATGATGCCAAGACTTTTCATAGCTCTCAGATAACCGCTTAGTCTGCGGTGGTTGTGTCAACAAGAAGGTGGTTCGTCCACTCCTCAAGAACAGGCACGGCTGCGACCACGAGGTCGGTATGCCACTCCTTGAAGTTTCCGTTGTCCAGAGTCGTGTTGATGATAGTGAAGATGTCGCGGTCCGCGAACACTTTCTCAATGGATGTCGAGCCGTAGTCCTTGTGCAACTTGATGTCAAGCACGTCTGCCCTCTTGACACTTCCGGCATACCCTTCAGGACGAAGGACAGCGGTTCCTGTCTTCCATCCGCTTATGGTTCTCTCCACGTCCCTCTGCTTCTCCCTGATAATCTCAATAGGAGAGAACAGCTCATTGTCAGAGAACACTTCCTCGAACATCCTGCTGTTGATCGGCATGCTCTCTGCCCATCCCTTGTCGTTGGCTTTCCTCCAGTTCTTGATGTACTCGATCACCTGAGCGTTCTTCAGGAAGATATTGCGGTACATTTCAAACGGAATCTGCCATTTGAGAGCAGCGCCTTCGAGACCGTTGTCCATACGGAATTTTGTCTCAATCTCCGCAAGCTGGTCAATGAGTTTGCAGTTTGTGGTGTCAGACCAAGCTACTGCTCCGGCTTTCCTGCGGTTGGCATCCGGAATAGGAGCCTTCAGGACGTTACCCTTGATTCCACGACCTGCGTCGTAAATGATTTCACCCTTGGAGAGCATTTGGGCGGCCATGTTGCTCATGGTCTGATTTGCTCCGTCGAGCATCTTCTGAATGTCGTTGGCGTATGCGAGAAGAAGCTCGGAGTCCCTTCCGAACAGCTCGTCAAACATCCTTTTCTTGTGCTCGCGCTCAAGTGCGGTTTCGACATACCCGGCCGCGATGAAATCCGGAATTGAGCCGGTCCAAGCCTCGATGCCGGATTTGTCTGCCTGATTGGCATCTCCGAGAGGCGCACGCATGTCCAGAAGCCTGCCCGGCGTCCTGTCAATGAGTTTCGCCATAAAGAGAGCCACACCGTCCGACCCCCTCTCGATTATTTTGGGGTCGACTTCAAACTGGCTTTTCCAGAAGTCATAGTTGCTGCTGAGGATGTCCGGGTTATTCACGAATACCCGGAGTGCATCTTGAGCCGCTTTCGAGCCCCAGAATTTTGCATATCTGCTATTTTCAAATTTCATAGTTACATCCTCCCATTAAAGTGCGAACCAGCCGTTCACGTTGGACTTGTTGAGTTTGAGTGCGAATGCCGGAACGGGGCTCATCCTCGTGATGTACGCCGTGCCGTGAAGGGCAGGAGCGATGAGGTAGCGTGCGCCGTAGAAGTCATTCTCGTCTGCCTGCGGAGCATACGCGAAGTCGTAGTCGCACGGAAGGAAGGCGTTAGGATTAGGCACGAGAGCTTTCTTGCCAGTGCCCGCCTCTACGGCTTCCACGAGAATGTCTCCCTTGCTCAAAGCGCCTATTGCGCCGCTGAGTCCGAGGGTATAAACACCGTCCCCCTTTTGCACCGAGGAAACGGTTACTGCGGTTCCGGTACCGGTTGCGGTAGTAGGAGCCTTCATGAGCACGTCTCCGACAAAAGGGATGTGACGATAACCGTTCGCCACCACGGTCAAGGATGTAGCCTCTGCTGCCACAGTGGCTGCCACCTCGAAAGTCTTGAGAAGCAGGATTTCCGGATTCTCTCCGTTCTCGTCAGTCCTGTACTCTACAAGGTCTCCGGCATAGGCTTTCGCCACACCCTTGAACGGATTCTTGAGCTTTCCGCCGATCGGTGGAAATACAAGGTCGTTCTTGACACCTTGGAGCTTCACGAACACGAACCTGCCGCCTCCAATCGCACCCGTCTGCTGCACGAGCACGTTGCCGAGATTAACTCCATTGAAAAGTGGATTCATCGTTCAGAAATTTTAATTGTTAAACTTACTGATTAGGCTGTCTCACCTTCTTCAATTCCGCGACATCGCTGAAGTTGTCCTTCTCATCTCCGCTTCCGGAAGGATAGCCGGGAGTTCTTTCGTATTCTCCCCCTTGCGAAGCCTTCATCTTGTTGTAGCGTTCGAGGAGAGAAGTGCCGAGAGTCTCAACGTCCGAGTCCTTGTCCAGCGACAGGAGGTCAAGAATGTTGTCGAGCCAGGTCTCGTTCACCTTTTTTTCCAAGAGATGGGCTTTGAGTTCTTTGCGCTTAGTCTCGGCGACATTCCTCGCCAAAGTGTCTTCGCGCTCCTTTTCAAGAGCTTCGATTCGCTTGAGCAGCTTTTCCTCCATTGTGCTTTCGGTGCCAGAGCCTCCACCCTTGCCGTCTCCTTCATTGGGATCTTCCTTCTTTTCCAGAGCCTTGATCGCTTCGGAGACATCATGTCCCACATTGGAATTGAACCTCTCAAACTGCTTCTGCACTTTCTCGACAAAAGCATCAAGTTCCATCTCATCGTCGTCAAGCAGGGACATCAGGTCTTCTGTCTGTTCCTCAAGACTTCTTGCTGACATGCGCAAGGGCTTCTTGCCGCCGTTTGTCAGGTTCGCCGTGAGTTTTTCAACGGCTTCTTTTTTTGTGAACTTCATATAGATTTTAGTTAAAAATGCTATATGCAAAAGTATCTTCGCAGAGGTATCAAGAGAGATAAAAATGGGCGCAACTTCCTCACTATTAAAAGAATGAGAGGAAGTTAGATTTCCGCCTTATGGATGAGAGCCTTATTTTTGGGAAAACGGTTTTTTATGACAGAAAGAGAAGTCAATATCCTCAGAAACAGAGGAGTAAAAATCATATCCCCACAAGAGGGATTTCAGCAGAGATTTACAAGAAGTTCGTGCGATGTCGTGTTCGGTGGCGGAGTGCTCAATCCGCAACCGCTCACTTCTTCCATCCTCACCCCTTCCGGTTTCAAAAGAATTGCAGACATTAAGGCCGGTGACGAAATAGTGGGTATCGAAAAGGGGAGACAATACATTACACACTGCGACATTGAGGGAGAGAAAGACTGTATCCGGATAGAACTTGAGGACGGCAGCAGCGCGGAGAGCGCGCTCGACCATAAGTGGTGGATAATACGTGACGGACAGGGAGACAGCACCGCCATCGCCTTTGAGCTGCTTGAGCATTGGCAGATTTGCGAGGAGCGCGGTATAAAGTCCGATGTAAGCGTATTCAAATACATAGACGGAAGGCCGGTTGCCGTCCGTCTCAAATCCGTTTCGGACATAGGCAAAAAAGAAGTTGCCTGCATAGGAGTGTCAAATGATGATGAGCTTTATATCACCGACGATTTCCTCATAACGAAAAACTGCGGCAAGGCTCAACCGCTTTTCTGTGGCGTGCTCACCCCCAGGGGGTTTGTGAATATGGGAGACCTCAAGGAGGGAGATGTTATATGCGACCCTTCCGGCGGTATTCAGACGGTGACAAGGATATACGAAAAGGGAGAAAGGGATGTATTCAAGGTCTATGTCGGACTCGGGAAATACACCATGTGCTGCGGGGAGCATCTGTGGAGAGTATGGAATATCTCAGACAAGTGTTACCACACAATGACTACGGATGAGATGCGGAATTATCATAATCAGCTGTATGTGGACTGCACCGCCCCTGTCGAGTATAATCTATATAACGGCGTACCCCTGCCTGAAGACGCCTATTCATTGGGCAAGGCATACTCCATTGGAAAGAAACGTGTGGGCACGGATGTCTATCGGAAACTAAAGCCGTTGGGCATCTTTTCCGCGGGACTTCCTATTCCGGACAGATACAAGTATGGCTCCATTAAGGAGAGGGAAGATTTCTTGCGTGGTTTCGTGGATGCACAACTCGATGAGATGCCGCCGGGAGACAACCCCACGATAAAAATGCAAATTGGCTACAACTGTGCACGGGAACTGTCGGAAATCGTTTCTTCTCTCGGCGGCATGCTCGGAGTGGGATATACCTCAAACGGCGTTTGCGATGTGGCTCTGACGATGCCTGACATCAAAAGATACCACACGCCGAGCCTTCCGGATTCGGGAAAGGTGAACGATATTGTAAGGATGAGAATAAACAGGATCGCCCCTGCCGGAAGGGAGGTATGCCGCTGCATCTCTGTTTCCGGGAACTCGCATCTTTACATTACTGACGAGTTTATCGTAACCCACAACACTTACGCCGCCATCCTTATGGTTGCCGAGCCGTCTCTCGATCCTCAGTTTCGAGCAGCCTTCACACGAAGGAACCTCGGAAACCTGAAGCAGGGAGGAGGTATCGTCGACGATTTCAAAGACGCCTACGGGGAATACATCAAAGTCACCACTTCCGACAATCCGAGAGTTTCATTCCCTACCGGAGCTTATGTGGACTGTCTCCATATAGCGGACGAGGAACCGGAGAAGCTGATGGAGCGAGCGAAAGGATGGCAGTATGACATATTCTATCTCGACGAGCTCACATCCTACCAGTTCACTACCTTCTCCATAATCGGAACGCGAGTCCGAGGGAAGAGCCGGTATGCCGGTCACGTGTTCGCGACCACAAACCCCAAAAGGTCGCATTGGGTAAGGAAGATGCTTGACAGGTATATCGGGGATGACGGCTTCATACTTCCCCAAATGGACGGGGTCGTGTCGTGGTATTACCAAATGGGAGATACAGTCGACGACCTTGAATGGGGACACAGTCCTGAAGAAGTATATGAAAAGTGCAAGCCGGAGATAGACAGAAAGCTGAAGAAGCTTGGAGGCGCACAATGGACATACAAGAACCTCATCCGCTCATTTGTGTTTTACAGCGGCAAGATGAGCGAGAACAAGGCCTCCGTGGGAAACAATGCCAAATATGCCGCAGCCGTGGCGGCCGTAGGAGGCAAGAGGGCGCAGCAGCTTATTGAGGGTAACTGGAATGTCGACGAGACCGAAGTCGCGGACGCTCCAATCACATCCTTGCAGGCTCGTGCCGTATTCACCAATGACGAGTGCCGGAATGGTGACAAGTGGATCACGGTCGACCTTGCTGACGTTGGAAAAAACAATCTGCTTGCACTTGCCTGGGACGGATTCCACGTCTTCGACTTAATGATAATTGAGCACTCGACTCCAAGGCAGAACGCGGACTATGTACACGCCTTTGCAGCCAAGCACGACATTCCTGACACTCACATCATTTATGACGGAACGAGAGCCGCCTATATGATAGACTATATGCCGAGCGCAATCGGATTTCTGTCTCTCGCCTCCCCAATGGGGTTGTACCGCGTACAGGCGGACAGGCTCAAGGACGAGTGTTATATGAGGCTTGTTGACGTCATACAAAACGAAAGGATGTCCATTTCTCCGGAAGTGGGTAAACGCAAGTATCATTATGCGGGAATCCGCGAGGAATACAGCGTGCAGGTGGAATTCATTGAGGAGTGCTCAGTAGTCAGAATCATCGAAAAGGGTAATGGGAAAAAGAAGCTTGCGAGCAAGGCGGAAATGAATAAGAAACTGGGACGTAACCGAAGTATGGACTTGCTCGACCCTTGTGCGATGAGGATGCTTCCGGTGCTGAGATATGCCTACGGAGACGAGCTGGACGCGACATCCGCAATATCAAAAAGACGCCCCGAACAAATGAACGGCGTCAAGCCTTGGCAAGAGAGCATTTATGACGATTCCACTTGGTTCTGACAACTCCCTCCGTCGCATAGGAAAAGTTTGGTGAGAGGATAGATGCTCTTCGCAAATTCCCCCGCTATATAACAGATTTCCTCCCCGAAAGGGTCAAGACCGAGAGCCTTGGCTATATGTGCTTCGAGATGTCTGGATTCGTGCGTTATGGAATTGAAGAACTCTGCCGGGGAGGATGCTTCCCTCACCACGATAATTGTCTCGCGCAGCGACGAGTTTGTGAAAGTTATACCCGTATCGAAATCAGCCATGGACAATGTCTTTCCGGCACGTCTGATGATGTCTTGCGGGCAGTCTATGAGAGAAAGGTTATCAAGAACTTCATCCACATCAGAAGGGCGGCTCACCGAATAGTACAGATGAACCACCCAATCACAGCGCGAGATATTTACATCTTGAGTAATCATAGAACATCTTCCCAAGGGATAGGGATTCCGAGGTGCGACATATCCGCATAGAAACGGTTGAATATGAATCCGTCAGCCTGGTCTATGTCGTCAACCGTGTCCTTGACGTGAAGACATACCATCCTATGGTCGGGAAGGGACGAGCCGTAGCAATTCGACATTGCCATGTTGAAAACATACAGGCCATCGCAGAGCACGTCATTTTCCAACACCACGGAGTTATCGGACATCAGCTTGCGATACTCCTCACGGTCAATCATCTTCATCCTCTCCGCCTTTCCCGTAACCGGGTCCTTCATCTTCATTTTGGAAACAGCAAAACGGCACAGCTTCTCGGTGAAGTGCGGACCATTATACCGAAGGTAATTCACCATCGCAGGCGGAAGGACATCGTAACAGTCCAGTGGTTGTTTATATCTTTCCATAACTTCAAGAATTTAAGAAAGACCGGGCGCAAGACACGCCCGGGCATCATCTATCTGAACCTTGAGTAACGACCGGTTCCCCGTACACCACGCCTTTCGTTGTATCCGTTACGATACAAGTCGCGGTCGTCACGATCCTCGTCCCAGTCGCGTCTCCTGTCGCGTTCACGGTCTCTGCGCTCCCCGTAATCATCGTCGGAAGACAATTCCTCGATACAGGACATAAGCTGTCCGCCAATACGGAGCATCGTCTCTGCAAGTTCGGACATCTTGTCAATCTTGCTTTCTTCTATCTCAATCATATACATAACCTATCAGTTTTTGGCAGATTTGTTCAGCGCCTTGACGACAATGTCCTTCAACTCCGCTATGGAGCCGTCGAGACCTCCGATCTTGCCTTCGAGGACGGCAATCCTTTCCTCCTGTTCCCTCTCCTTCCGGAGCTGAGGGTTGAGTTCCAACTCTATCTGACCGCAAGCCTCCGCCACCTTCTCGTGATAGTCACGGCTCTTGACTATATCAAGGCTGTTCCTATGGATGGATTCGACCTCGGCGAGGATGGCTTCCCTGCTTTCCGATACCACGATTCCGCTTGAACCGAAATTCGCTATCGTGAGTTGGCTCGGAAGCTGCTCGAAGCTCTGCGTCTCGTTTCCCACCGTGACCTTCACGTCCACTGTGGTTTCCGCACCGAACTGCCCGGGAAATGTCCCGAATTTCGGCTTGGGCTGCGAAACTGACTGCACCTGCCCTGTCTGCAATACCGGAATCTCTCCGGCTCCCCTGCGAAGTATATAGAATGGGGACGATTCTCTCAATGCGCTGAACATACTGTCTTGTTATTTTAATTTTGTTACTTGATGTGTGTTTCTACACGGCCTTCACCAGTTGAAGCATACCGTTCTCGTAGTACACGAGGTATATTCCGGTTCCCGAAATGTCGCCGACCGTTACTGGAGCACCATTGTAGCCGACGAGTGGACGTGTGCCCCCGTTGATAGATTTAAACACTATCGGGAGCGTTGCCGTCGTTCCTGCCGGGATTGCCTGACTTAGTTTCACGAGGACGAGTCCACCGAAGTTTCTTGAGAAACTAATGTCGTCACTGAATGCGAAAGCCACGTCCGTGGTCCCGTTCACTGTGACGGACTGCGACTCAATGCGCGGAATGCCGTTTCTGTTGGCAAGGTAGAAAATAGGATTATACTGTGGCATAACATTTATTTTTATGGTTCAATAGATAATGGAGTCCACATAGGAGACTATCTGGACTCCATTTTTCCTACAGCCACTGCGGACTTACTCCAGCACCGAATGTACCAAGTCCGTATTGAGCCGCCACGCAGGACGGAACACCCACTACTGGGCTATACGGAATGGTGACTGACCCCGGAAGAGCAGCTTTAATTTCAGCGACCTCTTTCGCGATAGGCGCAACGACAGTCCCGACATACTGCTGGATGGCAGCCGTCTGGTTGGCATTGGAAATTTGCGACAAGAGAGAGCTTCTTTCCTCGCGAAGTGAGTCAATCTTGCTCTGCATCTCACGCATCTCGAGCTGACAGAATTTGTCGTTGAGAAGTGTGGTCTGCTGGTCAATCTTGCCACCGAGGATGGCCGTCTGTTCAGAGTTGGCGATGCGGTTCTCATAGCCCTGCTGGGTCACGAGGAGCTTGTTCTCGCAGCAACATTGTGCAATCTGCGAAGCAATAGACGTATTGCCCGCCTGAATTGCGTTGATTATTTGCATTGAGGACATGCCTACCTGATTGCCGACACCTTGCACAGAGGACATGAGCGAGTTGATACCCTGCTGGATTGTGTTCACACTGCAATTGAGTGTTGATGCAAGCTGGCTGATTGCTGTCCCGTTGCCCTGAATCGCAGACATGAGAAGATCCCTTCCGTTGTCGTTATTGATGAGAGCTGCAAGACCGTCCTGCCCGTTGCCACCGTTGCCCAAGCCTCGGTTTCCTCCCCATCCCCAAATGAAGAAAAGGAAGATTATCCACAGCCAGTTGCCGTTACCTCCGAAGCCACCGCCGCCGTTGTTCATGGCAAGCAGGAGATTAGGATCGAGTCCGCTCTTGTTCAGAAGCGGAGCGAGAGCCGACAGCATTCCGTTCGTGCCGCCGTTCTCTCCGAAAATATAAGTCTTTGCGTCTGACATAATTTGTGACGTTTAATTTGTTATACATTCCCGTTGTACAATCGGTACGACAAAGGTATGGCGAACACCCTCCTTCACAAATTATCTCGTTGTCTCTTGGTTTCCATTTTGTTGCAGGTTCGTTTCCTGAATGTTGCCGACAGCATCCGCATCGCACCGGAACGAGAACGACTGTTCATAACGCTCATGGTACATGTTCGCGGACTTGGTCACGCAGTGCCGGTGTCGGACAATCCCTCCGCTGAATCGCATAACGTCACTCGGCAAAACTCCGTATCTTGACATATAGTGAGCGGCTATGCTTCTGGCCTCCACAATCTCAGATTTCTTGACTCCACGCAGGATGTCGTCTTTCGTCACTTCACACACCTTACATACAACAAGGAAAATTTCCTCGAAAATTTCTTTCTTGGTCATTTGCTTTTATCATTTTAAGTCATTACATTTGTGGCACTTCCACACAAAGAAAATCACACACAACCTTGGGGTCTAAGCCCTCGCCGGGGATGCGTGTGATTTCCTTTATTTATTTCAAGTGTGGAAGCTTAAATAAAACGGTGGGGGCTTTCTTTTGCCCCTCATCCTCTTATATTACCATCTGATAAAATGATAACTGATGCCAAGCCCTATGTAAGGGGAAAGCACAACTTGTTTGTCGTTCAAAGCGGCTCCGTAACCGACTTGAACACCGACTCCCCATCTCTTTCGAGATTTCTCCTGAATGGTCTCGGTTACTTTTATGGTTGTAGGGTAAACCTCTATCCAGTCCAAGGACGGCCGATAGCCGGAAACCTGCAATTTGTAAAGACTGTCCGAATACACTTTCTGTTCAACGGGAATCCGAACAAAGAGCGTGTCTCTCATAACAACTGTGTCCACAGCAAAGACGAGCATAGTATCAACCGTCCTGACGATTTTTGCCACAGGCTTCTCTATCCGCACAGTGTCGTGTATTACAAGAGTATCCCGTTGAATGATAGTTCCCCCTTCGGGATTGGAGTGGGCGCACTTAGCCACGCAAAATGCTGCTATAATCATAGCGAAAGCACCTGCGAGCATCGAAAGTAAATATTTGGTCAAATTCTCCATAACAAAAGATTTTGATTTCCCATTGTACTACAAATTGTAGTACATTACGATTTTTTCAACTTTATTCCGTCAAAGACTTGACAAAGCAATTTACAATTCATACCTTTGTGACGCTAATAGAAATTCGGTCGAAAAGACACTTCCTTTTCACCGTCTCCCTGCTTGTTAACACAGGATAAAGTCCGGTACTCCCAATACCGGACTTTTAATTAGGCCGCGAGGCCAAAAAGAAAAGGAGGTGTACTGAGTATGACCGAATTTCTATTAGCAACAAACGAGAAGTCTTGGCATTATGTTTACTGCCGATATATAACGAGAAACGGAGTGAGGATTTACCCCAAGAGGGGAAAGGTCTTCCGTTTTCGGGTAGAGGACTAATGTGACTTCCAGTTTCTGCGGTCAGTGTGTTTGGGAGACGCTGACCGCTTTTGTTTTGTCAAAGAACTTTGTTTTGGGGTGATATGCCTAATCCGCGAATTTCACTCTTGCGAGCCAGCCTGCAAGCCGGTCAAGTTCAGACCTTTTCTCCTCGTCATTTTCAGCGTTCGCCGCGGCGCCGATTTCATCAAGGAGAAGTGTTCTGTTTACTTCATCCTCGGAAATATTCAATGTCCCCTGTTCTGTTCCAATTTCAATCTTTTTCATTGCACGTTATTTTAAGTTGTTATTTCTTCTTGTCTCCTCTCCAAGTTCGTTTGCCCAGCGCTCGGTGTAAAAGTCATAATAAGACCACCTCTCTCTGATTTCTTGGATGCCATAGAGCGCAGCCCAGATGATTGACGGAAGTCCGATGACAATAAGATAGAGCCAACCGAGGATTTGCGACTGCTTGCAGTGCCCCAGTTTGTGATATATGGTCTCCAAATTAGCACCTCTGCTCACGATAACATACTGCCCGAGCGATATTCCGCCACGCATCTTCGGAGACTTGACCACGACAACATCGTTATACCCGACTTTGCGCATTTCTTCATAGCCTTGATAATAGAGGTAAAGCGCAAATCCCAAAAGGTTCTGCGGAAGTTGATGCAAGTACATCAGAAATGAAATCAAACCTTTCATATCATTCTAAATTTAAGTTTCATAAAAGGGATTCGCACCTCCCGGCGGGAACCCACGTAAATAATAGTAATAACCACAAAAAATTATGAAAACACTACAAGTCTGTGAATTTCTCACAGCTTTTTTCCTGTATATCTCCGGTTGTAGAGTATCTGCCCGCGCTGCGCCCCGTTACGTCTGTGTGACAGATGGACAAACGACGGATAGAGTATCATCTGGTCGAAGGGCAGTCCGAGGTCGCGGGCTGTGATGGCGAGCCGCCTCACGACCTCGATGTCTCCGTGTCCATTTCTTCCGAACGGACACACGTCACAAGCTTCGCCTTTTGTGTGTCCCGAGGTCGGAACGCCCCCGACGGCCTTGTTAACTTCCGGACACCTGTAGCCGCTGTTGATTGCGAGCGGTTCGCCCCAGGCATCGCGAAGCGGTTGAATAACAGTATCGACGAGTTCTTTGATGCTGTCACGGACATCCACTGATGTTATCGTATTCTTTACCTGCATTCCGGGCACGTCCGTCTTCTCGAACTCGGAATACGAAAATGATTTTGATATTGTTCCCATATCTATTCAGTCTTAACTTGTTCGACAATGTTCGCTACGTCTTCGGTGGCGGAGACCTTGGTGCCCATCGGAGGATGGCGGATGCCGCAATCGACTCTCCAGCAGCGAATGATGGTAAGCCTCGCCACGTTGGAACTGAGCTTGTCGTTGCGGTCACGCAGGACGGCGATTTCCTTGTAGAGCGAGTCAATTTTGTTGTCCTTGGTCACGAGACGCGCGTCATACTCCGCCTTCGTATTCCTGAACTCCTCTCGCTGCTCCTGAAGTTCCTGTTTCACCTCCTTCACGAGTTCCTGCCACTGGTCGATGGACTTGCTGACGTTGTCGAGCACGGAGGATGTCTTCTTGTCACCAAGGAGGTAGATTGTAGTGAAGGCCCCGGAGGTGATTAGCGTCATTATTATATTTGTCCAGTCCATCATCGCGTCACCAAGTTATCAGATACAACCACAGGCACAATTGCATCGCGACTGCTCCCACCGCCGTGGCGGCAAGGTCCGCTTTGTCGTATGCTCCGCCGCGTAGCATGTCCACATACTCTTTGCCTGCCCCGACGAGAACTCCGGCGGTAAAGGCGAACGGAGCGCAGTATGGCACGAGGGCAAACGCTGCCGTGACTGCCATTCCGGCTATGACGTGCATATACTTATCCGCGCCGAAGCCTGTAATCCAAGCATACGCACGAACAACCGCATCGGCGACCTTCTTCAAAATTTCCTTAATCCTTTTCATCTTGCTTTGCTTTTTTATCGTTCAACTTCTTCTCCTGCCTCTTTGAAAAACTTCACGAATTTCTCTTTCACGATGACTTCCGCGAACACGTCGCCATTGCGCGTGTCGACTATTCCGTTTGGTGAGGAGAGCCTGACATAGCCCTCCTTTACTCCCTCAATGTTCATTCTGTTCATATCATTCAGTTGTTTCGTTGGTTACTTCCGTGGCCTCCGCCTCAAGCCGGATGGCGAGTTCCGCCATCTTTGCCTCGTTGGCATTGTACTCCCTGTTGGCGGCGACATAGGCCGCGTATTCCGAAGGATAGTCGTGCTCGAACGAGCGTCCAAGTTTGGAGCACTTGACCGCGTGGTCGTCACTCCTCCTCATGACCGACAACAGCTCAAGCTGTCTTTCTTCCAGTCTCTGGATTTCTTCTCTTGTGTTCATATCTGTGTCGTTTTATCATTCTAATTTGCCTCCGGCAATCTGTAGAGCGAGACGGGGAGGGACTGGAACCGGTAGTATATGTTGCTGTTGTGGAAGAAACCGGTTTCATCGCCCGCGCACCAGGCGTTGCCGCCGTAGCACCGGACGCAAGACCAGAAGCTCCTGCCATTCGACACGGCGTCACCACCCATCGCCCAAAGAACCTTGTTGAGTGCATCGGCATCGCGGTTTGCTGAGGTTCCGTAACGAACCGGTCCGCGGATGGATGCGACGTGTTCGGCGGTCGGGAGGAACCAGTCCGAGATGATGGAGCTGTCTGGAGAGGTCTTGGCATAGACGGCTGCCGGACAAAGGTTCTGCTCCACACCGTCCGCGAGGGTGAAGGTTTTTGCCGCGAGGATGGCGGTACGCTCCTTTCCGTTGCGTATGCCCATCGCTCCGAAGTCCGTCGGTGTAACGACCATGTTCGCCTTGAGGTAGCGCAGCCAACCCTCTTCACCCTCGCCGTAAACCGAGCGCAGGAAAGCGCAGTGGTCGCTTTGGTACTGCGACGTACCCAGATAGCCGGGGAGGCAGATCGGATAACCCGTCTTTACGTTCGTGACGTCGGTTTGTGGATTGTATGCAGCGGATGCATTGTCGTTACGGAAGTAGGCTATCGCCCTCTGAAGGTTGTGGATGCTGCCCTCTCCGTTCCCATTGCCGTTGCGTCGTAGCATGTAGCTGCTATATGTCACGTCCGGCATGATTTCCGGTGAGAGCGTGAACCCGGACTTGCCTGTGTTGTACGACCACTGCTGCCAGAACTCGTGGCTGCACCCTATGTAGACTTCGCCGTTGCTGTCGTTAACTCTCGCAAACCACTTTTGAGTGGTGAAGATTGCCGTGGTCGCAAAGAAAGTATTGAGGGCCGTGACCAGCCCAGCTTTGTCGGAGGCGGTGTATGTGACCGTGAAGTCGGTGCTCGCCGTCGCGGATGAACTTTCGCGTATCGAGAGGACTCCGGTGTGCTCTGCACCGTCGAGGGTGTAGCCCGTAAGCTTGTACTCGATGCGCTCGCACCACTTCTGTGCCTCGTTGTGCTTCCACACAACGAGGACTTCCTTTCCGAAGCGTCCACCTACCGCACCGATTGTCTCGTATGTGTTAGAATCGAGTGCCGTCGGGTCGAAAGACTCCGATGTTATGAATTCCGGTTTGCCGGTCGCGAGGTTGCCAACTACCGCGTCGCCCCACACGGGGTTCTTTGTGAATATGTTCGTTGCCATATATGTCTGATTTTAACAATTAATCCACTTGAGGTCCCATTCGCCGTTTCGCGCCGCGATGTAACGCCCGCCCGACGCAGCGGTGGTGTCGACATACTGCTGCCCGATGGCGGAGGGCTTGCCGTTCCAGTTGTAGCCCTCGCCTGTTGCCGGGTCGTACTGATTCCAGTTCTCCGGCACGACCGTCTCCCTCGGGGTGCCAGCGCCGAAGAGTATCGGTGGCTGACCGCAGAGTAGAGGGAGGGCGCGGTCATCGGGGGACGCAACCCGGCTCATCGTACGGTCGAGGTCGGCGCGGTTTGTGGAAGCGGCCGCCTCGACCGTTGAAAGACCGGACTGAAGGCTGGCTACGTCATTGGCAACGGCATTGGCGTTGCCCGCAAGTTCGTTGATGGCAGAAACGAGGTCAGTCTTGCTTGCGGTGTTCAGGCTCGACAATGTGCCGATGTTCGCTTTGTTTGCCTTGATGGTGTTATATGCGTCGATAGGATATACGATGTCCGCACGCAGAGGCGTTGATGTCTTGCCTTCGGTGATGATTGCCTCTTCAGTGCCTCCCTCAGCGACCTGCTCCGTGAGGTTCAGCTCGTCGTAGGTGGTCTCTTCCGGCGTGGCCAGCTCATAAACCAGATTAATTCCTTTTAAAGACGCGACTAAATCGTTGAATCCTTGAGACGTCAAGGGGTAATTTGTATTTCTTAGATAAATAAAGTTTAGTGCGTTTGAACCGCATATCTCCAAATTGTTCAAAAGAGCATTATTTATATCTCTTACAATATATTTTTTGTCGCATATAATATTTGCTTGCCCTTTTTGTTTAGTCTGTATCTGTGCATAGATACGATGCGACGGTTTATTGCTTTCATTCCACCACTGATTATGCCATATCAAATCCCCTAAATCAACCATCCCTATCTTCTTCACAGCCTTCGTCGGAGTTATCTCGTCATACGCGGAACCAGCAGATTTCAGTCCGTCAGGGAAGTACTTCTTCAGCGTTTCGCTCCACTTCCTCTCGGAGACCTTTCCCTCCGTGTCGGTGGTCTTGATTCCCTCGGCGAAGGACGACACGATTTCTCCCTCGTTGTAAGGGATATACGGCACGTCGTCGATGCTGTCGTAGCCGAGGCGCTTGGCGAAGTCGTCAGGTGTCGTTGGCTCGTTGCCGGAGCCGAACATCTGAGTTAGGTCGATGATACTTACATAATCTACCGAAAGCGTTTGTCCTTCTTCAAGAGCTTTGTTGTTAAAACGAGAATTGATGCTTATACCTTGTGTTGGTTTTGTTACCTCGATTATTTTCGTTTGAAGTCCCGGTCTAAGGTAAGTGTATGTTGAACTTATCTCTTTTGTCAAACAAAGAGCCCAAGGGTTATCAGCCGCAAAGGTATTGTCGGTAACTGGTATCACTATTAGATATTTGTGGCCGACTCTGTTATTTTTCCAAGTATAAGTTCCAACCACAAGAGAGTTACTTGTAACTCCAGAACCTTTGCTTGTGATTCTAATCGAACGCCCGTTAATGTCAATGTTATATAATTGCGTTTGGTTTAGCTCAAACTTTCCCATTTTCCCGTCAGTGTCCCATAGTTGGTTGCCAACCACGCTGTACCCCTTTATCCTCTTGATGCTCGCGCTTCCGTCCTCAATCTGGTTGTCTCCTCCGGCCTTGCGCGACATAATCACTTCCTCGGTCGCGTCGCCCTTTGACGTGAGGTTGTCAGCCGTGCCGACACGCATCGATTCGTAGTAGCCGTCTGCGAAGGACTTGAGGTCGACCTTCTTCCTCAGGTTGTTGATTTGTGTCGCAATCGAAGCCTTCGTGCCGTACCTGCGCACAAGCAGCGTTGTGGCTTCCGGCACGTCGGCACGGTAGCAGACGAGCACGTCCGAATATGCCTCCATTGCCTCGAAGCATACATAGCCGCTTTTGGCGATGTCGGTGCTCATGGCCGAGAACAGCGGCACGTATTCAATCCTTTCAGTGCCCGAAGTCGTGGTGGTCTTGATTCGTGCGACGAAGAGCGCCACGCCCTGTTTCATCTTGTCGGAGCCGCCCATATACAGCTCGTAGGTGTTGCCTACCACCACCGCACCGATAGCCGCGATGTTGAAGTCCGCGTCGTCCACAAATGCGCCGTCGGCATTGATGTACTTGCCTGTGGTCTCCGCCGTCATGGCCACCGACGGCAGCGGCTCGTACTGCCCGAGGTCGCGTTCGAGGGAGGAGACGCGCGTTCCCGCGCTTCTTGCAGCCGTGGCATCCGCGAAGAATATCCAACCCGTGTTTAGGACTACGGTCTCTCCATCATCCTGAAGCGTCGCCGGGGCGACGGTGGTAGAATCTACAGTACACATAAACGCGCTGCCGAGGTACGTCACCACATTATACCGGTAGTATGTCGTGCCCTCGGAAAACTCTCCGCGAGGGACAGACACCTTTCCTATTACTTTTCTTGTTTTAGTCATATTTCCGTTGTTAAGTAAATATCTCCTGTTGTGCCGTCAAACTCGATGAGAAAGTTTGCGGCCTTGCGTGCTTCTTCCGCCGCTCGGTTGGCGTTTGCCGCTGCGGTGTTGGCTACATCGGCTGCCTCGTCTGCTGCGCTTCTGAGCCACAGCAGAAAATCCTCCTCCGTGCCCTGATGTCCGGCATGAATCCAGATGTCGTATGCGGAATCCCCCTTTATTCCCAATTCAATGGTAGAGACATACTCTACGGCCTCAATCTCCACATTCCCATCGGGTGTCTGGTTGTCGGCTTCGCAAGAGCGGTCGACGAGAGAGAACGCCTGACAGGTGTCAATCGTCCTCATCCCGTCAAGCCCCTCGTTCTCAATGAGGATTAGCCGATATATGCCGGTGCGCTTCTGGTCGCGTCCACGGAAAGTGAAACTCACTTCATTGTCCTTTACGGAGATGGATGCAGATGTGCGTTCACCGGAGGTCTCATAATAGAGAGACAAGTTGCGGCCCGTCATGTCGGCAGGATTGCCCTTCTTGTCGAAAAGCTTCCAGACAATCTCGTAGTCGTTACCAATTCTGAGTCTTCTGATTTCTCCCATGTCATTCACTCCTTATTGGTTCAGTCCTTGCCTCGTCTTCAAGCCTCACACGGAGCTCTTCATCCGGAGCGGATTCCGTGTTCTTCTCTATCGCGGTCTTGCGTGAGAGTATAGGATTGTCGCCCTCGGACATGGACTTGAGCATATTGTTATATTCCATATCGCTTCTCGGACGCCATGGTTTCTTTTCCGCGCTTATTTCAAGTTCGCCCCAGCGAGTTATGGCATCCCTGTCGTTGCCTCTCCTGATTGCCTCCACGGATATTCCATAAGAAAACAGCCTTACCATCTTGTCTAAGACGTTCTGCCAGTCTATCGCCGCCCTCCCGGCAGTCTCGTTGTCGAGCGATTGTGCTATCTGCACCGCCACTCCGGACACGTCTCCGGACATGGATATGTCTTTCGGAAGTATGATTGTCGTTCCGGAGCCTATCTGAATCTGCTCAAAAAGCCCCTTGAGGGTGTCTATCATACCCTGCGGGCTCGGAGGTGACAGATACTCCGCCTTGCCGTTCCCGTCAAAGGACCGGTCATTGAGGATTACGCTCCCGGCAATCTTCCTTGAGTTCGGCTCGAAATCGCCCTTGATATACAGCATTCCCCAACCGTGACGTTTCTGAATGACAAGGAAGATGTTGTACATTATCTCGAAGAACTCTATCGCTCCCTGCACGTCATTCCAGGCCACATTTCCCCGCTTGGTGACAAGCGGTATCTCGTTAAATCCGTGTGGAGATGGCTCCTTGTCCATAACCCAACCCGACTTCTCTCCGCCCTGTGACGGCTCTTTCACGAAAGACGTGTGAAAAACGGCATCATAGCAGTCAATATGCTCCACACCGTTCTGCGAGTAATAGATACACTCCATCAGGCGGTCTCCGTTCCTGTCGTTATGGGAGCATATCACATATCCGTCGTCATATTTGATTATGCGACATTTGGTGCGTCCGTTCTGGTCGTAGTAGAAAAGGAGTCCGGCGACGCCCAGTGATTTCTGGGCGAGCACCATCTTTGAAAAGGCTCCGTCAACATTTCTGCGCTTCCACAGCCGCTTGAACCTCGCGAAGTCCTGCTTCTTCAGTTCGGAAGGGTTTTCGTCGTCTATCGTGAACACCGTGCGGTTTCCGCACTGATGCAGAAACTGCTTGTTCACTATGACTTTCTGAATGGGGAGCGCGAGTTTCTTATATTTCAGCTCCTGATAGCCGTCATTTATCTTTACGGCAACGGAAGGTATGTTGTCGTCATAAAGAACCTCGTGGCTGTTCGGATCGAGTTCGGCGAGGAACTGCGCCTGCGTCACGATCACCTTGTTGAAGGACGGGAGTTCAGCCCTGGTCAGTTCCCCGACTCCGACCCCGTACTTTGCGGGATGATATTCCGGCTCCACGCCCCGGGTGAACGGCTTTGTCATTAAAAGCTGTTCCGGATTGGAGAGGAGTCTCTTTATTGCCTGCTGGTATTCGTTTGTCATCGTCTTCGCCGGTGCGGGCATTTTTCATCACGGAAATTTCCCTCCCGCACCACGGACAAATATCATTGAACTTGTTGAGAACTACAATTTTATGTTCCTCACTTTTTTGCGAAGTGCCGAATTTGTCCACCAGTTTCACCTTCATGTCGGCAGAACGTCCGGTAAGCGCGGCCACATCCTTCGGATCGAGCGTCACATTCGGATCACGCAGCAGGTCGTCAATATCCCTGATACTTTGTTCAAGACTGCGCTTCACCTCGTCGTATGACATACCATCCTCGCCGAATGTCCTCGAATAATAGGCGTCAACGGCGGCATACTCCGGAGAGGAAAAGAGGTTGTCCATATCCTCCGCCGTCCCTCCGTAGAGCAGCGCATAGGCAATCTCGCTGCAGTCCATGGCATGACACAGCATGACAAGGGCGACCTCCCGCGGAGTGACCGTCACCCCGCCGTCGCCCAGGTCTGCAATCATCGCCTGTATGTCATTCCTCGTCACCATCCCCGACAAGTTTCTCGACAGCCTCGACTATCGCTCCGGTACGCTTGACGTTTTCCACAAATTCGGCATTGGCGATGGCGTCTTCCTCCGTCTCCGGGGCCGCGCCCCTCAGTGCGGCTTCATCCGAAAGCCTCCTGTAGTAGTTCTTCTTTTCCGTGAGCACGGCAAGCGCAAGGTCCACGCTGTATTCGACATCTCCGAACATCTCAAGCGGAAGCGTGAGAAGCATTATCATCACGGCGCGGTAGTCCGCGTTTGTCTGCCTTTCTTCTTCCGTGTATGAAGAATCGTCGTCAATGCTCTCGCAGTACCATTTCAGGGCCTGGTACAACGACCCTCCGGCAAAGTTGTTCGCGACCCCGGGTCTCACCACGAGATAGAAGTTGGACACGTGCAGGAGCATCTCCTTGCGACATTTCACTATTTCGATTGCTTCCGTCACCGGATAACGCTTCACCACTTCGCTTTCGGGCACTTCTATCTCCACGGGGCATTGCGCTCCCCTCACGAGTTCTTCCAATGCCGTGCGGGCCTCATCGCGCTTCCCTTTCGGCACGAGGCCGAGAATGTAGTCAATTTCTTTTTTCATATCGTCTATCTTCCCTTTATCTGTTCCTCGATGCAATAGTTATACACAAGGCTTCTCGCCTTGGCGGTGCTTGTGGTGCGCAACCTCTCTTCCGGGATGCCGTAAGCGGCCGCGACGAAAGCCTTGGTCTGCTTGGGGTCGGACAATATCTCTTCGACCTTGCCTACAAAACGTTTCTCCAGCCATTCGTATGGACGGATGTCGAGTATCGTCGCGACACCGTGGTCGTCGAAGCTCTTGATTATTCTGGGCACTCCGTCGTAAACGTTGCGCAGCAGCGCAAACCCCTCGTTGTTGTTACACTTCAGGACACGGGCAACGGCTCTCACCCATACCCTTTTCTCTCCTCTTGCAAGCGGTTCGGGGATTGCCGGGAGTCCGGTCAGTTCGAGAACCGTCATAATCAGTTTTTCGTTAATCATATCCTTTCACTTTTATTGAGCATAAATCTCTCCTGTCTCCTGGTCAAGATGCAGCCTGTCCAGTTCGATTCCGTCACCGTTGGAGGTGGCTACAATTTCTCCGGTAGTCACATCCTGCGTGATTCCTATCAGCCCGACGACCGTTCCATCCGCAAGACACCCCTTCGTGCGTCCCCAGACATTCACGAACTTGAACTTCACGTCCACATACTCCAATCCCTTGAGAGTATCCTTTTCTGCCGTCTGCTCGTCACTCAGCACGAGGCACGCCTTTTTCAGTCTTGCCGTATCCCAGTATAGAAGTCGTCCCGAATACGCAAGTTCACGGAAAAGATCGAGCGTCATTCTCCTTTCCTTTCCGACAAAGACGAGGTTGAGAATGACGGTCGTGGCTTCACACGTGGCGCCCACACTCTTGTCGGAAGGATGCCACACCCTGGAGCCGTCGGCTTCGGCATAGCTCTCCGTTTCCAGGTTCTTGACTTTGCCGACCGTCTCCAGCCCGTCGCAGGAACGGTATTTCAACCCCTGGAAATATTCCTCAAGGTCTATCGCCGGCCCGACTCCGTTTTCGGAGGCATCGGCTCTCTGAATATAAAACTTGTACTCTGCCATATCTCGAATGTCATCTGTCGTAAATCTTCGCGTCCACGCCCTCCGAGCGCACGCTTCCGGAATATCGTCTCACCTGCACGAAAGTGGTGTCCCTGCCTTTCAGCAACAGCCTGCAGTCATCTCCCGCCATCTGTATCTTCGCATAGCGCGTCCTTTCCGGCATTTCGATTTCCACGTCACCGCAATCAAGCAGCACGATTCGTCTCACTTCGGGAGCGGGGGTTATCTTCCCCGAGTAGTTGCACCACATCGAGGCTCCCTCACGTGTCACGTAGCCGTTCACGTGCCTGCCGAAGATTCTTAGCACATCATCCCCCGAAGGCCCCCAACCGTCACGCACGGATTCGAGGAAGAAGTCCGTGTTCATTCCGTCCATCATGCAGAGGAACACGTCATGGCGTGTCCTTGCCTCAAGAAATTCCTCAAGGCCCTCCCCGCACGGGCGGTGTTCGGCAATCCTGTCTCTGTAATCCGCTATCTCCATACTACCATGCGTTATGCGTCATATACCATACACCTCCAGCCCAGTCGAGCCAAACCTTGCTCCGGCCATCTACGAAATGGCTCGCCGCTGTGAGCGCGCCTCCGTTGCGGCTCACGAAATGGATGTTTTTCCCGTTGCCGGATATGGTTATCCTTGCGCCGTCGTGAATCTGCGTTATCTCGTAGTGCTGCCCATCCTTCGGTTCTGCCGGGAGGTACAGCGTCAATCCCGAAGTGCAGTTCGCTATTATCGTGTGATCGATGTCGCGCAGTGTGTTGTCTCCATACGCCGCCCCCTCGTCCTTCCCTATCTGGCCGCCGCCGGTCAGCACTATCGCCTTCGGGCGCAGCCCCGCGAACATGCCGTTATCGCTCTTGAAGGCGTAATTCTGCCCTGTCTCGTTCGGACCCATAGAGCAGTTCACCTCAATGCCTACCCGGACATTCTTCCCGGAAGCGGCCTTGCCGCCCGCGTGCACGATCTTCATGTGCCTGCTGAACGGGCCGCCGACCTTGTGGTAAAGCAGATTTCCGTCGGGTCCGATCACGTACCCGGAAGTGCCGCCCGCCGGAGTGGGCGCGGAACACCCGATGCCGTATCGGGCGACGATATTGTCGTTTTCGGCAACTACCGCCTTGTCCCTGGTTATTATGTAGGAGAAGTATGACTCGGTGTCGCTGATGGCTATTTCAGATATAAAACGCGGTGCATATTCACTCAGCGGCGTCTCGCGTCCGAGCTGGTCGTTCTGCCCTATGAGACTGTGTATGTTCCATCCCTGTTCAGGCGTGCTGTATGATAGATTTCTAACCTCGGAGCAGAACACGTCCGCAAACTTCAGTATCTCCGCGTCGAGCTTCCCCTTAACCTCGGCCGACTCCGTGACAAGGTGTCCGTCCTCGTACATCTTCGTCTTGCTTCCTGCAATCTGCTCGTCCGTCGTCCCCTTGGTGTTGTCCGCTCCGCCGAACATCACCATTCTTCCGTGCTCGTCGGTTTTCCCGGCATCCCCTCCGCTGAAGCCCGCCCTGATTTTATTCTGGGCATCATTCACCGCGAGCAACCCCGACATCACCCCTCCGAGGGCGTTGATTATTCCGGTCACGACAAGGTTCCCCCCGTCGGATTCGATATACTGCTTTCTCTCCGCATCCCCGATATATCCCTTTCCGAAGACGAAGAAGCTCGCCTTCCCGTCAACGGTCTCGACCCCCGAGTGCAGGCATCCTTCGAGCGAGTAGCCGGTGATTCCGTCATAGATATGGAACGACGGTGCGTTCTGTCCGTAGCAGGAGAATACCTGTGCGCTCTGGCGTGACGTGTCGGAGACGTTTCCGAGCTGCACCGCCGTGTCTCCCGCCCTCGGGATTCCCGATCCGTCGGCGCAGTCCGTCCTGGAGAGGTCAATGTAGTCCGCTCCGATGGAAACGACTTTCCTCCACCAGAAGGTCGGGCTGTATGCGTCGAAGGACCGTGCCATCGCCAGGTCCCCCTCGCGGAAAAGGTTGAGCGCCGCATCTCCGTTCCCATCCTCGCTGCGGAAGAAGCACCTGTAGGCGTCTTCGGTTTCGGTGACGGAGGTTATCTCCACGGATGCGCAGCTGACAATCAGCTGTCCTCCCACGCTCTTTGTTTTCTGTATCTCCAGCTCGTTGAACACGGCTTTTTTCCTGACGTTCAGGAAGTCCACCTCCGCTGTGGAGTTCCCGAAGGAGTCCACCCCCAGCGCCCCGCCGGTTCCGAGCAGTCCCGGAGTGTAGTTTCCAACCCTCAGTCCATTAAGGAACATCGGATTTCCCCTTGCCGTGTCGTCGATGTCCTTGCGGAGGAAGTACGGCAGCCCGAGCCTCGTGACGTCTATGCCCGAGACGGCCTTCTCCATGTCGGACTTGGCCTGCGAGACGGCCTGCCTTATCGCGTCGGTATTGTCGGATACCTTCTCGGCCACGGTTATCGAGACTTCCGGTATGGGCGAATCCTCCCTTGCGCGTATCACGTACTGCGAGACGTACATGGTGTATGTCCTTCCGTCATACTCGACGAGGACGGTGGAGTTTTCGTCGAGCCGCGGCATCACCGTCTCGTCGGACGCGGTGAACACCCGGCTGAATCCCACGGAGAAGTTATATGTCTCGGCATTGTTCTCCGCCATGTACCTGACTATTTCGGCTTCGAGCCGCTTCTCCGCCGCGAACACGTATCCGTCCGGAAGCGATATTCCGGTGATTACGAACGTGTCTCCCGGCTGCGGCTCGTACTTCCCACGGCACGGCATCATCTCGCCGTAGGTGGTCGTGTCCTTTTCGAGGCACAGCCACACCTCCGCGGCTCGCGTGTCGTTCTGCACAGGCTGTCCGCTGGAGTCGAAGAGGACATTGCCCTTCCCGTCCCTGTCGAGCGTCCCATCCCCCTTCACCTTCACGAGGTTCGTCCTTCCGTCCTTGGCGACCCTTATCGGGAAGGTGCATCCGGCACAGGGTCCGGACGTCATGCTTATCTGCATCTCCGCACCTTCGAGCGCGTGGTCGAAGATGTTGAATCCGTCCTGCCCGTCAAGCTTCGGGAGCCTGATGAAGAAGTTCGGGTGCGCGTACTTCGACTCGTCCGTCTCCAGGGTGGAGTCGTCGTCCTGCGTGTCGAAGTCCACGGCCGCGAGCGCGTCCATTCGTCCGCCCGCCGCGTTCGTCATCCCGGTTATGGTCGGCTTGATTTCCTCAAGGGTGACGATATGTTCCACGGCGGCCGTGGAACGTTCAATCGGGTTCAGGAAACTGACATGTCCATCCCCGTCCCCGTAAATCCTGTCATAGATGCCTTCGAGCGCCGCGGATTCGGGGTACAGTGCCGAGTATCTCCGCACGAAGGCCTCTTTACTGTTCACGGCGTCGTAGAAGCGTCCCCTCGCGACCGTCTCGCGGTAGATGTACGGCATCAGCCTGGAGCATATCGGGTATTTCCTCACGCCGTCGCCATGGACGACGTTTCTCACGGTTATGGTGTCACCCTCCTGCGGTGTCCCGGAGACAATCTCCAGTCCGCAGGAGCCGAGGCTCACGCTGTCCTGCCCCTTCTTCCATGACAGGGGGGCGCTGCCCGTCACTTTCAGGCCGGAGAACTCCCCGAAGATTCCGTCGTAGTTCGACAGGTAGATGTCGGTCCCGGAGCTTATGCGGTTCCGGACGGTGAAGCGATAGGCGCCCGTGTCGGAGATGTTGATTTCGGGTTCCTGCGAATACCCTCCTGCGAGCTCGCTGCCCCCGTCGACGGAGCACAGGCTCCACCTGCTCCCCGTCATCCCCTGCTGGGTACTGAGGGTGAGACCGAACTTCACGCGGCATGGGGCGGTGACGAAGAGGGTGACGCCCAACTCGAAGAGAGAGTTGGTGTAGTAGCCCGCCGGCAGGTAAACATAGACGACATTGTCGCCGTCGCTGTCCCTCCTTTTCTCCCTTGCCGCGACCTGCTGCCCGGCCCTCACCTCGTTGTCGAGGCTCGTCTGGTCGAGCCCCAGGGTCTTGTTGTATGCGTTCACGGAGAACAGGGCCCTTACCGAGACCACGGGACCCGCGTCCTTCGAGTACGAAAGCGGCTGTCCCATGAGCCTTGCCGCCCTCACCGGGTCCGCTATCCTCACCTTCAGCCCCCCGCGGTTCGTCACCGCCTCGATGTCCCCCTCCGGGGAGAGGTTCGGGTAGTAGTACGGTATGTTGTCCCCGGAACCGTAGCCGGTGCAGCGGTTCACGACCTTCTGCCCGGCGTTCGTCCGTTCGATCTTCAGCAGCGGGGAGTTCTCCCCGTATTTCAGCGGCGTGGTGATGGCGTTGTGCACGAAGCCGAAGACGATGCACGGCTTCTGTCCCGAGAGGTCATACCAGTACGGCACGCCGAACACCCCGAAGGCATCCTGGACGGCCTCAAGCACCGTCCTGTCGTCAAAGGACAGCAGGAGGGACTCTCCCTCGGGTATCTCGTCGGCCACGCGGGACACGACGCCGAGGCCGGCATAGTCCATAACCTCCGAAAGCCGCCGCGAGAACTCCCTGACAGTCCCGTAAAAGCTGAAGGACGTCGTGTTCGACCTCGGCCTGTCCTGATCGGCTCCAGGCACCGCATCGAGGAACATCGTCCCCGAGAGCACCCTGTCAAGTTCGAGCATGAACGTCAGGGAGTGCGAATACCTGTGGTCGGAGTTGTCCTTGGAGGACGATGGCGTGCCGTCAAGAAAATATCTGCTGCCCCCGAAGACAACGTGCTCGCGCCCCGTCCACCGGCGGTCAAGGCACTCGCGGCACTTCAGGGTCGCCGTTATCCTGTGCGCCCCCATTCGCTCGGCCGTATATTCGTAGCCGTGCAGCTCGCAGACGCTGCCGTCCACAAGAAAATCAGACTCCACCCCGGACAGGCCGGACGTCTTCAATATGAGTATCTCCTTCAGCATGGGTGCGAATATAAAACATACGCCGCCCCCATCCTAAACAAAGCGACAAAATGTGAGGAAGATAAGCAAAACCGACAAAAAGAGACATGGGGAAAAACAAAGAGGCCCATAAGTCCATTTTAAGGCACTTTCTCAAGAAAGGCATATAAGTACCCTGCCGAAACGAGAAAACACGCGAGAGGGCCACAAGACGCCCCAAAGACAGGACGACGGCACACAATGCCCCACACACAAGCCTGCCAACACACCGCACAATCCCCACACACAAAAAACCTCCCTCCCCCATTCCTCCCCGCACACAATCCCGACACACGGTAAGGATAAAGAAAAATAATAATAACAATATTCTTTTTCTTCTGTCTTCCTTCACTCCCACCCATAACACGACAACACACACAAATACCGGTACCAGCCATAAAACAAAAGAAACAAAAAAGAAAATAAGAGAAAAACAAGAATATAACCCAAACCAACACTCTAAATAAAACCCATATAAGCCTGTAAATAAACCCAATAGCAATAAAGACGTAATCCCACACATCTCACAGAATAAAAAATAAAAAAATAAAAATCGAAATAAAAAAAATTGAATGGGGTTAGACGCGCAATGACGGCCCACAAAAGGGGGGCTACCCCTCCGGAGAGACTGGACAAACAGCCGTAAACGTCAATATATCAATAACTTAATAACGGAATAAACGCGACAAATACGAGCGTATTAGTAGCGTTTATTTTCATCTTTTACTTTAATTAGAACCCTACAATATATTTGGAATCAAGAATTTACGTTAAAATTCACGATAAAGTATATATATAGAAACTTAAACGAACTATTAAAAGCCTATCAACATATACAGAATTTTAGATCTTGTTAAGTCGTCTAAAACACAGAAAAGAAAATCAAATCTCGAATATATTGAATATATCAAGAATTCAATATCTGTATCAAAGATCTAAATACTTAATACAGGATCTTAAGGTCCTGAATAGAATACAAGAATATAAGAGAATACAGAGGAACGGAGGAACAGGCCGGAACGGAGAGGAACGGAACGAGAGTCGGAGTCGTGGGAGAGTCGGGAAAGGGCGCGAACACTGGAGAGGGCGAGAGAGCCGGAGAGGGGAAAATATAGTTTAATATAGATCTTAAGATTCTAATATAGATCTATAGATCTTGATATAGATCTATAATACGCGCGCGTATCGCGTGACGCGCGGGTAGTGTTGTTTTAGAATTTTTCAAAATTAGGGGGATTTTGGGGCGAGAAAAAAGCCCCTCCGGAAAGAGGGGCGAAAGTGTGGGTATTTGTTTTGTCTGCTTTGTCTGCTGCTGTGTGTCTCGTTTGTCCGTCTCGTTCGTCTGTCTGCTGCTTGTTCAGGCGTTCAGGTTGTCGGTCGTTCGGTTGTTCAGGCGTTCAGGGCGCAAAGCGGGCATTTGGGGCGTTCTTGGGCATTCTTTTGCCTGCTGTTGTGCTGTTAGTCTATTTCGATCGTTATCGTGTGTATTTGGCCGCAATTAGCGCACTGGAAAGGGAACGAGAGCCGTTTTTTTGCCGTGGGTGCTGCTGTTGCTTTGTCTCCCCCATTTGGGGCTTGTAGTTCTTTTATGTCGATATTCAGGGCCGCGGCCGTTCTTGCAGCAAGTCCGGTCGATACTCCACGCGTCAACATTGCCGAGAGGCCGGACAGCGTTACGCCCAACAGGGGCGCGGCATCCGTCAAGGTGTAGCCGTGTATTTTCAACACTTCACGATATTGCGCCCTTTCGGCATTTATTTGATCTTTAGTTTTGGCCATAATTCAAGTATTTGCCGCCAAAGTTAGCAAAATGCAAATTATTTTGCAAAAAATATCGTTTTGTAAAACATTAATACATAATGTATTACAAATTATTTTACAATAAAACGCAAAATATTTTACGATTACTATTGCTTTGTAAATTATTTATACTACCTTTGCAATCGGTTAAGGTTAAGACCTTACACGTTGAAAGTTTAACAACTAAATAAAAATATTATGTTTTTTTACATTTTTTTTGGGTTCTTTTTATCAATTGTTGCAATTGGGACAATAGTCTGCTTCATCGGGATTTTATTTGAATTTGCGAAAGAAGCAATAAAAAGCGGCAGAAGTTAAAAGCCCGCGATCCCCCTTCCGGTAATGGTTTCGTGGTGGTTCGATTCCACCCACCGGAGCAAATAACGTTCTTTGACATATCGGAAATTTTCATAACAAGACAAATTTTTATTAACATTTTAATTTATAGTAAGTTATGAAAAGTATTTCTATCGAAAGGACCGAAAATGGTACATTGTCAACATCCACGATCAACGCTATTTGCGCGGAATTGCTCAAGGCCTACACGTCAAACACTAAGATGAAAGAGGCGAAAAACGAAATTTGCGAGTCTTACAGCCTTACAGAAAAGGACTGGAAAGAGATCGCAAGCGAAACAAAGCGAATCAGAAGCGAACAGGTAAAAGCCGACCTAACAGCGGCCAAGTCGTCCGCTTTCGACTTTGCCAAGTGGTTGGCATCCGGTTTTGAATTGCTCCGCAAGGATGCGGCATTTTGCCGCGTTTTCGCGCGCTGGCAATCAACGAAACTAAAGGGTGAAGATCTCGACTCGTTTGTTTCAAGTTGGTATCCCTTTGTAGAGTGGAACGCGGATCGCACCGCTTTTGAACTGCTCAAGCCTGCAAGCCTTTACAGGCTTGAGGAAACAGGGATCGAATACCGCGCACAAATATTTGTAGCGTGGGACAAGACAGCCGCGGACGCGGCAAAAATCCTGCTGAAATCTTTTGAGAATTGGGCCAAGTCCTACACCGCGTTTGCAGTCGGAAAGACTTTGACGTTTATAAACTCAAGGGAGCGCGGCAAGGTTTACCGCGTGGAAAGTTGGGACGTGGAGTCGCTCAAGTGGGTGCAGCGTCCGGAGTTGTGCGACAATTTCACGGCCGATCTTGAGACTCTGCAACCTGCAAAGTATTTCAAGGACTCCGGCATCGTTTTGCCGCACCTGCTTAAAGATGTGCAGCCAGTAAATGAATAGTCCTTTTTTGCCCTCCACCGCTTGGCCGCGGTTGAGGGTGCAAAGTTGAAAATTTCCGATATTGTTTTACCCTTTCAGGCTTGACCGCCTGAAAGGGTGCAAATAGCAACAAATTTTGTTGCGGGTTCTTTTTCATATATCTGAATAGGTTTTCAGAAAGTGGACAACGTTTTGCCGCCCGTGTTAGGGCGTGCAGCCGCGCCCCGTGTTTGGGGTTCGTTCACAAAGTAAGGAAGCCAAAAGGATTCAGGACTACACGCCAAGATAGCGCGCGATCCGCGGCTCTCCGTGGCTGTTGTCGGTTCTCTCGATCGTTCCTCTCTCCCACTGGGAGGGAGGGCCAAGGGAGACAGAGACAGCACGACACAGGGAGACAAAAGCGGACCGCGCGGGCTTTCTTTTGCCCTTCGTATCCGTTACGCTTTGCCGCCCTCCGTTGAGGGATCGAAAAAAGCGAATCAGGAGACAGGGGTGAACTGTGCCCGCACGTGAACGAACTGTTTTTGAACTGTTCGGGAACGGCCGCGAATTTGGCGGAGCCTTGTCCTAAGCGGAAAAATGAGTGTGCGGCGTGAGCTTCTACACGTTCCGGAATGAATCCGCACGGGTGAACTGCACCCGAGCGAATCCGGAAAGCCGTGCACTCCCCTCCCTCCGGCCAGACGGTGCGGGCGGACGAACTGATGCGATTCCCAACGAACTGCATCGGGTTCGGCCGAACTGCCGAAGTAGTGGCGAAAAGCCGGGGCACAGCGGCGCAAAGGCTGAAATCATAATCAGAGAAATAATTTTCCGTTCCTCCCGATCGGACCCGTCCGGTCAAGTAACAGGTTTGTATCTGCGTGAAAAGTCCGTCCGAGTACGGACAGGGGGAACGATGACAATATACTTTGAAATATTGGCCGCCTACAGTTCTGCGGCGGTTGCATGAACTGTTATTGCCGGAAGAAACCGGCTGAACCGATAAACAAGGTTGCGTTTCGCGGGTGTATCAGGTCGCCGCGATTACCGGACAGGGACAGCGCGGAAAACACAGCCAAGCACACGCCCGGCGCGGGAGAAATCCGGCGTCGGGTTCCATGTTTAACCGAACTAAAAAATAGAAGGATTATGAGAACAAGAATCATCATCAGGGAATTTGCACGCAATTTCAGTTACGGAGTCAGGGAAACGGTCAGGAGATTCGGAGATCTCAAGCCCCGGAATACGGTCGATGCTGCTATATTGGCCGCGTCACCGATTCTGTTTCCGGCAACGGTAATTCTCCACACGGTTAACGCCTACCAGTACAGGCGACACCACTACAGGGTTTACTGCAAGGAAGTGCTGCGCTGAAATGAAACTCACTCCAGACCGACCCCCGACCGGGTACGGGGGCGGTCTCCAGAACCAACAGGAACAAATTGATTATGGATGTAAGAATCATTCTGCGAAGCGGCGACGAGGTCGTGCGCTTCGACAAGTTCGCATCATTCACCGAACAGCTTACGAACTACCTTGTGAACACCGGACTCGGCCCCGACTACGTGGGCTACAGGGTGCTCTGAACCTACCCCCGGGGGCGGCCGGAAACCACCCTCGGGGGCCGTTTGTTTTATGTCAAACCAACTAAAAAAAACTGAATTATGAATGCAATCTACAAGGAAGGCGACATCGTGGTCGCGAGGTGGAGTTACTCGATGGAGTGGCCGGTGTTCTACAGGGTGGTATCCGTATCGCCGAAGTCCGTGGTCATCGTCGAACTCAAGAGAAGGTTAGTAAGAGGTGACGGCTTTCAGGGCTACGAAGTGCCGACGGACGAGCCTAAAGGCAAGCCGGCCCGCCACAGGATAAACCCCGACGGGTCTGTCAGAACCGGAAGCAGGGGCAGCGCCCTCGGCGATGCGAAGATGTGGGACGGCAAGCCGCAATACGCGGATTACTTGGACTGAAACGATGCCGGAGGTCGGGCGAAACCGAACTCCGGGGCCATTGTTTAACCTCAAAATTATCTGACATGAAAATCAGGAAGACAGACGTGGAGAGAATCTCCATTTGGTCGCGCGGAAAGAACCGCGACATCTACGGAAATCCGTACTACGCATACGTGTGCCGAATCAGTCTCACTCAAAAGGCAAGGGGCGAGCGCGAGATTACACTCCGCTGCCCGATGTCGTGGGGCAGCAGTGGCGCGTATGACGTCTTTGTTGAAGTAGTGCAGGAGCTGGACCGCGAGTTCGGAATATCCCTGAACTACGACGATGTAAGGAGCGGGCTCGTGGTGCAGAGACACCAGACCGTCAGAACTGAGGATGCCTTGATGCGTCCGGAACGCTGGAGGCTCGCATAAGCCTCAGACCTGCCTCGGGGAGGGTGAACCTGCCCGGGGCGGCGAAGTTTAACCAATTAAATTATCAGATTATGAACTACAAAGAACTAAGACAAAGGCAGCAGGACGAAGTTAACGCATTCCCTATCGGGGCGGCGTTTACTAATGAACAGTTTGGCGAGATGATGGCAAACTGGGGCTTGAAACCTGAGGATACGAAGGAAATCGCGTCACTCGGATGCGGCTGTTTCATCCGCAAGAAGGACATTCCCGCGTTCAACGGGATGTCCGACAGGCACGAGAGGGAGATGAGGGATTTCCTCGCCTCCGACGAGAATCTGAAGAACTCGTTAATATACGAGTTCGGGAACCACGAGTGTCAGATTTCCCACGAGTGGGATGACGCGCTCCGCGCCCTTGGATTGCCAAAGCAGGACGCGTGCGATGAGCGCACAGCAAGGGTATTTAAGAGGGCGAGGAAGGAGTTCTGGCAGCTCTGCTGCCAGAACGACTGGTTCTAAGGGAACACACCCCGGCGAGGGCAGGCTTCCACACGCAAGAGCCGTTCCGGACTGAACTCCGGGGCGGCTCCCATGTTTAACCAATAAATTTCCTTGAATTATGAAAGAAGAATATGTAAACAAAATCGAACTCGCCGGACGCATCGGTAGCGTACGCAAGAACACTATAAGCGACACAGAGCACGCGAGATTCTCCCTCTGCACGATGCGCGTGTACCAGGATGGGGAATATCCGGTCGCGGAAACATCTTGGCACGCCTGCCACGCATTTGCTTCCGATGGAATTGACCTGGCGAAGATTGAAAAGGGCGAGTGGATTCACATCATCGGACGACTGAAATACACGAAATATGTTGACATCAACAACGTGGAAAAGCAGATGACTGACATCTTCGTCACAAAGATTATAAACGATGAAGAAGATTAAGTTTGCCGACATGTGGCTATTCTGACAATCCCGCCCCGAATGAGACTCGGGGCGGGGTTCCATATCAAACCTTAAAAAATCTGAGATTATGTACGAATTGGCTGAAAGGGTGAGCGAGTTCTCGTATGAGCTTGCCACTACGATTATGGATGCCTGCCGTAAGGCCGGCAACAGCGTAACAATGAACGCGCAGGCCAGGACTGAGGGGTTCACCATAAAGAGGGTCTACCTCGACAAAGATGAGGACGCCTACTATGCCTCCATAGAATCCTCGTTGGGGGGCTCCCGCGAGGAATGTCGCATTGACGAGCTCGACTGCGACGAACTGCTACACGTGGCTGCCGCCATGCGGCTGTTCTGACAATCCCCGCGCTCGGTTGAGACCGGACTCGGGGGCTAAAACCTTTAAGAAAAGATGATTATGAAAAAGACAGACACAGCAAAAATCAGGAAAGTCCGGATAATGGCTCCGGCGATGCTTGACGGCAAGGACCTCAATCCGGAGTTCGGCGACCTCGCCGACGACGCGATACGGGGAGACCATTGCTGGTGGATTACCGTCGGCGGAGTGCTTTGGAAAGTCACGTGGGCGGCGAACTGCGCGTTCTTCTCCCCGCTTGACGCCAACGGCAACGACGTTAACGAATCAGCCCGCATTCTCGAAGGGAGAGTAAAGGAGACAGTGGACGAATGGCGGGGACAGCGCCCGGGACTGTTACTGAACTGGAAAGTCGAATATGCGGAAGGCGTGACGCGCCGCGTCGAGTTCAGTTTTTTCTGGTTCTGAATGAAATCCCCGAAGTGAGAAGAAACTCACCCGGGGCGCCATTAACCAACAAAACAGAATTATGATTTACGAAGTAGATTTATGGCCGGGATACGGCTATGGACTGTACGCCCAGAGAGTGACGGCCGACAGCGACGAGCAGGCTCTTGAAATAGCTTGTACAAACATCATAAAAAACAAGTACAGGTCATTCTATCTCACGACAGAGGAAGTGGACGAACTTGCAGAAAGCTATGGGCAAACCTCCGATGAGTATGCGGAGGAAGCGGCACTGTGCTACGTGGACGGGACGATGGAGGGTGCACCCTTCCCCGTTTTCGTTCGCTTTGAAAACCTCGGGATTCGTCCTGTTCAGTAGATTTTCAATCCCCTATCTCATAAACGAGACCGGGGATACCATTAACCAACAAAAGACAAAAGATTATGAGCAAGGAAGAACTCAACAAAAACATTGAGACACTCAGGAACGAGATGATTGATGCAATCACGGAAGAAACAGCCCTCCGGGGAGGGACTGTCCCCTTACAAAGGACGATTACGTTCGATGGAGAGAGCTTCGCAAGAATCACCTCCCTGGAGACAAGAAACGGCACCGCATACGCATATATGGTAGAGTGCAACTCCGGGGGCGAATATGTGGACACGCCACTGCCTGACGACATAGTGCTGCTGTCCCTGAACGAACTGTATGAGATCGCGCTCGAACTCGGCATCGCTCCGGAATGACAACGAAACCCCACATCTCGATGAAAACGAGGTACGGGGGCCGAATAGTTATTAACCGTTAAAAATTTCAGATTATGGACAAAAAGAAAATGTACGAACTGTATGGAGAAATGGTGCGCCGACACGGAGACGAAGACATCTGCTCTCAGATGCTCAAGAAGATGCTGCTTGCCGAGGAGAATACCGAGACAAAAGGCGGAATCTGCTTGAAAGACTGGTTGCTGAAAGACAAAAATGACCTTAGGGAAAACCTCAAGGGGGCATTCTATGAGGACGGAAGAATCGTCGCCACAGATGCACACGTGCTGATTGTTCTGGAAAATCAGAACTACCCCGAAGAGTTTGAAGGGAAGATTGTCTCACCGGACGGAGATTTCATCGAGGCAAAATATCCCCAATGGAGATCTGTCATACCTGACCCGAAGAAGATGACCGAAATCAAGCCGGACTGGGCGAAAGTCAAGTCCGACCTAAAGGAAGTCAAACTCGGACTTAGCACCCGAACGAGTTCGGTGCGTTACGTAAACTTTGATGACAAGTTTTGTATCAGCGAAAAGTACGTTCCCCTCCTGCTCAAATTGCAGAAGTCTCCGGGCATATCCAAAATTATGTATCAAGAGGGAAACCCAAGACGAGCTATTCTCGTGGTTGGGCCGAACTACTGCGCGATATTTATGCCTGTCAGCAAGGATTAAAGACCAATCCCGGGGGGGGCGGTTGAAACCGCCTCTCGGGACGAATAACCGAATTGATTATGAATGCGAAGAATGTACGTGCAGCGGCTCTTTTCACCGAGACGCTGCTCATGACAGCAACATCGCTCAAGGCTCGGATACGCATCCTCGACAACACGAGGGAGACTGCGGTGCGGGCACTGTGCGAGATGAATGGCCGGAGCTACTACCGCCCCGACCGCAAGCAAATCCACCGCGAACTTGCGATGATGTACGAACACTTCGGGAGATGAGGCGAGACCTCCTGCCCGATGGGCTTCCACACGCCGGGCGGCTTCGGACTGAACTCCGGAGCCGCTTCCATTGTTTAACTCAAATTGTCTGAATTATGAAGAATTATGTCATTCACAACAACGGAAAACCAATGACGGCATTCGGTCATTGGGGAGTCGAGTCCGACGAGGAAATGAAAAGCATCGTGCTGGGTATATCGGCAGGGCTGCGCCTGGCAGGAAAGAAAAGGGTATATCTCGAAGTGTTCAGAGTTGAGCCATCGGGAAATGTGCTTATCCGGACCCAACAGTAAGAACGAATCTCCGAAGTGGCTTGAGACCCGCCTCGGGGGCATAATGTTTAACCCTTTAAATTTTATCTGTATTATGGAAAACACAATTTCAAGCGAGATGAATCTCAAAGACCTTTACGACTTGGCAGTACGTGCGTTCAGCGGTACAAGTCACAGCCCTGAAGTCCGGGCATCACAGTACATCGAGATGTACGAGGGTATTCTCAAAGAAGACCTCGGACGAATCCCGGAGGAGGGACGCCAAAGGTACTACGAAACATTCAAGGAATGGGTGCGAACCATCTTCCGGAAACACTCCGCAATAGTGAGCGTACTGACAGTCGGCCCCGCACGATTCCCTACCGCCCGGAACGAGAAAGCCAACAGGGCATACGACAAGGCCGTCAACGACTTTGAGGACTGGCGAGTGAAAGCCCGGAAGGCGATTGCGCGGAGCATCGAAAACGCCAAGAGCCCGGAGCAGAAGGACAACGAGGAATGGGTTCGGCTCCGCTCCGAAATAGCATCGAGCATAACGACTTGCGCCGCAATCGACAACGGAGCGAGGGGCTACTGCCGTTCCCTGTTCACGAACTCGATAGCCGGAAAGATCGAGAGGCTCGCAAAGAACGGCAAGACCGAACTCGTGCGGAGAGCTCTCGACTACATAAGGGACGCGCAGGAAAACGATGAAGTCGGACTAAAAAAGCCGCTTTTCACTGCACGCCACAAGATTTGGCAGTTGCAGCAGATGTGCGAGGATGCGGTGCGCAAGCAAGAAGAACTCGCCGCTAAAGAGGATGGGGAGTTTCTGTTCGAGGGAGGAAAGATAGTGAAGAACTACTCCGAGGACAGGCTCCAAATCATCTTCGACGAGAAGCCCGCTTCCGATATGATTAGCAAACTCAAGCACAACGGGTTCCGCTGGTCTCCGAGGTTCGGTGCATGGCAGAGGCAGCTCACATCCAACGCGCTCTACGCCTGCGCAAGCGTCCTGCCTGTCACTGCCGGGCAGTTGATGAACTAATGCACACAAGCAAATCTGGCTGCGGAAGAAATTCTGCGCCGGATTCCGTTAACCAATTAAATCAATTCTATAATGTCTCCAACCAATGATTCATATTACAAAAGGCTTTGCCGGAATATAATTTCCGGTCGCTTCAACTGGCAGAAGTACCTCACACCCGGACAATATTTCGGCAGGGAAATATGTACCATCCCACTCTTCTGCTCCTATGGTCAAATAGGTTATTCGGTCTTCTTTCCGTTCTCCGATGAACCATATATAGATTATGACTGGGAGTTCGATAGACTCGATATTGTAGAGTAATAGGATTTACTGATTTTATTTGCTACATTTGTCGGTATCGGTTGAGACCTGATACCGGGGCCGTAAACCACAAACATTGCAGATTATGAAGACAATTATGACAGCGACGCGAATCTATTGCGTCGAGCAGAGGGCTGACGGAACTCTCCATATCACGGATGAGACAGGGCAGCCAATCAAGAACGCCGGCGGATTCATCCTCAGTATGGGAGGAGTGGAACGAGTCCTCGAAAGGTGCGAAGAACTGTCCGTTGACGAACAAAAACGGAAAAGGGACGAGTTGAAACGCCTGAACATCGAGCGGAAATGGGCCCTCAAAGAGCAGTACCTTTCGGAAGAGAGGAAATACGAGGAAGAATACGCCGCCCTCGTGGCCGACCAGCCCATCGAGGTGACTCCCCACAATCTGGCGCTCCTTGCCAGGCATCTCAACTCGGAGAACTGGGGAGTATGGCGTCTTCCGGAACTGATGGTGGGTTACAGCGCACACCAATACGACTGCGGCGGAAAGACCGCCACGACAATCACCCTCGACGCCCCGATAATGATAGGCGGGGAGCTTGTAACCAAACTCCAGTATGGCGCACCGAGAGGGCATCTCAGGGACTATACTCCGATAGCGCGCGAACTGTAAACGCGGCGGATGTGAAAGACCGCTCCGGACCGATCTCCGGGGCGGTAGCCTTAACCAATAAAAAGGCAAGATTATGAATTACGTTTACATCAGGTATTCCACCGACCACCAGGACGAGAGGCAGCAGATGAACGACATCAGGAAGTATCTCGCAACCAAGGGGCTGACGGTGGACAGAATTGAGAGGGACGAGGGCGTGTCGGGAGGAAAGTCCTATCGGGACAGAAAGCTCCTCGGACTCGTTTCCGAGATGAAGGAGGGAGACTGTCTGATAGTCTCCGAAATCTCTCGTCTGGGAAGAAGCATGGGCGACCTGAACAAGCTCATCACGGACGAACTCAAGCCACGAAAGGTACGGCTCATTGCATTGAAGATGAACCTCGACCTTGACTGCTCGAAGATGAGGGCTGCCGACGAACTGCTGCTTATGAGCTTCGCCTTTGCAGCACAGCTCGAAAGGGAACTCATCATAGACCGAACCCGGAGCGGGTTGGAAGCGAGGCAGCGTGCCGGAATCAAAATCGGAGGGACAAAAGCCCTCTGGGGGAAGAACACCGGAACGAACAGGAACGAGGCGATGGGCAAGATGAGGGCAGCCGCTGCCGAGGCGAGGCGGAAGAAGTCGCAGGAGAATCCGAACATCAAATCTTTCCTCTACTTCGTGGAGGACTGGAAAAAGATTCACGGAAAAATCCAAGACTGGAAGACGATAAGCGACACCCTCAATGAGAGGGGCGTTAAAACCCCGACCGGGCTCCCGTTCACGGATGTCAGAGCGAGGGCATTGTATAACCGAATAACAAAGGAGATTGTGGCATGATTGGAATTTTCTGTTTGATTGTATTCATCGGGGGGTGGTTAATCTACTGGGCCGCGACGGTGTGGGTCGGGGGCAGGGACTTCATACGGTTCGCCAGAACATTCAAGAGCGACCTTCGCGACGCTATGGAGAGCGGGGATCTGCTCGCCGCAGCCACGCTCATATCGAGGATGATAATGTCAGTGTCGCTCATCGTCTTCATTACGAGCACGGTCGCGCTGCTGGCCGGCTTCGCCATATGCGGTGAACAAATCATCTTCCCGTGGATACTCATGAACGACTTTTCGGAGAACGTGCTCTTCGGGGAGCACCTTGAGGGGCTGTGGATTCCGTTCGTGACGGCCGGACCCATTATTACCATAGAGGCCATCATCTTAGATTCAAAGGAGGAAAAATAATATGATATTGGGAATATTCTTGCTCGCGCTGTGGATAGCGGCGCTCTCTGCTGTAATCTATATGGGATGCAGGATAGCAAAAGCAAAGCGAAATGACAAGAAGAATCAGAATTAAACTCGACGCCTTCATCAGGGCGCAGAGGATAGAGTATTACGGAGAGGAAGGCGTTTTTATTCCTTTCCGCTACAACACCACCGAAAAGGATGGGGAGTCTTATGTCGAAGTGACGATGAGGTCTCCCCGGCGCAAGGTGGGAAACGAGCACGACATGGAGGGCTATATAGTGGTTCCGGAGGAGCAGAGAGAAAAAATGATAATGAGCGAGAACACCACCGGAATTGCGCGCCCTGTCCTGTTCGAGTATGGTGAAATCTACAAAAGGAAAGCGACCGCAAGAATGAAACTGAGCAAGAAGGAACTGGATGAACTGTTCAAGGACGACAACACAAAAGAAAAGGAGGTGTGACGAATGGATAGGTCTCAAAGGCGAGAACTGAAGCAAATAATTGAGATGTTGGAAGACTGCCACGGCAAACTCCAGGGAATGAGCGCAGAGGAAGAAACAAAGTACTACAATCTGCCCTCTTCCCTGCAGGATAGCGAGAATGGCGAAGCTCTCGAAGACAACGCCGAAAAACTATGGGACGCTTGGTCCGACTTGGAAATGGTAATCGGTACTCTCAAATCAATCTAATGCCGTGGCCTTTTGGTACGGCGTTTGTTTTTTATAACTCCTCCCGGTTGCGGGTGAAACCGCTTCCGGGAGCCATGTTGGGGGAATGTAACTTCCCCGCTTCATAATCAATTTTTTTTAGGTTTAACTGACGTTCCGGAAAGACGGGAAACCAGGTGCGGAGGGGCTGAGGCTCCCCCGCACCTCTATTGTAGGGGCGGATATTGCTTTTCTCAATCCTATTTCATACTTTTGCACCAAACAAATTATGGTATTATGGCAGATTTAGGTTCCTTATTTCAGTATTATCTTGACAACCAGGACGAGTTAGTTAAGAAATATGACGGAAAATATTTGATTATTTGCGACAACAATGTCGTCAACGCCTTTTCTTCCGAAAACGAGGCGTATATGTATGCGAAAGAGAAGTACGGATTGGGGAATTTCCTTTTGCAGCTTTGCACCAAAGGACCGGAAGCTTATTCACAACATTTCAGATCCCGCGTAGCGTTCGTATAGTATGGAAAACAAGGCCTTTACTCTACGAAATCCAGTATCGCTGCTTCGCGAGTTAGTTACAGACTGCAAGGTTAGTGCAGGTTTTCTTGATGCGCCGGATAACAATGCAGTCGAGTTTCTTCCATATAAAGCCATCTGGGATACCGGAGCCACCAACAGTGTCATTGACAAGAAGGTTGCAGAAGAACTTGGCTTGATACCAAACGGAATCAGGCAGGTATATCATGCAAACGGTTCTGAACGAGTTAATAGCTACAAGGTGAACATCGTGTTGCCAAATAATATTATGGTACAGATGGTCAATGTCACGGAAGGCGATCTGAATGGAGCGCAGGTACTGATAGGGATGGACATCATTGCTCTCGGGGACTTTGCACTGACACACAGAAATAATGGAACAGTGTTTTCTTTCCAAGTGCCCTCAACGCACGAATATGATTTTGTGAAGCAAATACAGAGAGAGCGAGAAGAACAGGAAGCTAAAAGAAAGAAAAGACGTTAGTGACAAGGGATACACTCTCTGGCAAGGGAATTGCAGTCCGTAAGATTATAGTTCAACTATTTTAATCACGGCCTTCGGGCAGAGAGCGGTATCTTCGTAGTGTTTAGAAGATGCCGCTCTTTCTTGCGCAGTGCCCCCGCCTTTGGACTACAATTCCTCTTCGGAATTGACATAGTCGATTATCTTGCGGTTGGCCGCATCTACCTTACGGTGGTCGTAGCGGATGTAAATATCAGTGACCGTGTTGTCGCCGTGTCCCAGCCCTTCGGCGATTGTTTCCTTGGGGATGTCAAGCTCGGACGCAATCGAAGCCCATGTGTGCCGTGCCCAGTATTGTGAAAGTTCGGGAAACTCAGGAGAATATACCTTCCTGCCTCCCCTCCCCACGCGCCGGAAAGCGCCAATGAGTTTCAGGGCATCATTCATTCTATGCTGGAACTGCCTATAACCGGTCCGTTCATCAAGCACATTCAGAAGGTGATCCGTACCTGCATACCGCCCGATTATCTCCATGGCCTCGGGTTCTACCTTGATGGAGTATTCCTTGTGAGTCTTTGCCCTGACATACTCAATCCTTCCGTTCCGCAAGGCAGATTTTGGAAGATTGAATAAATCCACAGCGTTGATTCCGATAAGATAGAACGTAAGCATGAACATGTCACGGTATTTCTCCTGATGCCTTTCAACCGGATAATCCCGGAGTGCCCTAAGTTCAACTACAGACAAGGAACGCTTCTTTGTAGGCTCCTGCTTCAACTTGAACTTTCGGAAAGGGTAACAGGTAGTGAGTTCATCATCTATCGCATCATTGAACACGGCCCGAATATTCCTATAATGCACATTGCGGGAGTTGCGGCAATTTGTCAGGGCAAGAAAGGCATCGAAACGAATCATGTAGTCCTTGTCTATGTCCTCAAAACTCCGCTTGTCAAGTTCGGCATCAAAGGCCTGAAGCCTGACGAGGGTCGAATGGTACGCGGCTCTTGTGCCGGGAGTGTTTCTCGACTCGGAAAAGGAAATGTACTTACGTAAAAACTCTCCATTCTTTGAAGCGTTCACCGAGGGCTCTTTTCCTTCGAGACGAGCCTTCAGTTCGGACGGTTCAATCGTCTTCAGCTCACCGGAAGTTTCGAGCTCCATCAATTCGGAATTTATCTGCGTCTGCCTCATGAGCAGGAAATCATTGAGTTCCCTCTTCTGCGGATGGTTAATGATACGGGAAGATGCAGAATCCCATTGTATGGGCAGCACTCTTATTCCGAGATTAATCATGAATGTTTTCTTCCTGAATGTCATCCGGATTTTGACAGGTGCAGTCTTCCCTTCCGGGACATTTCTGGTGTCAAGATAAAAGCTTGTTGTGATCATAATTTTTTAACACGATTTTAACACACATTCCTCGTCAAAGTTCGTTAAAATTCGCCAAAATTCGGCAAAAATGAATGCGAAAAAGGCAAAAATCAAGCAAAAATCCGATAGATTTAGCCATAAAAAAACTCTCTGAATTGAGATAAGTATCTGTAATTCAGAGAGTTCATTTTCCGTAGCGGGACGCGGGATTGAACCGCGGACCTCATGATTATGAAACATAGAGCAATTATACTCAACGTTCTCTGAATGAGAGTATTGGATTATCACATCAAGCTGGCATCACACGAATTTAACACAATTTTTTCGCTCTAATGACTTTCTGACAAAGCGCGGTGTGTATTTTTACATTATCATTATCATTGTCTTTTCTACAAACCCCGGCACAAATATCGGTCATTATCACCGAATCATCCCCTCCTCCCGATGTCCGCCAAGAATCCCGCTCGTTTTTGCGAGGGTTCCCTCTTTCACTTCCAACTGGTGCTTCACTATGAGTTCATAGTCGCATGGCTCCGCTCCCATCTTATTCGTAACGACGAGAAGCTCAAGGAACAGAAGGAAGAGGAACACGATGATATAGAACACACCAGCCACCAAGTTACTGAACACAATTCCGAATAGTGCCTGGAGCTCTTCAAGAAAGCTGGGCGCCTTCTTCTCGTATTCCTTACGGACTGTATTTTCCATATCGAGACGCTGGGCCTTCATATTGTCAAGATTCTTCATCTTGGCCTCCTTCTCCTTTTCCACACCTTGCAGTTTCAAGCTGTTCGGATTTGACGCGTGCTTAGTCTCGACACGCCTCACGGTCTCATATATTGCATTACCAAGCGAGTCCACGGCACCGGTCGGACGTCTTTCAGAGACGACATCCTGATAGGCGAACACTGGCCTCTTTCCGATTTCCTCATATAGGCGAGTGCACTCTTCCCCAAGCGTGTCTATCTGACGCGAAAGCAAGTCTATTTCCTTGTCGAGTGCACGGCACCTTTTCTCACTCTCCGAATAAATCTGCTCCGTCCTGATTTCCTCCATCTTAACATCTACGTCGTTGCCGAATATAATCTGGTCGAGAATTGTAGCCCCAATCATTGCCATAAGGACGGCAAGAAGAACACGAAACACCCCGAGCCAGCCAAGATCGCCTGTGTGCAGGATTATTATGCGCTCAATGCAGGTTATGAGGACTATGGCAAAGGCGACCACAACAATCTTCGGGAATATATGTTCAAATCCCAGATACCTCCCGGCAAAGCAGAAGCCGACACACCCCCAAATCATAGCAAGTATGGTAAGGCAGGCTATGTAGGTATTCAGTGTGCGGTAGCTCGATTCTCCGCACTCGCGCAGTATGGAATAATCCCATCCGACTACCACGCACTTGAATTTAGTGAAAAAATTACTTTTCATTACCCAAAAGAATGTCGGATTTTGCCGCAAGTCCTCTGCGGAAACCGCGTTCGTAACAGTCGATCATACCGAGCATACGCGGTGCGTTATTATCGAGGTCGACCTCCATTTTCTTTATCACCTCAAGGTGCTCGTCATAAGTTTCGAGACGAGCCTTGAGACGCGCGGCGGTATCGGTCAATCCTTGAGCGGTTACAATGCCTGTCTGCGTCTCTAACACCCTAATATCGTTGCGATAACGGAGCGTCACCTGCTCAAAGAGCCTCTTGAGCTCGTTACGGATTATTTCCTTCTTAGCCTCTTTGTAAGTCCCGTCAATGTCACACATAGCATCATCATACCCGAGCTGTTCGTAGTCCCGATTGATGAATGCATATATCGCATCTATTGGCATCCCCGTACAATAACCCGCCCCGGAGTTGTCCTGCGACGGCTCCGAGTCATCAACGAACACTCTCCTGTCTATTTCCGGAGCAGATGCACTGCCTACCGACTCTGTGACATCCACGCCACCTTTGTGTTTGAACAAACTAAAAAATCCCATATCTTATTTCTTTATTATCTTTGTAGGTATCTTATACAAGTTATGTCCGCGGTCGTGGCAGGACTTGCAGAGGGTGACGAGGTACTTGTCATCGTAATCCCACGGAAGACACTTGCGGTTCGACACTGCATTGAAGTGGTACTGACGGTGATGAACCTGCAAGTCTTCCGTTGAACCGCATATCACACACCTGTTGCCGTCTCGTTCCATTATTCTTCTACGCTTTTCCTTCCATTCGGGACGGAAAAGCAGTTCTCCGTATGAGTTGTCTTCAAAGTCGTGCCACATAGGTCATTTCTTAACGTTTATATCCGCCCTTAGCTCTGCGGAATTCCTGCCGGAATTATTGACTATCGCTTCGGAAAGCTTCGCATACTTGTTAATGATGTCGTAGTTCCTGGCGAGTGTATCATTTAGACGTTCCGAATATTCTCGTCTTACATCGTCAAGCTCCTTTCTTGCTTTCGCGAGCTGCTCTGCAAGACCGACATTTGCCGTGACAAGTTCGGAACTGCAATCAAGCGCCTTGTCTCTCGAACGCTCCAGGGATGTGATGTGTTCGCTGTACAGTGTTGTGTAGTGCTCACATATCTCACTCAGGCGCTGTATCATCTTATTTGTGTCGTCTATTCTCTGTTCAGAAGCTCTCAGCAGTTCAAGCAGCGGAGCCATAATTCTACTGTTAAAAAAGTTCTGAAATGTTTCGGTTATTATTTTCTGCAAGCGGTTATCTTCGTCATCCATATTGTTAAATCAGTTATGTTCAGCATTTTAGGAGTATAATACCCCCCCCCATCGGATTTCTTCAAGACAGAGGTATTTCCCTCGAAATCTGTGCTTTCTGACTTTACTATAAAAACTAACAAACATACAACGTAAACTGTCCTCCGCAGAGGAGCCTTGCGCGTCCCAAATGCGAGGGGACGCTACTCGTTATAAATCAAGTCGGATATTGGCGACTATAAGATACCGCATAGGCTACCTGTAATACAATGTCGGATCATTAACCTTGACGGTTCCCCGAAACTTCAACACTGCCTCCCAGGTCTTGTTGTACCGCGGCTTTTCCGTTCCGGTCTTCCTTTCCTCAGGGACGACCGCCTTTTCTTTCTTTGTATCCTTATCCATTGTCTAATCCATTTTTATCTGTAAAAAAGCGTCTTATCGTACACCACCGCATTTATGGGGTGGTCAAGCAGAGCCTGCCAAGTCTTGTTGTACTTCGGCTTTTCCGCTTCGGTCTCCGTCTCTTCAGAGACGTTCTTCTTCTCTTCCATCTTATTTATTGCCCTCCTAATTTTATCTGAAAAACAGTGTCACATCGTTAACCTCAATGGCTCCCCTCATCCGGAGGGCGGCTTCCATTGTCCGGCTCAGCTTCTTCGGAGTGTGAGCCTTGTTGTAGTCGGAAATCGCCTTCCTTGTCTTGAGAAAGACCTCCCCGCTTGATTTTTTAGTTGTTGCTTCCATAGTTCAACCTCCTATATATAAGTCCGTCAAATATAGACAATTATTTACTTTCTTTCAAGAAGCACGCCAATGAGCCGTTCCTTCTCCTCGATGAGTCTCTCCTTTTCGGCAAGCGACTGCTCAAGGTACTTTATGCGTTCTTTGAGTACGGCGCACTCATCGCTACTGTAGTTTATGTTTGTGCTGACAGAGCCGTTCCCGGCGACCTTTGCAGTCACTCTGTTGTCACCAACGTGCGTGGCATTAGTCAGCATGCTTGTATCCCAACCCTTATCATTCTTCAAAAGCTTACTTAAATTTTCTTCAGAAAACGAACTTTTTCCTTTAACTGCATTTGAGATTGCCACATCCGACACTCCCAAAAATTTAGCTAAATCAACTTGCTTCAAGTTGTTAACCTTCAAAAAACCTTTTACATCCATCATTTCACAACGATATTTAATTAAATTTACCTAATTTAATTAAGAAACTATTGTTTTTAATTAAATCTTAATTAACTTTGCATCGTCAACGTGACAACGCCACTGATGTTAAACATTTAACTTTAACGAACAAGATGCAAAGTAAAGAAATAAAATCCATAGACACAAGAACTTTCGGAGAAATTTGGAACTCGCTTGACAGCGAAGAAAGAATAGACCTCTCCCATAAACTGTTCTACAACAACGTCTGCAATACAAGGCAGACAATCTGGGCATGGGCCACAGGACGCTGTCAGCCGAAGCAGCGCCTCGTAGTAAACTCTCTCGTGAGGGTTCTCGGTCGCTTCCTCTGCTGCACTGTTACAGCCCACACCCTCTTTCCGAAGAACAATTAAAACATTGCAGATATGACAACAACAAGACCAGAAGTAACGATGACCGGCCGCTACCCTATCGGGGAAGCGGCAAAGAAGCTCGGCGTCCACAGGGACACGCTGAGAGCGAGAATTAAAGACGGTTCAGTGAAATGCCGTCTCAGAAAGGACAATATGCGGAAAGTGATTCTCGGGAGCGAGATAATCAGGTTCTGGGAACAAACTTTTTAAGAGGCGCGGCGGCGGGAATCACTTGCATCACACGTACAATAGACCCCTCCCTCCGCCTCGCCGTTTTTTCAAACCGCCAAAAAAAATCACAAGAAAATGAATACAAAAAAGAACACGGAAGAAACTGTCAAGAAGATTGTCCTGTTCCTTTTCGGGAAGAGGATAAGGAAAACTATCCTGAAGAGAAGGACGGATTACAGTGAATGGTACAACGAACTCGTCGCGTCTCCCCTCTCGGAGTGGCGCGACAGGCTCTGGCAAATCCGCAATCTCGACGGTCTCTACGGGAACAGAAGCCTACGCTTCCTCGCCGGGAAGGATGTCATCGATGCGCAGGACAGTTAGAGGCTTTATCCCGGCATCGGTAAAATGTATTTCCGGACGGCCGGAAGGAAAGTCAATATACGCTATCGCATCGGGGTTGACATATACACGCTCTTCCGATACGGGAAGATGAAGTTCGACAAACTTTTTCATGAAAATAAAAGTTAACAAAATGAATATAAGCAATAATACAGAAGACAAGATAAAGAAGCTTCTCCTGCTCATTTTCGGAAGAAGAATCAGAAAGACGATGCTGAAGAAAATCGGCGACGCATACGATGCCTTGTACATATATGAAGAACTGGTCGCGTCACCAATAAAAGAATGGCGCGACCGGATGTGGTGTATCAGAAAAATCAGGCACCCACACGACGATTCTGATTTCGCTTACCGCTTCCTTACAAACCCCAAATCTTACCGAGAGCTTCTCGATAACTTAGCGACACGGGCAGCACATGACCCCCGGAGCAATGCACAAGAGCCTTAACGTTCTTATCATTCGAGACGGCGACAATATCGGAGACCTTGACAGTCACATTGATTCCAGTCCCAAGAGGGAGTTCTACAAATTCCTTCATAACAATAAAATTTAATTCCGTTGCAAAGATAGAAAAATAAGGGCGAAGGCCGGCATGACAATAAATTTTATTCCCAATCCCTAACTACAACCCTTTCCGGACGACGCCCTTTTAAAAATACGACAGATATGAAACCACAGTTAAAAACAATCCTCACGAGCGCAGCCGCAGTCGCTCTGTTCGTAATAGGGCTTGCGGCCGTCTTCCTGCTCATCGGAGACGAGGCTCCGGATGCCCCGATGTCGATCGGTGAGTTCGTCCTGGTCAAGGGGGCAGCAATGGCAGTCCTCGCGGCGGTGGGATTTATAGCCAAGAAAATGTTCGATCGCGGGCTTCTGCCGTGGATAACCGAACAGGAGGAAAATCTATGATTTGCGGGAACTACGTCGGCGGGGACTACGACAGCCCCAACGCCCCCTGGAAAGAGAGATATGTCACTTGCCCGCTGTGTAACGGAAAAGGCTTCCACTTCTGGGCGTTCTGCCTGAGAACGAGGGAGGAGATCGAAGTGACAGAGGCGACATACGCCTGCCTTCCGGACAACGAGGATGTGGCGGACTCGCTCGGACAGCATTACTGCAAGGCGGATGACGGAATACGGTGCTGTCCGTTGTGCGAGGGAGAGAAGAAAGTGAACGAGCGGGCAGCAAGAGAATACCATAATTTATAAAATCAAGCAGAGTTCCTGGCCCGCAGCGATTGCAAGCCAAGAACAACAATCCGGGCCGGAGGTGACACCCCTGCCCGGGTCCAATTCTCCGCAGAGATGCGCAGCAACACGTTTTCCATAATGGATGAATTAAAATGTTATGGCACTCCGGAAAGACGGAGCGACACCCCGGAAAGACGGGGAATTGGGGATGCAGGCCGCATGGGCGGCATTACAGGCGGAGTTCATTTCGAGCAGTTGGCTCCAGAACGTAGGATGTTCGGCAACAATGAATGAGACTGTACCTGAGCAGAGGGTTCGACTCCCTCCGTCCCCGCAAAAGTAAAATAACAGTACAAAAGCAATAGTTATGGAAACTCAAAACAACACACCGGCCAAGAAGGCGCAGACGCCGCTTCAGGCCTTCAACAGCTTCATGATGAACCCCAACACTCAGGACTACCTCAAATCCGTCCTGAAGGAAAAGAGCGCGTCATTCATGAATAACATGGTTGCACTCGTTGCAAACAACAGGGCTCTTCAACCCTGCAAGCCTGCCTCGATTATGTATGTGGGTCTCAAGGCCACGGCCCTGGGACTTCCGCTTGACCAGAACCTCGGTTTTGCGTATGCAATCCCATACAAGGACAACAAGGCCGGAGAGACAGTCGCCCAGTTCCAAATGGGGTATAAGGGCTTTATTCAGCTCGCGCTCCGTACAGGGCAGTTCTCGACAATCAACGCCACCGACATACGGGAGGGGGAGATAAGCTCCATCAACAGGCTTACCGGGGAGATCACGTTCACGGACGTGCCCGATCGTGCAGGACGCAAGATAGTGGGCTATGCCGCGTTCTTCCGGCTCACCAACGGTTTCAGGAAAACCCTCTACATGTCCGTGGAGGAGATTACCGAACACGCCAAGAGATACTCGCAGACATTCAAAAGCGAGTACACAAGGAAAAGTTCAAAATGGACCACCGATTTTGACGCGATGGCAACCAAGACCGTGCTTAAACTTCTTCTCAGCAAGTACGCGCCGCTGTCAGTCGAGATGCAGGAATTGAGGGAAGCCATCACGGCGGACCAGGCCTCCTTTGGCGACAACGGAGAGATTGACTACATCGATGGAGTCGGCGTCGAGGAGATAAGCGCGGAGGCCGTTCAGGAAGTCGTGCACGAGCAGAAGGACGAGATGAAGGAAAAGGACACCAAGACGGTTGTCGAAGGTATGCTGATGTAGTATGAGCAAGTACAGCACATATACGCAGGAACAGGTGGACGAGCTGCTGTCCAACTTTCTGATAGACTCGTGGAGCTATTCCAAGGTTGCGTCATTCTCACGCAACGAGAAGAACTTCGAGCGCGAGGAAATCTATATGGAAAGGGGCAAGAGTTCCGCGACCACGGTAGCCGGGAGCGCCTATCACAAGGCTCTGGAGCTTTATTTCAACAGCTTCACAGCCCCGGTGCGCCCGGGCGTGGTTGAGTTGCAGACGGAAGCCTACAACTACATAGACGAAATCCCCGCATCGTCCTGGAGAATCCAGAAGACCAACCCGACGGTGGAGAACTGTATCGCTTCGGCCGTACAGACATCCAACGTCCTCATAGAGAACTTCCTGAAGGAGGCCGATTCCCTGACCGAAGACATGGACGAAATCCTCGGGGTGGAGACAAAGCTTGATGAATGGCTCACGGTTAACGGAGTGGACATCCCGCTTCCGTGCCACGCGGTGCTCGACCTCGTCGTGAGGCTCAAGAACGGACACCTCGTGATTATAGACCACAAGTCAAAGAAGTCCTTCACGGAAGAAAAGGAAATAGCCCTCGTCAGGGGAAAGCAGGCAATAGTCTATGTCCTCGCCTGGGAGTCCGCGTTCAAGGGGCAGACGGTAGATGAGGTGTGGTTCGTGGAAAACAAGAGTTCCATAAACAAGGACGGCTCCTCACAGCTGCACAAATCAAGAATACAAATGGACGCGGACACCCGCACCCTTTACGAAGCCATGCTCTACGAGCCGCTGAGCAGGATGCTCAAGGCTACATCCGACCCGGACTACATCTACACGGCCAACGACGGGGACACCCTCTGCGACAAGGCCGAATTGTACGACTTCTGGACGAGGACGATGATTGCGGAGGTGGACGATTTCAGCGACATCCCGGACAACAGGAAAGACAAAATCCGCAAGAGGATGCGGAAAATACGTGACACCTCCCTCGGCACCATATCCCCGAAGGCAATCACGGAGTTCCGCAGGCACGCGGAGGCATTTATCCCATTCGACATAACCACAGCGAACATGACAAAGGAAGAAAAAATAGAGCACGTGCTCCGTGCCCAGAACATCATAGTAAGAGTTGAGCACACAATCAAAGGATATTCGAGCGACACCTACCTCCTCAGCGTGGCAGCAGGAATAAAGGTTGGAAGCGTGCACCGCTATTCCCTCGACATCGCGAACGCCCTCGGACTTCCGAGCGTGAGAATAAACAGCAAGCTCGCGGTGTACGGCGACAAGTCATACATCGCGGTGGAGGCCGGGCACAAATGCGAGAAGACGCTGCTTTGGGACGCCTCGCGGCTTGAGGGGAGACGCCTCCCGATCGGAGAAGACAACTTCGGCAACACGATAGTGTGGGACCTCGACAACCACTCCACGCCTCACGTCCTCGTGTGCGGAGCCACGGGTTCGGGAAAGTCCGTCTGCCTCAAATCCACGATTGAATATGCGAAACTCGCGGGGGTGGAGGACATCGTAATCCTCGACCCGAAATATGAGTTCACGGAATACGGCTCTTTCTGCGAGATTGAGGACATCGAACAGAAGATGGCTGGCCTTGTGCTGGATATGCAGCAGAGGGTAAGGAATGGAGACAGGCATCTCACGCTTGTTGTGATTGATGAGTTCGCCGACGCCGTCGCCTCCGCGAGAAGCGGCAGAGAATTGTGCTCTACTGTGCGCAGCGCCGATGAGAGGCCGATAGCCACCGTCAGGGAGCGATCGCTTGCGGAAAACCTCCAGATGCTCGCACAGAAAGGCCGTTCGCTCGGGTTTAGAATCGTGGCTGCCACGCAGAGGGCATCCGTAAAAATCATCGACGGAAATACGAAGGTGAACTTCCCCGTGCAGGTGTGCTTCCGGATGCCTAAGACCATAGATTCCAAGGTCGTCCTCGACGAGGAAGGCGCGGAAACTCTACAGGGGCGCGGGGACGGCCTCATGAGGTCGCCGGAGTACCTTGACGTTGTAAGGTTCCAAGGTTTTTACAAAGAATAATATCGAAGTTTTATGGAGAAAGAGACATTTGTGTTCAGAGTTTCGTGGTACAAGGTTCTCAAAAACCTGCCCGGAGACATACAGCTCGAAGTATATAATGCGATTATGAGCTATGCTTCCGGGGAGGGGCTCTCCGATCTCAGTGCTATGGCATCCGTCGCCTTTGCGTTCATCAAGGAGGACATCGACAAGGACTTGGCGAAGTATTCCGAAAAGATCGAGCGCAGGAGAGAAGCCGGGAAAAGTGGCAGCGAGAAGAGGTGGGGAGAAAAGTCAGAAAAATCCGACAATGAACAGGCTGAAAATCAAGATGTTATACCAAGCAATAGCAAAAATAGCAAAAGTAATAAAGCGATAGCAAAGGATAGCAAAAATAGCAAAAGCCATTTTTGCCAAAATTTGCTCAGTGATGGTGATGGTGATGGTGTATATGAGAATAATGAAAAAGATAAATCTTTTTCTTGTTATTCTTTAACCCCAAACCCCTTTGAGGGGCTTTCGGAAGAAAAAAAACAACAATTTCTCTTTTTCCTGTCGGAATTTTTCTTTCGCAACTACACCCGGCCGAACCTCGAACTCGACAACTGCATCGCCTACAACCGAACCGGAGGCAGGAAGTGGGACCAGATGTCCGACGAGGAACGGAACAGCTGCATACGGCTCTGGAAGCAGAAAGACCCGAATACCGGGAAAGTCATTCCGCCGTCACGCTTCCCGCCAAGGCTGCTCGGCGAGTGGAAGAAGATATTCACCCGGCTCTCGGGGCTGAACGCACCGCCGGGAGTGCTGCTTGAGGCCCTGTCCGACAAGATTGCCTTCAATCCCGTCAAGTTCGGGGCTCTCACGATTTCGCTGCCCAACACCGGGGCGTTGTTCCGGTTCATCCAGGAGCACCACGGCGAGTTGTCCGAAGCGTTCACGTCGCTGAAGTCGCTTGCGAAATGCGAGCAAGTTGTCTTCAGGGCCGTGTAATTCCCGAGAAAACGGCAATTCCCGAAAACGGCTCTCTCGCAAGACTTCTCTACCCGGGGTAGGCAAGGTATCGGAAACGACAAGAAAGTGGCCGAGAGCCGCCAAAGAACAAGCAAAAATCAAAAGTCACAAGGTTATGGACGACGCAACGATGAGGAAAATCAGAGTTCTCTGCAACGAGATTGACAAATATGCCGAAGATTCCGACAACCGCAAAAGCTGGCCAATCCTGACGAGAACGAGACGAATTAGACTGGAAATCAACAAGGAACTACGAAATGGCAAGAAAAGAAAATAACATCCGCTCCCAGTACGAGAGCATACTGGGAAAACCGCTCCCCTACTTCGAGACGGTATGCTTCCGTTTCGGGAGCATCAGTATGCTGCATCAGTTCAACTGGCTCTCTCTCCAACACAACACGAGGGGACTTCTCTATGACGCAAATGAGAATTTTTTGACCGTCACGATAGTTTTTGACAAGGGTTCGCAGAACATCGCCAAGGCACGGCAGATTGCCGTCGGAGAAATGGAGGCAAACGAGATAACACCGATATTATGAATTGCGAATACGATAAAGTGAGCTCAATATGCGGGAACTTCCGGTTTAACAAACACGGCGTATGCCTAAATCCGGAAAGTGTCATATATGCTCCACTATCTGCCATTGAGTGGGATTATGTGGAGTTGGAAGTTGCACATTGCCCGCAGGGGTGGATATATGGAGGCTCAATTCCGGGGCGTGTATCTCCGTGTTCCATTTATGGGAGGCGGTTTGCCGCAAAAGAAGATTGTATTAATTCGGGCATAAAGTGGTTGATAAAACAATGCAAAGGGGCAATATCAAGAGGTTATGATATACACCTGAACAAGAAAGCACTCACTATCCTAAGGACTACTAATTATCCTAAGAAACAAGTGTTTATACAATTAGAACTTTTTTAGAAACAATTATGAAACACAATCTGACAAACTTGTTGGTAAACATATACTTCGCTCTTACGGACGCAACAGATATGCTCCTGAAAGAGATTGAGTATCGCATCCATTACATTGAGGGCGGGGAGCTCAAGCACGAAGTGAAACGGGCTCACACCCTGCTGATGCAGTCGGCAAGGGAATTTCACAAGAGGTACGACCTCTATCTGGAGAAGTGCAAAATCGAATGTATGTCCAACAGCGGCGACTACGACAAGGGCAGAGCCGATGCGAATGAGTTTCTCCGCTTCCTTCTCACATACGCAGATAGATGCAACACCCCTGAAAAGACTGACAAGCTTTTCGAGTGGCTGAAGCAGCTGCCCGAAAACGTGGCTCCGGATGAGTACATAAACAAGTTCACACTAAAATAAAAACAATAAAGTTATGGCAAATTATTCCATCAAACTCGATCTCAAGAAAATGAAGGAGGCGGGTCTCGTCAACATCAAGGGGAAAGACGGAAGGACGCGCAAATGCGTCGTTATCCCGACCGATGTCAATCGCGAGATTTATGTGGGCAATAAGGGTATCTACCTTAACCTTACTGCCATTGAAACAAAGGAGGTTTCAAAATTTGGAGACTCTCACTTTATCAAAGGCAGTATTGACAAGGAGGCGTTCGAGTCCATGAGCAAAGAAGAAAGGGACTCTCAACCAATTCTCGGCAACATGAAGCCACTTGAAAGGAAGGTTCAGGAAATGCAAGCCGCAAGCATACCGGACTCGGCAATTTCGGTTGCAGACGAGGAGGACGATCTGCCTTTCTGATATGGTAGCGGAAAACAAGTTCATCGACCAGCCGGCTGACATGGTCGGCGGTCGTCTCAAGAAGGGTGCAGTCTCGCCGCACGACCCACACTGCAACATCGGTGACAGCCGCGAGCAATTAATAGCATGGATTAACAGACGAAAGGACAACAACAATGAAAGTAAGAATTAAGAGATTAAGCGAAAATGCAATTATGCCGAAGAGGGCGCACGCCACGGACTCGGGATTTGACCTGTATTGTACAGAGACTTCAATAGATTGGGCAAAGCAGGAACTCCTATGCCACACGGGTATTGCCTTTGAGATACCCGAAGGACACGCGGGATTGATATTCCCGAGAAGTTCCATTGCGAATAAGCCGCTTGTATTACACAACTCCGTGGGAGTGATAGATAGCAACTACCGCGGGGAGGTAACGGCAAAGTTCATCATTACGGATGCGCGTGAGTTTCTGCAAAATGACGGCGGTTATCATTCAGGCGACCGCATTTGCCAAATGATAATCTTGCCCTATCCTGAGATTGAATTTGAGGAGGCTGAGGAACTCTCGGAGACCGATAGGGGAAATGGCGGCTATGGTAGTACAGGACGATAAAATAAACAGATATGAAAGCATATAAGGGATTTAATAAAGATATGACTTGCAGGGGCTTCCAGTTTGAAGAGGGCAAGACATACGAACACGAGGGAGAGGTGAAACTTTGTGAAAGCGGCTTCCACGCCTGCGAAGACCCTCTCGATATATTCGAGTATTATGACCCGGCAAATTCCGAATTTCACGAAGTCGAACTTGACGGAGTGAGCGGCGAAAGGAGAGAAGACACCAAAGTCGCGGCAAAGAAAATAACCATCGGAGCGAGGTTGGGCATTGATAAAATTATAAATGCTTGCGTTGAGTTCCGTCTTTCCAAGATTGAAAAGGAATTGAAAAATTCGGGCGATTATGGTGCAGCATCCAACTCGGGCTATAAGGGTGCAGCATCCAATTCGGGC